>Ga0209254_10003901_pt1 | contig 13627 bp, 12 predicted proteins | sample FrelakmetDIP11DI_FD_187148 | JGI IMG/M metagenome (GOLD analysis project Ga0209254, IMG submission 187148) | Freshwater lake sediment microbial communities from the University of Notre Dame, USA, for methane emissions studies - DIP11 DI (SPAdes)... | ecosystem: Environmental > Aquatic >...
AATTGTCAATAGTCAATTACAGGAGAAATGGTTTTGGTAAAAGGTGACGACATTGAAGAAAGATTGGTCGTATTCGCGGTAAATATCGTGAAATACTCCGATCAATTACCGAAGACATACGCTGGCGCACATATCGCTGGACAAATTTTACGCAGTGGCACTTCACCAGCTGCTCAATATGCTGAAGCACGAGGAGCCGAAAGCGACCAGGATTTTATTCATAAATTGCGGATTTGTTTGAAAGAACTCAACGAGACCCACATCTGGCTAAAAATTATCGCCAGAAGCGAATTACAATCTCGTGCTCAAATACCTGGAATAATCCAGGAATGCGAGGAACTGTCACGAATAATAAACGCCAGTATCCAAACTATCAAAAAGAGGACCAGCTCTAGGAAATTGACAATTGGCAATTGACAATTCGCAATTGATAATTTTCTTGAGGAATTCTTAAATGACTTTGCCAACTTTCTCAGACTTCCATCCTCTCGACGACATCATCCGCGCCGAGCGCATGCCGCATATCTGGTGCCCGGGATGCGGAATCGGCATCGTCATGCGCTGCTACGCCCAGGCAGTCCTGGAATCAGGAATTCCGGTCGAAAATCACATTATCGTATCGGGTATCGGGTGTTCCGGGCGAGTGGCTGGCTATATGAATCTCGATTCCTACCATACCACTCACGGCCGCGCTATCCCCTTCGCCCTGGGAATCAAGCTGGCGAAGCCGCAGCTCATGGTCACTGTTTTCAGCGGCGACGGCGATTTGTCCGCCATCGGCGGCAACCACCTGATCCACGCCGCCCGGCGCAATGCCGACCTCAATGTGATCTGCATTAACAACTTCAACTACGGCATGACCGGCGGGCAGGTGGGACCGACCACCCCGCGCGGCGCTCGTGGCACAACTGCGCCGTACGGAAATCCCGAGCTGCCGTTTAATTTTCCTTACCTGATGGCAGCCTGCGGAGCCAACCTGCTCTCCCGCTGGACTGCGCTGCACGTCCGCCAGGTCAAGGAAGATATCCTGTATTCCTTCAGGAAACCGGGCTTTGCCTTCCTGGAAATCCTGGCTCCCTGCCCGGTGGGTTTTGGTAAATCCAACAACATCAAGGACGGCCTGGAAGAGATGGAGCTGTACCGCCAGCGCAGCGTGCTGGTTAAGGATGGCGACGTGCGCGCCGACGAGATGGGAATCGACTTGCGTGAGGAGCATCCAATCTACGTCGGCCGGTTTGTCGACCGGGATAGGCCGGCGTATGAGCCGGTTACCCTGGAGAGCCCCAATGCGTAAAGAAATCCGTATCGCTGGCTTTGGCGGGCAGGGGGTGGCGCTGGCCGGGATGGTGCTCGGGAAAGCACTGACGATCTACGAAGACATGGAAGCCGTGATGACCCAGGCATACGGCCCTGAAGCGCGCGGCGGAGCCTCCAGCGCCAACGTCGTGCTGTCCGACCAGCCGATCGCCTACCCGTTTGTGCAGGCAGCAGACGTGCTGGTGGCGCTTTCGCAGGAAGCCTACACCAGGTTTCGCCCCGAAACAAAACCGCAGGCATTGGTCCTGGTCGACCAGGAGCTGGTCGTCCCACAAGATGGCGATACGGTCTATGCCATTCCATCCACGAGGATGGCGGAGGAGATGGGGCGGCGCGTTGTTACCAACATGGTCATGCTGGGCTTTCTGACTGCGATGACCGGGCTGGTGAAATTGGAGAACATGCAGCGCGCCATCGAAACATCGGTCAAACCAAACACAGTCACGCTCAATCTGCAGGCCTTCAATGCCGGGTACGAGTTCGGCCTAGCTCATTATCCAAATCCTGCTCTGGTGAAGGAACAGGGGACATGAGCGATTCGGTCTTAGTAATCGGTGGAGGTATCGCAGGCATCCAGGCTGCCCTGGACCTGGCAGAAGCCGGCGCACGCGTGGTGATGGTCGAGCGCGAAGGGACCATCGGCGGCGTTATGGCGGTGCTGGATAAGAATTTCCCCACCCTGGACTGCTCGATCTGCATCGAAGCACCGAAGATGTCAGAAGTGGGCCTGCACCCGAACATCGAAATTTTATCCCTGGCTGAAGTGGTCTCGTTGGAAGGCACACCTTCCTACGCGGGGAGAGATGGGGGATTCCAGGTGAAGATCCGCCAGCAGGCACGCTATGTCACCGACGCCTGCACACGCTGTGGTGAGTGCACCACTGTCTGCCCGGTGATCATGCCTAACGAATACGATTCAGGCATGGCTTCCCGTAAGGCGATCTTCACACCGATCCCTCAATCGGTGCCGGGAGCTTACAGGATCGATATCGACAGCTGCCTGAACCAGCCGCCGAATTACCTGCCCTGCAACCACTGCTCACGGGTCTGCCCGCCCAAAGCGATCGATTTCAGCATGCCTCCCACCACGGAAATAATCCGCCAGGTCGGCAGCGTCATCCTGGCGACAGGTTACAGCATGCTTGACCCGCGTCGCATGGCTGAATTCGGCTATGGCAAACACCCCGATATCCTGACCGCGCTCGAGTTCGAGCGCCTGGTCAACTCCGCCGGCCCAACCGGCGGCGAGATCATCCGTCCTTCGAACGGCGAACACCCTGAGAACATCCTGTTCGTTTTATGCGTCGGATCGCGCGACCAGCGCTTTTATCGCCACTGCTCACGCTTCTGCTGCATGTATTCCATCAAGCATGCTTACCAGGCCATCGACCACGGTGTTAAGCAGGTTGACGTCCTGTACATGGACGTGCGCGCCTTCGGGAAAGGCTTCGATGGCTTCTGGCAGCGGACGCGCGCGGAAGGCGCGCGCTTCCTGCGTGGCAGGCCTTCCCGCATCGCGGCGGATGATGGGGGTTCAATCTCCGTGACCTATGAAGACACCGAACGAGCACAGCGCGTCCAGGATCGCTATGACATGGTTGTGCTGGCAAACGCAGTCTCACCGCCAGAAGGCCTGGCTGCATTGGCCGGGGTGCTCGGGATCGAGATGGACGAAGATGGCTTCATCCGCTCGCTTGAGACTTACGGCGGACTGGTTGCCACCACCCGGATGGGGATCTATGCCGCCGGCTGTGTTTCCGGGCCTAAAGACATCCCGGACAGCGTAGCGGAAGGCAGCGGTGCAGCCGCCCTGGCCCTGGCTCACCTGAGTAAGCGCTACTGGCCTGAGACTCCAGATGTCGAGCCGATACCCGGGGTGGAAACGCCGCGCGTCGGTGTGTTCGTCTGCCACTGCGGCAGCAATATCGCCGGTGTGATCGATGTCCAGCGGGTCGTGGAATACGCGCACGGTCTGCCGAATGTGGTGTTTGCCTCGAACCAGATGTTTTCCTGTGCTGGCAATACCCAGCAGGAGATCGAAGAAGCTATTAAACGCGAAAACATCACCCGCGTGGTCGTGGCAGCCTGCTCTCCGAAGACTCATGAATCAATTTTCCGCGGGGTCCTGGAGCGTGCGGGTTTGAATCCATTCTTGCTGGAAATGTCGAACATCCGCAACATGGATTCATGGGTGCATAAGCACGAGAAAGAGGCCGCCACGCAGAAAGCCATGGATATGGTGCGCATGGCGGTCGAAAAAGCCCGCCGGCTGGTCCCGCTGCAGGTTTCGCACCTTCCCCTGACCCAGACCGCCCTGGTCATCGGCGGCGGCATCGCCGGCATGACCGCTGCCACTGCCCTGGCCTGCCAGGGCTTCGAGACGCACCTGGTGGAGAAAAGCCCGCGACTGGGCGGATTGCTCAACGAATTGGAACATATTGCCCCGCATCCCGACCTGCTGGCAAGCCAGTTGGTGCAGGCCAAAATCAAGCAGGTGGCAGAGTGCGGCGTCCAGGTGCATTTAGACACCACCGTCGAGACAATCGGTGGTGTGGTGGGGAATTTTCACACCCGGCTGCAAAATGGGACGGGATCGGGCTTTGACCTGACTGCCGGCGCAGTCGTCGTCGCTACCGGTTCACTTCCTTACCAGCCGGTCGAATTCGGTTACGGCATGGATCCGAGTGTGATCACCAACCTGGAGCTCGAAAAGATGCTGCAGGAGGGCAGGTTTTCCGCTCGACAGGTGACCTTCGTCGCCTGCGTCGGGTCCCGCCAGGATATCCCTGGAAATGAAGCTGCCAGGATGGGCTGTTCGCGCTACTGCTGCACATCCATGATCTCACAGGCGATTAGGCTGCGCCAGATGGGAGCCAGCGTACGCCTGCTGTGTAAAGAAGTGCGCACCTACAGCCGCCAGGCGGAGGAGCTTTATGAAAGCGCCATGCGCCAGGGAGTGCAGGTTTTCCTATACGACTCCCAATCCCCTCCCCAGCATGCCATCACCTTCACCGACGGTTATGCGGAGCTTTACGATCACCTGCTGGGCGTCAACCTGCGCATCCCCACCGACCTGCTGGTGCTGGTGGTCGGACTCCGCCCCCCTCAAGATATGCTGGCAGAGCAGCTGAAGCTGGCGCGCAGCGAGGATGGCTTCTACATGGAGCTGCATCCCAAGCTGGGCCCGGTGCAAACCGCGGTCGAAGGTGTTTACCTGGCTGGCACCAGCCAGGGCGCCAAAGACGTGCGCGAGTCGATGGCTCAGGCCCTGGCTGCGGCTGGCAAAGCCGGGGCGCTCATGGCGCGCGGCGTGATCGAGAAACAGCCGCTGACCGCCAGGCTGATCCCGGAGCTGTGCAAAGGCTGCATGCGCTGCGTGAAAGTCTGCCCATTTGGCGCCATCGAGCAGATCGGGCTGCCAGGAAAGGATGGCAGCGTCCTGATCCACGAAGCAGCCTGCATGGGCTGCGGCACCTGTGCGGCCGAATGCAACTTCCAGGCGATCGAGATGCCCTACTTCACCCGCGAACAGATCCTGGCGCAGGTCGATGCCGCCCTGGCAGAGCGCCCGGAGGAGAAATGCCTGGTCTTCACCTGCAACTGGTGCTCGTACGCCGGGGCGGACCTGGCAGGTATCGAAAAACGACAGTACCCACCTTCCGCCCGCATCATCCGCACCATGTGCTCGGCACGCTTCGAGGAGGATTTTGTCACCCGCGCCTTCGAGAATAACGCCGGCGCGGTCCTGGTGACGGGCTGCCGGCTGACCGAGACCGGCTCGGACTGCCACTACAACTACGCTAATCGCCTGACCTGGAAGCGCTTCCAGCACTGGCAGCGTAAATTCGAGCGCCAGGGAATCGTCCCCGAGCGCCTGCAGCTGCGCTGGATTTCAGCCGCGGAAGGCAAGGAATTTGCCGAGAAAATGACTGAAATGGATGAAGTGGTAATGAAGTACAAAGTAAATCGGGATACAAGTAGACAGGTAGACAGGTAGACAAGTAAAGAAATATGTCTGATACAACCACACTTGTTCTGGACGATGCGAACATCGAGAGGTTGATCGAGCTCACCGACGGCGCCGCAGCCCTGTGCTACCAGTGCGGGGTGTGCACCGCCACCTGCCCGTGGGGCATGGTGCGGGATGAGCCTTTATCGGTGCGCACCCTGATCCGCCAGGCCCAGCTCGGCCTGCAAGATGGCAAAATTGATCTGTGGCTGTGTACTACCTGCGCCCAGTGCGAAGCCGATTGCCCGCGCGGGGTTCCGATTGTCGAAATCATGCGCAGCCTGCGGTTGCTGGCCTGGGAACGCGCAGCTGGTGCCGTACCCGCAGCCGTGGAAAAAGGCCTGCCCTCGTTGTTATGGTCAATTTACTGGAATGAGAACCCGTGGTCGCAGCCGCCCTCCATGCGCATGTCCTGGGCAAAGAACCTGCTGTTACCAGCCTTCGACCCCCAGGAGCATGAAATCCTGCTGTACATCGGCTGCACTTCGTCCTACGACCCGCGTGCGCAGAAGATCGCCCGCCAGCTGGTGCGGGTGCTGGAAGCCGCCGGGGTGCGATTCGGCGTGTTGGGAGAGCGTGAACCCTGCTGCGGCGAGGCCGCCCTGAGCGTGGGACACCGTCCTTACTTCGAGGAAATCGCCAGGCATACCGCCCAGGTGCTCAGCGCAAGCGGCGCGCAGGAAATGGTCATCATCTCACCGCACTGTTACGATGTCTTCGTCAACCACTATCCCTCTGCCACAGAATTAAACCTGCCTGCTCCTGTTCACTATACTCAGCACCTAAGCCGGCTCGTGGAGCAGGACCGGCTTAAATTCGAACACCCGCTGGAAATCGTCTGCACCTACCAGGATCCGTGTTACCTCAGCCGCCACAATTCTGAGTATGAAGCCCCTCGCCGGGTGCTTTCTGCCATACCGGGTCTGCAATTGGTCGAGATGGAACGCTCAAGGGAAAACGCCCTGTGCTGCGGCGGAGGGGGAGGCCGCATGTGGCTGGATACGCCTGTTGAACAGCGCTTCTCGAACCTGCGCATCCAGGACGCAAAGGCCACGGGCGCGACAACGCTGGCGACGGCCTGCCCATTCTGCGCCGTGTGCCTGGAAGACAGCGCCAGGCTGGCAGGACCCAGCTCCATCCAGGTGCTCGATCTCGCCGAGATCGCTGCGCTGGCGCTGGACCATCCAGCTGCCCAATCGGAGTAAGCTTCATCCAGGAGCAAAGCATGGTCGCCTCACTATATCCACACAACCTGGAGAACAAAATCCTGCTGGTCTACCTGGAGCAGGATCAGGGCCAGCTCGAGGGAGTCTCGCTGGAGCTGCTGGGTAAGGGGCGCGCGCTAGTCGACCAGATGAACCTTTTCGAAAACAGCAATAATTGGAAAATCGCCGGCTTGCTGCTGGGAGATCAGGTGCAAGGATTGGCCAGCCAGTCGATATCCTGCGGTGCCGATGAGATTTACCTGGCGGACCATCCATTATTACACGATTTCACCATAGAAGCATTCTCGCGAGTGGCATTCCAGGTGGTCCTCGAAACCAGGCCAAGTGTCTTCCTGCTGGGCGCCACACCGAACGGGCGTGACCTGGCTGGCAGGCTGGCAGTCCGGCTGCGCACAGGTTTGAACGCAGACTGCACCGGGCTGGAAATGGAAGCCGAAAAGGGTATATTAGTCTCCGAGGTCTCCGGTTTTGGGGGTGGTGTGCTGGCGATGATCCAGATGCAGCAGCACCGGCCGCAAATGGCGACCGTGCGCCCGGGGGTGTTCTCAGCCCTGGAGGCCGATCCCCACAAAACCGGTAAAGTCATCTCAGTGGATGTGGATCTTACCACGGAGATGGTGCACACCCGCCTGGTCGAGCGCTCCGTCGGCCAGGAAGTCGACTTACGCAAAGTCCCGGTCCTGGTGGCCGGTGGTCGCGGCATGCACGGCGATTTTATTACTTTGCAGCAGCTGGCACAATTGCTGGGAGGCGAGGTCGGCGCCACCCGCCCACCGGTGGACGAAGGCCACATCGAGCGCGAGCGCCAGATCGGCCAGACCGGTGTGGTGTGCAGCCCGAAGATAGCGCTTTGCTGCGGCATCAGCGGGGCGTTTCATTTCGTGGTCGGTATCGAAAAAGCCGTGACCGTCATCGCCATCAATTCTGATCCGCAGGCTTCTATTTTCGAATCGGCTGACTACTGCGTGCTGGGGGACGTGCACCAGGTCATCCCGGCGTTAATTGCTGAACTGGAAAAGCAAGGCTGGTCTGCCAGCAGCCACAATGAAGGTCGGGGAATCGCAGATCGGGAGGCGGCCTATGCCTGAGCTGCGCAGCGTGGTGTGTGTAAAAGTTGTTCCCAAGCCGGAAGAGGTGCGGGTCGATCCCCAGACACGCCTGCTCGACCGCCTCAACGCTCGCTCTGAAATCAATCCACCGGACATGAACGCCCTGGAAATGGCACTCGACCTGAAAGACCGGTATGGAGGCTCGATCAGCCTTCTTTCGATGGGACCGGCTTCCTTCGAGCCGTACCTGCGCGTCGGGCTGGCGATGGGCTGCGACCATATCTACCTGCTCAGCGACCGGGCCTTCGCGGGGGCAGACACCCTGGCGACGACCTACACGCTGGCACAGGCCATCCACAAGCTGGGCGGCGCCGACCTGGTATTTTGCGGTGAAGAATCCTCCGACGGCGCCACCGGGCAGGTGCCTTCTGGCCTGGCGGAATGGCTGGATAAAGCCCAGCTGACCCTGCTCACAGAGATCGATGTCGACCTCGAACTCAAAGTTGCGGTCGGCCGGCGAGAGATAAAAGGGGGCTATGAAATCCTAGAAGTCCCGCTGCCCTGTGTAGTCTCGGTGAGGACGGCTGCCAACGAACCGCGTTTCATGGACTACCGTCTCAAAGAATGGGCATTCGAGCCGCAGGAAGCAGGCAGGCCTGGACGCGTCACAATCTGGTCAGCCAGCGACCTGGACGCCGATCCGGATTGCATCGGGCTGAACGGCTCTCCAACCTGGGTGAGCGAGCTGGCCCAGGCTTCTTCCCGCCACCGCAAACGCCTCTTCCTGGAAGGCACCAACTCTGAGATAGCAGTACAGCTGGTCAAGTTGATCCAGGATAATCTTTAGTGATCCAAGGATTGGGGTGAATAAAATGAATGCTTCTACTTCGGATATTCCCATCCCTCTTCTGCTGGCGGAAAAACTTTGTGACGAAATCCGCACAGAGACCGAGGCAAACTGGTACACGGAATCGGCGCGCTGGTGCTGGAACTGCCAGAAATCCGCCGGTGGAAATCTTGAAAAGCGCGGCTTTCTGCGCCAGCCCGGGAATCGCGGTTGTGTACTGGTCAATGCCCGCTTCAATGTTGATATGGCCAATGGTTGAAGAACCTCTGCTTAACATATCCTTAACATATCTTGACAACTCATCTAATTTCGTGATAAACTCCCCCCGATAAAATTTTCGGAGAAAGGAGGCGTACAACTTATGAAAGTCAATGTCGAATCAACCGATCGAATGTACATGGGCGCGCCTCCTGGCGAAGGATCTTAATCCATTGGCATGAAACACTCTCAAGCCACAGGCGCGCCAAACCCTGTGGCTTTTTGATTCCCTGAAATCCACATATCATATATTTCGAGGAGTCTGGCCCCAGGTGACTATCGATAAATTAGCTAGAAGTCAGTGTCACCAATGAGGTCTTTGAGATGTCGCAACACGATCAATACAATTTAGAGGATTCTGAAGAGTCTGTAATCCACCATTCAATCCGCAACATGCCATCCAGGAGAAAAACACTGGATCGCAAAACCATTCCGAAAACCAGGCGCTCGACTGGTTCACAGGCAGGAGCCAGCCTGCAATCCGACCGTCGGGAGAATTTTAGTTTCACCTACCAGGCCTCGAGACACGAAGCCGAATGGATTGAAAATTCACTGGTCGGTTTTTATGACGAGCACTGGCTGGACGACGTCCTGAGATTGATCCAGGGCGGTAAGGAAGCCCACGTTTACCAGTGCCTGGCAAATCCATCCGTTCCAGGTTTAGCTAACCCCTACCTGGCTGCCAAGGTCTACCGCCCACGCAAGTTTCGCAGCCTGAAGAACGATGCTGTTTACCGTCAGGGGCGCGAGTACATCGACGCCGATGGCAGGATCATCCGTGAAGTGGGGATGCTGCATTCAATCGCATATAAGACGGCCTGGGGAATGGAGCTAATGCACACTTCGTGGATCGAACACGAGGTAAAAGCGATGCGGGTTCTGCATGCCGCAGGTGCAGACGTGCCCCTATGCCTGGCCAGCGGCAATAATGCGGTCCTGATGTCTTACATCGGCGACAAGACCACACCTGCGCCGATGCTGAACAGCCTGGAGCTGGAATCGAAAGAAGCCCGCAGCCTTTTTCAGCGTGTCGTGCACAATATTGAAATCCTGCTGTCGAAGGGCTATGTGCACGGTGACCTGTCGGCCTACAATATCCTCTACTGGCAGGGAGAGATCACGCTGATCGATTTTCCACAGTTCATCGAGCCGCGCAAGAACCAGGAGGCTCTACCGATCTTCGTACGTGACGTCACCCGCATCTGTGAATACTTTTCCCGCCAAGGTGTGCCCTCGAATCCGATCAAGCTGGCTCACAGCCTGTGGGCTGCTGGCGGTTACCATGTGACTGCAGAGGTTCACCCATCCTTTTTGAATCCGGATGACCGCCAGGACCGCCAATACTGGAAAAAGACCAACCGAAATGGGTGATCGATTTACCGGAACCCACTTAGCTCCCCATCCCTCAGCTCCCAGATCGCGGTGGCGAAATTCTCGATGAAATAACCATCGTGAGCCGCCGCAATTTTGATGCCTACGTACGTGTTGAACGCAATTGGTTCTCAATTTTAACCTGCACATGATCCTGGCCAACTAGAGCATAGCCCAACCGAATCTGCGCCTGCAAATCGCGCTGGTCAACGCCCAGACCATCGTCGCATTCCGCATCTATCGCGCCGACGCGGAGGCCCTGGCGCGGGTTGTAGGAGAGGACAATACACAGGCCGTTAAGCGGGAGAACCAGACCCTCACTCAGCATCCCATCTACTCACCTTAATCGGAGCTGTGGGAGCAGTTCGTCCAGTTTCTGACCAGGCAGGACGTCCGCCAGGCTTCGACCAAAACCTCCGACGGCCGCCTAGTAGTTATCTCTCCGAGATCGTTGAAAATTGTCGGTGTGTGGACGAACAACTGAAGGAAACCATCGTTTACGACCTATAAGGCAATGGAAAGCAGTATAAGTCCGCTATCAAGATTGTGTACCATCCATAAGTCTTCGGAGTTGTCACAAGTCTGTTCGGCTAATAATCTATAGAATTATCCATAAACAAATAGGCCTAACTTTTCGTAGTAAGTGACAAGAGGAGCCAAAATTTCATTGACCAATAAAAGTCTATGATTTATTAGGTTTAATTCACATATCTATTTGATTGGTCAATGCTACGAAATAATACTTCCTCATATTGAATTAATAATTTCTGGGAATATGTGACAAAAGACACTTGATTATTCCTTTAAATTTTAGTAGGGTATTAATGCTTCTTGGTACGAATGGTGTGGAGGGGATTATTCGATGAAATCACTAATGAATTTGAAATTGTCTCATTTCATCATGGGATCGTTTGTAATTGTTCTGATCATTCCAAGAATAATTAATTTTCCTCAAATGAATGAATTACTTGATGAAGATCCTTACCCGTCACCTTCTGATAAGGCTTCTTTCGCTGATGAAATGAATGACCTTACAATCACAAAAAAATATCTTCCTATCATTCCAAAAGGACCACCCATTTTTTCGAAAAGCTGGTATGTCAAAACAGTAGACACGCAATTCTGGTTTGGAAAAGGATGCGAAAAAGGAGAAGAAGATCGTTTCATAACTGGAAAGCAAGATAGTGTAGTAATTCTTGACTTTAATTTCCCCACACTAACAAATGGCGTTTATGGTGCCAAATTGTTTTCCGGTGGTCCAGCTTCGACAAGTGCAATCGCTGCTGCTGTAGAGTTTTTTGGGTTTGGCTACTATACTTGTGTACAACCGGATACGACCTCTACTGTAGTCATCGCTGTTGGCACGAATAATTGTAATCAGGCGATATGTCCTGGAAGCATTTCCGGTGACCAATACGATGATCATGGTACATCCTGGGCAGAGATGGTAAATGATATTGGAACTTACTTCATTAACCACGGCCAATATCCACAGGTTCGTGCATATGGTGCAAGCGACATGGAAGTCGGTTGGAATGACGCCTACACGACGAAGCAATGGGTAGATGGATACAGCAGTTCCAATAATTGGCCAATGTTGAATTTTGGAGACGCAGCAGGATGCCCTGAATTCCGTACATATACCAATGCCCCTTGTAGTAATGGATGGTATCAATATACGATATGGTATATCTCGGGGAGAGGTGGATTGAACTCTTCTCGACCCTTACCGCAAATTTACGATAATGGTGGCAGATTGGCCAGGCAGTGGTATAGTCTTAGTGCATATGGTTATGATATGCAAAATGGAAGGTTGGATATTCAAGGAGCTTTGACACAAAGTGAAGCTTGTAGCCAAGTAGGTTGTGATCCAGATTTAGATAATATGCCAGGACATGGGTATTATCAACTACAGGCATGTCTTATCAATGATCCAGTTACTCTTCAATTCTTAAAGTGGTCCACGGATATAGGATACTCTGGTTATTGATGAGTGAGGTGGGGCTGAAATGAGCGATAAAAGCAAGCGCAAAAGAGCTTATTGGCAAATTGCGGCAATGATCGCCGCATTAGTCTTGGTTAGTTCGTTCCTATTTCAACTTGTTTTAGCGGAAGAAACGTCAGTGAAGAGGAAATGTGAAGGCACTGAAATCGCTATGTTCCGGGAGCAGCTAACGCTAATTCCAAGTTCCAATGTATTAGAGAGGAAAAATGTAGAAAAAAAAGTCGAGGCGTGGGAAACAATGATTGCTATATGCGAAACTATTACTCCTGCAACTGTAAACCCAAATGAAACGCCTCAGTTCATCCCATGGACCCCTGCTCCTTTTGAAACAGGGATATTCGAAGGCCAGACCGGAGATATTCATTCCTTTGACTCAAAGATCGAGAACCACTGGAAGGGGATCGTAAATGGGAATAACATGATCGTTTTTGCAGGTGCATTAGCGAATGATCCCAGCCAGGGAATAATAATAATACACATTACCTCTCCCATCACAAGAAAAACAGTTGGGAATAGATACCTAAGCCCAACAAAATCAGGTGCCCTAAGAATTATGGAGGCGAAAGGTAACATTCTTGTCATTCACCCCTCAGCAGGCAATCAACTCTACTTTCATATTTTAGCTCAACAATACGTTTCTACTTTAACTGATAATCCGCCGACTATAAATCCATTCTTGATAACCACGAGTACACCGGCTTCTCTACCATATCCCTAATCATTAAGCGCCCAAGAAAGATACTTCGAGCCTATTGAGATTAAGATCGCCAATATATTTTCCAATCTCAAAGCCATTGATTCGAATCATTACCCGGAATAAATCCCATTCGTTTATCTGTTCGAAAACCCCTTCGACAGCACAGAACAAGGATTTCTCAAGCCTGCGGGCAACGAACCCTCGGCTTGCGGCAGATTCCATTTCTGAACTTTATCTATAATTTGCGGGAAAAAGCCATGGATAAATGAGGAGTTTTGTCATATAAGAAATAGGAAACAACTAAATAGCCCGATGGACAATTCAGTGATTAAATCATTCAAGGTTACTATTCATTGCCAACGAAGGTGGGGATGCTGAAAAAGGAGATTAATATGACTAAAACAAACGACAATCTAAAGGCTGCCTTTGCCGGAGAATCGCAGGCCAACCGCCGCTACCTGGCTTTCGCGAAACAGGCAGAGAAGGAAGGCTTAACGCACATCGCCAAGCTCTTCCGGGCAGCCGCGGCAGCCGAAACGGTGCACGCTCATAATCACCTGCGCGCGCTGGGCGGCGTCGGCGACACGGGCGAGAATCTGAATGCAGCCATCGGCGGCGAGAACTACGAAGTGGTCTCGATGTACCCGGATTTCATCAAAGAAGCCGAAGCAGAGAGCGAGAAGCGAGCGCTCTCCTCTTTCCGCTGGGCCTGGGAAGTCGAGAAGGAACATGAAGCGCTGTTTCGGGAGGCGCTGGCTTCCCTCGGATCGGGCTGGAAGGATGTTGAAATCTGGATTTGCCCGGTGTGCGGGCACACTCACATCGGATCCCGTCCCGACAAATGCCCG
>Ga0209254_10003902_pt1 | contig 13624 bp, 11 predicted proteins | sample FrelakmetDIP11DI_FD_187148 | JGI IMG/M metagenome (GOLD analysis project Ga0209254, IMG submission 187148) | Freshwater lake sediment microbial communities from the University of Notre Dame, USA, for methane emissions studies - DIP11 DI (SPAdes)... | ecosystem: Environmental > Aquatic >...
GCTGGGTTGCAATCGCCGCGTGGGTGGGGCTTGTTCTTAATAAAGAATATGGTGGATGAGATGCATATCACGACCGATGAGATCCATCACACCGTGGAATTGATCTTTCTGCGATCAGGAGATCCATCATGATCCAAACTTTTACCACCCACCTGCGCCGCCTGGGAGACCTGGCGATCATCGATTTATCCGGCGAGATCAACGCGTTTGCAGATCAGGAGCTCACCGCTAGTTACGACCAAGCTGAAGCAAGCGGTGCAACAACGATCGTACTCAACTTCAACGAGGTAGATTACATCAACAGCACCGGGATTGCTCTCCTGGTGGGCCTGCTGGCGCGGGCGATGAAAACAAAAAGAACAATGATCGCCTATGGCTTGACCGATCATTATCTCGAGATCTTCCAGATCACCCGCCTGGCGGATTTCATCAAAATATACCCGGATGAGGCCAGCGCATTGGCAGAGATGAGCACCGGAGGTGTTTAGCACGTAAGACAAAGAAGCCATGTGTGGGCAGAAAAGGGGCAGCCCAACGCACAGGAACGATTCAATCAACTAAGGAGAAAGGGATATGTCAAAAGTGAACGTGACGATGAGCGTCAGAAAGGCCAGCGCAAGCACCTCTATTATAGATATCCAAGGCGAGATCAACGCATTTGCCGAGAACGTCCTGATGGATGCCTACACACAGGCGAGCAGCGCAGGTGCGCAAAACATCTTGTTGAACTTTAGCGGGCTGGAGTATATGAACAGCTCGGGGATCGGGCTACTGGTGACGCTGCTCATCCGCGCCAAGCGCCAGAACCAGCGACTGGTGGCCTGCGGGTTGAGCGAGCACTACCAGCAAATCTTCCTGCTCACCCGGCTGAACGAGGCGATTACAATTTTTTCAAGCGAAGCCGATGCCCTGGCAGCGCTCTAGTCCAAATGACGCGGCTTGATTTATGAAGCCTTGAGGGATAGCCATCCGAATAGGTAGCAAAGGAGAAGCAGCTATGGCGGAATTTAATCAGGAAACCCCAACAACCAGCCATCCCGAGAACGCGTGGGCACCGCCAACGCCACACATGAAGGTCGCGGATGCGCCGGGCGGGGCAATGAATCTGAATGTCGAAGGTCGCCAGCCTGTTTCACCACTACAAGGCTTCGGGCAGATGTGGCAGAAGACCTTCAAGGTCCGGCTGAGTGGCATTGGCCTGACGCCAATCCAGGTGATGGAGGCATGGAAGGCGAACTTTTCCAAATTCCAGCCGCCGGAGAATCGCTTCTATCCAACCATGACTGGCATCCAACCGGGGAGTGTGCTGCTGATCCAAGCCAAGGTACCTCCATTTCCGGGAATGCCAAGCATGCTGCCCGTGGCGACAGGGGTGATGGTGCTGTATGCCGACGAGGAATCATTTACCGTTATGTGCCCCGAAGGACACCCGCTGGCCGGCTGGAACACGTTCAGCGCCTATGAAGAAGATGGCACGGTGGTGGTGCAGGTTCTAGAGCAGAGCCGCGCTAACGACCCGTTGTATGAATTCATGTTCCGCTACATGGGCGCATCCGGCCAACAAGACAATATTTGGATCCACGTGCTCTCCGCGCTGGCTGAGCACCTGGGGGTAAAGGGACAGGTGATGGTTACCCGCACCCTGATCGACCCCAGCGTGCAGTGGTCGGAGGCGAAAAACATCTGGAAAAACGCCGCCATCCGCACTGTCATTTACGTTGCGGCGACGCCGATACGATGGCTGAACGACTTGCGCTGATGTTAAAATGAGGATTTGATCCCTGGAAAAGGTCCCCTCAGGCCCAAATACCTGCCTGAGGGGAAAATACAGCTACTATGTCTAAAACCGGCGCGTACGAATACGATGCGGTCGTCGTGGGAGCGGGACCGAACGGCTTAGCCGCAGCGATCACGGTTGCCCAAGCCGGCTGCAAAACGCTACTGATCGAGGCAAAAGAGACCATCGGGGGCGGCATGCGCACCGCCGAGCTGACTCTGCCGGGATTCCGGCACGATATCTGTTCCGCCATCCACCCCCTGGGCGTGGCTTCTCCCTTCCTGCGCAGTCTGCCGCTGGCAGATTACGGGCTGGAGTGGATCCAGCCACCGTTATCCTTCGGGCACCCGCTGGAGGATGGGACGGCGGTCTGGCTGCACCCGTCGATCACGGAAACAGCCGCTCAACTCGGCGAGGACGGGCATGCTTATACGCGCTTCATGCAACCGCTGGTTGATGAATGGGAGAAAATCGAAAAGGCGGTGCTGGGACCGCTGCCCATCTCGCCCCACCTGCTGGCGCTGGCGCGCTTTGGACTGGCGGCGCTCCAGCCGGCGACATTCCTGGCAAAAAGGTTGTTCAAGGGCGAGCGAGGACGGGCGCTGTTTGCCGGGCTGGCGGGACATTCTATCCAGCCGCTCGACCACCCACTGACCTCAGCCTTTGCCATTGTGGAAGGCATCCTGGGGCACAGCGCCGGCTGGCCGCTGGCGCGGGGCGGCTCGCAAGCCATCGCCGATGCGCTAGGGGCGTACTTCCAATCGCTAGGGGGAGAGATCGTCACCGGCAAACTGGTGCAGAGCCTGAAGGAATTACCAACGAGGCGCCTGACGCTGCTCGATATCACTCCCCGACAGTTGCTGGTGCTGGCGGGGAATGCGCTACCCCCGCGCTACCGGCGACAGATGGAGGGTTATCGCTACGGACCGGGGGTGTTCAAAATCGATTACGCCCTGAGCGAGCCTATCCCGTGGCAAGCCGGCGAGCTGGCGCAAACTGCCACGGTACACGTGGGCGGCAGCCTGGAGGAGATTGCCGCGGCGGAGAAAGCGGTGTGGCGCGGCGAGCATTCGCAAAAGCCGTTCGTGCTCCTGGCGCAGCAGAGCCTCTTCGATGCCAGCCGGGCGCCGCAGGCCAAGCACACCGCCTGGGCGTACTGCCACGTGCCCAACGGCTCAACGCAGGATATGACCGGGGCTATTGAGGGGCAGATCGAGCGCTTTGCCCCGGGCTTCCGCGATTGTATCCTGGAACGCAGCACGCTCGCCTGCGCCGAACTGCAGGCTTACAACCCCAATTACATCGGCGGGGATATCAACGGCGGGGTGCAGGACTGGCGGCAGACCTGGACGCGCCCTACGCCCAGCCTGACGCCGTACGCCACGCCCATCCCAGGGGTTTACCTGTGCTCATCCTCCACACCACCAGGCGGGGGCGTGCATGGCATGTGCGGCTACCACGCGGCAAAGGCAGCGCTGAAAACCCTGTGATATATTTTAAGGAACACCGAAAAACGGGATGCAATGCGGCTGCAGCCGCATTGCATCCCGTTTTTCGGGACATCAATTAAAAGTCAAACGCCTGGGTGAGGGGGGCACCCAGACGTTTGACAGTTTATATAATACAGTAAACGGTAGAAAAAAGCAAGAGCGCCTAACAAATTCGTTAGGCGTCGAAAATTTAGAGCCCCAGGCGGGAGTCGAACCCGCAACCTCGGCCTTCAGGTTTGCGCCGGTTTCCCGGCTCCCCGGACTATCCCTTCGCCATGGCAAGCTTTCTGCTTTAGGCGGCAACCGTCTAGTCTCTACACCTTCCCGACTCGAAATCTAGGAGTTATAATTCAGATGACTCGCGTTTTCAAGTTAAGCTAGGCTCGGGATTACCATAGAGATTGATATGAAGTGCTTAAACTGCGGCATTGAGACCGACAATCCGAAATTTTGCTCATCATCATGCGCTGCACGCTATAACAACAGCCATTTCCCAAAAAGGAAAAGGCAACGCTACTTTTGCAAGTCTTGTGGCGCTGAAACCGGATATCGAAGAAGTTACTGTAAATCCTGCGATCCAACAAAACCTAAAGATATCGGTAATGTGACCATCGCAGAAATCCGACAACGCGCCCGTTACCAGGCCAATGCCTGGATCCGAAAACTTGCTAGGAGAGCATATTACAACTCGAATCAGTCTCTTTGCTGCTCAGTTTGTGGATATTCGAAGCACTTCGAGGTCTGCCATGTCAGGCCAATTCAATCTTTCCCTGAAGATACAAACATAACCGTAGTAAATTCACTGGAAAACCTAGTGGCCTTATGCCCGAATTGTCATTGGGAGTTTGATCATGGCGTCCTATCTCTTTAGGCTTCCCCGAATTTGGCTGCCTTCACTTACAAGATTTCTCTCATAAGGCCCACGAATGCAGGAGAGCCTCGCTCTATCCTTTGAGCTACTGGGGCGTTCAGTTGTTAAAGAACCTGTGAAATGATAACACAGATTGCCTAATGTCTGCCATTCGCTCGAAAAGGAATGAGGATTCGTAAATCAACACGAGACAATGAGAGCACTGTCATGGTTATCACCCGCCATCAGTTATACCCATCTATAATTGGTGCTATAGTATTCAAGGTCGTGCAAACACAAGGGCGAACATTGTTATGGGAACCGCAGGTGCGAAGCTGATATTACTCTTTGTTGTTTTGATTTTGAGTTCTTGTGCACAGGCGCGTCCCGAGCAGACTGCGGTAAGTTATCCAACATTTACTGTTGAGCATCCTCGATCACTGAGTCTGACACCTACAGCAACTCACACACCCAAGCCAACCAATACCAAGCAAGCTGATTCAATGCATGAGGTAACGAAAACCGCAGTCCCTACTCCGACACAGATTGATATCTCAGATCCGCGGATACAAGAACTAGAAAACAAAGGCTACAAGCGCCAGGATCTGGAAGGTTTCGAAGCATCGGCACTAGGAGAGAGTACGATATTTGGTGGGCCAAATTCTACACATACCGTAACCCAACTAGTCGACAGACCTTACGCATATTACCAGTATTTAGACGAAGGAACGAGAAACTGCATATTGGTTTTTGCTGTCTCCAAAGATGACAAGTATTCACTGGTCTCGACTATCGACGTCTCAGAATTGAACGAGCGAATCAAGAGAGAAGTCACACCAACCAGCTATTCTTTTGGCCCTAATCTTCAATGTTATCCCCTTGGCTGGGGAGACATCAATCATAATGGAAAGCCTGATATGTCGGTCGCTTTCATGTGGGCTAACCATTACACGGGTTCAGAGATACATATCTTCGAGGTTGTTAGTGATACAACGGTAGTTGACCTAGCCAAAGACCTTCCTGGCATCATCTCACCTTGGGCATTTGATCCAACTCAAACGAGACAAGCGGTGTTCGATTTGTCTTGGGCGGGCCATGATTGTATATATCCGCCCATGGCTGCCACCTGGATTTATGACTGGCGTGATGGAAAATATAAAGATATCACACCAGAGGTCGATTTCACAGAATACATTGAATCTTTGAGGAAAACCGTCCAAGAGGGATTTGGTAGACCGTTTGATGCATCTTTATATATTGAGCCATTAACAAAATTATTGCTAATTTACGACAGAACTGGAAGACGAGATGTAGGATGGCGAGAGTATTTGGGCCTTACGGACCTGAGGCATTGGCCGGATACACCTGCGGATACAACCGAGTGGTTGAAATCGGATGTTGAACACTTCGTAAAGGAATACAAATTAGGTCTGCCGTTCACACCAAACGATTATTGTGTGGGACAGTAGCAGCTTATTAGAGTAATCTCATGATCATTGAATTCCAGAAACATTGAATGATTATTAGAAATGATCGATTTAGGAAAACAACCATGATCCACCAACTACGCATCTACGAGATCTTCGAGCATAATAAAGCCGCATTTCACGAGAGGTTCAGCCAGCACGCGCTGCGCATCTGGCAGCCATACGGTTTCAAGCTTGTGGCGGCGTGGGAATCGCGGCAGGAGGGGCGGACGGAATTCATTTACCTGCTGGAATGGCCCGATGAAGCCACCATGCGCAGCGCCTGGGAGAAGTTCCGGGCGGACGAAGAGTGGATCGCGGTCAAACGCGTGATGGCGGCGCGGTACGGCGAGCTGGTGGGGGAAATCAAAGAGAAAGTGCTGATCCCGACGAGCTATTTGCCTGGAGTGAATACAGATTGACCTCCCCAACTTATCGCTGGACCACTGGCATGAAGAGCCTAAAAGGCACGATCACGGTGCCGCTATGACCGGCGCCATCGGTGTAGGGATAACTGCCAGGTTGAGTAAAACGCAGGCGAAAGATACTGCCGGGAGGGAGCATGCCAGCGTCCCAACCCAGGGGGTTTAGGAGCGGGTCCAGCGCCCCGGTGGTATGCAGCCGAAGCTGCGGGTTATCCGCCAGGCTCATGGACTGTGTAATGCTGAGCGTACTATCCAGCGGAGCGAACCATTCAACGCTCTGACCCGCGCTGACCTGCACTACCTGAGGAGAGGGGCCGGCTGCCATCAAAGAAACAACCTGCTGAGCCAGCGCCCGGCGAGGGGTGAGGGGGATATCCAAATGCAGGGGCGCCGAGCCGATCTGATATTGCGGGCTTCTCCAGGAATAATAGCCTGCACCGCCGTCCACTTGCAGATAGTAAATGCCAGGGGGAGCGAAGAAGGTAAAGTAACCGTCAGCGCCGGTGACCTGGGGATTGGCCTGGTTGTTGTAGAGGTGGGCGGGCCATGGCACCCAACCACCCCAGGCAGTGTCGGAGATCATGGCTGTGACGGTGACACCCTCTACTGCACTGAGCTCGGGATGGGCCGGATCGAGGCCCTGGGTGACATCGAATATCACGCCCCCCTGATCAACCAGGGCATTCAGATTAGCGGAGAAGGTGGTTGACTCCGTGGGTGCAGCCCCCGCGTTATTTAACGACCTGCCCGGCCAGATACATCCCAGCCTGGCAATCACATCACGCTCCACCCCATCGGCAAGCTCCATGGCAATAACGACGTGGTACCAGGGCTTATCGATACTGGCAGGATGGTAGGTGGCGACCAGAAGCGCGCCTTCATAGACATCCACCCAAACCGATTCAGATGTTACGGGGGGCGTGCCCATTTGCTCACAGCTTTTGGCGTACAGGTGCATGCCGCTGCCGGCATGGGGAGGAACGAAGCTAAAGTGCGCGCCATCGCCCACAAAAAGCCCGGCTTGATTGCGGAAGCGGTAGACCAGGTGCTGACCTGCCAGCGGACCAGAAGGGGGCGTATGCTCCCAGGTAGAGGGCTGGGGGCAGATGAAGGTGAGCGGCGGATCCAGGGTAACTGCATGGCTGGAACTGCTGCACTGACCGGGCGCGCCGGAGGTGCAAGCGATGGCAGTGAGAACGCGTCGCTGCTGCCCCAGCCCGGAGGGGTTGATGGGATGAGAGAAAGCGCCATGCGCATCGGCAACCGTGACGCCCGCCTGGGCTCCGTCAATATACAAGGTAACGGTAGTGTTGGGAACAGTCACCCCGCTCACCTGAAGCACACCGGGGCAAATCTCACCTGGACCGGGCGCGGTGATCAAGGGGGGCACAAGGGGCACCTGGCTGGCGGCTTGCAGGTCAAACTGCCAGCCGCCGGTGCGCACCTCTGCCTGGTTGGTGATCGTCGTCCCCGGTGCGACCTGCTCCGAAAATGCTGTGAGCAAAACCTGAGCAGCCTGCCCGCCGGGCAACGGCTGCTGGGTCTGCCAGCTCAACACCTGACCCTGCTGTCCGAAATTCATCGCCGGCGAAGTGCGCTGGGCAGCAAAGGTTAAGCTAGTGGGCAGGGTATCGGTCATCCATACGGGCAGCCCGATCGGGTCGTAATGCCTGAACTGCAGCAAGTAGCGCTGGCTGAGGTAATTGTGGAACAGCCCACTGGCAGGATCGAAGGTGGCAAACCATTGCGGCGGAAAGGCAGCTTTTTCAGCGGAAGCGGCGCCAGTCTGCGAGTAATATTCATCGGCTCCTAGGTCGGCGGCAGCGCCGTTGGGGCGGGGCTGGCCATCTATATCCACCACCACCGGCGAGCCAATCCCCCGGTCAACGGCGGCTGAAATGGCGGAGATGTGGTAATCGCCGGTGAGCGGGGCTATAAAAGCCGGGTCGCCGGTGACATCGCGCTGAGGTGTGATCGCGCCCGTCCCTCCGCTGTTCAGGTTATTTGCATGCCACAAGGTGCTGTCATAGGAGACGGAAGCCTGCACGGTGACCGTGATGCCCACCCTGGAGTGACCGGCGATAATGCTGTTGGTCATCTCCAGGCGCGCCCGGTTGGCAAGATACACACCATCACCGCTGCCGGTGTTATCGGCGATGGTGGTGTGAAAAATACGACCCAGGTTTCCGGGTGTGGTGGCTGAACTGACCAACATGCCGCTGCCGCGAGTGGAAGCCTGGTTGCCGGACAGGATATTGTTCTCCATCCTGAAGGTAGTATCCTCAACATAGAGCCCCCCGCCGGCGCCGTTAGACGAGAGGCTGGCATGGTTGGATAAGATTATGTTCTGCGTCAGCGTGACGGCGCTGGTTATGAGGCTTACACCGCCGCCGTAGCCGTTCCCCGAACTGCCCCCGCCCGCTGTATTATTCTGAACGATATTGCCATGCATCGTCAGGCTTCCGCCGGAAAAATAAACCCCGCCGCCCTGGCCCAAGCGCGTTAGCCCGCCTGTAGCAGTATTGTCCTGGATCGTGTTGCCGTCCAGGCGCCCGGTACTGCCGTAACCGATCGCCACGCCGCCCCCCCAGCCTTCTTTTTGCAGGCTGGCTGTGTTACCGGTGATCAGATTATTGGTCAACGTGACATGGCTGGTGCCGTGGACCTCACTCACATACACTCCGCCCCCGGAAGCAGAGCTCAAGGTGCCGGGTCCGGTAGTGCCAGTGTTGTACTGGATGGTGTTGCCCAGCAACCACACCCGGCTATCCCAGATGGCAATCCCGCCGCCGTTGCCTCCGCCAGCGTTGCCCTGGTTGGTTGAGCCGGTGTTATCCTGTATGAGGTTGTCCGCCAGCGTCACGTCAGGGCAGTTATCGATGTACAGGCCGCCGCCTGAGCCATGGTAAACCGGGCTGGCAATGTTTGACTCAACCCGGCTATCGCGCAGCTCGATGCGGCTGCCATAGGCATAAATCCCACCACCCAGGCCATTCTTAGAAGCTTCTCTACTGGCAGCGTTGCCGGTAATGGTCAGCCTGCGCAGGGTGACATCAGCCGAACGGATGTACATCCCACCCCCGGTATTCACGGAGGTGGGATTATTCGGGTCGCCGCGCAGCCCGGCGGCATTGCCATTGGTGAGGGTCAGCCCTTCCAAGGTGACATCCGCCGGCCCGATAATGGCTACCGCCCGTCCCTGGTTATTGGCGTCCAGCGTTGTGGGATTGGCGGTTGGGTTTGGCGTATTCCAATCCGCCGTTGTGAATCCGCCGCGCAGGCTGATCGATTTGGTCAGGTATGCCACCTGCGAAAGCCCGCCCTGGGTATTGACGCCAGAGTAGACACCGGTCGCCACACGGATCTCATCCCCGGCAGCCGATTGGTCGATAGCGGCTTGGATTGTAGCGTAGCAAGGAGCAGCGCCTCCACAATTCCCGCCTGGCGCCACGTAGAGCACCTGATCTAATGCCTGGGCATTGCCCAGCTCAACCAGCAGAGCAGCCAGCCAGACGGCGGCAGCTAAAACCGGGACCAAAAAGCGCTGTGCCTTGTTCATGATTCCCCTCCCCGTTCAAAGTGGATTGGCCCGTTCCAGGAATTATATGTCTATAATCCATTTTGTGTAGGAGTTACGCAGTTAAAGTAGGATGTGCCCGAAAAAAGGGATGCTTTGCGGGCGTAGCCCGCAAAGCATCCCTTTTTTCGGATTTCCCTTCACTGAACTGCGAAGCCCTATATTAATCGATCCTGCCGGTAGCGATAGCTTTCTTCACCTCGCCGATGGCCTGGGTGATCTGGATATCGCGCGGGCAAGCCTCGGTGCAATTGAAGATGGTGTGGCAGCGGAAGACGCCGAACTGGTCGTTGAGGATCTTGAGACGCTCGGCTGCGCCCTGGTCGCGGCTGTCGAAGATGAAGCGATGGGCGTTGACAATCGCCGCGGGACCGACGTACTGCTCGTTGGCCCAGAAGGAGGGACAGGAGGTGGTGCAGGCGGCGCAAAGAATGCACTTGGTGGTGTCATCGAAGCGCTCGCGCTGCTCAGGGCTTTGCAAGCGCTCCTGCCTGGGCGGGGGATCGTTGTTGATCAGGTAGGGCTGCACGGAGCGATAATGCTCGAAGAACGGCTCCATATCGACGATCATGTCCTTGATGACGCGCATGCCCAGCAACGGCTCGACCGTGATCTTCTTCGAGCCCAAGTCTTTGACCAGCACCTTGCACGCCAGGCGGTTGCGCCCGTTGATGCGCATGGCGTCCGAGCCGCATACGCCGTGAGCGCAGGAGCGCCGGAACGATAGCGACCCGTCCAGGTGCCCCTTGACGTATTCCAGCAAATCCAGCACCCGGTCGGTAGGCTCGGCTTCCACCGGGTAGGTTTCGTAATGGGGCTTGCGATCTTGCTCCGGGTTGAAGCGGAAAATCTTCAGTGTCACCTGCATAGGCTGCTCAACCTTTCTAGTAGACCCGCTCCTTGGGCTCGTATTTTGTCTTGATCACCGGCTTGTAGCGCAGCTCGATCTCGCCATCGCGCTTCCAAGCCATGGTGTGCTTCATCCAGTTGACATCGTCGCGCTTGGGGAAGTCTTCGCGGGCATGAGCGCCGCGGCTCTCCTGGCGCGCCAGGGCTGAGGCGGCGGTCACTTCCGCCAGCTCGAGCAAGTTACCCAGCTCCCAGATGGTGAGCAGCTCGGTGTTGAAGACCTTGCCGCGGTCGCCGATGCGCACGTGGCGGAAGCGCTCTTGAAGCTCGCGCACCTTCTCCAGGGCAGTGCACATGCCCACCTCGGTGCGGAACACGCCGACCTGCTCCATCATCACTTTCTTCATCTCCATGGCGATATCCATGGCGTTTTCGGCGCCGCTGTTGTCGAGCAGGGCAGCGAACTGGGCGCGGGCAAAGTCGGCGGCGTCGGAGGGCAAGGGCTGAAGAACCGCCCCGTTGGCGAACTCGGCGGCGTTGAGACCAGCGTGCTTGCCGAAGACGATCAAATCCAGCAGGGAGTTCGTCCCCAGGCGGTTGGCGCCGTGGATGGAGACGCAGGCGACCTCGCCGGCAGCGTACATACCGGGGAGGACGGTCCAATTCTCATCGATGGTCACCTGACCGAATTTATTGGTAGGGATGCCGCCCATCGCATAATGTGCGGTCGGCTGAACCGGCATGGGCTGCGTCATAGGATCGACGCCCAGGTAAGTGCGGCAGAAATCGATGATATCGGGCAGCTTGTGCAGCAGCTCCTCGGCGGTGGTGACGTATGGGGCGCCATCCGGGCGGCGGCGCCCGTCCAGGGCGGCGTACTGGTTAACCACTTCGGGACGCACGTCCAGGTAGAGGTACCACTCGCCCTTGATGCCGCGCCCATCAGCCATCTCCAGGTACATGGCGCGGCTGACCACGTCGCGGGAAGCCAGGTCTTTGACGTTGGGGGCGTACTTGCCCATGAAGCGCTCGCCGAGGTCGTTGACCAGAACGCCGCCCTCGCCGCGCACGCCCTCGGTGATCAGGATGCCCAGCTTGTAGATGCCGGTGGGGTGGAACTGGAAGAACTCCATATCCTGGGCAGGGATGCCGCGGCGCAGGGTAACTGCCACGCCATCGCCGGTGTAAGCGTAGGCGTTGGAGGTGATCTCCCAGATGCGCCCGTGCCCGCCCGTCGCGAAGATGACAGCTTTGGCGTGGAAAATGTGGTACTCGCCGGTAGCCAGCTCGATGGCAACCGCCCCGGCGGTAGCGCCGTTGACCATGATCAAATCAACCACCTGGTATTCGTCGAAAAAATTGACCTTATTCTTGATGCAAGCCTGGTAGAGCGTCTGCAAGATCATGTGACCGGTGCGGTCTGCAGCAAAGCAGGCGCGGCGCACGGGCTTGCCAGTCTTATTATTGGTATGCCCGCCGAAGGGGCGCTGGTCGATCTTACCTTCCGGGGTACGCGAGAACGGCAAGCCCATGTGCTCCAGCTCGTAAACCGCCTGGACAGCTTCGTTGCACATGAACTCGATGGCATCCTGGTCGCCGAGATAATCGCTGCCTTTGACGCTATCATAGGTATGCCATTCGGGATGGTCCTCTTCCAGGTTGCCCAGGGCTGCGCCCACGCCTCCCTGAGCAGCGCCGGTGTGTGAGCGAGTGGGGTAGAGCTTGCTCAAGACGGCGGTGTTGGCAGTCTTCGAGGCGTAGAGGGCTGCCATCAATCCCGCGCCGCCCGCCCCCACAACGAGGACATCGTGTTGGTGTATCTTCATGAAGCCTCTCCTGAACCAGGGGATAGACTCCCAGGGAATTTATTATCGCATCCTGCCAGAATTCTAGCGCCTGTAATTATAACCGGAACTATCCACAAACCAAACAACAGAGACCTGGGGGGGTACACTAAAAGGTTGTTTTCGGTTTTGGTGGTGCGGGCGGGCGTACGCCCGCCCGCACCACCAAAACCGAGATATCCTAACAACTTTTAAGTGCTCCCAACCTGGGGTGTGCATGTCGGATTGGGGGCCAACCTGACATGCAGCTCAGGTCGGGGAGGAAGTTGGGGTGTTGCTCGTAGCGCTTTGCGCTACCAGCAACACCCCAAACCCCTTTGCCCCAGAACTGACATCCACCCGACATGGGTAAGTGCTCGCCGCCCGGTCAGGAGGCAAGGATCACATAGACCGCCATGATCAGAGAGAACAGCCAGAGCAGGAAGATCAAGCCGCGCAGCGCGGGACGGGCGAAAGTGCTGCCCAGGTAATCCTCTACGATCACGCGCAAGCCGTTATAAGCGTGGGTGACGGCAAAGAAAATGATCAGCATCTGCATGATCTGCCAGAAAGCCGTTGCCCAGCCCAGGGCGACATCCGGAATATTGCTGTTGACCACATGGTTGGGATTGGGGAAGAAGGTCCAGCGCATCAGGGTCGCCAGGTCCATCTGCAGGCGAGCGCCCATCCACAAAGCGCCGGCGAGACCGATGATCGCCAGCGAGACCATGGCGATACCCGAGACGCGGGTAAAGATCCACATGAAGTATTCAAAACTCGCAGCAGGTTGTACGGTGCGGGCGCGCATAGCTATCCTCCTTTCCGAACCGGCTAACTTCCGCCCATGCCGCGCGTGACCAGGAAAAACACGGTCATGCCGTAGAGGGGGATGAATACCGCCCACTGCAACCAGATAGCACGGTGCTCGTCAACATGATTCTGGAATTTGGGCCAGAAATCCAGCAAGGCGATACGCAAGCCATTCAAAGCGTGGAAGAGGACGATGAACGCCACCACGATCTGGAAGATCCACGACTCGTAAACGATGTTGATCGCCGTGGCAAAATCGGCTCCCGTCTGCTGCATAAAGAACGAAGCGGTGACGTGCAACCCGACAAACAACAAGATCGCCAGACCAGTGACCCGGTGCAGCATCCAGTGCAGCATGGGGCCGCGCCCCTTGTATTTCAATCCCTGATAGAAGCCTACTCGACGACTAAGCCCCATAGCGCCTCCTTTGACGACAAAATCCCTCGGGGTAAAGAAGATTCAGTAGTTTTGCAGATTTAACAATTCATGCTCAAAACGGGCAAAGCGGGAGCTAAACTGGTTTGCAGCTGTTGAGCAGTAGCCCCAAAGGCTACTTG
>Ga0209254_10003903_pt1 | contig 13623 bp, 18 predicted proteins | sample FrelakmetDIP11DI_FD_187148 | JGI IMG/M metagenome (GOLD analysis project Ga0209254, IMG submission 187148) | Freshwater lake sediment microbial communities from the University of Notre Dame, USA, for methane emissions studies - DIP11 DI (SPAdes)... | ecosystem: Environmental > Aquatic >...
CTGGCGATCGTGGACTGGCGCACGCGCACACGTTTCCCTACCAGCCAGGTTGAGATCTACGATCACTGGCTGGAACGCGCGGTACGCCCGACCGGCTTCGCCGAGGACTTCTTAAGCCCAGATAAGCTTAGCGCAGCACTGGGTCAGATCGCGTGGAATATACAGCAGGAACAGCGCCTTGATCTGGGCTTCGACGAGATCGAGCAGGCTATCGCGGCGGTCCTGCCCGCGTCGGCCGCGGACGCTCAATCAGCGAAGTCCAACGTACCTACCGCGGCGAGCACGATCGCGCGCGACATTGCCGACAAATCCGGCCTGTTCATTCCCTTCGGTGAAGACGCCTACGCTTTCGCGCATCGCCGCCTGTCGGCGTATCTGGCTGCTTTCTATGCGGTGCACGCCAGTCTTGCTCTGGAAGATCATTGGGATCAGAGCGAATGGGCCGAGGTCTTCGACTTCTACGCAGCTCTGACCGACCCCGCTGCCAACGTGGCGCGCGCGCTCAATTCACCAGATGACCTTAGCCGCACGCACTTACTGATGGCAGCTCGCTGGACGGGCCAGGCGGCGCCCGCTATGGCGTGGCGCAGCCTCACCATGGGCGAGTTGGCGCGCACCTTCATGCAGCCCGATCAGCTGACGCCGCTGCGCGAGCGCACGGTAGACGGGTTGGTGAACACCCGCGATAAGGGCCTGCCCTTCCTGCTGAAGCACGGCCTCGCTCAGACGGATGTCACCGTGCGCATACTCTGCCTGCGCGGCCTGGGTCAACTGAGGCGCGAAGGTGATCTGCCGATCTTCAACGCCGCATTGAAAGACCCCAACGTCGAAGTACGCTACACCGCCGTGCGTGCCATCGCACGCATGGCACGGAACGGTTCCGGCCCGGCGCTGGAGTTGCTGATTCGCCTTGTGCTTGAATTGGACGAGGACGGACAGCGTCTGGTGTCTGAACTGCTGGCCGATTGCGGTGAAGAAGGCCATCAGATTTTGCGCGAGGCGGCGGGAGAAGATGAAATCAAAGTACGCCGCGCAGCGACCTTTGGCCTCGCGCTCATCGGCACGGATTGGGCGCGTGAGCTGTTGCAGAAGATGGAGCGTGAAGAGTCGCAGTGGTATGTGCGCCAGGCCGCGCTCGATGCGCTGAACCGCATGAACAAGATGGCGCTGCCGCCCACCGAGCAACCGCCGCTCGATCTATCCCCGGTCGTGATCGATCAGCAGGGCTGGCTGGTGGAATGGGCCGCGCAGCAGGGCATCGGCATCGGCGTAGGACGGCAGTCGGTGAATGCCCTCATGCGCGCGCTGGTGCAAGGTCAGCCCAATGTGCGGCAGGCCGCGCTGCAAACGCTGCGCCACGTCGGCGATCTGGAACTGCACGACAAATTGCGCGCCATGCTCAACGACCCCGATCAATCCGTGCGCGACGCCACGTTCATCACACTGGAGACAATCGGGCAGCGGGAAGGTGTAGCGCTGCCGAGGTGACCGGGGGGAAACCGGGGTTCACCTGCATTGTACGGCGATTCTGCTGACTAACAACGCTGATTACCATCACCGATTAGCTTGCGCGTAAAAACCCAGCTTCTACTTGCTCCCGCATCACGCCATTCACTCTAACGAGTTTCTTCCGCGCTTTCGCACCGCTGATGATCGACACGGCGCTGCGCTTCACGCCCAACCACTCCGCAACAAATTCGATAAGCGCGGCGTTGGCTGCGCCCTCCACCGGCGGCGCGGTGAGTTTGATCTTCAGCGCCCCACTCTCCACGCCGACGATCTGATTGCGGCTCGAGCGCGGCACCACGCGCACGCTGAACGTGACTCCACTGCTGGATTCAGTGACTTGCCACACGCTCATCGCAGGATCGAGGTCAGCAGGGTAATGACAATCTGCTCGGCAACGATGATGGCGATGAAGGCAACGATCGGGCTGAAGTCGATCGTGCCAGTTTGCGGCAGAACACGGCGGATCGGCGCCAACAGCGGCTCGGTGAGTTGATAGATGATCTTCACCAGCGGATTGCCCGGATCAAGCTGCACCCACGATAGCAATACGCGCGCCAGCAGAATGAAGGAATAGACTTCAAACAGCAGCCGAACCAGGGAGATGAGCTGCATAGCGGTCCCTTTCTCCAAAAATCGCGCGCCCTATTCGCACCAGTGTCGCGCCTTCCTCAATGGCCACTTCAAAATCGTCGGTCATGCCCATCGACAGGTGAGGCACTTTGATGGTCAAGTAGCGCGCTTCAATTTCGTCACGTAATTCACGCAGCGCCCGAAAGACCAGCCGCGTCTGTTCCGGATCGTCGACCATCGGCGCCATGGTCATCAGGCCGTCGAGTTGCAGGTTCGGCAGTGGCGCAATAACCTCGATCGCGCTGAACAGCTCGTCGCGCCGCGCATCATCGAAGCCGTACTTGCTCCCTTCGCCCGACACGTTGACTTCCAACAAGATCGGCAGCGGCTGCGCTGCGAAACGCGAGAGACGCTGCGCCAGCTTCACGCTGTCCACCGAATGCACGCGATCAAACAGCGCGGTTGCGTCGCCGGCCTTGCGGCTCTGCAAATGCCCAATCATGTGGAAGACCACCGCTGGATCGCCGATCGACTGCCGGAAAGCAGGCACTTTGGCCGCGGCTTCTTCGACGCGATTCTCGCCGAAGTGCCGCACGCCCAATTCGTACGCGGCCTGCAGCACGTCCACCGGATGCGTCTTGCTCACAGCGATCAGCGTAACATCCGCTGCGTCGCGGCCCGCACGCGCAGCAGCGTTGGCGATGCGGTCTTGAACGCGAACAAGGTTGTCCTGCAAAAAAGAATCCACCATAGGTCGTTACCGCGTCATACGGATTGCGCAGTGCGTGTTGCGTGAGTACACGTTGCGCTTACGTTTCACGTTTTGCGCATTCAATCTCTCAAACCGATAACCACCCCAAACCGTCCCGTTTTGCCGTTTTCAGCGCGATGTGAGAACCATTCGGTTGTGTTGGATGCGGTACAGATGGCCGAGTCCTCCACATTCTCAACGCCACAAGCCTTTAGCTGAGACAACACCGCGGCGTTCAGATCGAGGTGCAGGGAACCGTCGGGCCGCCGTTGAACAATCGGGGCGTGGGGCGGGCACGCCGGCGCGACGAGATTGATCACTTCCTGCCCCACGCGATAACGATCGACGCCGATGCACGGCCCGATTCCCGCCCATAGATCGCGCGGATTCGATCCGAAATCGTCGTGCAAGGCGACCACCGTCGCCGCAGCGACATTCTCGGCCACGCCGCGCCACCCGGCGTGCGCCAGACCGATGGCACGCTGCACCGGATCGAAGAAGACGATAGGCACACAATCGGCGAAGCGCATGGTCAACGCCAGGCCACGTTCACGCGTGATAATCGCATCAAACCCTTGCCGGTATCTTCCGGCATCGCTGCGCGTCATCGCTGCCACCGCCTTGCCGTGCACCAACCACACGGTTGTGGCGCGATCCGGCGTCATGTCAAACACGGCCAGCATGCGCCGATTGTTTTCCTGTACTGCCTGCGCTTCATCGCCGACCGAGCGCGCCAGGTTCAGCGTTTCAAACGGCGCCCGGCTCACGCCGCCCAGGCGCGTGAATGCGCCGTGATAGAGATCGGAATAACCGGCTAATCCAGCAAATTGATGGAAGGCCAAACCGTTCGTCGCTTGCCGCTTCAAATTCGCCTTGCCTTTCGTTTGCCGTGGCGAGAAAACGGGTTTCCAGCCGCTCCGCAATGATTGCGGCGCACTGCGCCAGGAAACCCGGTGAGTGAATGAAACTGCTATTCGTCAAACAGCCCTTTAAGCAGGGCATCTTCGAACTTATCTGGGTTCAAGCCGTCCGCTGTAACTTCGGCCTCGCTCGTCGTTGGTGTTTCAGCCGGAGGCTCGGGCGCAATGTCCTTCAGCAGGCCCAGTTGCCTGGCCTCGTCAAAACTAATGCCCGGCGCGGGCGGTGGTTCTTCCACGGCTGGCGCTTCGGTCTTCACCTCGGGCTGCGATCGATCTTTGCGGAACGAGATCGTCGAGACATTGGCGGGCGGCGGTGTGCGCTCCAGCCGTGGCGGCGGAGGCGGCGGCGTGCGGCGGCGCTCGAACACGTTCTCCACTTTTTGATCGGCCATCTCTTTGCGCAGTGCCGCCGCATCCGCCGAGCCTACAACGTGGCCCAACTGCTTCTGCATCGCGTCGGTCGCGCGCTGCACAAAGCGATCGATCTCGACCGCAGCTTCTTTGGCATACAACCACACCAGGCCTTGCTTGGTGCCCTTGGGGACGATCACTGCCAGATACAGGCCGCGCCCCAGCGCGGTGGTATACACACTGACCCGTTGGCCCTCCATGTAGCTGGTCGAGAAGTCCTGTGTCTCGCCCAGGAGTGATGCCAACGACGCCGAAGTCGTTCGCGAACTGGCGATGAGATTGGACAATGGCTCGAAATCGGCGCCGCTGCTCATGCCTTTTGCGGCAATCACGTAGCCGGCTTCTTCCACCAGCATCGCCGATTCGGCGGCGGCCTGCGCGCGCAGGCGAGAGAGCACGGCCTCGATTTGTTCCAGATCGCGCTGGGCAAAGATGTACAGACGCGGCGGCTTCTCGGCTGCCGGTTTCTCGATGGTTGGCCCCGCTGTCACGGGCGTTACCTGGCGGCCTTTGCTCTTGGCAATCTCGCGCTCGACAACCGAAGTCACTTCATCGATTGAGAATGGCTTTTTCAAGTAATCGGCCACCCCCAGGCGCAGCGCGTGGACGACGCTGTCCATATCGCCGAAGCCCGTCAAAATCACCACCGGCAGGCCCGGCGTCTTCTGCAGCACTTGCTTGGCCAGATCGATGCCCGTCATGCCGGTCATTTTCAAGTCGGTGATGATCAAGTCGAACGCCGCCTCGCCCAGAATCTGCAAAGCCCTTTCGGCGCTGGGCGCAGTGCGCACCACGTAGCCGCTGGCCGACAACAAATCGCTGAGCGCCTTGGCGATCTGTGGGGAGTCGTCGACAACAAGAATTTTGTAGGGTTCTTCAGTGGCCATAAACGCCTCACCTGCCAGGAGGATCGATTAGCCGCCGGTTCCGATGCCGCGAATACCCACGCCCATTTCAAACAGCGAAACCAGCGCCACGATCAGAGTCTCACGGACATTGTGCTCGCCTTTATTGAATTGATTGTTGACGAAGCTGATGATCGGAATCCACAGGGCCGCGGTGATGCCATACAGGATGTGGGTCCATTCGCCCGTTTGCGAGCCGGAGAGGGCCATCAACAGCCCAGTTACCGCCTGCCCCACTGTCGTCAGATTACCCACCACGATGATACCCCAATAGCTGGGCGAGACGGTCTGCTTGCGAAAATAGAGGAACAAGCCGTAAGCGCCGGCAGCGGCGGCAAACAACACGATAGCGCGTGACAGCACTCCATGTAACTCTTGCACAGCAATAAGTCCTCGCCGTTAAGGGATCAGCGGGACCGCCTGTCCCGCCGTGTAACGCTTCACGTCGCGCCCGCGGCGTACCGTCACGCGTCCCGCGCCCAGCACCTGCCACGTGTGATCGACGCCTACCAGCGCGGTATGGCCGTCAACGCCGATCAGGTACGATCCGCCTGGGCGGCGGCCAAACATCAACGACACCAGCACCTCCGGAAATTCGTCGTAATGCGGCACCACGATCGCGTCCGGCAGCAAACCAAACGACGGCTGCCAGCGGTTGATCCAGGGTACGCCAACTTTCAGCGACATCTCCGGCACATAGCCCCCCAGGATCATCGCGCCCGCGCTGCAGCCGGCAATCACCCCACCCCGATCGAACATCTCGCGCACCGCTGACCAGACGGCCGTGCCGTCCAGCGTCTGGCGCAAGAAATCGGGCTTGCCGCCGGAGAAGTACACCAGGTTCGCTGCGCGCACGCGATCGGCGTGTGCCGGATCATTGCAGGTGGCCCGATCGATCGCCAGCAGCCCATCGGCTTTGGCACCCAAACGCGTGAAGTGATCGACCCCCATTTTGATCCAGCGTTCGGGCACGCCCGATCCATCGGGCGCCGAGGCCGTAGGCAGAATCACGACGTTGCTGCCCCCCGCCCGATCGAGCAGCTGCGCATCGACGACGCTCATCGAATCGAGAAACTCTCCCGCGCCCGCTAAGGCTAATGTCCCCGCCATCATTCTTCCCTTTATTTGGCTACACCGCCAATCAGGAGTTCAGAATCAGTTTCTGGCACACTTGCGCCGTCAACGGTCGTCCTGAAGTCGGGGTACCGGATCTCCTTGGCAACGACTTGATGGCCGATGTCGGCGTTGATCGCATCGACCAGAGGCTGCACGACGAAAGTGGGCAAAGCAATCAATCCAAAAGCGGAATCTTCGGATCCGAACAAGCGCACGGCGGCGCTCTGCGTGTGATACAGCACAGCAGAGTCTTGTTCAAGGTTCGTTACCACCAGGACGGGCAAGTTAAAGAAACCCGACCAGCGCCCATAGAACGCGACCTCGCCGCTCGGTAGGAAGCGCGCCCGTCCGGTTTCAGGCGCAATGCCGATGCGCGGCCCCAGATCATGCCGGAAATACGCGCTGAGCTCGCTTTCGGTGAATCCCCACACAACCAGTTGGCCCGTTTCCGCCGCGTTCACTCGATCGAGTTTTGCTTGAAAGTTAGCGGCATTCTCCAGGCTGGAATCGACCGGCCGCGCTAAGGCTTGCAGCGCGGCAGCACCCACCACTAACCCGCCGGAAAAGAAACACAGCGCCGTGACAAACACCATGACGCCGACGGTGATCACCAGCCGCCGCACCGCCTCCGGCGCCATGCCCACGTTGGTCACGGTGGTCGTAGTCTGAGTGACCTTGTCGCGCCCGACGACATCGCCATCGACATTCGCGTCGCCGCTGGGCTGCACGGAAACACCGCCGCTCACATTCTGCGTGACGGGTGGACCGTTAGGTTCAGGTGGCGTTGGCTGCTCAGACATAGGCATCATCAACCACTCAAGAGTAAGTGCAATTATGCCGCTAATGGCGCCCAAGGGCAAGAGGAGGTTTTGTCATCGTGTTGCGCAAAGAGCATCAACGCGTGTCAAACGGTCAGAGCCAGTGCAATTGCAGCCTGGGCATGGAGCCGCGTCGTATCAAAGACGGGCACGCGGCAATCGTCAGCTTGAATCAACAAGCCGATCTCAGTACAACCCAGAATGATGCCCTGCGCGCCGTGCTCGATCAGGTGATCGATTGCGGCAAGGTACTGCGCCTTGGATTCCGCCTTGATTTCGCCCAGCACCAGTTCGTCATAGATCACACGATGGATCATCTCACGTTCAGCAACATCCGGAATCAGTACCTGCAGGCCATAACGCTGCGTCAAGCGCCCCACGTAGAAGTCTTCTTCCATCGTAAAGCGAGTTCCCAGCAAACCAACCGTGGTCAAGCCCTGCGCCCTGATTTGTTGCGCTGTGGCGTCGGCAATGTGCAGGAAGGGAATCTGAATGCTCGCCTGAATATCATCGGCCACTTGGTGCATGGTGTTCGTACACAGTAAAACCAGATCGGCTCCGGCACGTTCCAGGATTTGCGCGGCAGCGACCAGCACTCGTGCCGACTCCGGCCAGCGCCCCTCACGCTGCAGAGTTTCGATCTCCGCAAAGTCCACCGAGACCATCACACACTGAGCCGAATGGAGCCCGCCGAGCCGCTCTTTAACCATCGTATTGATCAGGCGGTAATACTCGCTGGACGATTCCCAACTCATGCCGCCGATCAAGCCAATGGTCTTCATGCTCTTATCCTTGAATAAACATCGAGACGCAGGATGCATGTCACACCCCGCGCCTCGAACTTCATGGCCAGCTTGTCACTCGTCCTATTGCAGCACCTTGTCGAACTCGGCTACAAACTGCTCCTGGCTGACGCGCCCCAGCCACTGCTGCACAATGTTCCCGTCAGCGTCCAACAAAAAGAAATGCGGCTGCACACGATACTGCAAAGCCTGCTTGAATTGATCGTTCCGTGGATCGTCGATGTCCAGATACGAAAACTGCATGCGGTCGCTATAGTCTGCTTCAAGCCCATGCACGATGGGCGCCATGCTGCGGCAAGTCCCTCACCAGAAGGCAAAGAACTCCACCAGCTGCGGCCGCCCGGCGGCCAGATTTACGGTTGTTGGGTCCGTTGCCTCCAGCTCGGTCTTGACCGGCTTCTTCGTCGGTGCAGCAGCAAGGGCTTCAGTCGGCACAATAGCAGGCGCGTCAGTGGGCGCAGCGGCCGGCGTATCAGTCGCGGCGTTTGTAGTCGGTGTCTCTTGCGTAGCTGGCTGTGTCGCAACTGGCTTCGCCGTGACTACTGCCGCCGGGACGGGCGCATTCGATTGCGGCGCTTGTGGTGTTGCTGCGGGTGCGCACGCCGCCAGCGTCAAAATCATGAACAGAAAAATCAATCGTTGCATCAATTTTCCTCGCTTAAAGTTTTTCTTCAGTCCACTAACCTGCTCGTTCTCCAACATCCAACGTCCAAACTCTAACGTCCAATCTCCAATTTCTACCTCCCAACTCAATTCGGCAAAATCAACTTCAGGTACTCCTGCAGCTGATCGGCCGTCAACTGTCCCACATGCACTTTCGCCACGATTCCATCGGGCTTGACGAACAACGTCGTGGGCAGACCCATGACCTCCCAGCCGCCGGCGATCGCGTCGGTCTCATCCACCAGCACATCGAAGTTCATGTTGAACTGCTGGGCGAAGGCGCGCATATCGTCGAGGTTGTCGTTCACGAGCGTATCGATCGCCAGCACGCGCAGTCCTTTGCCTTTGTTCCAGTTGTACTGCTCCACCAGCAGCGGCATCTCCTGCTTGCACGGGCCGCACCACGTGGCCCAAAAATTGATCAACACCGGCGCGCCGCGCAAATCCGACAGCCGTACTCTGCGCCCGTCGAGCGTGGGCAGTTCGAAGTCGGGGATTGGCTCGCCTTCGGTCGGCAGGCCGCTCTGCATACCCGATTGCAGCGCCGGCTTCGGCGGCGTCGGCAGAGATGATAAAAAGGCCGGCCCTGCGATCAGCATGACGCCGATCACAATCGCCAGCAGGGATGCGATCAGGGGGAGCGCCCGGCGCCACTTCGATCGCAACGGTGAAACCTCGCGCATAAGCACCTCAGGCGGTTGTCTCCTCTGCGACCTGATTCACGGCGCGGCCACTGAGATAACCGAGATAGGCCGGCACCAGCGGCAGCACGCACGGCGACAAGAAAGATAACAGTCCGGCGAAGAAGGCGATCGGAATCGTTGCCTCGCCCGTCTCTAATCCGCTCGTATCGACCAACAGACCCGCTCGGGAGGCCACCGCCGCAAACTGGGTCATCTGGCCGGTCAGCAAAAAGATGCCGAGGAGAATCAAGAAGACGCCGGTGGCGATCTCGAAAGCGCGGATGTATTTGCGCAACCGGCGCAGAATATTCGTAGCCCGATCGATCAACAAGCCCATAATCAGAAATGGCAGCCCCAGCCCCAGCGAATACGCCGCGGCCAGAATCATCGCCATGAAGGCTTGCTCCTGTGCCAGGCCCATCGTCATGATGGCGCCCAGCGTGACACCGATGCACGGCGTCCAGCCGGCCGTAAAGAAAATGCCCATCAGGTACGACGAACCAAAGCTGGCGCCGCCACTGTACTGTTTGCGCGTGTCATAGTTCAGGAAGGGAATCTTTACAATGCCCAGCGTATGCAGGCCGAAGATGATCACGACAATACCGCCGATGCGCGTGATCCAGTCGCGCGCATCGTACAGCAGCCGCCCAAAGATCGTCGTCGCTCCGCCGAAGACAAACACGATAATCGTCGACATGCCCAGCACGAATAGCAGCGCATGCGTAAAGACCTGGAATCGCATCGCAAACGTCATGGGCGTGCGCTTCGGCAATGTTTGAGTTGCCATGAAAAACTCCTAGCAAGGGTGGTGCCAGTCGGATAACCTGCGCAGGCAAGTCGCCAACTCGCCCTGTGCCGCAGCAGTGTACCAGTCGTCCCTTACAAAAATCTTACTAGCGGCTGCCGCCCTGCTTCTTCTCCACCAGCATCCGCAGTGTCTCGATATCTTTCTCCAGATTCTTCTGGCGCGAACGCACGCTGAACACGTACAAGAACGTGATCAACCAGAAGGCCATGTAAGCCGGAATCAGAAACATGACGATGTTTTGCATTTCAGGACTCATGAGAATCACTCCCTGTAAGTTGAGGTTCTAGGGCCAATACTGTTTGGTTAGCGGGTCGGGCTCCCGCGCCCGACAGCATGGGAGCCGTCACTGCTGACTTCTCTAAACAGTCTTAATTCTAGGGTCGGATGGCGGTGCCGCCCGACTGGACAGGCTACGCATTTAGAATATCGTGCTTGAGCTTGGCCACTTCATCGGCCGAGCGGTCCAACCGCGTGCGAATGATCATCAACACGATATAGACCAGTGTAAAGGCGATGATGCCCGCGAACATGGGCGGGCGCATGCTGGCCGTCAGACCAAAGCCGGGCGTCTGGCCCAGATCGGGATGGATAGTCTGGAACCACTTTGACGAGAAGTACGTCAGCGGCACGCTGGCAAACCCGATGATGCCGTACACGGCGCTGAAGCGCGCCCGACGCTGCGGATCGTCGACGGCGGCGCGCAGCATTAAATACGCGATGTAGATAAACTCCGTGATCGCCGTCGTCGTGAGGCGCGGATCCCAGGTCCACCACGTATTCCACACCGGACGCGCCCACAACATGCCAGACAACAGCACCATCACGCCGAAGGTCACGCCAATCTCCACCGAAGCCGCTGCCACGATGTCGTATTTGCGTTGTTCGCCGCGCGCCAAATACAGAATGCTCGAAACAAATGTCACGAACATGGCCAGCCCGGCGATCCACGCGATCCCCACGTGAAAATAAAGGATGCGCTGCACGTCGCCGCCCGACAGCCGATCGGCAGTGGGCGCCACCCCAAACGTCAGTACAACGCCCACCAGGACCATCAGTGCCGCCAGCACAAAGACCAATACATCCACCCGCCCGCGCGATTGAGTCATAGCCTCTCCTCCTTGTGAAACTATTGTATCACCTTTGACGCCGCTATCTGCTCGACCCAGTCGCAGCCGATCTGCTTGATCTGATCCAGCGCATCGACGAGCTGCGCGTCCAACTCCGCCCGATCGCGATAGTGCCAGAACAAGTCCGTCACACTGGTCACCGCTAGACCCTCCAGTGGCACCGGGCCGCGCACCTGCCACACCAGCTGCGCCAGCGAAATACTGCGCCAGTGTTGATAATCTCCGTTGAACGCCAGGGGATCGTCATCCGCCTTACGCTGCAAGCGCACGTCAAAAATAAATTCACCGGGATCGAGACTGTAGATCGCCTGCAGCTCAATCAGCGCGTAAGTGCCGTCGGGCATGGCCTTGCTGAAATAACAATACGGCCGATCGCCCGGCAGAGATTGCTGCTTCAACCGATAGCCAAGCCGCTCCATCTCGAGCGCCATGACCGCTTGCACCGCAGCACTGAATTCGTCGACGCGCTGCAGCGGCATTTCCCACGGCTTGGGTGCCGCCGGGTCTTCCAGCCACAGCACGCCATAGCGCACGATCTTTTCGGCGGCGTCACGCAGCGCGGCCTCGTGCTGGGCAGCGTCTGACATCGTCCACCACCAATCGGAGGTAGGGTAATCGCGCAGTCCGTAGACATACCACAACACGTAACCCAGACGCGCGGCGTGTGACTCCGTTCCGGCGTCATATTGCCTTGGCTGGATCTCGCTCGCCTGTGTGCGGATCAGGTTCACGGTGAAATTGTCGGTCGCCACACCAGATCGGCGCTGAAACTGGATCACGGCCTGCACAGCATGGTCCAGCGGCTTTCGAAAACCAAACAACTCATCATCGACGCGCAGGCGCGCATCGTAAGCGAAGCCCAATGCTTTCAAACGCGGCGCGACCAGATCCAGTAATAAAGTTTCAAAATCCATGTTCATCGGCGCCCGATCAATCTTCCACCACAAAATCGTACACCAGGAAAGCGGCGCCCAGCATCACCAGATCGAACGCGACCAGCAGCCCAAACCAATTAGCCCACTCGGCAAATTCGCGGCCATCCAGGACGCCCGAGGTGCATTTCACGGCTGCTAGCAGCGCCGGAATCGCGATCGGCAGCAGCAGCACCGGCAGCAACACCTCGCGCAGGCGCGTGTTGGCCGCCATCGTCGCCAACAGCGTGCCAATTCCCCCGTACCCGATCGTCCCCAACACCACGATCAAGATGATCGCCGGCTGCAGAAAGGGCTGATTGAAAAAGATCACAAACAACGGCAGGATCACCGCTTCGACGACGAACATGAAGATGATGATGCCGATCGCTTTGCCCAGGAAAATCGCGCTGCGATCAACCGGCGTCAGCAGCAGTGCGTCAAAGCTGCCCCGATCGATCTCGGACGTCAACGAGCGGCTCAGCCCCAGCATCCCAGCAAACACAATCACCGCCCACAACGCACCCGGCGTCACCGTGCTGGCGCGCGCCGCCGATCCGGTGCTGCCGGTTCGCAGATCAAACGCAAAAGCGAACAGCAAGATGATCAGCGCCGCAAAGGCGCCCATGCTGCTGAGCATCTCGCGGCTGCGCAATTCGGCCAGAATATCCTTGCGGGCGATGATCCACGCTTTGCGGAAGAACGTCATTGCGTCACCCGCTTGAATTCGCTGCGGAACGTCGCCACATCCACTTCGGCCGTGCGCGCCTCGTACACGATCTTGCCGCGCGCCAACACCAGTGCCCGATCGCACATGGCCCAGCCGCGTTCCAGATCATGGATCGTCATCACCACCGTGCGCTGGCCGTCGCGCAGCAAATGCAGCATTTCCTCCAGGCGATCGGACGCGTGCGGATCGAGTCCCGTAAACGGTTCGTCCAACAGCACCACCGCCGGATCGTGCAGCAGCGCGCGCGCGATGGCCAGCCGCTGCTGCATGCCGCGCGAAAAGGTGCGCGCACGATCCTGTCGTCGATCGATCAAATCGACCTTGTCCAACAATTCCAGCAAGCGCGCTTCGAGCGCCGGCACATCGTACATCTGACCGAAGAAGCGCAGATTCTCTTCGGCTGTCAGATCACCGTAGAGCAGCGGCTGATGCGACAGCAGTCCGATCTGCCGCCGGGCTTCATCGGCACCCTTGGGCAAAGCGTGTCCGGCAATGGCAACGTGACCGTGCGTAGGCCGGCTCAAAGTTGCCAGGATGCGCAGCAGCGTCGTCTTGCCGGCGCCGTTCGGCCCGACGATGGTCACGAACTCGCCGGGCCGGATGTCCAGATCGATGCCGCGCAGGGCCATCAAGGGGCCGAATTGTTTGGTGAGCTGAGAAGTCGTAATCAACGCTGGCGACCACAGAAACAGGTTGTGCTGATCAGAAATGAGTGACGAGTGAATTGCGAACAACGACCATTCACACTTCACTCGTCACTTTTCACTTGTCATTCTTCTTCCATCAACTTGACCAGCTTATCCTTCAACTTCGCACGTTTCGCCTTATAGTTGATCTCGTCGATCTTGCCTTCCGCAAAATCGTCGTCCAACGCAGCAATCTGATCGATCAAGGCTTC
>Ga0209254_10003904_pt1 | contig 13621 bp, 12 predicted proteins | sample FrelakmetDIP11DI_FD_187148 | JGI IMG/M metagenome (GOLD analysis project Ga0209254, IMG submission 187148) | Freshwater lake sediment microbial communities from the University of Notre Dame, USA, for methane emissions studies - DIP11 DI (SPAdes)... | ecosystem: Environmental > Aquatic >...
TGCGTCTCTCTCTGGGTTCGCGAATCAGGATGAAAGAACTGACCAAAATCGCCATACAGATTGCAGCTCTGTTGGTATTCTCTGCAAGCGTGGCTTTGATTACCAATGCGACGAGAGACGACCGCTTACCGCTGGTCATGCCCTTCCCTCCGGCCTATCAATGCCCCTCTTCAGAAAAACCCGGCGCCCCCATAACTGTTCCCGAAGCTCTGGCGTTTTTCGGAAAGCCGGGCACTGCTTTTGTTGATGCAAGAAAAAGAGACCCTTTCCAACAAGGCCACATCGAAGGGGCCCGCCACATCCCCTACTCCTTCGTGGAGCCCTTATCGAAAGAAACCTTGGACGCCCTGAGAGAGTACAAATCTGTCATCGTATACTGCAACAGGGAAGACTCGGAGGCCAGCAAGCTTATGGCAGGCGAGCTTTCTCAGGCGGGCATCAAAGGGGTGGTTTATCTTGAAAAAGGATTTGCAGGATGGGTCAAGGCAGGAGGGCGTCATACAGGCAAAGCACCGGAAGGTTACGACGAGTGAACCCTATGAACTGTCTCAGAATACTGCGCCACTTTATCTCCCATCCCCTGCTCGTATCTCTTTTGCGGGTTGCGCTGGGAGCTGTTTTCATTGTGGCGAGCCTTGACAAGATACAGAATCCTGAGGCCTTTGCAACAAGTATTGCCAATTACCGGCTTTTGCCTTATAAACTCATCAACGGGATCGCGATTGTGCTGCCCTGGCTGGAACTCGTCACCGGAACCCTGCTGGTCCTGGGAGTCTGGATCAGAGCGAGCACGATGATTCTCTGGGGTCTGCTTTTAGCTTTTTCCGTCGCCATATCCCAGGCACTTGCTCGTGGCCTGGACATCAGCTGCGGCTGTTTTAGTACCAATCCCGTTGCTGAAAGAATGTCCTGGTGGACCCTGATTTGGGATCTCATCTGGCTTTCCTGGGGGATTCTGATCTGGATCTTTGATCACGGTCATTATTCTCTTTCGAAATTTATACACAAAAGAAAGGAATAAACGACAGCGCAATGAAAAGATACCTGATGACGCTTATTTTGGCACTGCTGCTCTTTTCTTTTGGCCGGCTTGATTCGGCTTTTTCCGAAAGCACCGCCTCCGTTCCCTGGTCTCTTTTGCCCAGGGTGACGGCGCTGGATGAAAGCCGCAGGAATGAACTCATGGACGTTCTGAGGAGTGAGCCCAATTACGGGAAGTGCAAAGGCACCATGTTCCAATGCCTGGTCGCAGAAAAGCCTGACAAGACCGCCGTGCGATTTGCAAATTTCGGAGCCTACATCGTTTCAAAAGGAGTCCCTGCGCGGAGTCTGGGGTTCCTTGCCAGAGAGCGGGCCAAGTTCATAAATGAAGAGAAGGCGCAAGTCTTCACCTACACGGATAGCCCATCCCTGGGAAACCAAAAGGCCAAAATCATCATTACGGAATTCGCAGAGTTCAAGTGTACCTACTGCGTGACCCTGAGTCCCACACTGAAAAAGCTCGTCGCAGACTCAGGCGGAAAGGTGCGCCTTGTTTTCAAGCATTTCCCGCTGAAAAACCACCCGGGGACTTTTTTTTCATCAAGGGCCGCTCAAGCGGCCCACAGCCAGGGTAAATTCTGGGAGATGTATGATCTGCTCTTCAAGGACTTCAGCAAGCAAGGCATGGAGGACGTTCTGGAATACGGCCGAACCCTGGGCATGGACATTGAACGTTTCAAAACAGATCTGGAAGACCGCAAGATCGAAGAACTCATTGAGAGAGACAAGATGGAAGGGGTCCGCGCCAAGGTCACCGGCACGCCCACTCTCTTCATCAACGGGAAAATGTACAACCTGCGCCATGACGAAGATTTTTTGAAGGACTTGATCAATGAAGAAGCGGAGCGCCTTGGGCTGGAACCCCCTTATCAGGACTGGGTTTACATCAGGCAGAAGCGCTAGTCTTTATCCTTTTTCTTGCCTTTCTCCATCTTTTTCATTTGTCCGGGCGGATACTTCTTCTTGTGCGATTCAAACTCCCGGTACGGCTCATCATCGTCCATGTCGATCGCGACGTGATCCCCGAGTTTCACTCTGATGCTGTCCGGAAGTGAAACGGTAGTTCTCCACACACTCCCTTCCATGTAAAAATACACCTTTCGCGTCACGTCGAAATAGACATACGTTGACGGGTAATAGTAGTAGCTGTGCTTTGCCCTGTAGCCATGAGCCGGAGCATGAGGCGGGGGTCCGTCTTTGTGTTTCTCCTCAACCACTACACCCCCCGTGTGCACCGCGCATCCTGTCCATGAAAAAACCATGAAGGCAAAAGCCAGCGCTCCCAGCCATAACCCCAAGCTTATTCGATTCATGGTGATTCCTACCTCCTCTCCTCTTCCCAGCACAATCCTGACAAAGAGCCTCCTCGCGGGTTACTCAAAAAGGCTCCAATATAAGGCGCCAACAAAAAGTAACGAGTCATGAGGACTGAGTAAGACAAAGAAATAAATGTCCTTGAAAATTTCCTCAGTCCTCATTACTCATCCCTCAGTCCTTCCCGGCGACCTGCTAGGGCCCTCCTCCCGCATAGGGATCAGAGCGCCTCTCGGACTGGGTCTTCATTCCCTGCCCGCTGAAGAACTTCTTCACACCCTCCCCCACGCCCTTCAATGTCCCCGTAATGCCTTTATCGTCCGTCCCCTTCTGCTCTTCCCATTTGCTGCTCTCGGAGGCCTCCTTTCGAATAGGGCTTCAGGGCGAGATCCAGCGTTTCATCTCTCAGATTCACCTGCCCTTCCCCAACCACGCTAATGTTCGGTGTGTCCACTACCAGAGCGCTCACCTTGGCGATACCGTCCTTCATATCAAAACCGCTCACGCCGCAGTTGATGTCGGTGTGGTTGGCGGCCTTGCTCGATGGATTCAAGATCTGAAAAATTCCGCTCGCCGGATCACCCCGGGGGTGATCCGAATGTCCCTCTTCAACAGAGGCATGACCGATATCTTCGCCTCCAGGCGTTTGATCTTGACCCTCTCAGGCCTTGACGCCCAAGGGGCATTCTGCAATAGAATGTCATCCATGACCAACGAAGGTCTCAAGCCCAGCTTGAGGTCGTTCATACTTGCAAGGACGAGAAGATAGAACGGACCCTAAAAGAAAGACAGAGTCCTTTATCGGGACTCTGCCTTGGATGGAGGGTTAGTCTGATGGTTAACGCTTCAACAGGGCCTTTATGGGTTTCTTCTGATGGGTTGCCTTTTCTACTTTGTTTCTAGTTCCTACATCTTAAAACCTCCCACAGTGCCGTTATAATCCCCGGTGCCAGTCTCACGATTTTTTAATTTTAGGAGATGCCCGAAAGAAAAGATGCACGAACACCCGAGAAGTTTTTTATCTGACCGCGACGTCTGCCTTTTGATCAGTTTGCTTTCTAAATCTCAAAGAACCATCAACCGAACACGCCCTTCTAATATTGCAAGAGCCTTGCCAAATCCGCCTCAGGATAACATTCCAAATATAATCAATACATTACCAAAAAAAGCGTCCAATGCTCATGCTCGGAATCCTGTCAAAATTTGTCAGGAAAGACAAAAAAACGTCGCTGAATGGTCTTGGCCGAAGGCTCATGTATTTCCATCTGAGCCAGGGCGTTTTGATCACGCCAACTCCTGCTATCTTTTCGTGTTAGGATTATTGAAGATGTCCAATTTTCTGATGACGCTTCTTCAACCCGTCATCCGCGCGGAGGGCCTTTCTTTTGAACAAAGACAATGACCTTTTCTCCTTGCTCTGGGCAAGCGATTCCCTCTGACTGAGACAATGCCATTGGGCGCGGCGCCCTCTGCCCCCTCGCTTCAAAGACATGTAATAGCCTTAGTTATTGACATTCAAGGTGAATCTAAATATAATTTCTTATAATTTTAATGAAATTAATACTGGTGCACGCAGACTCGAAGTGACTCGGGGTATGTTGGTTTTTTATTGGCTAATCCACCGAAAAACCTAGAGGTTTACGGCTGCGCGCTTTTTCCATAGACACGGATCCGCATGACCTAGAGGAGTAGGATCGAGATCTCGTATTCAAGCTGGCAGCCGGTCCTGTTTCACGAGATCTCTAGATGACCTATGAGTGCAACCCCCGCACAAGACCAATCCAAGAGCGCAATCGCCGCAGTCAGGGCCATTATAACATCCTTGCAGCTCTCCCTCAAGATGTTGACCCTCTACGCAGAAGATCATGTTTACTGCGAGAAGAGTATCCTTCGGGTCCATGTGGGTTTAGAGAGCTTTCACTCGAAGTTTGGGACCCTGGTATTAGAGGTGCGAAGCGACTGCCTCCTCTACGAAGGGGATACGGTGCACGAAGGAACGTCGAAAGATGGAGACCTTGCTTTTGCCCTGTTCAGAGATGGAGTGCTGGAACTGATCTTTCTGAACGGGATCGAGATGGAAGAGGTGGCCTTTCTCATCAGAACAATTGACCGCTACAGGAGTCTGGCAACCACAGCCGAAGGAGATATTGTTACCGCTCTCTGGGAGGCTCGATTGCCGCACATCCATCATATCGCAGCCGAGAACATTCTGGAGATCGACCAGGGGAAACAGACGCCCTCTGCCGACAGCAAGGGTTTTCAGATCCCTGACCTGCCTGCAGAAGCTTTTGAAGCGGCACCCCCCGGCGGCGATCAAACTCCGATGGAGACTACCATCCGCGAGGCCGTGAAACACATCGAGTTCCCGCCGGTCAGCCCGATGGGTCTTCAATTGAGCCCAGAAGAGGCGGATGATCTCGAAGACATGGTCCGCTCCGAGGAAGAGCGGGACGCGACCCAAGAAATCATGGACATGATGGGGGACATCCTCAAGGACCAGCAGGATGAGGAGTTTTTTGCCTACATTCTAGAGTACATGCTGGAGGAGTTTGCCGCCTCCCTCAAGCGAAAGGATTTTCAGGTTGCTTTCCGGATCATGCAGACGCTGCACCAGGTGCGTAAACTCAGCGAGGAATCAAGAGCATGGGCTCTTTCCAGGATTCATGGTTTTTTCAGCAACATAGGCCGGCCAGAGTTTCTAGAGGGCCTCAAGGAGGTTTTGCCGACCCTCACTGCTGCACAGATCAACACAGCCAGGAAGGTGTTGGGACTTCTGTCGCCTGAGGCTATCCTGGGTCTGGGCCCTATTCTGACAGACCTTTCCGGTCCCGTCAGCGAGATGCTCGGTGATGTCCTCATATCTCTAGCGTCGCGGGATATCCGGCACATGGAACAACTGTTGAAAGATGCCGAAGAGCCTCTCGTTTTCCGGCTTGTTCCTTTGCTAGGCCGTATGGACGGAAACAAAAGCTTCCAGATGCTTTTAGAATCGGCCCGTCACCCTGCTGAAAGAGTTCGTCTGGAGGCACTCAGGGCCATCAATAAACGCAAGCTTTGGACATATGAAAAGATGGGCCTTCTTCTGGACGACGAGAGCAACCTTATTCGCCGGCTCGCGATTAAATACCTTGGCGTTCGTAAGAGCGAGGTTGCAGAAGGACTGCTTGTCAAATACATCCGGAACGGGAAGTTTGATGGTGATGATTCTGGAGAACTGATCGCCTGTTTCAAAGCCCTCGGCAAGTGCGGGACGCCGCGTTCCCTGCCTTTTCTGAAGGAAGCCCTTCTCAAAGGTGGATGGCTCTCTCGGTTCCGCACCTCTCCACGACGGCAGGGAGCGGCCATCGCCTTGGCCCAGTTTGGAACAAAACAGTCCTTGCATGTCCTTGAAGAGGCTGCCAGGAGCCCTTTCCCTGCGGTTCGAAATGCTGTCCAGGCCGCCTATGAGGATAAGGGAGGTGAACCATGACTCTTCCTGCGAGGCGTCGCGAAGAAACCACATGGGAGGAGACGCTGCTTCAGAACTTCTATCGCATGATCCAGGCCATACGAATCCACCAGGACAACAACCGCCTCGTCAATTTGTGTGTGGATCGCTTTCGGGAGATGATTTCCAAGCTTCATCTGGAGAGCGAACTCAAGATCTGGATCTCCAAGGGCCGTTTCTATGTCCAGAATGAAAGGCTTCAATACCGCAAGGAATTGGTCAGGATCATCCATGCCATGCTGGACTTTTTCAGCCGGCGCGGACTTGAGGGGGTGTGCTTCACTCCCCTGATTGCTGATGCGCCCATGGAAGAGATGATCGCTTTCACCAGAATCCTGATTCAGTCTGCTGAAAAAGCAGCCCCTGCCTCTTGGTTGGAGAAACAACTGGATGTCGTAAAATGGCCATGGCTTCGCATTCTTAAAGGATTGGAAGTCGAGAGAGGCAGCGATAAAGATCTCCGGGAAAAGGCTCGAAACACCTATTTCCATGCTCTAACTTCAGTTAAGGATGTGGTCCAGCGAATCTCCTTCCAGGGTCATGCGGGGGTTCGCAAGGCAAAACGGATGGTGCAGAACATGGTCGATTGCCTGGCGCAGGATGAATCCCTATTCTTGTGTCTGAGCACGATTAAAGATTACGACGATTACACCTATTCCCATTCCGTGAATGTCGCTGTTCTATCCCTGTGTCTTGGAAACCGCATCGGTTTCTCCCGAACCTCGCTGGAGCATTTGGGCATCTGCGGCCTTTTCCATGACCTGGGGAAAGTGGAAGTGTCTTACGAGATTCTCAACAAACCGGGAAAGTTGACACAGGACGAGTGGCATCAGATGCAGAATCACCCCATGGCAAGCGTCAGGCAGATTTTAAGACTGCACGCCTCCCACGATTTAAAATCAAAAATTGTCCTGGCTCCCTTTGAGCACCACATCAAGTATGACCTTTCAGGGTATCCTCATGTCCTTTTCAAGAACAAGGTGAGCCTTTTCGGAAGGATCCTTCAAATTGCGGATGTCTACGACGCCATCACCTCGCCTCGCGCTTACCGCGCCTCTTGCTTGAGCCCTGATCAGGCCATCGGCTTCATGATGAAAGGCGCCGGGAAAGACTTCGATCCTGTTCTGTTGAAAGTTTTCGCGATCATGATGGGGACCTACCCTGTGGGGAGCTTGCTGGAATTGGATACGGGGGAAATGGGTATCGTCTCCGATTACCCCATGGAATCAGGAGGTCATTTGCCCAGGGTTCTGTTACTGCAAAAGCAAAGTGGAGGGTCCTATAAACGAGGTGAGATAATAGACCTTTCGGAAAAGAATACCGACACCGGATCCCTGCGGAGAAACGTTGTGAAAAGTCACAATGCCGCCAGCCGCGGAATTCAGCCTGCAAGCTTCCTTCTCCAATGAAATCTCTGCTGACCAACCATAATTGAAATGATGAAACCAGGTCAAAAATCCTAACCTGCTTTGCAATACTGCGCCAAATACCCTATAATCCAAACTTCCAAGCTTTGGAAAAGCAGACTTCTGGAATCGTTTTTCTGTTTAGGGTGTTGCTCTTTGCTCTGCGCTGATTCTTTTGGAGAACTTACCATGATCCTTTCGGAAAGGATGAAAACCCTCAAACCCTACCTTCCGGGTGAACAGCCTCAGGACAGGAAATATCTGAAGCTCAACACCAATGAGAATCCCTACCCTCCTTCCCCTCGAGTGAAGACGTCCATGGAAAACCTCGACATCGAGAGGTTGAGACTCTATCCTGATCCTTCGGCGATTGAGCTCCGGGAAAAAATCGGAGAAAGATACGGACTCAAGAAGGAGCAGGTCTTTGTGAGCAATGGTTCGGATGAGGCACTTTCTTTCTGCTTTTACGCCTTCTTTGACAGCCTCTACGGAAAGCTCCTTTTTCCCGAAGTGACTTATAGCTTCTACCCTGTCTATTGCGACTACTACGGAATCGAATACGAAAGAATCCCCGTCAACGGAGAACTGGCGATCCATGTCGAGGAATTTGTGAAAAGGAAAGGCTCCTGCGGGGTGGTCTTTGCCAACCCGAATGCGCCCACAGGCACCTACCTGGCTCCTAAGCAAATCCTCTACCTTTTGGATCACTACCCTTCGGAAAAACCTGTCCTAGTTGACGAAGCCTACATCGACTTTGGCGGAGAAAGCGCTGTCCCCCTGCTCCGCGACTACAAGAATCTGTTGATCGTGAGGACTTTTTCCAAAAGCATGTCCCTTGCAGGGCTCAGGCTCGGGTTTGTGATGGCCGGCAAAGAGCTCATCGATGCTCTTTCCACCGTGAAGGACTCCTTCAACTCTTATCCGGTCAGTACGCTCACTCAGAGAATAGGCGAAATCGCACTTTCCGATGAGCCCTATTATCAATCCATCAACGATAAGATCATCGCGACCAGAGAAAGCTTCTCAACAGATCTTGGAAAGCTTGGTTGGATTGTGCTCCCTTCCAAAGCGAATTTCGTGTTTGCCCGGAAGGAGGGAGTTCCGGGAAAAGAGATCTATATGAAACTCAAAGAAAGAGGTATCCTGGTCCGTCACTTTGATGCAGAGAAAGTGAGAGATTATGTGAGAATCACCATAGGAACCCAGGAGGACATGCAACGGCTCCTTGGTCAAATGAAAAGCCTTTTCTAGGCCTTAGGAGAGAGCGATAGGACACGGATGAACACGGATCAACGCAGATTGAATAAAGCACGGCAAATCTTTCTGTACATCGCGCCCTTCCCTCCTCTTGCCTTCTTCAAAATCTGGGGATCGCTGGGTCAAGGCCCTGCTGCTCTCTTCAGTGTTTCTTGCCTGATGCTTCTATACTGCAGCTTTGTGATCTGGCTTGCCCGGCGTTGGGATAGACCAAGCTATTTTGACTGGACGGTCGCCGTCTACTTCGCCATGGTGTCATTATCCCTCCTGTTCTTTCATGACACAGCAGGGAGATTCCTTCAGAACTACTCTGTGACAGGGGTCTACGCCTGCCTTTTCACAGCCGCTTTCCTTCCGCCGGTTCTTGGCATGGATCCCTTCACCTACCATTATGCGAAGAAATACACTCCGGAAGTGTTCTGGGGAAACCCGGTCTTTGTGAAGGTCAACCTGATCATGACCTATGTCTGGTCCGCAGTTTTCGCTCTCTGCATCGGTTTGAGCCTTTATCCCTCTGTCATCACCCGGGCACTCATCCCTCTCGGGCTGATCCTCGGTTTGGGCATCCCTTTCAATCTCCGGTTTCCGAATTTCTATCTCAAGAGACTGGGACTCCCTTCTCTGGCGGAGCAGAAAAAGATGGCCTTAGAGGAAACAGGGGTGCCGAACGCGGCTTTTTCATCCGGAGTACTTCCTACAAGCGCGCGAGAAGCGATCTCAGGAATGCCCCTAGTCTTCAATCCGGAAGCAGCAGCCGATCTGTCTGTGACCATAGCCTTCATTGTTTCCGAATCCGAAAACTTTGAACTCTATCTGAAGATTGATAAAGGCACCTGTGAATTGAGTGAGCATTCGGCCCGTAACCCGGACCTTGTGATTCGCACACCCGCCGATGTGTGGTTGGGTGTTTCCCGCGGCGAACTCGACGGACAGACGGCCTTCATGAACAAATTCTACGCGGCAGAGGGGAATCTTGGAATTCTGCTTCGCATGAAACAGATTTTCAGCAGACAAACACCTACTGGAATCGACAAGAAGAGCACCGAAGAAGTTAAACCTGTTCATCAAGAATCTTTCACAATCCATGCTTCAGAAAAGGAGAAATCCATGAAAGTCCTTGCCTTGAATTCAAGTCCCAGGGGAGATGGTCAGAGCAAAACAGAACTCATGTTGACCCACCTTGTGAAAGGAATGCGCGAAGCAGGTGCTGAGGTGGAAGTCGTAGAGCTCCGAAAGAAAAGTGTGAAGCACTGCATCGGATGTTTTACCTGCTGGACCAAAACACCCGGAGTCTGCATCCACAAAGACGACATGACCAATGAATTGTTCCCCAAATGGCGAGACTCGGACCTCGTCATCTATGCGACACCTCTCTATCACTTCACCCTGAATGCGACCATGAAAGCTTTCATCGAGCGGACTCTACCCTTTCTAGAGCCCTACCTGGAAGATCACGGGGGAGAGACCTCGCATCCCGCGCGGTATAAGCACCCAAAGGTTGTCTTTCTTTCGGTAGCAGGGTTCCCCGAAATGTCGGTCTTCGGCCAGCTCTCATCCTGGGCCAATTTTGTTTTTGGCCGCCATGGGATACTCGTGGCTGAGATCTACCGCCCTATGGCAGAAAGCATGAAAACCCCCTTCTTAATGGAGGAGACCAGTCAAATTCTTAATGGCACAGTGCAGGCGGGCCGCGAGATCGTTCAAAACTCTAAAGTTTCGCCTGAAACTTTGGCTCGCGTTACTCAGCCCCTAGTGCATGACCCCAAGCCATATTTCGAGATGGCAAACCTCTTCTGGAAGACTTGCATCGCCGAGGGTGTCAGCCCCAAGGAGTTCGAAGAAAAAGGCCTGGTTCCCCGGCCTGATTCTGTAGAAACTTTCATGCTCATCATGCCCATGGGCTTCAACCCTGCAGCGGCCGGCGACGCCAGAGCGACCATCCAGTTCAAATTCTCCGGCGAGGCCGAGGGCTCCTGCTATTTCAAGATCGAGAACGGGAAAATTCAAGCCGTCCTGGGATCAGATGAAAAGCCGGATCTAACCATCGAAGCGCCGTTCGGTGTGTGGATGGATATCATGACCCGAAAGGCAGACGGCCAGCAGATGTTCATGGAGCAGAAGTACAAGGTGTTCGGTGATCTCTCGCTGCTTCTGCGGATGAACCAGCTTTTCGAAAGGAAATAAACCCCAAAAGAAAAATGGGACACGGATTGACGCCGATACACGCAGATAAAAGCCTTTAATCTCTTGTTTTCAAAACCCTGCAAAGCCATCTTTTTTTTCTGCATGTCCTAACGTTCTATGATCTGCGTTCATCCGTGTTTATCTGTGTCCCATTCGTGCTTGAATTGACAAACTATGCCTCGAAAAAAGAAAGCATCCTTCCTAAAGCGGCTCATTGGATTCACTTTTGTCCTCCTGATCTTTGTATCCCTGGGTCTGGCTCTCTACTGCTGGAATCTTTCAAACCAGATCGACAAACGGTTTTCAGGCAGACGCTGGTCTATTCCTTCCAGAGCGCTCTCAGACACTACCATTCTCTATCCCGGTCAGGGGGTGAACCGCACTCTGCTCGAGAAAAAGCTGGATCACCTCGGATATCGTAAGTCCTCTCAAAGCCCGGCCAAGAAAGGCGATATGAGAATTTCCTCATCCCGGTTTGAGATCTTTCTGAATGACTTGAAGACCCCGCAGCAAACCAGAGAAGGATTCCCGGCCATTGTCCAGTTCACCGGTTCCAAGATAGAGTCCATCGTCCACTCCCGGACTGAAGAATCCATCCCTATTCTGGAACTGGAACCTGAAGAGCTCATGCTCTTCTTCGGTCCTGAAAGAGAGCAGCGAAGACTGGTTTCCATTGATCATGTGCCCTGGCACGTGATCTACGCTGTGCTTGCTGCAGAAGACAGCCGCTTCTATGAACATCGCGGCCTCGACCCTGTAGGTATCCTGAGAGCCCTCTATGCGAACCTTCGCTCCGGTGATATCCGGCAGGGTGGTTCAACGATCACCCAGCAACTGGCCAAGAACTATTTCCTCACCCCTGAAAGGACTCTCACTCGCAAGATCAAGGAAGCGCTCATGGCCCTGACCATGGAGGTTATGTACGACAAGAACATCATCCTGGAGCTTTATCTAAACGAGATCTACCTTGGTCAGAAGGAATCCGTTTCCATCAACGGGATCGGTGAGGCTTCCTTCTTTTATTTCGGAAAGCCAGTGGCTGAACTCTCCCTGAGCGAAGGGGCGGTCATAGCGGGGCTGATCAGGGCACCCAATCTCTATTCCCCCTACATAGACAAGAATCGCTGCCGGGCCAGAAGAGATTCGGTTTTGGAAGCTATGCACAAACAGGGCTGGCTCACCGCAGAGCAATTTAAAGCCGCGATGGCGAAACCTCTCGCAACTTCCGGATACGAAACGTATGTGAGAAGGGCCCCTTATTTCATGGATTACCTTTCCCAGCAGCTCGGTTCCCTCTACACGCAGGAGGCCCTAACGAGCCTTGGGCTTTCCCTCTTCACCACCCTGGACACCCAGGTTCAGATGGCGGCTGAAGATGCCCTGTCCAGAGGGTTAAAGCGCCTTGAAGACGCCCACCCCCGCTTAAAGCGCAAAGAGCCTGACAAGAGGTTGCAAGGCGCAATCGTAGTCATGCAGCCCAAGACAGGATATATTCTTGCCATGGTCGGCGGTCGCGACTTTGGGGCGAGCCAGTTCAATCGAATCACCCAGGCAAAACGGCAGCCCGGAAGCGCTTTCAAACCTTTTGTGTTTCTTTCATCTCTCGATACTTTCACACCGGCCTCGATCCTTTCCAACGAGCCCAAAACTTATGCGGTCAACGGCAAGGAGTGGCGACCTGACAACTATACGGCTGTCCCTGAAACCCGGATCAGCATGAGAGATGCCCTTTCCAAATCCGTGAATCGAGCCACAGTGGATCTTGCCATGAGGGTTGGGTTGGACCCTATCGTGAGCATCGCATCCGCATTCGGCTTCTCTACCCCTCTCAAACCGTACCCATCCATTGCACTGGGGGCTTTCGAAGTCGTTCCCCTCGAACTTGCTCGAGCTTACTGTGCTTTTGCAGCAGACGGCGCTCTTCCCTATCCCCTCTCACTCAAGGACGTGGTCGATGAAAAAGGGGGGATTCTTGAGCGGCGTCACCTGACCATTCAAAGCGTAACCACACCAGGCAAGGCGTTCCTCATCACTTCCATGCTACGAAGCACCGTGGAGCAGGGAACAGCACGTTCCCTCAAGGACATGGGCATCCACTTTCCTGCCGCCGGTAAGACAGGAACGACCAATGATTTCAAGGACGGCTGGTTTGTGGGATACACCCCCGAGATCATGGCCCTCCTCTGGATCGGGTTTGACGATGGGACTTCCCTTCAGGTGCCCGCATCTGCCTTGACCTTGCCCATCTGGGCTGATTTAATGAACGCCATCCCCCAGCACCTCTCAGGCACATGGTTCAAGACGCCGCCGGATATTGTGGTGGGGAGTCTCTGCAAGGAAAGCGGCCAGATTGCTCTTGCTTCGGGTTGTCCGGTAACGATGGAGGAGTACTTCCTCGCTGACAACTCGCCCAAAGAGCTTTGCACTCTCCATCGGGGGCTAGGGCCGCTGGAAAGGGTGATCAAGGGTGTCAAAGATTTATTCAAGACTTTCTAAACATTTCATTGGCTTCGCATGGTGCTTGACGCTCTCAGCTTGCGCCACTTTTCCTCAGGCTCCATCTTCACCCTCTTCCGCCCAATCTCCTTCCTCAGCATCAACGGCGCAGAAGAGAGACCAGGTTCCGCCCCATCAGGACGACAGCCCGCGTGCTGTGGCGTCTTTACGTCTCACCGAGCAGGCGCGAATGCTCCTTGAAAGCGGCAACCTCGATGATGCCATTACGACCCTTGAGCGCGCCATGAACGTGAACCCCTCAAACGGTCAGAACTACTATTACCTGGCCGAAGCATGGCTCACGAAAGGAAATCTTTCGCAGGCAAGAGAATTCAACCGCCTCGCTGCCATGTATTTGAGAGACGATCCTGATTGGATGAACCGCGTCAACGCTCAGCAAGAGAGGATCAAACCCCGCTAACCCAAGAAATGGGAC
>Ga0209254_10003906_pt1 | contig 13619 bp, 14 predicted proteins | sample FrelakmetDIP11DI_FD_187148 | JGI IMG/M metagenome (GOLD analysis project Ga0209254, IMG submission 187148) | Freshwater lake sediment microbial communities from the University of Notre Dame, USA, for methane emissions studies - DIP11 DI (SPAdes)... | ecosystem: Environmental > Aquatic >...
GGCGGAGTACAAGCAGACCCTGACCTCGTAGACCAAGATGTTCTACCGCTACGAGGACTCGTACGTCGGCATGGAGGTGTCGGTGACCAGCCTCGCCGATCAGATGAGGCCGCTGGTGGGCTCCACCGACCCCAACGACAGGGCGAACCTGTTGGCGATGGAGCACCAGGCGGCGATCACCCACGCGAACCTCGACAAGCTGATGGTGGGATGGAACAAGACCCTCAACAAGGCGTTCAAGGGCTTTCGCGCCAAGGGGCTCAGATGGTTCGATTCCAGGGCGCAACGGGCGCGTTTCGTGGACAAGGCCGTCCTCAGGCAGTCCGCCTTCACCTATCTCCTGACCGTGGGCGCCTTCCCGGCGTTGTCCCAGGCCGCGCTCATGCTGAGCAGCGATCCGCCGGCGTTCGATCTGGAGGCACAGAAGATCGCGGAGGGAAAGGACGCAGCCGAAAGGGTCGAGAAGATCTTGGTCGAAGCCCTGGCCGCGCTGCGAAGGATGACCTAGCGGAGACCGCCTCGCGGCAGACCTGCAACCACGAGGCCCGCGCCGGGCTCCGCGGTCTCAGGACCCATCACACCAGCGCCCGCGCCACCATGACCGCGACCCCGATGGCCAGCGGCTCGTGGATGTGGCGCGCGCCGAGCGCGGCCTGGGCGGCCGGCGTGAAGGCGGACGGGAGGCCCGGAACGGCGGCGACGGTGATGGACGAGACGTCGCCGGCGTCGATGAACCCCCCGGATGGGGTGGCGTCGAAGATGAGGTCGCAGCGCGCAAGACCGTCGGCGAGCGTCACCGGCTGCACCTTGAGCCCGACGTCCAGCGCGGCGCGCAGCCGCGCCTGGTCGGGCTCCACGACCTCGACGGCGGCGCCGCGGCTCACCAGGCGCCGCGCGGCCGCGCGGCCCACCGGGCCGAGCCCGAGCAGGAGGACGTGGCGGCTGAGGAGGCTCCCGGCCGCCGCCTCCAGCGCGGTCACGTAGCCGTCGGCCGTAGCCGGATCGTCGTCCACGCAGCGACCGTTGCGGGTGTTCAGCGCGACGAAGCGGTGATCGTCGGCGAGGAACATTACCTCCGCCGGCCCCTCGAACGCCTCCTGGATGCCGCGCACGTCGGCCTGCGCCGTCACCCAGGCTTCGCAGCCGAGATGCCGCAGAATGGCGGCCACGCAGTCGCAGAAGCCGCCGATGACGCCCTCGCCGCTGGTGATCGGCACGGCGGCCACGTGCGCCCCAAAGAGGGGCACGCAGACCGGCGGATGCGCGACCGTGCTCATGGCGAGCTCTCGCAGGCCGAGACCGCTCAGCTCCCGAAGCCCGGCCTCGAACTCGCCGAGACGATCGCTGAGCGCCTTGACGTCCTGTGTGGTCAGCCTCGTCACGTTTGCGTCGCCTCCGTATGTGCTGGGTCACCAGGCTCGGGCGCCAGCTCGAGTCTCTCGTGGCTCGCCAACTCGTCCGCGGCCTCGGCGGCACGCGCCCGAGCCTCAGCCACGCTCGCCCCCGTGGCGATCAAGGTGGCCGCCCAGGCGCGCGCTCCGTGCCGGTAGTCGGTCAGGGCTTCGTCGGCGCCGAAGAAGCCGCCCGCCAGCTGCAGAGGAGCCGCGCTCCCCATGACATGCTCGCCGGCGACCTCCAGCAAACCATCGTGAGCGTGGACGTGCTGATACACGCAGGCGCGCCGCGGCGCGCGGTCGACCCGCGGGGGGACGCCGCTGCGCGCCGTGTCGTGCAGCAGCTCGACGATGTTGAGCCCGCAGGACCAGTACACCGCGGTCGGCGTCTGGCTCGGCAGCCGGGCGTCGATCTCGAGCACTTTGGGCTCGGGACCGCGCACCATCACCTCCACGTCCATCAGCCCGTTGAGGCCGAGGCCGACGGCGAGACGCAGGGCTGCGGCGTCGAACGCGGACAGCACGCCGGGCGCGACGGCGCGGTCCCAGGCGGGCGGGCCGCCGGGGCCGGCGGCCGCCGCAGGCCCTCCGGTCCCGGCCTCCCCCACCGGCGCCACGACGCGCTTGCAGTCGCAGCCGGCGTCGAACTCCAGGCCGGTGACCTGCAGCGGGACGGCGTGGCCGCCCCAGGCCAGCACCTCGAGCGACAGAGACGGTCCGGCCACGTACTCCTCGACCACCGGCCGATGCCCTCCGGCCGCGAGGCGCGCGAGCGCGGCCGCAAGCGCGGCTTCGTCCGCGACCACCGAGACGCCCTCACTGCCGCTCGCCGAGTCGGGCTTCACGACGGCCGGAAAGCCGCAGGACGGCCACGGCAGAGGCCGTGGCACGTCGAGCTCCGCGAACAGCCTCTGTGAGGCGAGCTTGGACTCGCTGATGCGATACGCGTCGAGGTCGAAGAGCAAGGGGACGCCCCAGGCCGGAACGCGTGCGGCCAGCCACTCCAGCGTCCCCAGGTCTTCGCAGGCCGGCAGCACGGCGTCGCAGGCGGTGACCAGAGCTCTCGCGCGGGTCTCGTCGGCGACGATGTCGGCGATCACGTGGCGGTCGGCGAGCCCGGCGGCCGGCGGAGCCTCCCGGCGGTCCACGAGGACGGTCTCCCAGCCGGCCTTCGCGGCCAGGTAGACGGCCTCGGTGCCCTGCAGCTTGCCGCCGACGACGAGGAGCCTCACGGCAGGGCCTCAGACCGCCTGTGCGCCGCGGCAAGCCACGCACGGTACTCAGCGACTGTTCCCGGGCGGAGCCCCAGCCTCGCCAGGTGCGGCAGCACGCCGGCCACCGTCCGCTGCCCCTCGTCGATGTCGAGCTCGGCCTGCGACACGCCGGCCAGGCCGACGGTCGGCGGCACGATGGAAGTCACCACGTTGGCGCCCGCGTTCAGGCGCCGCTCAAGGCCGCCGATGCCCTCGACGTCGAGTGACGCGGGAATCAGCGCGTGGGGCATGGCCAGCCGCATGGTGGCGATGGTGAGCAGCTCCGCCTCGTCTCCGGCCGGTGGAACGTCGGCCAGAGGCGTGCCCGCCTGCGGCACGAACGTCATGACCCGGACCTGCTCCCAGGCGGCCGCGCGCATCGTCGCGATGGAGTGGGCGCGATCCGCCTCCGTATCGCCGATCCCCGTGAGGATGCCGTCCTCGACGAGCAGCCCGGCACGCCGGGCCGCGCTGCGCGCGGCGACGCGCGCCGCGAACGGCTGGCTGGTCCGCAGGCGGTCGTACAGCTCGGGATCGTGCGTCTCCTGATACAGCGCGTACCAGTCCGCCCCGCGAGCCTGGAGGCCAGCCAGCACCTCGTCGGGCACGACGCCGGGCGACACCATGACCGGCAGGCCGCCGTGCTCGCACACAGCCGCCACGAGCTCGAGAAGCCCGGCGTAGCCGGGGTCGTCGTGGATGACCGGGTCTTCGCCCATCGTGAGGTCGAGCAGGACGACCCCGGAGCCGGCAAGATCGCGGCAGATGGCGACGACCTCGTCCAGGGACTTGCGATAGCGCGGGCTCTCGGCGTTGTCGGCGCGGTAGAAGCAGAAGGTGCACTCGTTGCGGCAGTAGGTCGAGAAGTACACGAAGCCGTACAGGAAGACGGCGTCGCCGGACCCCCGGGCGCGCGCCTCGCGGGCGGCGGCGAAGACGACCTCGGCGGCGGCGTCGCGGGCCGCGAGCAGCCTGGCGAGGTCGGGCTCTTCGAGCTCTTCTCCGGCGAGCGCGCGACGGCAGAGGTCGCGGACTTCGCGCGCAGTGTGTTCCAAGGAGCTCCTCCCTTTCACCATGGCCGCCGGGAGAGTACCGGACGGCGGCTCGGAGGCCGCGTCAGGCGAGTGTACCGAGGCGCGAAGGCGACTGGCAAGCCGACGGACGGGCCTGCCGTGGCCTGGGCGAGCGGGCGCTCAGCGGAACTCGAGCACCTCGCCGACGGGGCGCCGGGACGTCGCGCTGACGGCGCCGGCCGGCCGGCCGATGGGCACGACGGCGACCAGCCTGGCCGGAGGCTCCACGCCGAGCAGCTCCTCGATGGCGGGCGCCGCCAGCACCGGGGCCGTCATCCAGCACGAGCCGTAGCCGAGAGCGTGCGCCGCGGTGCACAGGAGCTGGACGCCGGCGCCGATGCTCTGCAGGTCCGGGCGCGCGCGCAGCCTGTCGCGCTCCTCCACGCCGAGGCCGCGGGCGAGCAGCATCTCGTCGGCGCGCGGCAGATAGGGCAGGCCGAACACGGCCATCACCAGCGGCGCGTCGACGAAGAACGTCGCGTAGGCGCGCAGCGCCTTGATCTCCCTGCTCTTGTCCGCGAGCTCCGGCCACGCGGCCATCTCGTCGATGGCGTCGTCGACGGCCTGACGCAGCGCCACCTGCGTGACGGCGTCGTCGACGGCCACGAACCGCCACATCTGGGCGTTGCCGGCGTTGGCGGCGCGCACCGCCAGCTCGACCATCGCGGTCACGTCCTCCCGCGGGACAGGGTCCGGGAGGAAGCGGCGCACGCTGGCGCGGCCGCCGACGGCGCTCAGGAGGCTCGCGTCGGCGAGCTTCTTTCTGGCGGCGTCGGCATCCATGGGCGGGATGCTACCAGAAGGCGACAAAGCCGGGGCGGGCGCCTTGCGGCGCCCGCCCCGGGGTCGCTCGTCTGCATACGTCGAGAATGCGGTTCAGCCGCCCGCGATCGGTGGAAGGACGGTGAGCTTGTCACCGTCGCTGATCGGCGAGTCCATGCCCGCGAACGCGTTGATGTTGCGCCCGTTGAGGAACACCCCGGCGTACATGCGCCCGTCCTCGCGGAAGATGCGCAGGCGCATGCGCGGCTCGACGCTGATCGCCTGATCGATCACCTCGCGCACCGTGGCGCCCCGGCACTCGACCTCACGCCTCCCGTCGGCCGTGGTCATGCCCACGGGCAGTCTGACGTACGCAGTCGCCATGTCGATCAGGCCTGAGCCAGCTCCTTGTCTCTCTTGTCGACCTTGAGGTCGACGGCCAGCACGTGCGGGTTCTGGCAGAAGGCGATGCACTGCGGCTCGCCGTCGCACAGGTCGCACTTGTAGGCGACTTCCCTGGTGGGGTGCTCGTGGATGACGCCCGTCGGGCACACGTCGTAGCACTCGCCGCAGTTGGTGCAGGCGTCGTCGTCGACCACGAGGACGTAGCCCTTGACCGTGTCTCCGACCTTCTCCTTGCCGGCGAACTCACCCTTGACCTTGACCGTGATCTCCTTGGTCAGGATGGCGTCGTTGGGGCAGGCCTCCTGGCACTTGGAGCAGCCGGTCTGGAGGCAGGTGTGACCCTTGATCGCGGCCGTGGTCGGGTTGCACTCGCTGAACAGGCGCGCGACCGACGGCCGGTACGCGCCCTCATGGTACGCGGAGCAGGCCAGCTCGCACATGTGGCAGCCGGTGCACTTCTTGCTCGAGATCATCACGTGAGGCATCTGTTCTCCCTTCCTTCGGCGTGACGCCGTCAGAGGCGTACGTCGACGCCGAGCTCGGCGAGCTTGGCCTCGCTGGGGACGCCGTTCTCGTCCCAGCCTCGCAACTGATAGAACTCCTGCAGCGCCGCCTTGAACGTCGCGGTGCCGATGGACCTGCCGGCGGACGCGCCCGTCGTGTGGGCGCCCTCCGCCGCGTAGAGCTTCTGCGGGATGTCGTCGGGCTCGACGCCCTCGCGCAGGTTGAACAGACGTCCGAGGTTCCAGACGCGCTCGCCGATCTGGAACACTTCATCCTCGCCGAACTCGCGCTTCCAGGCATGCTTGAGGATCTGCGCGATCTGCTCCGGCGTGATCGCCCAGAAGTCGCACCAGATCCCGCTGAACTTCACCGAGCTGAAGTTCTCGCCGATCATGCCCTCCGCTGGGTTGCCCGAGATTACCTTCTGGGCCTTGCCCACGAGACTGTCCGGCGGCAGCGTGCCCCCCACGATCTCGTCGGCGATGGGATAGGTACGCATGTGACAGCCGCCACGGTCTGACGTGGCGTATCCGAGGCTCATGCCGAACGCCCCGCGCGGGTCGTAGCCCGGCAGCTCCAGGTTCTTGACCTCCATGGCCAGATCGGGGCGGCCGTACTTGGCGGCGAGGGCACGGGTGCCCAGCGCCAGCTCGGCGCCGATGCCTTCGCGCTTCGAGATGAGCTCGGGCGCCTTGAGATAACCCTCGGCCTCGCCGAAGCGCAGGCCGAAGTCCTTGACGCCCTTCTCGGTCAGGTCCATCGCCAGGGCGACGACGGCGCCGCTGGAGATCGTGTCCAGGCCGAGCTCGTCGCACTCCTGGTTGAACTTCGCGAGCGCGGCGATGTCGCCGATGCCGCAGTTGGCGCCGCAGATGGCGATGGTCTCGTACTCGGGACCCTCGCCGGCGATGCCGTCGACCTCGTGGAACTGCCGGCAGCCGATAGCGCACTGGTAACAGGCCCGGTTCTTGGTGCGGATCTTGATGAAGGCGTCGGAGTTGATGCCCTCCATCTGGTCGAAGGTGCCCGAGGACCAGTTGCGCGTGGGGATGACGCCCGCGTCGCTCATGATCTGCCCGAGGACCGGCGTGCCCTCTTCGTTGGCCCACAGGTTGTCCTCGGTGAGGACGTACTCCGTGTGGATGCGGTACATGTCGGCCAAGAAGGCCTTGGCGTCGCCGACGGTGACCGAGCCGGTGCCGCGCACGGCGATGGCCTTGAGCTTCTTGCGTCCGAAGAGCGCGCCGTGACCGCCCCTCCCGGCCTTGTGGTACTGGTCGGTGGAGAGGCAGGCCCAGACCAGCTCGTTCTCGCCGGCCGGGCCGATGGACAGTGTCTTGGCGTCCTCGTCGAAGTCCCGGCGCATGGCCTCTTCGATCGCGGAGGTCTTGAGGCCCCAGTACTTCGGCTTGGCCGGGACGAACGCGACGACGTCGTCCTTGATCGTCACGACCACCGGCTCGGAGGATTCACCCTTGATGATGATCGCGTCGTAGCCGGCGAACTTCATCTCCGGGGCGAACGAGCCGCCGACGTAGCTGTCGTTGAGGATGCCGGTGGCCGGGCTCTTACAGCCCACCACGAGCCGCGACGCCGTGCTGACATTGGTCCCGGCGAAGGGGCCAGTCATCAGGATGACCGGGCTCTCCGGAGCCCACGGGTCGACCTTCGGCGGGACCTCCTCCCACATGTAGCGCAGCAGCAGGCCCTTGCCGCCGATGTACTTCTCTGCCCACTCCATGTTGAGGGGCTCCACGGCGGAGGTGCCCGCACTCAGGTCGATCCTGAGCACTTTCCCTTGGTAGAAGTCCAACGCGTCCTCCTGACATAGGCTTCGTCCCCCGGCCGCGGCTCCGTGCGAAGGAAGCCCCTTGAGCAATGGGACGACGGGATCACAGGCCCCGCCATTCTAGCCAACGGGCGGAAGCGGGGCAACAGCGCGAAAACGTCAGCTTGCAGGGCAAAACGGAGCCGAAACCGGCCCCGTGTTGGCCAACCTGGCCGGCGCGCGAGGAGAGGTGGCGGCGCGCCCGCCCTAATCGCGGCCGGGGGCTTCGGGCAGGTCCCTGATGTTCTCGGCCGCCTGCCACTTGCTGTAGTTGTCGGCCATGGCGTCCATCAGCTCTTTGAGGAAACGCGCCGACAGATTGACGCGGCTCACGACGACGCCCTGCATCTCGTCCCCCTCGGCGCTCTCGTGGTCGAGACGCACGAAGGTGATCGAGAACTCGTAGTCCGAGTGGCTGACGTTGGCGAAGTTGGCGTAGACGCCCGCCATCATCTCCGGGGTGGCGTGCAGGTTGATGTGCTTCTCTTGCTCCTCCATGGAGCCTCCTTTAGGCGCGCCCGGCGGGCGGGCGGCGCGCTAGCCGTAGATGCGGCGGGCGATGGCGGCGGCCATGCCGCTGGTGCCGGCCGAGCCGCCGAGGTCGTACGTCACGTCCTTGCCCTCGGCGACCACGGCCGCGATGGCGTCCTCCATGCGGCGCGCCGCGACGTCCTCGCCGAGGTGCTCGAGCAGCAGCACCCCCGAGCGCAGCAACGCCATAGGGTTGACCTTGTCCTGGCCGGTGTACTTGGGGGCGCTGCCGTGCACGGGCTCGAACACCGCGATGTCGTCGCCGAAGTTGGCGCCCGGAGCCACTCCCAGGCCGCCGATGAGGCCGGCGCACAGGTCGCTGACGATGTCGCCGTACAGATTGGGGAGCACGAGGACGTCGTAGAGCTCCGGCTTCTGGACCAGCTGCATGCACATGTTGTCGACGATGCGGTCCTCGAACTCGAGGTCCGGGTACCGCGCCGCCACCTCGCCGGCGACGCGCAGGAAGAGCCCGTCGGTGCACTTCATGATGTTGGCCTTGTGCACCGCCGTGACCTTGCGGCGGCCGTGCCGGCGCGCGTACTCGAAGGCGAAGCGCACGATACGCTCGCTGCCTTTGCGGGTGATGATCTTGATGCTCTCGGCCGCGTCGTCGCCGACCATGTGCTCGATGCCCGCGTACAGGTCCTCGGTGTTCTCGCGGACGACGACGAGGTCGATGTCCTCGAAGCGGCTGCGCACGCCCTTCATCGTCTTGGAGGGGCGCAGGCAGGCGTACAGATCGAGCTCCTTGCGCAGGGCCACGTTGACGCTGCGGAAGCCCGTGCCGACCGGCGTGGTGATCGGCCCCTTGATCGCCACCTTGGTGCGCCGGATCGAGTCGAGGACGTGCTCGGGCAACGGCGTGCCGTACTCCTCCATCACGCCCAGGCCGGCGTCGTGCACTTCCCAGATGATCGGTACACCGGTCGCGGCGATCACGGTCTCGAGGGCGGCAGCCAGCTCGGGGCCGGTGCCGTCGCCGGGGATCAGGGTGACTGTGTAGGTCATGGGTCTCCTACGCTCTGGGGAGTCGACGGGCCGCCGGCGCCCGCGGGCGGTCAGCCCTCCGGCAGCGCGAAGCCGCCGTGCTGCTTGACGTGCGCCACCAGCCCGCCGTCGTTCAGGATGGTCACCATCACCGGCGGCAGAGGGATGAACGGGATGACGGCTCCGGTCGTGAGATCGCGCACCTCGCCGGCGGCCAGGTCGATCTCGAGGCTGTCCTGCTCGCCGATGCCGCTCGTGTCGCACTGCAGCACGGGCAAGCCGACGTTGATGGCGTTGCGGAAGAAGATGCGCGCGAAGCTCTGCGCGAGCACGGCGCCGGCGCCGGCGATCTTGATGATGCGCGGCGCGTGTTCCCGGCTTGAGCCGAGGCCGAAGTTGCGCCCGCCGACGACGAAGTCGCCGGGCGCCATGGACGCCGCGAACTCAGGACGCGCGTCCTCGAGAACGTGCTTGGCCAGCTCGGGGAGGTCGGTGCGCAGGTGGAACAGGCGGCCCGGGGCGATGTGGTCGGTGGAGATGTCGTCGCCGAAGAGCCAGGCGTTGCCGCGCAGCAGCCCCTCGCGGAGCGGTGACCCTTCGGCGCCCCGCTCGATAGCATCCCCACGAAGGCTATTCACGTGATCCATTCCTCCTCGCTGACCGTCACGCTGTTCATCGCCAGGCCGGGTTCGCGGGCGCGCTGGGGATCCCGCTCGGGGATGGCCTCGAGGACGTCCATGCCCTCGATGACGCGCCCGAACACGGCGTGCTTGCCGTCGAGATGGGGCGTGTCGCGGTACGTGATGAAGAACTGCGAGCCGTTCGTGTTCGGGCCGGCATTGGCCATCGACACGATGCCGGGCTGGTCGTGCTTGAGCGCCGCGTGGAACTCGTCGGCGAAGCGGTAGCCGGGGCCGCCGCTGCCGCTGCCGGTGGGGTCGCCGCCCTGCGCCATGAAGCCCTTGATGACGCGATGGAACGTGACGCCGTCGTAGAAGCCCTCACGGGCCAGGAACACGAAGTTGTTGACCGTCGTGGGCGCCTTGTCGGCGAAGAGCTCGATGACGATGTCGCCCTCGTCGGTGCTGATGGTGGCGACGTAGCGCTTGGCGGAGTCGATGACCAGCGCTGGCGGTGCGTCGTACTGCTCGGCCACGGGTCCTCCTTCCTAGAGAAGTTCGCGGGGGTCGGTGATCTCGCCGGTGACGGCCGTGGCGGCCGCGGTGCCCGGCGAGCCCAAATAGATGGACGCCTCGGGGTTTCCCATGCGCCCGTGGAAGTTGCGGTTGGCGGTGCTGAGGCAGACCTCGCCGTCGGCGAGGATGCCCTCGTGGATGCCGACGCAGGCGCCGCAGCCGGGATTGGTGATCACGGCGCCGGCATCCCAGAACACGTCGAACAGGCCCTCGGCCGCCGCGGCCCGCGCCACCGCCTGCGAGGCCGGCGTGACGACGAGGCGCGTGTGCGGCGCGCGGCGGCGCCCGCGCAGCAGGCGCGCCGCCGCGCGCAGGTCGGCCAGCCGCCCGTTGGTACACGTGCCGATGAGCACCTGGTCGACCCTGGTGCCCTTGAGCTCCGCGGCCGGCGCCGTGTTGTCGACGGTGTGCGGTCTGGCCACCATGGGGATGATGGCGCCGGCATCCAGCTCGATGACGCGCTCGTAGCTGGCGCCGGGGTCGGCGGCGAGCGGCCGCCAGGCCTCCTCGCGGCCCTGCCCGGCGAGAAACGCGCGCGTCGTGTCGTCGCTCGCCATGAGGCCCGCCTTGGCGCCGGCCTCGACGGCCATGTTGCTGAGCGTGAAGCGGCCGGGCATGAGCATCGCATCGATGCCCGGCCCGCCGAACTCGAGCGCCTTGTAGGTGGCGCCGTCGGCACCGAGGGCGCCGATCAGCGTGAGCATCAGGTCCTTGGCCTCGACGCCGTCGCGCAGCTCGCCGGCGACCTCGATGCGAAACGTCTCGGGGACCCGCAGCCAGGTCTGCCCGCTGGCCATGCCCACGGCGACGTCGGTGCTGCCCATGCCCGTCGCGAAGGCGCCCAGGGCGCCGGCCATGCAGGTGTGCGAATCGGCACCGATGACGAGGTCGCCGGGCTTTGCGTAGCTCTCGGCGACCCTCTGGTGGCACACGCCCATCTCGACATCGCTGAGCGTGGCGCCGGAGGACGCGCAGAAGGCCCTGATCGTCTTCTGCGCGTTGGCCAGCTCGCGGCGCGGCGCCGGGGCGGCGTGGTCGATGAAGAACACGCAGGTGGGCGCCTTGACGGTGGCGGCGCCCAGTTCCTCGAGTTGCTGGATGGCGAGCGGCCCGGTGCCGTCCTGGGCGATGGCCACGTCGACGGCGGCCACGACGATCTGCCCGGGCACGACCGCGTCGAGGCCGGCGTGCGCGGCGAGGATCTTCTCGGCGAGGGTGAGCGCCGTCACGTGGGCGCCCCGGCGCTCTCCGCCCCGGCGGCGCCGTTCCCGCGGTTGCCGATGGGCACGGCGTCGCCGAGGCGCGCCAGGTAGTCCTGGTAGATGTACATGAGCTCCTTGTCGAACAGCGCGCGCTTGAGCTCCACGGCCGTCTTGCGCACCAGGGCCAGCACGCCGTCGCAGTCGGCCTGCGTGAGCTCCAGGCCGAACTCCTGGAACTTGCGGTAGATGGTGCGCGACCCGGAGTGCTTGCCCACCACGATCTGGCGTTCGAGGCCGACGTCCTCGGGGGCGAACGCCTCGTAGTTGAGCGGGTTCTTGATGACGCCGTCGGCGTGGATGCCGCTCTCGTGGGCGAAGACGTTGGTGCCGACGATGCTCTTCCAGGCCGGGATGGTACGCGCCGAGGCGGCCGCCACGTACTCGCTGAGCTCGCGGAAGCGGCTCGTGTGCAGACCGACGTCCACCTTGCCGAGATACTTGAGCGCCATCACGACCTCTTCGAGGGCGGCGTTGCCGGCGCGCTCGCCGAGGCCGTTGACGGTGGTGTTCACGTAGGTGGCGCCGGCCTTGATGCCGGCGAGGGCGTTGGCCGTCGCCATGCCGAAGTCGTCGTGCGTGTGCATCTCGATGTCCAGGCCGCCCTGCTTCTTGAGGAACGTGATCACGTTGAAGGTATCGAAGGGGTCGAGGATGCCGAGCGTGTCGCAGAAGCGCAGGCGGTCGGCGCCCTCCTCCTTGGCGGCCTGGCAGAAGCGCAGGAGGAACTCGAGGTCGGCGCGCGAGGCGTCCTCGGCGTTGACCGACACGTACAGGTTCTTGTCTTTGGCGAAGGCCACGCACTCGCGGATCTGGTCGAGGACCCACTGCCGCGACTTGGCCAGCTTGTGCTCGATGTGGATGTCGCTGGCCGACATGGAGATGGCCACGGCGTCGACCCCACAGTCGAGCGAGTGCTTGACGTCGTCGATGACGGCCCGGTTCCAGGCGAGGATGGAGGTGTCGAGCCCGAGGTCGACGATCTCCGTGATCGTCGCTTTTTCGTCCCCGCCCATGGCGGGGATACCGACCTCGATCTGGTGCACGCCGACCTCGTCGAGGAGCTTGGCGATGCGGATCTTCTCGTGGTTGGAGAACACGACGCCGGCCGTCTGCTCGCCGTCGCGGAGCGTCGTGTCGTCGATGCGCACCGCCGGCTCGGCCGGCCTGGCCCTGGCGATGACGAAACTGGAGAGGTCGCTGGTCATACGCACCTACCTGTCGACGCGGGTGCCGCCGCGCACCCCGGCCCCGGGGACGGCGCTACCGTGGGACGTGCCTGCGGTGTCAGAGACGGACGACGCGCGATGTCGCATGGCAACGCGCGGCTGCAGGACGTACTCATTGTCCCACAGGCGCACGAGGGCGGGCAAGGAGTCTCAGCCGTCCAGCGCCTTGCGCAGCAACTCGTTGACGAGCTGCGGGTTGGCGCGGCCACCGGTGGCTTTCATGACCTGCCCGACGAAGAAGCCCAGGACCTGCTGCTTGCCGCCGCGGTACTGAGCGACCTGCGCCTGGTTGTCGGCCACCACCCGGACGACGGCGGCCTCCAGCTCTGCCGTGTCGCTGATCTGACCGAGGCCGTGCTTCTCGACGATCTCCTCGGGCTCGGCCCGCTCCGCGATCATCCTGGCGAAGACGTCCTTGCCGGAGCTCGTCGAGACCGTGCCGTCTTCGACGAGCTTCACCAGCTTGGCGAGGCGCTCGGCGGTCACATGGCCGTGGCCGGCCTCGAGGCCGGCGGCGTTGAGATGGGCGAGGTACTCGCCCATCGTCCAGTTGGCCGCCGGCTTGGCGCCGGCCCCCAGGGCCACGACCTCCTCGTAGAACGCGGCCAGCGCATGCGAGCTGCCCAGGACGAGGGCGTCGGCGCGCGACAGCGCGTACTGCGCCACGAAGCGCTCCACGCGCGCCGCCGGGAGCTCCGGCTGCGTCGCGCGCAGCTCCTCCACCCAGGCCGGGTCGATGACCAGCGGCACCAGATCGGGCTCGGGGAAGTAGCGGTAGTCGTGGGCCTCTTCCTTGGAGCGCAGCGGAGTCGTGGTGCCGGTGTCCGGGTCGAAGTGCAGGGTCTCGAGGTCGATGCGGCCGCCGGCCGCGACGATCTCCACCTGGCGCGGGATCTCGGCCTCGAGCGCCTGCTGCAGGTAGCGGAAGCTGTTCATGTTCTTCAGCTCGGTGCGCGTCCCCAGCTCCTCGCTGCCGGCCGGGCGCACGCTGATGTTGGCGTCCCAGCGGATCTGCCCTTCTTCCATGTTGCACTCGCTCACGCCCAGCTCGATGACGAGGTTGCGCAGCTGCTGGAGGAACTCCCGCGCCGCCTCGGGCGACGGGATGTCGGGCTCGCTGACGATCTCGATGAGCGGCGTGCCGCCGCGGTTGAAGTCGACCATGGAGAAGTCCGAGCCGGCGATGCGCCCGGCG
>Ga0209254_10003907_pt1 | contig 13619 bp, 12 predicted proteins | sample FrelakmetDIP11DI_FD_187148 | JGI IMG/M metagenome (GOLD analysis project Ga0209254, IMG submission 187148) | Freshwater lake sediment microbial communities from the University of Notre Dame, USA, for methane emissions studies - DIP11 DI (SPAdes)... | ecosystem: Environmental > Aquatic >...
CCAGAATTTTCTCGATGATGTCCGGACGGGTGACATCGGCGATCACGCGCAGCCGACCGCCGCAGTCCGGGCAGATCGACAGATCAATCGCGTCCGTTCGCACAGCGAACGGAATGCTGATTGCGATGCAATCAGCCGAACACCCGCCTGAGTCTTTCCATCCACGTCCGTTCGCGCAGCGAACGGAATGCTGATTGCTATGCAATCAGCCGTCATCGGTGCAGTCGGTGCCGCAGGATCGTCCTGACGATCTCCACCCGCCTGCACCTGAGCGTGCGCACGCGTGCGCCGCCGTCGGGTTCGCTTCGATGAGTTCGGCACCACCGCACTGCGATACTTGGCGTTGGGCGCGAGACGGCGGCCTAGAGGCGCACTCAAGGGAAAACCAGAACAGCTGTTGGAGGGATTAAATTTTTACCGGCTCGCAATCGAATGTTAGGGAGGTTCGGCTAACGCATCGAGCCGGTCCGCCCATCGCTGGACGACTCGCCGAGACTCCATGTCGTAGTTATGTCGATCGTAGTGTGCGGTTACGCTCCGGTCGGTGTGATTCAAGATCCGTTCGAGCACGACGCGATGACACTGCTCATCCCGCGTCAGATGGGTGGCAACGGTTCGCCGCAAATCATGTGGAGTGAACAGCTCCAAGCCGAACGTCGGCGCGGCGCGACGTACGGCGTGGCTGAAATTGTGTGGCGAGATCGATCGTGAAGGATCTCGCGGGGACGGAAAAACGCGGGAGCCTTTCACTCGTTGCCGGCGGTCATGCAGCAGCGCGACGGCCTGCCGCGGCAACGGCACCTCGTGAGGCTTGCCATTCTTGGTGCGCGCACCGGGCAAGCGCCACATGCCCAGACCAAGGTCCAGTTCTGCCCACGACAACCCGATAACCTCATTTCGTCGCGCCGCAGTCCATAAGCTGAGCATGAGCACATCGGCATGATCGGACGAAAGGGCAGCGCCAAGATTCACGAAGACACTTCGCAATTCCGTATCCGATAGATAACGTTCACGCGAGGTCGCTTGTGCAGTCCGTATTCGGTCGCACGGGTTCGACTCGATAACGCCGGCGTCAATGCCACGGTTAAATGGCTTCCGTAGCGCAGCGATAACCAACGCCGCAACCCGCGGCGCTCGTTTCGCCACCTTGGCGTGGAACTCACGCACCTCACCACGCGTGATGGAATCGGCCGAGCGCTCGAGCCATACGGCCGGAATGTCGCGCCGCAGATTCGCAAAGTCGGCAGCCCACGAACGTTTCTTGTCGGCGCCGGACGGTGACTCCTCAACGTGGTGCTCAATGAGCGTCGCGACTGACCATCGCTGCGCATCGCGCTCCGTGGCCACTCGCTTCACCGCAATCTCACGATCACGCTCATCGATGGGATCGCCGCCGGATTCGCGCAAGGTCCGCACCTTAAAGTATCGGCGCCTTGCCTCAGCCAGCGACACACCATGTCGGTCCTCTCGGCAGCCGCCAAGGTTGATGCGCCTCAAACGACCATCAATCCGATACCGATATACCCACACCTTGCGGCCTGTCGGGTGAACGCGAAGCACAAAACCCGGGTTCCCGGTCTCTGGAATTTCGTAGGGACGAGCTCGCGGCTGGAACGACTGTACAGCTCGTGCTGTGAAACTCACCCAATCCCCCAAATTACGATGCTGATTGCGCTTCTAGCGATACCGCTAGCGATACCTAGCGATACCGGCGCCGAAGATCTACAGAGAACTGTACTTGCGCCAGGATAAGCCCGAAGAAAGCCAGAACTCGATCATGAATGCGCAGAATTCCAATGAATTCATTGCTATAAATGATCACCGAAGAGAGAGGGAAGCAAGATCAAGAGGTTGGGGATGGTCGGGACGGCAGGATTTGAACCTGCGACCACTTGACCCCCAGTCAAGTGCGCTACCAGACTGCGCTACGCCCCGATCGAAGGCCGCGAATGATATCGAATGGATTGGTACGCGCCTACAACGATCGGACGCGTTCGACGATTACGCCTTCAATACCCTCAACACATCCTCGAGTTCCGAGATCATCTGTTTGATCAACAGCCGGAACTGAGTCTGATCCACCTTTGCGTCTTCACCTTCAAGACGCTGGCGTGCACCGCCGATCGTAAAACCCTGATCGTAGAGTAATGAGCGGATCTGACGGATGACGATCACGTCCTGGCGCTGGTAATAGCGTCGATTGCCGCGACGCTTCACTGGCTTCAACTGGGGGAATTCCTGTTCCCAGTAGCGCAACACGTGAGGCTTCACGTCGCACAGCGCGCTGACTTCACCGATCGTGAAGTACCGCTTGCCGGGAATCGGCGGGAGTTCGTTATTCTGGCCTGGATCCAGCATATGCCTCTACTCGTGCCTTGAGTTTCTGCCCCGGACGAAACGTAACCACCCGACGCGCTGTGATCGGAATTTCTTCGCCGGTCTTTGGATTGCGCCCGGGTCGCTGACCTTTGTCGCGCAAATCGAAATTGCCGAATCCGGAGAGCTTCACATGCTCGTTGCGCTCGAGCGATGTGCGCACTTCTTCGAAAAAGAGTTCGACGACCTCTTTCGCTTCCCGCTTATTGAGCCCGAGCTCCTCAAACAGCCGGTCGGCCATTTGTGCTTTTGTCAGCGCGTTCATGGGGACGACTCCTTGAATATCGTGGCCTGCGTCACGCTGCTTAGCGTCGACGTGCTCCGAGATCCTTTTCGAGAGCGCTGACAGCCGCGTCCACCAAAGCGTTTATATCAGTGTCGGTGAGCGTGCGTGATTGATCTTGCAACGTCAAGCCTACGGCAACGCTTTTTTTATTAGAATCAATGCCTTCCCCATGATAAACATCAAATAGTCTGAAGTTAGCGAGGGCGGTGCCTAAGCTACGCTCGACGCAGACCTGCACGGCAGCCGCCGGGATGTCGACGTCCAGCACAAGCGACAGGTCACGACGAACGCTGGGATATCGCGAAATCGGCTGATGTGCAGGGTGTCGACGTGCCAGGAGCGCGACTTCGTCGAGTTCGAACACGAACACCGGTCCTTTGGTGTCGAGTCGATGTTCGAGCTCCGGGTGCAACCGGCCGAGACGACCCAGACAAACCTCGCCGTCCCAGACCGTCGCCGATTGTCCGGGATGAAGCGTCGGATCGGTCGCCGCCTGATATCGAACTGAACCGTGGCCGCTCTGCTCCAGCACCCGGTCGACGTCGCCTTTCAAATCGAAAAAATCGACCGCTGCGTTGCCATTGGCCCAGCCCTCCGGCAGCCGCGTTCCCCAAAGCACGCCACCCACCAGCACAGGCTGCGTAAGCTCGGCGGCACCGCCCTGCCGAATTCGGAAACAACGTCCTACTTCGAACAAACGCACACGCGACTGCTGCCGGCTGGTATTGGCGATCAGCGTTTTCAGGAGCCCCGGCCAGACGGTTGTGCGCATCACCGACATGTCCTGCGACATCGGGTTCGTCAGCGCAATCGCCGCGGCCGCGGGATCGAGCAGATCAGCCATGGTCGGATCGATGAAGCTGTACGTCACAGCTTCCTGGTAACCGAGGTCTGCAAGCAGGCGCTTGAGGGTGCCGCGCGGAGTGACATCGAGCGGAATCCGCCCGAGTTCCAGACGTGTCAACGGCATGCGTACCCCAATCCGGTGATAGCCACGGACGCGGCACACCTCTTCGATCAAGTCGACCTCTCGTTCGATGTCGAATCGGTGACTAGGGACCGTCACCGACCACAGATCAGCGTCAGTCCGTTCGAGCCGGGGCTGAAATTCGAGTCGCTCGAACGTGCGCGTGACTTCGTCCGCATCGGTCGGTTCGCCAACATACAGATCAAGGCGCGCATGGCGCAGCGTGATCGTGCCTTGCTCGGGCAGATGCGCGGGCGACGCGGTGTCTACAACAGGACCCGGTTTGCCACCGACGATCTCGATCAGCAGCGCGGTCGCACGCTCCATCGCCGCGAACTGAAGGCCATGATCCACCCCTCTTTCAAATCGTTGGGACGCATCCGTTTGTAGACCATAACGTCGGGCGGTCCCGGCGATTGCGTTCGGGTCGAAAAACGCACACTCGAGAAAGATGTTTTTGCTTGTCGCGCTGATCCCGCTGCGCTCGCCACCCATAACACCCGCAATCGCGATTGGCCCGCTCGCGTCTGCGATCAGCAGCGTGCCGCCTTCCAGTATCACGTCGCGACCATCGAGCAATACCAGCTTCTCGCCTGCGCGCGCCTTGCGAACGACAATCTCCTGCTGCAGCACCGCTAGATCGAACGCGTGCATCGGCTGACCCAGTTCCAGCATCACGTAGTTGGTCACATCCACCACGGGATCGATCGACCGCAGCCCGGACCGACGCAACCGCTCCTGCATCCAAGTAGGCGTACGCATCCCGAGGTCGACATCGCGAATCACTCGACCCAGATAACGCGGACACGCGGCTGCATCTTCGAGGCGCACCGGGAATGTATCGCTCACTACCCCGGGCACGCAGACGCAGTTCGCTTGCTGAACATTGACTCCGAACAACACGCCCGTTTCGCGCGCAATGCCGCGAACGCTCAAACAGTCGCCCCTGTTAGGCGTCAACTCGACGTCGACGCTGACATCGTCCAACAACAATGCCTCACGCAGCCCAGCGCCCGGGCGATAGCCGCCAATCAACTCCAGGATGCCGTCGACACCGTCACCGATGCCGAGCTCGGCGGCACTGCAGAGCATCCCACTCGACTCGACACCGCGCAGATTTGCCTGCCCGATCCTCTGCCCAGCCGGCAACTGCGCGCCAATGCGCGCGAACGCAACGTTCATTCCGACCCGGACATTGGGTGCCCCGCAGACGACCTGATGCTCAGCAGCGCCGTCCCACACGCGACACACCGAGAGCTTGCCGGCGTCCGGATGACCCGCCACCGCTCGAACTTGCCCAACTACAACGCCGTCGAATGCCGCCGCCACCGGTTCGACCGACTCGACCTTCAACCCCGCCATCGTCCATCGTTCGACGAGTTCATCCGTCCCTACCGCGGGGTCCGCGAATTCACGCAGCCAGGCTTCGCTGATCTTCATGCACGCCCCCTAATTGAACTGTTGCAGGAAACGCAAGTCGTTTTCGAAGAACAGGCGCAGATCGTCGACCCGGTAAAACAGCATCGACAATCGATCGACACCAAAACCGAAGGCGAACCCCGTGTATCGCTCGGAGTCGATGCCAGACATCTCCAGCACGTTTGGATGCACCATGCCGCAGCCCATGACCTCGAGCCAACCGCTTTGTCCGCAGGATTTGCAACCCGCCCCCATACAGTGCACACACTGAACGTCGACTTCCGCAGACGGTTCCGTGAAGGGGAAATACGATGGACGAAACCGAACCTCTAGCGGCTTTTCGAAAAAACGCTGCAGGAATTCGATCACGGTGCCTTTCAGATCGGCGAAGCTGATGCCCTCGTCGATCACAAGTCCCTCTAGTTGATGGAACATCGGGCTATGGGTGGCGTCATAGTCGCGCCGATACACGCGCCCGGGACAGACCACGCGGATCGGCGGCGTCTGGTTCTCCATCACGCGCACCTGCACCGGCGAGGTATGCGTGCGCAGCACGAGGCCATTGTTAAGATAAAACGTATCGTGCATCGCGCGCGCGGGATGTTGCGCCGGAATATTGAGCGCTTCGAAATTGTGGTAGTCGTCCTCGATCTCCGGGCCATCGACGACTGCGTACCCCGCCGCGGCGAAGATCTGCTCCATACGTTCCAGCGCCTGCCCGACGGGATGGAGTCCACCCGCAGACTGGCTCCGACCCGGCAGCGTGACATCGACTTTTTCGCTTGCGAGTGCCGCGTCGAGTTGTGCCGCGCGCAACTCAGTCTCGCGGGCGTCGAGCCAGCCTTGCACTTGGTCCTTCGCCTCGTTGATCGCCGCACCCGCAGCGGGACGCTCCGCGGCCGGCAGCGCTCCCAACGATTTGAGTTGGGCGGTGAGCGCGCCCTTCTTGCCGAGGAATCGCACGCGTACTTCATCCAACGCTCGAGGATCGTTGGCACGAGTGATTGCCGACTCGGCTTCGGCGATGATCTCTTCGAGGTTCATGTCTGGCTCCGGAATGCAAAAGGGGAAGCGACAGTGACTGCCCTTCCCCTCACGCAATCGTCTTCAGGGAGGGCATGGTGGCCTCCAGAAGACGGACGATGTCGATGCGTTGGCTGTTAAGCCGCGAGCGCGGACTTGGCCTGCTCCGCGAGCACACCGAAGGCTACCTTCTGATGCATCGCGAGATCTGCCAGCACGCGCCGGTCAACTTCGATCGCCGCCTTCTTGAGGCCGGCGATAAACAAGCTATAAGACAAACCATGCTCGCGCGCGGCCGCGTTTATTCGAATGATCCACAACGAGCGGAACTGGCGCTTTTTCTGGCGCCGATCCCGATACGCATACTGGCCCGCCTTGATGACCGCCTGCTTTGCGGTCTTGTACGACCGGCTGCGGGCACCGTAATAACCCTTGGCGAGCTTCAGGACTTTTTTGTGTCGGGCGTGAGCCGTTACACCACGTTTGACTCTTGGCATATCGTGCTCCCGTCAGCGCGCTTTCTTCGGCAACATCCGGTCGAGTAGACCGACGTCCGAAGGCGATACTTGACCGAGGCCGCGCAGCTGACGTTTCCGCTTGGGCGCTTTTTTGGTCAGGATGTGGTTCTTGAACGCGCGGCGGTGCTTATAGCCGTTCGCGGTGCGTCTGAAACGCTTCGCCGCGCCGCGATTGGTTTTCAATTTCGGCATTTCAAATACTCCGCATTGTTGGTTTAGCGATGTGCACAACTTGCACCAACCGCTCCGCGAGTAGTCGAGCTACTTCTTCTTTTTCTTTGGAGACAGCACCATCGTCACTTGACGTCCTTCGAAGCGGGCCTGTGCTTCCACACTGCCGTGCTCCTGAAGGTCGACTTCGATCTGCTTCATGAGTTGCATACCAATCTCCGGATGCACCATCTCACGACCGCGAAACCTCAGTGACACCTTTGCCTTGTCTCCGTCCCCTAAGAAGCGAATCAGGTTGCGTAGTTTGACCTGATAGTCGGCTTCTTCCGTTCCGGGGCGGAACTTCATCTCTTTGACCTGGATCTGCTTCTGTTTCTTTCGCTGCGCAGACTTCTGCTTCTTCAGCTCGAACAAATGCTTTCCATAGTCCATCACCTTGCACACTGGCGGATCGGCTTCGGGCGCAATCAGCACCAGATCCATCTGTACCTTGCGTGCTTCAGCGAGCGCTTCGTCCCGACTCACGATGCCGATCTGTTCTCCAGCGGCACCGACCAAGCGTACCGGCGACATACGAATGTCCTCATTGATCTGAGAACGATCGCCGCCTTTTGCTCCTGGTTTCTTAATAGGCAACACTCCAAAGCCATAAAGCCGCTACCGACCCTTCGATTTGAAAGGCCCGCTCGGCTCGAACTCGATTGCAACTTCACCCGGAGGTGACGTCGCGGGGGCGGATTCTACTGGCCCCCGCTGCACGCTGCAACCGCGAATTGGACGATAACTCTTTGTCATTGAACAACTATTCGACTGTGCTCCACGCACCATCGTGGATTGCATGAGCCGGATACCGATGTTAACTTGCGGGCCTTCCGCAGGCGCGTAGCTCAGTTGGTTAGAGCACCACCTTGACATGGTGGGGGTCGTTGGTTCGAATCCAATCGCGCCTACCAATATCCCGGTCTCCGTTTCTACCCCGGCAATCATGGCTCCAGACCAGCGGCTGGCACCGCAGATGGTCTGGGTGTCTAATCCAGCGACTTAGTGTGCGGATAACGAAGGCTCGGTCATGAAGAGGCATTACTTCATTGGCGATGATCTCAATGTTGTTGCAACCGTCGAGAGGGCGCTGCTGAGCACCGGAATCGACCCGGAACGAATCCACGTTCTAAGCCTCGACGATGCCGACGCGGAACAGCGCCAGCTCCATGACGTCCAGTCATTGATGAAAAAAGACGTAGTGCATTCCGCCGAAATCGGCGCGTTGATCGGGCTGGCTGCCGCGATCGCCGCAATCTCCGTCGGCCAGTTCAGCGGCCTTGCGAGCACCGTCGGTTGGCTGCCCTTCGTGTTTCTCGCCATCGTGCTGCTGGGGTTCTTTACCTGGGAAGGCGGTTTAGTCGGCATTCAACTGCCGAACTCCCGGTTTCGCCGATTCGAAAAAGCTCTACGTGCCGGCGCGCATATCTTCTTCGTCGATGTCGATTCGGCGGAAGCAGCCGCGATGCAACAGATCCTGAGCGCGCATCCGCAGCTACGGCCCGCCGGAACCGGCTCGCCTTCGCCGCGATGGTTGGTTGGCATACAACACGGCGCGCGCCGATTTTTTCAGTGGGCACCTTAGGCAATCACACGCGGGGAGCGAGTCGAACAATGTCGATGCTTGTCGAAGAAGCTGTTCAATCCGGTATGACGATTGCGTATCACGCGCAGCGACAACCACACGTACCCGCGCTGATCACCCCATTTGGGGACCGAACATTCGCGGAACTCAACCAGCGTGCGAACCAATTGGTTCGTGCGCTCCGAGACGCCGGCATCGGCGCCGGTGACTCGGTCGCGGTCGTCATCCGCAATAGACCCGAGTTCGTCGAAGCACTCGTCGCGGCGGATCGCAGCGGGATTCGTTTTACGCCGATCAACTATCACCTGAAGGGTGAAGAGATCGGCTACATCGTCGACAACTGCGAAGCAAAAGCGTTCATCGCAGAAGCCTCGCTCGGCACGGCGCCAACGGAAGCACTACGGGGCGCGCCGAACGTAAGACTTGCGCTGTCGATCGGCGGTGAGATGGAAGGGTTTCAACCGTACGACGCCGTCATCGACCGCTTCAGCGGCGCCGACATCGACGACCCGACGCTGGGTGCTCGGATGCTGTACACGTCGGGCACCACTGGGCGCCCCAAGGGCGTGTACCGCGAACATCGAGAACCCACGAAACCCGAGTGGGAAGGCTCGCTCGCAAACTACCGGCCGGGACAGGACGTGAACCTCTGCACCGGGCCCGCGTATCACGCCGCGCCGCTCTTGATCAACGTGATCACGCCGCTCGTGTCCGGCGCCACCGTCGTGATGATGGAGCGCTGGGATGCCGAAGAAACGCTGCGACTGACACAGCAACATCGCGTCACGCACACGCATATGGTCGCGACGATGTTCCACCGGCTGCTGCAGCTGCCGGAAGAAACCCGCGAAAAGTACGACACGTCGAGCATGCGGCTGATCATTCACGGCGCGGCACCCTGCCCCGTGCACGTGAAGCGCTCGATGATCGAGTGGTTCGGGCCGATCGTGTGGGAGTACTACGCGGCCACCGAAGGCGGCGGCGGCTTCATCGTGGGCTCCGAGGAGTGGCTCAAGAAGCCGGGCACCGTCGGCCGCCCCGGCCCGGAGTTCGACAACAAGATTCTCGACGACGACGGCAACGAGGTGCCCACCGGCACCGTCGGCACCATCTACATGCGCGCCCCTGCGCAAGGCCGTTTCCAGTATTTCAAGGACGACAAGAAGACGGCGAGTTCGTACCGCGGCGAGCACTTCACGCTGGGCGACATGGGCTACTTCGACGAAGACGGCTATCTGTTCCTGACCGGCCGCTCCGCGGAACTGATCATATCCGGCGGCGTGAACATCTATCCGCAGGAAGTCGACAACGAACTGCTGAAGCACCCGGCCGTGCTCGACGTGTGCACGATCGGTGCACCGAATGAGGAATGGGGCGAGGAAGTGAAGTCCGTTGTGCAACTACGCCCTGGCTACGAACCTTCCGAAGCGCTGACCCAGGAGCTGATGGCCTGGGCACGCGAACGGCTCGCGCACTTCAAGTGCCCGCGAACGATCGACTACTCCACCGATCTGCCGCGACTGCCGTCGGGAAAGATCCAGCGCCGCACGGTGCGCGAACCGTACTGGCACGGCCGCAGCACTCAATAGCGCTGCCGACGATCAACCCGCGAGCAGACTCTTCGCGCGAACCTCGAGGAGCTGGTCGCGCAGTTGCGCGGCTTCTTCGAATTCGAGGTCGCGCGCGTGCTGCAGCATCTTCTCTTCCAACGTGCGCAGCAGCTTGCCGAGCGCCTTCGGATCGGTGGGCAGCTCCGCGCGGAAACGCTTGCCCAAATCGCCATCCTTGCGCTTCGGCAGCTGACCCGGCATCGGCGCGCGCGCGCCTTCCATGATGTCGGTCACCGACTTCAGAATGCTCTTCGGCGTGATGCCGTGCAGCGTGTTGAACTCGATCTGTTTGTTGCGCCGCCGATCCGTCTCGCTGATCGCGCGCTGCATCGACCCCGTGATCCGATCCGCGTACATGATTGCGCGGCCGCGCAGGTTGCGTGCCGCGCGGCCGATCGTCTGAATCAGCGAGCCGCCGGATCGAAGGAAACCCTCTTTGTCCGCATCGAGAATGGCGACGAGGCTCACCTCCGGCATGTCCAGCCCTTCGCGCAGCAGGTTGATGCCGACGAGCACATCGAACTCACCCATGCGCAGATCGCGGATGATCTCCATGCGTTCGATCGTGTCGATGTCGGAGTGCAGGTAACGGACACGCACGCCGTGTTCGTCGAGGTATTCCGTCAGATCCTCGGCCATCCGCTTCGTCAGCACCGTCACCAGCACACGATCGCCGAGCGCGACCGTCTCCCTAATCTGCTGGAACAGATCGTCCACCTGCGTCGACGCCGGACGGATTTCGATCATCGGATCGATCAGCCCGGTTGGCCGCACCACCTGCTCGACCACCTGCCCCGCATGACTCGCCTCATACGGCCCCGGCGTTGCCGACACGAAGATCATCTGCGGCGCGAGCTGCTCCCACTCTTCGAATCGCAGCGGCCGATTGTCCAGCGCCGACGGCAATCGGAACCCGTACTCGACCAGCGTTTCCTTGCGTGACCGATCGCCTTTGAACATGCCGCCGATCTGCGGAACCGTCACATGCGATTCGTCGACAATGAGCAGCGCATCCTTCGGCAGATAGTCGAACAACGTCGGCGGTGCTTCACCGGCTTTGCGTCCCGAGAGATAACGCGAGTAGTTTTCGATGCCGCTGCAGTAACCCAGCTCGCGGATCATTTCCAGATCGAAACGGGTGCGTTGCTCCAGCCGCTGCGCCTCAACGAGCTTGTTGTGCTGCGTGAGGTACGTCAATCGATCCTGCATCTCGACCTTGATGTCGTCGAGCACCGCGAGGATGCGCTCGCGCGGCGTTACGTAGTGCGTTTTCGGGAAGATCGTGTAGCGCGGCACGCGGTTGATCACTTCACCGGTGAGCGGATCGAACACCGACAGGCTGTCGATCACGTCGTCGAACAGCTCCACGCGCACCGCTTCCTTCTCGGACTCCGCCGGAAAGATGTCGATCACGTCGCCGCGCACGCGGTAGCTGCCGCGCTGAAACGCCATGTCGTTGCGCGTGTACTGCAGCTCCGCGAGTCGCACCAGGAGGTAGCGCTGATCCACGCGATCGCCGCGATCGAGGTGCAGCACCATCTTCAGATACGACCCGGGATCGCCGAGACCATAGATGGCCGACACCGACGCCACAATGATGGTGTCTCTGCGCTCGATGATCGCCTTCGTCGCCGACAGTCGCATCTGCTCAATATGCGCGTTCACCGACGAATCCTTCTCGATATAGGTATCGGAGGCAGGCACGTAGGCTTCGGGCTGGTAGTAGTCGTAGTACGAGACGAAGTACTCGACGGCGTTGTGCGGAAAGAAGTCTTTGAACTCGCCGTAGAGCTGGGCGGCCAGGGTTTTGTTTGGCGCGAGCACGAGGGTTGGGCGATTCACAGCTTCGATGACGCACGCCACGGAGTAGGTTTTCCCCGACCCCGTCACGCCCAGCAGCGTCTGCGACGCAAGGCCCGTCTCCAGACCTTCAATCATCTTCGCGATGGCCTCGGGCTGATCGCCCGCCGGCTTGTATGGCGCGACCACTTCGAACTGATTCACTGCGCGGGACATGACGGCACCGGATTTGACTGGCACGATTCTACGCTCGCCGCCGCGCAGGACCGCCATGTCGAACTCAACACTCCTGACAGCTACCGTATTGCGCCTGAGTAACGGCCGCGATCTCGCGTTCCGCGAATACGGCGACACGAACGGGACGCCGGTATTCGCGTTTCACGGCACGCCGGGTTCGCGGCTGCAGATCGCGCCGCCATCGTCGTCGCCGTTGCCTGCCGGATATCGATTGATCGCCGCGGACCGTCCGGGCTACGGCCACTCCACGTTCGATCCGAACCGGCGTCTCACGCACTGGCCGAACGACGTTGCGGCGATCGCGGACTATCTCGGCCTCGATCGCTTCGGCGTGCTCGGCATCTCCGGCGGCGGACCGCACGCACTCGTCTGCGCGCACGCACTCGCGCAACGTTTACTCGGCGTTGCGTGCGTCAGCGGGGTGGGTCCGCTGTACCACCCCGCCGCGATGGACGGCATGATGACGATGAATCGCTGGCTCACGCGGCTGTCGCGGCGCGGGCAATTCCTGCTGCGGCTACTGATGCGACTGCAATTCGGCGCGGCACAGCGCAACCCCTCGCGGATGCTGGACGTGATGTCCAAACAATTGCCGCCGGCCGACCAAGCAATCGTCGCAGAACCGGAATTTCGCGCAATGATGGCGGACGACCTACGCAACAACTCATCGACCATGGCGCTCGCCGCCGCGCAGGACTTCGTGTTGTTCGCATCCGATTGGGGCTTCGCGATACAAGACATCCGCGTGCCCGTGCACTTCTTTCAAGGCAGTGAGGATCGCAACGTGCCCGCCCAGCATGCCGCGCTGATGGCGGGCATGGTTCCCGGCGCGGTGCTGCATCGCTATGCGGGTGAAGGGCATTTCCTCGTGGTGCCGCGTTTGCGGGAGATCATGGAGACGACATTCGGCACGGCATGAATCGGCGGGCTTGCAAATCAATCGACGCCGATTAAACTGACGCGCTCCCGTATTCCGCCTTAGCTCAGTTGGTAGAGCAGCTGACTGTTAATCAGCGGGTCGTTGGTTCGAGCCCAACAGGCGGAGCCACATTGCAGTGGTAGACGAAGGGGTCAGCGCAAGCTGGCCCCTTTTTCGTTTCAGCCTTTCCTCCACGCCGCCACGAAACCGGCGCTCCGGGACCGACGCATACTGCCTCCCGGCCGGTCCGCGGGCGACACCCGCATCCGGCGCGTTCGCGGCAACCCGGAAAATTACCGTGCAATCGCCGGCTGATCGGCTTCAATAGCCACCATGACTGCAACGCACGTCCCGCCATCAGCGCAACGACCGTCCGCTTCGACGCGCCTTCACATCACCGGCCTGCTGCTCGCGCTGTTCGCCGCGCCTGCACTCGCCACCGGCACGCAGTGCTGGCGCGAACTGCGCTTCTCGGCCAGCAACGGCTGGCTCGGTGCCTCGTCGACGCTGCGATACGATCAGCCCGTGCCGCTGGCGCGGGCAGGCCTTGCCGCGCCGCAGCAAGGCGAGGCGCTGCAACCGCGGGGCGAGCAGGTCGGCAAAATTCACGCGACCTTCGAGGCGATGAGCAACACCGGCGAGCTGGACACCTGGTTCGACCCGCAGACG
>Ga0209254_10003908_pt1 | contig 13616 bp, 12 predicted proteins | sample FrelakmetDIP11DI_FD_187148 | JGI IMG/M metagenome (GOLD analysis project Ga0209254, IMG submission 187148) | Freshwater lake sediment microbial communities from the University of Notre Dame, USA, for methane emissions studies - DIP11 DI (SPAdes)... | ecosystem: Environmental > Aquatic >...
ACAGCGACGGAACCTGACGTGCGCGAGCTTTTCGCCCAGCACGGCACCGTCGAATCCGTTGCCCTCCCGACTGACCGCGAGACCGGCCGGCCGCGCGGTTTCGGCTTCGTCGAAATGCCGCAGGCTGATGCCCAGCGCGCCATGCAGGCGCTCAACGGCTTCAACATGGGCGGCCGTCCCCTGCGCGTCAATGAAGCGCAGGATCGTCCCCGCACCGGTGGCGGTGGTGGCGGCGGCGGCGGCCGTCCGGGTGGCGGCGGTGGCCGTCCGGGTGGCGGCGGTGGCGGCTACGGCGGCGGCGGCGGCGGTGGCGGCGGCTACGGCGGTGGTGGTGGCGGCGGTCAGCGCCGCTGGTAACCCCGTGCGGGACTGAGGCCTGAAGCCCGGTCCCGGCCGAACCAGCAAGCCTGATGAAGGCCGCAGCCTACGGGTTGCGGCCTTCACTCCCTGGCGCTCGAAGCACCCGGCAGGGTGCCGCGGGATCGCGCGCCTGCAGCGAATCTTCGATTCGCCTGCTTACCACATGTCCCGCAATCGGTTCGCGACGTCAATGCGCGGGCCGTCGGCTGCCTTGTGTGCGCCGAAACCTTCCTGCGTTTCCCCGGCGGTCACCCGCTGGAATCCCTTCATCACCGACTCGGTCAGGAATCGACTGCGCGCGCCATGCACGTAGCGGTCACCCATGCCCTGCTGCTGCGTGACGTAGAAGCGCACGGGAGCGATCAATCGCAGCTCGGTGCGGGCCCGCGTCATCGCCACGTAGAGCAAGCGGCGCTCTTCCTCCAACAGCTCGGCCCGACCGGCCGAGAACTCCGAAGGGAACGTCCCGTCAGTGACGTTCAGCACGTGCACCGACTCCCACTCCTGGCCTTTCGCGGAATGCACCGTCGACAGCACCAGGTAGTCGTCGTCGAGCAGCGGATCACCCGCGAGATCGCCCGTAGCCTGCGGCGGATCGAGCGTGAGCTCGGTGACGAACGATTCGCGCGTGAGGTGTTGCTGGCTCAGGCGCTCAAGCTGGTCGAGATCGCCGCGCCGCGCCTGCGCCGCCTCGTAGAGGCGCTCCAGCTGCGGCTCGTACCACTGCCGCACCCGCATGACCTGCCCTTCCCATGGCGCGTTCTCTGCGCCGATGCTGCCGAGCAGCTGAGTTAGCGGACCCCAGGTCTCACGCGTTGCCAGCGGTACCGGATGCGCCGCCAGCGCCTGCCACGAGAATCCCGCGACCTCGAACGCCTCGCACGCACGCTGCGCATTCGCCGGCCCCATGCCTGGCAGCAGTTGCAGTACGCGAAACGCCGCAATGCGATTGCGCGGGTTGTCGGCCCAGCGCAGCACTGCGAGCAGGTCCTTCACGTGCGCAGCTTCGAGGAACTTGAGGCCGCCGTATTTCACGTACGGGATGTTGCGGCGCATGAGCTCGAGTTCGAGCACGTCGCTGTGGTCGGAGTTGCGGAACAGCACGGCTTGCCGTCGCAGGTCGACCCCACGCTCGCGGGCTTCGAGCACGCAATCGGCGACGAAGGTGGCCTGCGCCTGTTCGTCAAGCACAGTCACATACTGCGGCAATGCGCCGGAACCGCGCACGCTGTGCAGGTGCTTGCGGTATTGCCGGCCGCCTTCGGCCATCAGCGCATTGGCGACGTCGAGCACCGGTTGCGTCGAGCGGTAGTTTTCCTCGAGCGTGACGATACGAGCCGGCGGCGTGAAACGGTCCGGGAAATGCAGGATGTTCTCGATCGATGCGGCACGAAACGAGTAGATCGACTGCGCGTCGTCGCCCACCACGGTGAGGCCGGCGCCATCGGGTTTCATCCGCAGCAGGATCTCGGCCTGCACGACGTTGGTGTCCTGGTACTCGTCGACCAGCACGTGATCGAAGCGCGAGCCGAGTTCTGCTGCCAGCGCCGGATCGGCCGTCATGACGTGCCAGTAGAGCAGCAGGTCGTCGTAATCGAGCACCTGCTGCTCGAGCTTGGCCTCGACGTAAGCGCGGCACAGCGCCGTCAGCTGCTCTTCCCACTCGAGGCACCAGGGGTACGCCGTCTCGAGCGTGTGCCGCAATGGGCGCTGCGTGTTAACGCGATGCGAGTAGAGGCCGAGGCAGGTGTCCTTGCGCGGAAACCGCTTCACGGTCCTGGAAAAGCCGAGCTGGTGGCGCACGACGTCCATGAGATCCGCAGAATCGCCACGGTCGAGCACGCTGAAGGCGGGATCGAGGCCGAGCCGCGGCGCGTATGCGCGGATCAGGCGATTGCCGATCGAGTGGAACGTGCCAGACCACGGCAGGCGCAGGTTCTCGGGCACCCGCGTGGTCGAGCCGGTCTGGGCTGCGAGCGCCTCGGCCATGACTTTCTGCGCGCGGCGGGTCATTTCGAGCGCGGCCCGGCGCGTGAACGTGAGCAGCAGCATCCGCTCGGGCGCAACACCGGCGAGCAGCAACCGTGCGACCCGGTGCGCGAGCGTGCTGGTCTTGCCCGTGCCTGCGCCGGCGATGACCAGCAGCGGTGATGCCAGCAGGCCACCACCCACGCGTGGCTCGCCGTGCGCGACGGCGTCCCGCTGCGCGGTGTTCAGCTTGGCGAAGGCAGTGCTCGAGAGGGGCATGGCTAGCTTCACTATAGGCAGCAGCTGTATGGATATCCAGCATGAGGGGCTAGGGAATAGGGGTTAGGGGTTAGTAAGATGCCGGCCCCACGGGGTGTCGTTTCGATCACAGAGGATTGGACAAGATATGGCGAAAGGGAACAGCGACGAATTCGACCTCGGCAGCGTGATCATGCGCGTGGTGTTTTCACTGGCGATCGTCTTCCTGACCTTCAACCCGACCGGGCATTCGTACTACCACTGGCTGCAGCAGAACCTGACACCGATCCAGCCGGTGGTGGTGATCGCCGGCATCCTGCTGCTCGGTGCCTGGCTGTTCTTCATCCGTTCGACGTTCTCGTCGATGGGTACGGCGGGTATCGTCCTCCTGCTCTCATTGTTCGCCGCGATCGTCTGGTGGATGGTCAGGCAGGGCTGGCTCTCCACGGCCGATAGATCGACGATGGCCTGGGTGGTGCTGAGCTGCCTCGGACTGCTGCTCGGCATCGGCATGTCGTGGGCGCACATCCGCGCGCGCATCTCAGGCCAGGCGTCTGTCGACCGCGTCGACCAATAAGTCGCCGGCACACGCGGCAAGGATTCCAGATGAGCAACAAGGCACCGCCGGCGGGCCGTTACCCGTCACAGCCGTCGCACGTGACCGCGCTCGACCTGCCGGTGCCGCCGCGCGAATCGCTGCCGCCCGACCTGCAGAAGTACTTCCGCAGCTGCGACGAGAAGCTCGGCTTCCTGCCGAACGTGCTCGCCGCCTACAGTTTCGACGAGAAGAAGCTGCGCGCGTTCATCGGCTTCTACAACGAACTGATGCTGGAGGACTCGCCGCTCAGCAAGCTCGAGCGCGAGATGATCGCCGTGGTCGTGTCATCGGCCAACCGCTGTTACTACTGCCAGGTGGCGCACGGCCAGGCGGTGCGGGAACTCTCCGGCGATCCCGCGCTCGGCGAGTTGCTGGTCATGAACTACCGCGCGGCGGCATTGACTCCGCGGCAGCGGGCGATGCTCGACTTCGCGCACAAGATGACGGTGGCGCCCGACGCCATCGTCGAAGACGATCGTGCCGCGCTGCGTAACGCGGGGTTCGACGATCGCTCGGTCTGGGACATCGCGTCCGTGGCCGCGTTCTTCAATCTGTCGAACCGCATGGCGACTGCGGTCGACATGATGCCGAACCCTGAGTATCACGCGAAGAGCCGCTGACTGATCGGCGGCAGCCCTGTGAAACGCTGGACAAACCGAGACTGGTACTGCAATCGAGGCAGCACTATCGAGTGGCAACCGCTGCCTGCTTGAATGCGGGGCTTCTGTTAGCCTGACCTGCCTGATTATCGCCAAGCCGGGAGAGTCATTATGCAACAGCGACATGCCCATCAACGCCTGCTGCTCGCCTGCTCACTGCTGAGCCTGCTCGTGGTCGCTGGCTGTGCCACTGGTCCGACGATTCGCAGCAACGTCGATGCAAGTGTCGATTTCACCCGCTTCCGCACGTTCGGCTTCATTGAGCCGCTCGCCACGGATCGAGAGGGTTATCAGTCGCTGATTTCACAACAGCTGGTGACCTCGGCTGATCGCGAGCTGGTGGCCCGTGGTCTGCAGCGCACGGACACCAATCCTGACCTGCTCGTGAACTTCAGCGCCAATCTCGATCAGCGTCTTCGCGTCACGCAATCGCCGGCGATCCCCTCGCGCAACTTCAATAGCCACCGGCGGGGCTTTTACAGCACCTGGCCGATGTACCAGCAGACCGAAATCCGCCAGTACACGAAGGGCACGCTCGGGATCGACGTAGTCGACGCTGCCCGGCGACAGCTGGTATGGGAAGGCTTCGCCCTGGGGCGGGTTACGCAGCGGACGACGGACAACCTCGGGCCCGTACTCGATGCGGCGGTCGTGGATATTTTCGGCAGTTTCCCGCTGCAGCCCTAGCGGACGAGTTCCATGATCTTGCGCTTCAAGTCGCTGTACGGTGGATAGCGCATGGGCGCGTCGAAGCGGAAGCCGCGCTTCATGACGGGCTTCATGTGGCTGAACGTTTCGAAGCCGTACCAGCCGGTGTAGCGGCCCATGCCGCTGTTGCCGATGCCCCCGAACGGCAACTCCGGCGAGACCATGAAGATCACCGCGTCGTTGATGCAGACGCTACCGGCACTCAGCTTGTCCAGCACGGCGTCTTCGAGCGCCTTGCTCTTCGTGAACAGGTACAGGGCAAGCGGCTTTGGTCGGTCGGCGACGAACTTGATCGCGTGGTGCATCTCGTCGACGGTGATGATGGGCAGCACCGGACCGAAGATCTCCTCCTGCATCAGCTCGGAGTCGGGCGCCGGATCCAGCACGATCGTCGGGGCGACGTAACGCTTCGCCACGTCCACCTGCCCGCCCGTGTGGATCCTCTGCCCTTCCAGCAGCTTGGCAAACCGCGCGGCGTGACGTTCGCTTGCGATGCGGCAGTAGTCGGGGCTCTGGCTCGGGTCGTCGCCGTAGAACTGCTTGATCTTCGCCGCCAGGAGCTCGGTGAACTGCGTGGCCACTTCCCTGTGCACCAGCACGTGATCGGGCGCGACACAGGTCTGTCCGGCATTGATGAATTTGCCCCAGGCGATGCGCGACGCCGCGACCTCGAGGTTGGCGCTCTTGTCGACGAGGCACGGGCTCTTGCCGCCCAGTTCGAGCGTGCACGGGGTCAGGTGCTTCGCGGCGGCGGTCATCACGATGCGCGCGACCCGCTCGTTGCCGGTGTAGAGGATGTGGTCGAACTGATTTTCGAGCAGTTCGGTCGTCTCCGGAACACCGCCTTCGACCACGGCGTAGGCGTCCTTGTCGAGGTAGCGCGGCAGGATCCGGGCGATCGCCGCCGACGTGTGCGTGGTGACTTCAGAAGGTTTCATCACCGCGCAGTTGCCGGCGGCGATCGCGCCGACGAGCGGGGCGCACACCATCGACAGCGGGTAGTTCCAGGGGGCGATGATCAGCACGACGCCCTTGGGCTCGGGCTGGATGTAGCTGCTTCCCGGGAGCGCCATCATCGGCGTAGACACGCGCTTGGGCCGGGCCCAGCGGTGCAGGTGCTTGCGCGCGTATTTCGCCTCGCTCGCGACGAAACCGAGTTCGCTGAGCGCCGTCTCGAAACCGCACTTGTGGAGGTCGGCCTGGAGCGCTTCGGCGAAATCCGCCTCGTGCTCGCGCATCATCCGAGCGAGTTCGCTGAGCTGGTGCAGCCGCCACTCGAGCGGGCGCGTCTTGCCGGTCGCAAACGTGGCTCGCACGCGCTGCAGCACGTCCGGTATCGATTCTGTCGTTGTCATCCCCGTCTCCCGGCGCCTTCAAGCACCGCCGCTGTGCCGCAACGCTACCATACGGCGAGCTGGCATGGTGCGCCGCACCAAATGCAGAATGCGGGAGCGTCGGGGACGGGGAACGGAATGGCTGGTAGGGTCCGCAACGTATACAAGGGCAAGGTCCTAAAGCTCAACATCGAGCGCGTCAAGCTGCCGAACGGCACGGTGGCGGAACTGGAAGTCGCACACCACCCGGGCGGAGCCGTCGTGGTCGCGCTCGATGCGGACGGTCGCGTCTGCCTGCTGCGGCAGTACCGCCATGCGGCGGGCGGCTGGATCACCGAGTTGCCGGCCGGCAAGATCGATAATCAGGAGCCGCCGCTCGAGTGCGCGAAGCGCGAGCTGGCCGAAGAAGCGGGCGTGACTGCACGATATTGGAAACGCCTTGGCCAGTTCTTCAGTTCGCCCGGCGTGTTCACCGAGGTCATCCACGTCTTCCTGGCGCGAGGGCTGGCGCCATGCGGCTCGGCGCCGGAAGCTCACGAAGTCTTCGAGGCGCGCTGGGTCCCCATGGCGGAAGCGGCAGCGCTGGCTGCAGACGGCAGGCTGCAGGACGCCAAGACGATCACGGGCCTGTTCTGGGCCCAGACCCGGCTGCAGGCCGAGAAGCGCGCCGGGGCTGCCGTTCGCTCCAGAATGTGATGCGTTTCACATTGCCGGATTTGTGCATTTTGTAACATCGCAGTCGACGTCCGTCCTTCAGATGACAGAACGAAGCCCCATGGCCGACGAATCCACGCGCAAGCCGCCGGGCCTCCCGGCACTGCCGCCGGCCCCGACAGAGCCGCGCGAGCCCGGTCGTCTGGCCGAAGACGACCGCGGCAACATTACGTGGCAATGGGCGAACGAGGACGTCTTGCAGGCGGACGACACCGCCGGCGCCATCGAGCGACTGCGCGCCCTGGTCGATCCGGGACTCGACGTAGTCGACGACGACGGCCCGACGAATCCGATCCGGGACAACCCGAAGGGCCTGAAGGTCGGCTACAACCCTTACGACAGCGGGTCACTCGGCAAGACGGCGCGAATGAAGAAGCTGGACCTGCGCGAGCTCTCGAAATGGATCGATGTGAAGCGCAAAGTCGAAGGATCCGACGGCCCGACCGAGTGAATGCCCAGGTTGACCTCGCTTACGCAAAGTGCAGCGCGTGTCGCAGCTTGGCGTGGCTCCCCAACCGATAGAACGACCGCAACTCCGCGAGCAATGCGGCAGGGCGGGCCTGTCGCCTGCGCAGGAATCTCGTCTCCAGCCGCTCGCAGAATCGCGCGGCACAGTGGTGAGCTTCGGTGTAACGGTGTCGCTCCGCGGCCGTCAGGTGCGGCAGCAGCCGGCAGCTTGCGAACAACCGCTGGAACAGCTCGCCCGGAAAGCGTCCCTCGCGCTGCGCCAGCAACAGGCTGAGCGCGCTCGCGTACTTGTCCACCTCGGCCTGCAGTTCGAGTTCGAGCAGCGACACGCTGCGGTCGCAGCCCGTGCTCCACGTCACGTAGTGGAAATGGCTCACGCCCTCGAGCGCCGTGCAGTAGTCGCCGAGGTTCGATTCATCGAGCGCGAGCAGTGGACAGCGCCGGCCAAGCCGCTCCAGCACGGCCGCATCGAGGTACAACCCCAGTTCCATGCCGTCGTCCGTTGCGGCGATCAGCAGCTGCTCGTCGGTCCCGGGTGGTGACGGCAACTCCTGCAAAGCCGCGGCCTGCGCCGGATCGGTGATCAGGAAGTCGTGCACATCGTACTCGACCGGCGCGTCGTAGAGCGCCGCCAGCAGTGACTGCATCTGCCCGAGCAACGCCATGGGTCAGACTCAGTTGGGACTGCGTCCGGTCGGCACGACGGACGGCTCGACACCGAGGCTGCGCAGGATGCCGTGCGCACGCGGGCTGCCGGTCTTGAGCCAGATCTCGTACTGGCGCAGCACGTCGCGGTGATCGTGGCGATGCGCCATCTCGCTCACGTCGTTCAGCGCGTCGACGAGCCGCTGGAACTTCTGCGCGAGTTCGGTGAAAACGACGCCCAGCGTCCGTCCGCGAGCACTGGTGCGGTACGAGTCGGCAAGCGTGCCGTAGGCGCAGCCACCCATTGCGATGTGATAGTCGATGTCGACCAGCCGTCGCGCGAAGCTCTGCGCGAAGAAGCCGGCCATGAACAGCGAGACGTCGCCGAGACGCTGCAGCGTGCGCAGGCGGTCTTCGCGCGTGGGCGCTTCGCCTGCTTCTGCGAGCATCATTGCCAGGGGCTTGATTTGCGGCCGGCCGGAGGCGGCGTCGAACAGGGCTTCCGAGCGCGCGAACATCGTCAGCAGGTTCACCACGTAATGCTCGGTGTGGTCCTCCACCGCGACCCGTTGCCGCTCAAGCGCGGCATGGACCGAATCGCGGAAGAACTCCCGCAAGTTGCGCACGTCGATCGTCGGGTCGTCCGTCATGCCGGGTTCCTCTGCGTTGCCTTTGGCAGCCAGCGATCGCGCCTGCTAACAGATCGCGTCGCCGCGAGCTTTGTTCTACCCAGCTGAAACTAACGGCAGTCGCAAGAACTTTTCAAGGGGCACATCGTGTGTTCTGCGATCCAGCGCACGGATGCGTACCATGCGTGAATCGTTCAACGGCGGCGCAGCATGAAAGTCTTCGGCATCGTGGGTCGCAAGAACTCCGGCAAGACGCACCTGGTCACTCGGCTGGTGCAGCTCGCCTCGCAACGCGGGCTGCGTGTGTCGACGATCAAACATGCGCATCATTCCTTCGATATCGATCGCCCCGGCAAGGACAGCCACCTGCATCGCGTGGCCGGCGCGCATGAAGTGCTGGTGGCATCGGCCGAGCGCTGGGCACTGCTGCACGAGCATCGTGGCGCGCCGGAACCGTCACTGGTGGAACTGCTGACGAAGCTGGCGCCCTGCGACCTGGTGCTGGTCGAGGGCTTCAAGCGCGAGGTGAACCTGCGGCTCGAGGTTTACCGCAGCAGTTGCGGGCAAACGCCGCTGGCTTTCGAGGACGCGGGCATCCTGGCGGTGGCGACCGACGCCGCCGCGATCTTCGCTGCGCGCGGCGATTTACCGTGCCTGCCGCTCGATGACGAGGCAGCGGTGCTGGACTACGTGCTCGCTCGGGCCTGAGCCGCCCTGGCGATCGCTGCAGCGAGCTCATCGAGCCCACGGATGGTGAACTCCGGTGGCTCCGATTCACGCGGCCACGCGGTGGCTTCGCGGTTCAACCAGACCGGCAGCACGCCCGCGGCGCGCGCGCCTTCGACGTCAGCCTCCGCATCGTCGCCGACGTGCACGACCTCGTGGGCACCGAGTCCGACACGCTCGAGCAGAATCTCGAAAATGCGCGGATCGGGCTTGAGCATGCCCGCTTCGCGCGCTGCCAGGCCTATCTCGAAGTACTGGCCAATGCCGCACAGGGAGAGGTCGGCATTGCCGTTGCTGAGTGAGAACAGACGATAGTCGCGCGCCAGGTCCTCGAGTGCGGGACGCACATCGTCGTAGAGCGTTACCTCGTTGCGTGCGCGGTAGAACGACTCGAACGCGTGGTCGGCCATCGTCTCGGGGTACCCTGCCTCGCGCGCGTGCAGGCGCAGGGCCTCGAGGCGCAACCAGGTGAAGTCGTGCCGCATCGCCGGATGGTCGATCGCCATGCGGGCACGCACGTCGCGCATCGAGCGCAGGTCATGCTGCTCGGTCACCCGGGGATACTGGCGCGCCAGGAAGTCGTGCATCGCGTGTTCGGCGCGCACGATGACCGGCCAGACGTCCCAGAGGGTGTTGTCGAGATCGAAGATGATCGCCCGGATGCCGCCCATGCAGATTGCCGTATGATGCGCCGCGAATTCACGCAGGCGGCGAGTCTACATGAGGACGTTCGGTACGCGGTTTGGCGAGCGCATGGCGCGGCCCACGGGCGCGCTCGAACTCATGGCGGACCTGGGCTCCGCCATGGCGCGTGGGGGCGAAGCCGACATCCGCATGCTCGGTGGCGGCAATCCCGCGCGCATCGCTCCGGTCGAAGCCGTTTACCGGCGGCGGCTCATGGAAATCGCAGCCGACCCCGCCCAGTTCGGTCGGTTCATCGCGGGATATTCCGCACCGGAAGGTGATCTCGGGTTTCGCGAGGCCGTCGCGCTATCACTGCGCAATGAATTCGGCTGGCCGGTGACGGCCGGCAATGTCGGGCTCACGAGCGGCAGCCAGTCGGCGTTCTTCTTCCTGTTCAACCTGTTCGCCGGCGAGCGCACCGACGGCGGACATTCCCGCATCCTGCTGCCGCTGGCACCGGAGTACATCGGCTACGCCGACGTCGGCCTCACGCCGGGCATGCTGCTCGCACAGCCCGCCGGCATCCGCGAGCTCGATGACGGCTATTTCAAGTACTACGTGGACTTCGATCGGCTCGAGGTGCCTGCCGACATCGGCGCCCTGTGCGTGTCGCGCCCCACCAATCCGTCGGGCAACGTGCTGACGCTGGACGAAATGCAACGCCTCGATGCAATCGCCCGCGCGCGCGGGGTGCCGTTCATCATCGATGCGGCCTACGGCCTGCCCTTTCCTGGCATTCAGCACGAACACCTCTATTCGCTGTGGAATTCCAACGTCGTGCTGTGCCTCAGCCTGTCGAAGCTGGGGCTGCCGGCGGCGCGCACCGGCATCGTCGTGGCGGACGAATCCATCATCGAGGCGCTGACCGCGTTCAACGCGACGGCCGCACTCGCGCCACCGTCGACCGGACCGGTCATCGTCGAGCCACTGCTGCGCAGCGGTGAACTGGCCGGTCTTTGCCGTGATCACCTGCGCCCGCATTACGCGGCGCACAGTGCCGCGGCCGTGCAGGCCTTGCGCACCGCGTGCGCCGGCCTGCCGCTGCGAATTCACCGGCCCGAAGGCGCGTTCTTCCTGTGGCTGTGGTTCCCGGGCCTGCCGATCCCGAGCGAAGAGCTCTATCGGCGACTGAAGCAGCGCGACGTGCTCGTTTTGTCGGGACACCATTTCTTCCCGGGCGTCGCACAGGACGACCCGCATCGGCATGAATGCCTGCGCCTGAGCTACGCGCAACCGCCGGAGAGCGTGCGGGCCGGCATCGCGATCCTGGCCGAAGAAGTGTGCCGCGCGTACGAGCGCGGCTAGCCACCGACAGGTGCCCGCCTGATGGTTTTCAATGCAAGGTCGGCGCCTGCCCGTCCACTGGATTTCACGCCGGGACGCCGTAAACCCGTCCATGGGGGCTCCGGGCGCGGCGTCCATGCCGCGCACGGCCCGGCCGTGAAATCCAGTGGACGGGCAGGCGCCGACCCCTCGCGCTCCGTCAGCCCGGCCCGCGTTCGGCCAGGAACTCCGACAGCACCAGCGACGTATGCGATTCGCGCGGCGCCGCGGCAAGCTGTTCGGGCGGACCTTCAGCCATGACGCGGCCACCGCCCGAGCCGCCGTCGGGGCCGAGATCGACGATCCAGTCGGCCTCGGCAATCACGTCGAGGTTGTGCTCGATGACGACGACTGTGTTACCGGCATCGACCAGTCGATGCAGCACACGGATCAGTTTTTCGACGTCGGCCATGTGCAGGCCAACGGTCGGTTCGTCGAGCACATAAAGAGTCTGCACCGCGCCTTCGCGCCCGGGGCGCAGCCGGGCGAGTTCGGTGACGAGCTTGATGCGCTGGGCCTCACCGCCCGAGAGCGTCGGGCTGGGCTGACCGAGGGTCAGGTAGCCGAGGCCGACGTCCTGCAGCAGCGTGAGCGCGTGATGCACCTTCGGATGAGCCTCGAAGAAGCCGACCGCGTCATCGACGCTCATGGCGAGCACGTCACCGACGCTGCGGTCGCGCCAGGTCACGGCGAGTGTCTCGGCGTTGAAGCGCCGGCCGCCGCAGACGTCGCAAAGCACCTTCACGTCCGGCAGGAAGCTCATCTCGATCGTCTGCACGCCCTGGCCCTCGCAGGCCTCGCAGCGCCCGCCAGCCGTGTTGAACGAGAACCGTCCGGGACCGTAGCCGCGAACCTTCGCATCGGTCGTACCGGCGAACAGCTTGCGCACGTCATCCCAGAAGCCGACGTAGGTTGCCGGGCAGGAGCGCGGTGTCTTGCCGATCGGCGTCTGGTCGACCTCCAGCACGCGGGCGATAGCCTCGGCACCGTCGATGCGATCGCAACCGACCCACTGCGGCACCTTGCGCCGGCTCTGCTGCGACGTGCGAACGCTCATGTTCGCGTGCAGCACGTCACGTGCCAGCGTCGATTTGCCCGAGCCCGACACACCTGTGACGACTGCAAGCCGGCCGAGCGGAAAGCGCGCCTTCGTCTTGCGCAGGTTGTGCAGCTGCGCCCCGCGTACGACGAGGCTAGGTGTAGTGCGCGTCACCGGGCGGCGCGGCACGAGCGGATGACGCAGCGGATGCGCAAGGAAGCGGCCGGTCAGTGAGAGCGGGGAACGAATCAGGTCGTCCACCGTACCCTCGCCCACGACGTGGCCGCCGCGCGTGCCGGCACCCGGACCGAGGTCGAGCAGATGATCGGCGCGGCGGATCGTCTCTTCGTCGTGCTCGACCACGAGCAGCGTGTTGCCCTTGCTCGCAAGCTTCTGCAACGAGTCGAGCAGGATGCGATTGTCGCGCGGATGGAGGCCGATCGTCGGCTCGTCCAGCACGTAACACACGCCTTGCAGGTTCGACCCAAGCTGCGCGGCCAGGCGGATACGCTGCGCCTCGCCACCCGACAGCGTCGGGGCCGAGCGGTCGAGCGAGAGGTAGCCCAGTCCGACGTCGCTGAGGAACGCGAGCCGTGACTTCGCTTCCGTCTGCAGGTCACGTGCGATCTCGGCCTCGCGCCCCTGCAACCGCAGCGTGTCGAAGAACGACAACGCCTGCTCGACCGGCAACGCGGACAACTCGGCGATCGATTTGCCCTTGAACGTGACGTTGAGTGCAACGGGATTCAAGCGGTGACCTGCACAGGCCGAGCAGGCCGTGGCTTCGCCCGCGAACCAGTCGTTCCACCACACCTCCTCGCCGGACTGCTCCTCGTCGAAGCCGCTGATCTGCAGACCGGTGCCGAAACACTCCTCGCACCAGCCGTGCTTGGAGTTGTACGAGAACATGCGCGGATCGGGCTCGGCGAAGCTGCGCGCGCACGACGGACAGGCCCGACGGGTCGAGAAGACGCGCGTGCGTCCCTTGTCGACGATGTGCGCCACGCCCTTGCCGAATTCGAGTGCGCGGTCGAGGGCAGCCCGCAACGGCGCTTCCGTCGCGGCACCGACCTTCACGCCGCCCACCCGCAACTCGATGGTGTGCTCGCGGAAGCGATCGAGACGGGGCCACTGGGCGGTCGACCGCATGGCGCCGTCGACGCGCAGTTCCACGTAACCCTTCGCCAGCGCCCACTTCGCAAGGTCCGTGTAGTAGCCCTTGCGCGACACGACCAGCGGCGCGAACAGCTCGATCTGGCGGCCCTTCGCCTCGCGCAGCAGCAACGCGGCGATCGAATCCGCGCTCTGTGGCTCGATCGGCACGTGGCAGTCCGGGCAGTGCTGCACGCCGAGCTTCACGTACAGCAGACGCAGGAAATGGTGCACCTCGGTCAGCGTGCCGACCGTGCTCTTGCGACCGCCACGGCTGGTGCGCTGCTCGATCGCGACCGTCGGCGGAATGCCGAAGATGGCGTCGACGTCGGGACGCGATGCCGGCTGCAC
>Ga0209254_10003909_pt1 | contig 13613 bp, 9 predicted proteins | sample FrelakmetDIP11DI_FD_187148 | JGI IMG/M metagenome (GOLD analysis project Ga0209254, IMG submission 187148) | Freshwater lake sediment microbial communities from the University of Notre Dame, USA, for methane emissions studies - DIP11 DI (SPAdes)... | ecosystem: Environmental > Aquatic >...
GAGCCGGCTCCGCCGCAGCAGCGAGCTGCCGCGCCGGCCCCGTCGCAGGCCGCCGCACCGATCGAACGGCTGATCGCGCGCGTCTTCCTCAACACGGTCAACCGCGGCGACATTGTCGTTCTTCGCGATGCAAACGGCCGCTTCCTCGTGCCGGCGGCCGAGTTCAAGTCCTGGGAACTGCAAGGCGGCGGCGCTGCCAGCGTCCCGGTCGACGGCGATGCCTTCATTGCACTGGACGAAGTGCCCGGCCTGCAGGTGAAGTTCGACGCCGAATCGGTGACGCTGCATCTGCAGGTTCCGGCAGCGGCGCTGTCGGGAACGACCATCGACCTTCTGCCCAAACGGCGCGCCGGCGTGGCCTACCCGGCCGACACCAGCGTCTTTCTGAACTATGGTGCCAACGCCCTCGGCGACGAGTCCTTCGGCAACCGGCGGTACCAGGGCGCAACGGAACTCGGCGCCCGCGTCGGGCACTGGCTCTTATACAACGCGACCGATCACCAGTGGGGCGAAGGCACTTCGAGCGGATTCACGCGGCTGCTCTCCAGCGCGCAATACGACGACCGGCCGAACCTGCGCCGGCTGACGATCGGCGACTTCTTCACCGCCGGTTTCGATCTGTCGACCTCGGTCCCGATGGCAGGCGTCAGCCTGACCAAGGACTACTCGATGGATCCGTACTTCATCCAGTACCCGACGGCGGCCCTTCGCACCGAAGTCACGTTCCCGTCGACGGTGCAGGTGCGGGTCGACGGCAACATAGTCGAGCAGCGCCAGGTACCTCCCGGTCCGCTCGACATCACCAACATCACCGGCCTGACCGGCGCGCAGAACGTGTCGGTGGTCGTCCGCGATCCGTTCGGCCGCGAACAGGTGCTGCAGCAGCCGTTCTTCTTCGCCACCAATGCCGGCCTCGCCGAGGGGCTGCACGAGTACAGCTACAACGTCGGCCTGCTGCGCAGGAACTACGGCAGCAGGAGCAACGACTACGACGATCCGGCGCTGGCCGCCTTTCACCGGTACGCCTTCACCAACCGGCTGACGCTGGGGCTGCGCGGCCAGGCGACACGGGACATCTACAACATCGGCCCGTTCGGCACGTACCAGCTGCCCCGCTTCGGCGTCTTGGCGGCCGGCGTTTCGGCGGGCGGCCGGGACGGCGGCACGGGCTACGCCACGGGTGCCGCGTACTCGTACACCGGCAGCAACTTCTCGTTCAATCTCGGCGCGAGGTACTTCTCGCGCGACTTCGCCCAGCTGGCCGACCTCACGACGCCGTTCCGCCAGCGCCTCGCCCGCTACGCCTCCGCGTCGACGTACCTGCCGGGCGCCGGGACGGTGGCCGTCGTCTACAGCACCTACAACAACTACGACGGACCGAACAGCGAGGTGGCCAACCTGTCGTACACGCTCGGCATGTTCGGCGGCCGCGCGCTGCTCACGGCGGGCTACCTGCGCACCTTCCAACCTCGCTCGAACTACGCCGCGGTGCTTTCGCTCCGCTACTACTTCGACCGCCAGACTTCGGCTATTGCCAGCCTTGGCGTCGGCCGCGACGCCAACACACAGTCGCTGTCGCTGCAGCGTGCGACGCCTCAGGGCGAGGGCGTGGGCTACGAGGTCACCGCCGGCCGCCTCGGCGGCGACGGGCCGGCAGGCGGATTCGGCCGCGGCTTCGTTCAGTTCAACGCGTCACATGCCGAGATCGGCGCCGAGTACGCGCGCAGCAGCCGTGACGGCGCGCCCGGGCTGTCGCGCGCGTTCATTGCCGGCAGCGTCGGTGCGGTCGGCGGGTCGGTGTTCCTGGCGCGGCCGGTGCTCGACAGCTTCGCCCTGATCAGGATCCCGGAAATGCCTGATGTACCCGTGTACGCCAATGGCTGGTACGCCGGCAGGACCAACGCCGCCGGCGAGGTCGTGGCCAACAACCTTTCCGCCTACTACGACAACTACATCAGCTTCGGCGCCAAGGACATGCCCATCGATTTCGTCTACTCGACGGCGGAGAAGGTGATCTCACCGCCGGACCGAAGCGGATCGCTCGTCACGTTCGAAGTGCAGCGTCTGCGCGCCGTCCTCGGCGTGCTCGTTGCCCAACGCAACGGGGCTGCCGTGCCGCTGGAGTTCCGCGAACTGACGCTCAGTCGCGGCAGCGCGGTCATCAAGGGATTCACGGCGCGGCGGGGCGAGTTCTACGTCGAAGGGGTCGGACCCGGCGAGTATTTCGTTCGCCTGGGCAACGGCTCACCCTGCACGGCCCGCCTGCGCGTGCCCGATGATGCGGGCGCGATCACAGACGTCGGCACATTGATCTGCGTACCCGACGCCCGGTAGCCAGCTCAGCGCGCCTGCGGCAGCCGGCGGTAGATCGCCAACTGCTCCTGCGCGACCTGTGGCCAGCCGCGGACGAATCTAGGCGGCGGTGCCGTTCGCGCTAGCTGTCGCTCGCAGGCGGCCACCCAATCGCCGAGCGGGGCGTCGAGCGACAGCACGCTGCCTGCTTCGGGCAAGACGTCGGGCGCGATGCCGCAGCGATCCGATATCACCACCGGCACGACAGCCGCCATCGCCTCGGCGATCACCATGCCGTACGGTTCGGCGCGCGCCGGATGCAGCAGAAGATCCATCTGCGCATACACGGACGCATCGCTCGACCATCCCAGCAGCCGATAGCCACCGGACCAGCCCGCGAACAGCCCTGCGATTTCCTCGGGCGCCGGCCCGACGACCCACAGCTCGGCCAGCGGCCGGCGGCGGCGAAGCTCGGCGACGACAGCCACCGCCTGCTCCAGCCCCTTGCGTTTCCACTCCTTGCCGACGAAGCCGATCACGCCACCGTCGACCGGAACTGCCTTCGCCGGCCGTGCCGCCCCGGCAGCGACTCCGGGCGGCACCGGGTCGGTCAGCCGCTCGCGCACCTGCGGGTAGTAGTGCAGCAACTGCTGCCCGATCAGCGGCGAGTTGGGCACCACCGCGCGCACGCTCGCGCCGAGCAGTTCCCGCCGTTCGAGCCAAAGCTGCATCCCCACCCGCAGCGAGATACGCCGCCACCAGGGCCGCTCGAAGACGGTGGCGAACGGAGGTCCATGAAAGGTCGTGACCTGGTGCACGCCGAGGCGTTCGTGGCTGTGGATCAACGCACTCGGCTGCGGATGGTGCTGCAGCCAGTGTGCCACCCGACGGGAGAAGCGCAGCAGCGACAACCAGCGCGGGCGAGGCGCGATCTCGCCGAGTTCGTGCACCCTGATGCCGGCCGGCGCGGGCGCATGAAGCCGCTCGCAGAGCACCGTCACCGGATGCCCCGCGGCCGCCAGCGCACGCGTCAGCTCCCACACGTAGCGCTCCATGCCGCCGACCGGACCATAGCGGCGTACGACATGCAGCGAGGCAACAGGCGTCTCGCCGGTCGATGCCGTGCCGGACGGTCGTGCGCTCATGGATCGAGGTGGCGCGCTCGCCCCGTGGCGTGAGCCGGGAGAGAGCACCCGCTGCGGGCCGGAGCCGATCTACGCCTTCGGCACCCGGCCAAGCAGGTAGAACTCGTCGTTCGGCCGCATGGAGATCATGTTGGCCATGCGATTGGACAGCGCGAAGAACGCTGCCACCGCGCCGATGTCCCAGATGTCCTCGTCGGAGAAGCCGGCCTCGCGCAGCGCGGCGAAGTCGGCATCGGTAATCGCGTGCGACTCGGTCGCCACCTTCATCGCGAAGTCGAGCATCGCCCGCTGCCGCGGCGTGATCTCGGCCTTGTTGTAGTTGACCGCCACCTGGTCGGCCACGCGCGGGTTCCTGGCACGGATGCGCAGGATCGCGCCGTGCGCCACCACGCAGTACTGGCAGCGGTTGGCGCCGCTGGTGGCCACCACGATCATCTCGCGCTCGGCCTTGGTCAGGCCGCTGTCCTTCTCCATCAGCGCGTCGTGGTAGGCGAAGAAGGCGCGGAACTCGGCCGGGCGGTGGGCCAGGGTCAGGAACACGTTCGGCACGAAGCCGGATTTCTCCTGCACCTCGACGATGCGGCTGCGGATGTCGGCAGGGAGGTCCTTCAGCTCAGGAACGGGGTAGCGGCTGATCGGCAGTGCCGCGCCGCCGGCTGCGGTGGAACTCATGTCGTTGTCTCCCTCGTTGGTGCGGAAAACTGGATCCGGTGCAGATGCGAATACAGGCCGCCGCGCGCCAGCAGTTCGGCGTGGCGGCCCACTTCGACGATGCGACCCGCCTCGAGCACGACGATGCGTGAGGCAGCCTCGATCGTCGACAGCCGGTGCGCCACCACGAACGTGGTGCGGCCCTTCATCAGGCGGTCGAGCGAGGCCTGGATGTAGCGCTCCGACTCGGAGTCGAGCGCCGAGGTGGCCTCGTCGAGCAGCAGGACCGGCACGTTCTTCAGCAGCGCGCGCGCAATAGACAGCCGCTGCCGCTGGCCGCCGGAGAGCTTCACCGCGTTCTCGCCGATGCGGGTGTCGAAGCCGTTGGGCAGCGATTCGATGAACGGCAGCAGGTAGGCGGCGTCCGCCACGGCGCGGATCGCCTCCATCGACGCCTCCCGGCAGCCGCCGTAGGCGATGTTGGCGGCGATGGTGTCGTCGAACAGGATCACGTCCTGCGACACCAGCGCCATCTGCCTTCGCAGGCTGGCCAGTTTCAACTCCTGGATGTCGATGCCGTCGAACAGGATGCTGCCGCTGCTGGGCCGGATGAAGCGCGGGATCAGGTTGATCAGCGTGGTCTTGCCGGCGCCGCTGGGTCCGACCAGCGCGATCATCTCGCCGGGCTCGGCGACGAAGTCGACGTGCTCGACCGCGGCGCCCGAGGTGCCCGGGTAGGCGAAGCTCACGTCGCGGAACTCGATCCGCCCGCGTGCCCGATCAATCGTGCGCGTGCCACGGTCTTCCTCCGCCGCGGAATCGATCAGCGCGAATACGCTTTCGCCGGCCGCCAGCATCCGCGCCACCGGGCCGTTCAATGCCGCGAGGTGCCGCAGCGGCGGCAGCAGCAGCATCGCCGCGGCGAGGAAAGTGACGAACTCGCCCGCCGACAGCTGCCCGGCGCGCGACTGCCACAGCGCCATGCTGATGACGACCGACAGGCCGATCGCGGCAATCAGCTGGGTCAGCGGCGTTCCCGCGGATGCAGCCACCTGCATCTTCATCGCAAAACGGCGCAGCTTGCCATTGATGTCGGCAAAGCGCCCGCGCTCGTACTCGAAGCCGTCGTAGACCTTGATCACCCGGCTGCCCTCGTGCGCCTCCTGCACGGCGCGGGTCATCTCGGCGAGCATCTCCTGGTTGTCGAGATTCAGCTGCCGCAGCCGGGACGAGAAGCCGCGCATCACCAGCGCGAGCAGCGGCGCGATCAGCAGGGTGAGCAGCGTCAGCTTCCAGTTGTAGTACATGAGCAGCGACAGCAGTGCGATCACCGACAGCGTGTCGCGCACCGCGGTGGTCATCACCTCGGCGGCGAGGTTCAGCGCGTTGCTCGCCTCGTTGAGGAACTTGGCAACCACCAGTCCGGAGGGCGTACCTTCGATCTTCGCCTGCGGCCAGTGCAGCACCCGGTCGAACATCGCCGCGCGCAGGTCGACCAGCACCGACTGCGAAACCTTGTTCAGCAGCATCGAGCTGCTGAAGGTCGACAGCCCGCGCAGCATGAACAGGCCGATGAAGGCCACCGGCAGCCACATCATCGTGCCGCTGTCGCGCTCGTAGAAGCCCTTGTCGAGCAGCACGCCGGTCAGGCGTGCCATCAGCGGATCGATCGCCGCGGTCAACACCATCGCCACCGCGGCCAGCGCGAGCACGCGCTTGTGCACCAGCACCTTGGCGAACAGGCGACGGAAGACCGGGTCGCGGTAAAAGCTGGGTCGGCGGGTATCGGAGGCAGCCATCGACGGGACGCGGTCCCCCATAGAATCCGCGACGTCTTCCTGCCGCTCGGGCGAACCGTCGCCAAGTGTAGGCGAACCGCCGTCAACTCCGGCTTTGATGAGCACCGACCTGATCGTCCGCCTGCCCAACCATCTGGGCGACGCCTGCATGGCGCTGCCGGCGCTCGAACTTCTTTCCCGGCGCGGCCACAAGCTGACGCTGGCCGGACGCGCGTGGGCCGCCGATCTGTTCGCCGCATACCCGTGGCCGGTGCTGATACTTTCCAGGGAGCGAAGCGAGCGTGTTGCCGAGCTGCGCGCGCGCACGCGGCCCGGAACGCCGGCGTTGCTGCTGACCAACTCCTTTGGCAGCGCCCTCGATTTCCGCCTGGCGCGGCTGCGCCCGGCCGGCTACCGCACCGATGCGCGCCGGCTGCTGCTGTCGCAGGCGTTTCCGGTACCGGCGCGCTGGCGGCAGGACGAGGCGCCTATGCACATGGTCGAGTACTACCACGAGCTCGCGCGCGCCTTCCTGGGCGGCGTGGCGCCGCCGGTTCCGCCGGACCTGTCGCTGCGACTTGCGCCGGCGGCGGTCGAGCGAGCGCGCAAGGCGCTGCATGACGCCGGCATCGAGGGTCAGTACGTGATGCTGTGCCCGGTGGCCATCGGCCTGCACAAGGGCAAGGTCAAGGCGTGGAACGGCTTCGGCGCGCTGTGCGCAGACCTGGTCGGCGCGGGCGTTCAGGTCGTGACCTGTCCCGGCCCGGGTGAGCGAGAGGCGGTGCGTGCCGCGGTCCCGGGCGCGAGCCTGCTGCCCGAGGCCGATGTCGGCACTTTCGCCGCCCTGCTCGCCGGCAGCCGGCTGGTCGTCGCCAATGACAGCGGCTCGGCGCACGTAGCCGCAGCCGTCGGCGCGCCGCTCATCACCTTGTTCGGCGTCACGGACGCGCGGCGCACCGGCCCGTGGTCGGCGACTGCCGTCGGCGTCGGCAGCGCCGACGGGTGGCCGAGCTTCAGCGAGGTGGCTGCGGTGGTTCGCCGGCAGCTGGCTGCCCGCCAGGCTGCACGCCCATCTTGACAGCCGCCGGCGCCAGCAGGATGCCCAGCAGCGGCATCAGCAGGTGCGACTCGGCGAAGGCGGTGAAGACGGAGGTGGCCAGTGCTGAAGCGCACCAGCCGAGCAGCAGCGCCTTGCCCGCGGCGCGCCACGGATCCGGGCCGCGGCTGCGAAAGCCGGCCAGCAGGAACCAGGCGAACGCCGCGCTGCCGACGATCCCGGCCTGCAGTTGCACGAGCAGGTACTGGTTGTGCGGGTCAATCGTCGGCGTCGCGGCCCAGCCGCGGTAGGAAGACCGCTTGAGGGCGCTTTCGTAGGCCGCCGGGAAGCCGCCCGTGCCATAACCGAGCAAGGGCCGCTCGAGCGCCATCTGCGCGCTGACCCGCCACATCACGACACGGATGCCCATGCCCGAGATCTGCTCGGAAGCCAGCGGCGCGCGAAGTTCATCGACCATCATGCCGAAGCGCGTCTGCAGCATCGGCGACAGGCTGAAGGCGAGCGCCGCCGCCAGCGGCAGCACCGCAATCGCCGCGACACGTCGCCAGCCGGCCAGCAACTGCACGACGGCGCCCGCCAGCAGGATCAGCAGCATCAGGTGCCCCGAGCGGCTCGAGGTGATGAAGACCAGGTTGCAGGCCAGCATCACCGCCGCCGCCGCCAGCAGCAGCCGCATGCGCCGGTCGGTGGCGCGGTCGCCAAAGGCCAGCGTCAGCGCCAGGAAGCAGGCGGCGGCGAACGCCATGCCCTGCGTGGTCGAGTTGCGCGCCACGATGCCGGGCGAGCCGTGGTCGATGCCGGCCGGCGAGACCCCCTGCAACCAGGCCCAGAACGAATACACCGCAATCAACGCCGCAACGGCGATCAATGCGATGAGCGCCTGGCGGCGCGCCGACACGTCGTCGAACAACACCAGGCAGACGATCAGCAGCAGCAGAGTCCGCCAGTCCCACCAGTACTTCAGGCGCAGAGCCAGCGGAGCCTCGGACCACAGCATCGCCGCAGCGAGAACGGCCAGCACCAGCAGGGCGGCCCGCACGAGCGGCAGCGCGAGCGCGGCGCGCAGCCGCTGCCGCGCCGAGGGCAGCAGCGCGAAGCTGACCAGCACAAGCAGCGCGCCCGCATTGGCCAGCGGCGGCGACAGGAGCGCGCCGATCATGGTGACGACCGCGGCCCAGCGCGCCACCGGCAGCAGGCGCCGCTCGCGCGCCCGCACGCGCATCAGCACGTCCACCTCGGGCTCCGCCGAGAACCGGACGGTCGATGCGGGTCGGCTACGATTCATGGGCGTGCCGGCCGCGTGCCGGCCGCATCGGCACGACGGCCTCGGATGCTCGCGGCGGTGGCGGATCGGCGGAACTGGAACGATGCAACGCGGGCACGAAACAGGTGCAACAACAAGGGGCAGCACGCGCAGCGCGCGCCTGCATGACCCGGAACGGACCGAAGCAGTCTAATGGACGCCAAACCGCGACTGTCCGTCTACCTGATCGCCTTCAACGAGGCCGACAAGATCGACGCCGCGCTGCGCAGCGTCGTCTGGGCCGACGAGATCGTGGTCGCCGACTCGCACTCGACCGATGCGACGGCCGAGATCGCCCGCCGCTACACCGATCGCGTGATCCAGGTTCCGTTCGAGGGCTTCGGCAAGCTGCGTAACGACGTCATCGACCAGCTCACCAGCGACTGGGTATTCAGCCTCGATGCCGACGAGCGCTGCACCCCCGCGGCTGCCGAAGAGATCCGGCGCGTGATCGAGGACCCGGACGCGGCCGACGCCTACTTCGTCCCGCGGCGCAACTTCTTCTTCGGCCGCTGGATCCGCCATTCGGGCTGGTACCCAGACTACCGCCAGCCGCAGCTGTTCCGCCGCGGCAGGCTTCGCTACACGAGCGACGCCGTGCATGAAACCTACGTGCTCGACGGCCGGTTCGGAAGACTGCAGGAGCCGATCGCGCAGGTGCCTTTCCGCGACCTGGCACAGGTGCTGCACAAGATGCAGCGCTATTCGACGCTCGGCGTCGAGCGACTCGCACAGCGCGGCAGGACACCGTCGATGGCCGCCGCCCTGGCGCACGGCGTCGCCGCCTTTCTCAGGCACTACGTCTTCCGCGCCGGGTTCCTCGACGGCTGGGCTGGTTTCGTCATCGCCTTGTCGAACTTCGAGGGCACGTTCTACCGCTACGCCAAGTACTACGAGCGTAAGGCTGCCCTCAGTGCCGAGCCGCCGCTGCCGGACAGCCTGAAGCGATAGCGCGCGCAGCCCGGTGCTCGTCAGCCTGATCGTCACCACCTACAACCGGCCGGATGCGCTCGGCGCGGTGCTCGCCGGGCTGCTGGCGCAGCGAGACCGCGGTTTCGAAGGTCTGATCGCCGACGACGGCTCGCGCGACGACACCCGCGCGCTGGTCGAGCGCACGGCTCGCGACGCGCCGGTGCGCATCGCGCATGTCTGGCAGGAAGACAAGGGCTTCCGTGCCGGTGCCGCGCGCAACCGGGCCGCGGCGCAGGCGAAGGGCGAGTACCTGGTCTTCCTCGACGGCGACTGCGTGCCGCGGCCGGATTTCATCGCCCAGCACCGCCGCCTGGCCGAGCGCGGCTGGATGGTCGCCGGCAACCGCATCCTGCTGTCGGAGTCCTTCACCCGCGAGGTGCTGGACGGCCGCCTGCCGGTCCACGATTGGAGCTTCGCGCAGTGGCGGGCGGCGCACAGCCGCGGCGCGATCAACCGCATGCTGCCGCTGCGCAACTTGCCGCTCGGCCCTTTGCGCAAGCTCGGCGGCCGTCGCTGGCAGCGCGTGCGCACCTGCAATCTCGGCGTGTGGGCAGACGACTTCCGCGCGGTCAACGGCTTCGACGAGCTCTTCGAGGGCTGGGGCTTCGAGGACTCCGACCTCGCGGTGCGGCTGCTCAACCTCGGTGTGCGGCGCAAGTACGGCGCCTTCGCCACCGGCGTGCTGCATCTGTGGCATCGCGAGTACGACCGCGCCCGCGAGGGCGAGAACTGGCAGCGGTTGCAGCAGCGGATCGGCAGCGGCGAGACGCGGGCCAGCCGCGGCGTTGAGCAGTACGCCTGAAGCTGCTTGCGCCGGCACGCGCTACGAGCCGGGCGTCTCCTCGCCTTGATCGCCCTGCCCTGCGCCCGGCTCGAGCAGGCGCGGAAGATCAGGCTCCCACTTCGCCAGATCGGATAGCGGATACCCAGCGGCGGCGTACCCGACCCGCTTGATGCGGTCGTGCCAGCTGCCTGTCGGCAGGTTCGGCGCCTCGCCGCCCTGCGCGGTGCCGGTGCGCGAGATGCAGAGATCCTTGAAGGTCTGCTGCGAGATGCCCCACTTCAGCAGGAACGTCCGCCCGCCCTTGTTGCGACGGATCTTCGCCGTGCTGCGGCAGGCGAAGTGATAGACGACGCTGGAGCCGACGATGCGGAAGGTACGACAGCCGATCAGCCAGAGCTTCATCAGGAAATCGTCGTCGCTGCTCATCCCGGGCCCGAACTCGAGGCTGTAGCCGCCGACGAGCTGCCAGTCGGCGCGGCGCACCAGCGTCGGCTGCGAAGCGGCGCCGTCGATGTCGGCGAAGCGCTGGCTCGATGCGTAACGCAGCAGCGCCTGCTCGTCGAACGCCGCCGGATCGCCGCCGAAATCTGCGACGTTGACGAGAACGTTGCTCGTGCGCGCCGGCTCGACCAGCATCGACGAGAGGAACACCGGCTGCGGCCCGCACCGCCCGGCCGCGGCGAGCAGCTCGCGGTCCCAGCCCGGCGTGCAGAACATGTCGTCGTTCAGATAGAGCAGCCACTGCCCGCGGGCCATCGCCGCCAGCTGGTTCAGTGCCAGGCAGATGCCGACGTTGCCGCCGCTGTGCGTATGCGCCAGCCCCTGTTCGCGCACCCACTGCAGGGTGCCGTCGGCTCCGTCGTTGACGTGAACGAGGATCTCGTGCGGAAGCGCCGAGTGCCGCCGCAGGCTGTCGACGCACAGGCGCAGGTACGGCAGGTTGTTCCACGTCGGGATCAGGATGCTCAGCATCTCAACTGTCTTCCGTCAACGGCTCGCGGCGATTCCCGCCCGTCGACTGTGCATCCTCGTCGGCGCCGGCGAACGCGATCGCCGCCATGAACGCCGTGGCCGCAGCATAGAACGCCGCCATCATCTTCAGCTTGAACACGTCGACGCTGATCGCGCAGGAGGCGTACATGGTGACGATGACCAGGCCGATCAGCGCCGCCCGGCGGCGGACGGGGTCCGCGCCGAGCCGACGGGCGAACGCCGCTGCCGGCACCGCAAACAGGGCGGCGAGCGCCAGCAGTCCCAGGATGCCGAAGTCGGCGGCATACGCGAGATAGCTGTTGTGCATCTCCGCACGCGCGGCTTCCGCCGCCAGCGGGCTCAGCACACCGAGGCTGAGATAGCCGTCGACGGCATTCTCGAACCCGCCGCCGCCGAGTCCGAGCAGCGGCCGTTCGGCGAACGCCATCAACGCCGCCCGCCAGATCTGCAGCCGGACCCCGGGCGACGTGTCCCGCTCGCCGCCCCAGACGAAGCTGCCGAGGTCGGCGGCCATCAGGTCGAAGCGCCCGCGGAATGCGTCGACCGTTGCGAAGGTGATGAGCAGTGCCGCCGCCAGCGACGTCCACAGTGCGATGCGCATCGCCAGCGAACGCCCGCGCAGGGTGGTGAACGCCAGCACCACGATCAGCACCAGCAACCCCAGCCACGGCCCGCGGGCGCCGGTCGGGACAGATGCGCCTAGCCCACTGACGAACGCGGCGATCTTCAGCACGCGGATTGGCACGGGATCGCGCCGATGCCAGTCGAGACTGAGCAGGGACAACACGCCGAGCAGCAGCGCAAGGCCGCCGAAATTGATCGGATCGAGAAACTGGCTGCCCCAGCGCCCCGGCGACCATTCGCGTGGTGCGAACAGCATCACCGCGCCGGCAGCGAGCGCTCCCAGTGCAAAAGAGGCGTCTGCCCATGGAACGAGGGCGCGTCCGATACGCCACATGACGAGCACGACGGGCACCGCGAGCAGGAACCGCGCCGAGGAACTGATCGCGCCAACCGCCCACGGTCCGCCGTGCAGGGTCTGCACCGCGAGGAGCACTAGGACCGGCGCCGCCATGGCGAGCGCATAGGCACGGACCAAGTGGCTGGATCGGTCTGCCGCCCTGCCCTCGCTCATACGGCGTTGCCGGAGCAGCACCGACAGCGACAGCGCCGCGGCGATCATCAGGCTGCCGTTCGCGCCGCCCTTGACGGCAACCGTCAGCGCCGGGCAGAGCAGGACGATGATCTGCAGGACGGGTCGGATGCCACTGCCCTCGAGTTCAACGGCCGCCCGCATATCGTCAGTGAAGATGGCGGTCCCGCGAACGCCGCCGCTTAGCCGTAGCTGAAGCCGGCCGCGCGAATCTTCGGCTGCTGCCGCAGTTCCTCGACCAGCGCCTCTTCAGGGCGCACGCGCCAGTCTTCCGACAGCACGACGTCGGCGCTGCCGGTGCTGTTGCGATAGTTCACGACCACCCGGCAGCCACTCGCCAGGTTGCCGTTGCTGACCCGGAACGGCGCCAGCGCATCGCGAAAGCGCGCCACATCAGGCACGCCGTCGACCTCGATGCGCAGCCGCGCGGCGGCGCGCGCGCGCGCCTCGGCCAGGTCCATCAGGTCGTCGACATTGACCGTCAGCCGCTCGCGAAAGTCGTCGTAGCGCACCTTGCCCAGCACGAACACCAGCGTGTCCTCGCGCAACAGCGCCCGCTTGCGGTCGTGCAGCTCCGCGTAGATCGTCAGTTCGAGCTGCGCGGTACCGTCGTCGAGGACGATCACGCACATGCGGCCGCGCCGCGAGTTCTGCGTGCGCGCCGAGACGATGATCCCGGCGACCCGCACCGCCTCGGCGCGCGCACCGGGCCCGCCGCGCAGGTGGGCCAGCCTGGTCGGCGCCAGCCGGCGCGCCTCGGCCTCGTACTGGTCGAACAGGTGGCCGCTGAAATAGAAGCCCAGCGCGAGCTTCTCGTTGGCCAGCCGCTCGCGTTCGCTCCACGGCTTGCACGGCACGTATTCCTCGGCCGGCGCGGCGATCTCGCCGCCGCCGAACAGGCTCGCCTGGCCGACGTGCGCCGCTGCGCGCTCGGCCGCCTCCAGCGCGCGGCCGACGCTGGCGGCGAGCCGGGCGCGGTCGTCATCGATCGCATCGAAGGCGCCGGCGCGCACCAGCGCCTCGGCAACGCGCCGGTTGACGAACTGCTTGTCCATCCGGGCGCAGAAATCGAACAGGCCCGTGAACGGGCCACTGCTTGCGCGCACCGACACCATGTGCTCGATCGCGCTGCGGCCGGTGCCCTTGACCGCGCCCAGTCCGTAACGGATCGTGCGCGCGTCCACCGGCTCGAAGCGATAGCCGCCCTGGTTGATGTCGGGGCCAAGGATCGTGAGGCCAATCGCCTGGCTGTCCTCGACCAGTTCCCTGACCTTGTCGGTGTCGTCCATCACCGCCGACAGGTTGGCGGCCATGAAAGCGGCCGGGTAGTGCGCCTTGAAGTACGCGGTCTGGTAGGCGAGCACCGCATAGGCGGCCGAATGTGACTTGTTGAACCCGTAGCCCGCGAACTTCTCCATCAGGTCGAACAGTTGCGTCGCCGTTTCCTCGGCGATGCCCTTGGCGCGCGCGCCTTCGACGAAGATC
>Ga0209254_10003910_pt1 | contig 13612 bp, 10 predicted proteins | sample FrelakmetDIP11DI_FD_187148 | JGI IMG/M metagenome (GOLD analysis project Ga0209254, IMG submission 187148) | Freshwater lake sediment microbial communities from the University of Notre Dame, USA, for methane emissions studies - DIP11 DI (SPAdes)... | ecosystem: Environmental > Aquatic >...
CCAGTCGCCAGTCGCCAGTCGCCAGTCGCCAGTCGCCAGTCGCCAGTCGCCAGTCGCCAGTCGCCAGTCGCCAGTCGCCAGTCGCCAGTCGCCAGTCGCTAAATTTTTTTTAACATTCAAAGGTAGAAATTAATAAAGGCAAACGCATTTAAAAAATGTCATTGCCTTTTTTAGTTTTCGATAAATCCCTGTACCTAAAGCATCTGGCTGTTGACTGCCGACTGCCGCCTGTTGACTGGCGACTGTTTACGTATATTTGCAGATGCAAATTCCATCGGGACAAAAAGTATACTTCCTTTCTGATTTTCACCTTGGCGTGCCCGACAGGCTCGCTAGTTTAGCACGGGAAAGAAAAGTAATTCGTTTCCTTGATCAGGCGGTAGCTGATGCTGCAGCTATATTTATAGTTGGCGACTTGTTTGACTTTTGGTACGAGTATAAAAAAGTGGTTCCTAAAGGTTTCGTTCGAATACTTGGCAAGCTTGCAGAGATTACTGACAGGGGAATAGCAGTTCATTTTTTTGTGGGCAATCACGATATGTGGATGAACAATTATTTTGAATCAGAACTGAATATACCGGTATATTATGAACCTCAGACATTCATTTTCAATGATAGAAAATTCCTGGTTGGCCATGGTGATGGACTGGGCCCGGGGGATCATGGGTATAAATTTTTAAAAAAGATTTTCCGTAACCGGTTTTGCCAGGCCTTGTTTGGCATTATCCCTCCTTTTATTGGAATGGGCATTGCACAACGCTCCAGCAAGAGCAGCCGTGCTGCAACAGGATCTGATGATGAGCATTTTTTAGGGGAAGAAAAAGAGTGGCTCATTATTTATTGTAAAGAAGTTTTAAAAATCGAGCATTTTGATTATTTGATCTTTGGCCACCGCCACCTGCCTATTGACTTTGAACTGGGAGAAAAAAGTCGTTATATTAACCTTGGCGACTGGATCCGTTATGATAGTTATGCAGTTTACGATGGTTTGGATATAACACTGAAATATTATAAAGATTGAAAAAGATTTACTTCATACTGGTCCTATTTTTGTCTGTGGGATCTTTTGCCCAGGAAACTATAGAGTTCAGGTTAAAGAAATCTGTGCCGGGCGACTTTACAGATTTTGCTGCAGACAATCTTGGAAATATTTATCCAATCACCCGTAATAACCAGCTAAAGAAATACAGTTCCAAAGTTGATTCCATGGGGGTCTTTAATAATGTAAGAAAATATGGGAAACTTACTTATATCGACGCAACAAATCCGCTCAAGACTCTACTTTTTTATAAAGATTTCCGAACTATTTTAGTGCTGGACAGGTTTTTGAATTTGGTAAATACCATTGACCTGAGGAAACAAAACATTTTCCAGGTAAAGGCAATAGCGCAATCCTATGATAATAATATCTGGGTTTTTGATGAACAGGAAAGCCGACTCAGAAAAATTGGCGAAGACGGGAAGCTTATTAGTGAAACAGCGGATCTGAGATTAGTTCTGGATGAAGCCCCTATTCCAGTTTCGATCTTTGATCAAAATGGCTACGTATATATGTATGACCCACTAAAAGGGATGTATGTATTTGATTATTACGGGGCATTAAAAAATAAACATAGCCTGCTCAATTGGACCGATGTACAAGTCATTGGTAATAATATATTAGGCAGAAAAGATGGTCGCCTTCTGCAGTATACTACCGGCACCCTGCAAATAAAGGAAACAGTTCTTCCTGATTTTTTGAAAAAAGCAGAGAATATCCTTATTGCGCCTCAGGGCGTATACATATTGGAACCAACGGGTGTCAAGTTGTATGCATCTCAATTGTGAAGTTGACCTGATCAGTATGTAGTTAAGAAGAAATTGACTGTCTGTTCAACAATAGTTTTTTATACAGTAATATGAATGATTTTTTTAACCAGGTTGTACTAAGTAACACAATCCGTGATTATAGCATCGTAGCCGCAATCATATTGTTTGCCTACCTGATGAAAAATTTTGTCGGCCGGTATGTATCCAGGCTTTTTTTCTTTCTCATAAAGCAGTTTGGCCGTGATATTGACCGGCAGGCTTTTACAGGCCTGGTGCATGGTCCTATAGAGAATTTTCTGTTTCTGGTAATTTCTTTTATAGCCCTGTTTAACCTGAACTTTCCGGAACTACTCTATTATAGGTTCATGAAGACAGATACCCAAAAGCTTTTTGAAAAGATTGGCACTACCATTTTGATACTTACTTTTTTCCGTATGATACTGAGAGGTATTGATTATATAGCCCTTGTGATGGAGAAGAAAGCAGACCTAACTCCAGACCAGAGCGACAATCAACTGATCGTTTTTTTTAAGGACTTTTTAAAAGTAATGCTGATCCTTCTGGGCTTTCTGATGCTTTTACGTTTTGCATTTAACCAGGATATTACCAAGATTCTTGCAGGACTTAGCCTGGCAGGTGCCGCCATAGCCCTCGCGGCGAGGGAAAGCCTGGAAAATCTGATCGCTTCTTTTATTATTTTCTTTGATAAGCCTTTTTCTACAGGAGACCAACTGAAGATAAACAATATAACGGGAACGGTTGAACGAATTGGGCTAAGAAGTACCCGGATCAGAACAGTTGATAAAACCTATGTAACGATACCTAACAAACAGATGGTAGACAGTATCGTGGACAATCTCAGCCTTCGCACGCAGCGCAGGGTGGAACTAAAACTGGAACTTGATCTTAAAACAAATGCAACCCAGTTAAAGGCCCTGATGGAAGGGTTGTTGGCAATCCTGGCGGTCCCGGTAATTCTTCAAAAAACTGTTTTGCTAACCGATATTAGTACAGACGCTTACCTGGTGAATTGCGAATATTATACGGATACAATAGCTGTTGAGGATTTCAATAGTATGAAACAGGAGATCAACTTAAGTGTAATTGCTTTACTCGAAGAACTTGGGATAGAAATTGCCGGTGCAGGTAAAGAAAAACGGTTAGGTAACAAATGAAAATTAATCGGAAAATTACTTTCGATTACCGCCATTTCAGGACTCCGATGAAACCGACAATCCTGCTTTTATTTCCAGCAGAAACGATTTTATTTTTTTCAGGCTTTCTATTGCTTCAAACTGCCGGGCTGATTTTTTAGATTTTTTGAGGAAATCTTTCGCACCTTCTATGGTATACTTTTTTTCGCGCAATAAATGATGTATCAGTTGGAGATTTTTAATGTCCTCAGGCCGGAAAAACCGATCTCCTTTTTTATTTTTCCTCGGCTTAAGTGTATCAAATTCGGATGCCCAATAACGAAGCAGGGAGGCGTTCACCTGGAACATGACAGCAACTTCACCTATTCCATAGTATTGTTTCGCATATAATACATCATCAGCCGGTACTTCAATACGTGCCACTTCCAGGCTCATTTCCCGGATAGATTTGCGACCACGATTTGCGGATTTAGGCGCAAGGACCTCGATGTTTGGAGAAACTTCGCTTGTAGGAGCTTCTGCTGTTGGAATTTCGGCAGCTGCAAGTTCCATTACGGGAACTTCTTCCAATTCCTTCCCGAGTTCAGGTTTTTGAACGTGTACAACATCGGGCGGAGTAAGTTTCCTTGGCTCAGAGAACGGTTCTTTTTTTGGCGGTTGTTCCTGGCTGCCCAATGAAGAAAAAAGATCCAGTTGTGCTAACATGGAAGCGAATTTAGGTCGATACCGCAAAGATTAGGCTAGAAATTATCAACAGGAGGTGCATAAAGAGGAAAACAGCAAATTAGAAAAAGGAAATATTAGAATTATGATAAAAGTTCCCAAATAATGAAAATCCGAAAATACAAAAATCCGAATCCTCTTTATTCACCTTTCATTGTTTGAAGCGAAAGTTTTTTTATCCGGCTATCGGCTTATTTTTTCTTAATCGAAAGACTGGTTTCCTGAAGCGGCCAGTTTCAGGATTTGCTGGTATTGTTCCGGTGTAAGATCATTATAGAAGAAATAAATGGGATCAATTGTCCGACCACCCTTATGCACTTCATAGTGCAGGTGAGGTCCGGTAGATTTGCCTGTACTCCCAACCCAGCCAATGACTTCTCCTCTTTTCACCAATTGGCCGTTTCTCACTTTTACCCGAACCATATGTCCATACAAGGTTTGATAGCCGAATCCATGGTTGACGATAACATGGTTTCCGAAGCCGTTGCTCAGGTTACCAGCAGTAGTTACCCTTCCATCAGCAGTGGCATAAATAGGCGTCCCCTGCGGAGCAGAAAAATCGAGTCCCGCATGAAATTTAACTGTTTTGTAAACCGGATCAATGCGATATCCAAAACCGGAAGCAACGCGGTTTAGGTCTTTGTTGTTCACAGGCTGGATAGCAGGTGTGGAAGCCAGTAATTTCTCTTTGTCTTTGATCATGTCTTCAATTTCCAGGTAGGATTTCTCCTGGAAACTGATACGGTTGGTGATATTTGATAGTGTTGATGAAACGGAATAGGCCAGTTCATTCTCATCCATGGCGGATACGAGCCTTATTTCATTTTCTTTTTCAAGTTGTTTTGCCCTTGCACTGTCTGGAACCGGGCTGGCCTCAAAAATTGTCCGGTAAACATCATTATCCCTTTTTTCCAATTGCTTAAGTCGTTGTTCCAGATCGCGAACTTTGCCGCTGATGGAGACAAAATCCTGCTGGGAGCGCTCATACTGCATCCGAAGTAACTTTTCTTTTGGCGAATCGAGAAACCGAAAAGCAAAGGCTACAATGATTAGCCCGGTGACTATGGCAGTGGCCAAAAAGCCAAGTATACGAAGCAGTTTTACCCGCAGGGGTACCACCAGTTTTTCATACCGGAGGGAATTGGCATTATAGTAATATTTGATTTTTTTCATTCTATCAGTGGCCTCAACGAACCGTTTAGAGCCAGAAGTAAATGGCTAAATAATGTACTTTTGTGCACCTCAACGGTTAATCCGACAAATATAGCCGTTTGCAGCAAAAATTGACCCAATTTAAATGAACAATGGTGATGACATCAGTTGAGATAAGACAGAAATTCATGGACTTTTTTGCCTCTAAAGGGCACCATATCGTTCCCTCAGCACCGATAGTTTTGAAAAACGATCCAACTTTGCTATTTACCAATGCGGGAATGAACCAATTCAAAGACTATTTCCTGGGTAATAAAAACGCACCTTATAGACGAATTGCCGATACCCAAAAATGCCTTCGTGTTAGTGGTAAGCATAACGACCTCGAAGAAGTAGGTGTTGACACTTATCATCATACCATGTTTGAAATGCTTGGCAACTGGAGCTTTGGTGATTATTTTAAAGATGAGGCTATAGAATGGAGCTGGGAATTGCTGACCAGTGTTTATGGCATTCCCAAAGACCGGCTCTATGCTACAGTATTTGAAGGCGACGTTTCCGAAAACCTTCCGGCATCCACTATCGCATTAGCAAAATGGAAGAAATTTCTTCCTGAAAGCCAGATTGTCTTCGGCAATAAAAAGGATAATTTCTGGGAAATGGGCGATACCGGCCCCTGCGGCCCCTGCAGTGAAATTCATATAGACTGCAGGTCAGATGCAGAACGCGCTGCCATCCCCGGGCATTTGCTTGTTAACAAAGACCATCCCCAGGTTATTGAAATCTGGAACAATGTTTTTATCCAGTTTAACCGCCTGAAAGATGGCAGCCTTGAACCACTTAAAGCCTGTCATGTAGATACCGGAATGGGATTGGAACGGCTGGTACGGGTATTACAGGGCAAACAATCAAACTATGATACCGATTTGTTTACAGGTACAATTGGTGCAACTGAAAATATTACCGGGAAAAAATACCAGGCGGGGGATTCAAAAAGCGATGTCGCATTCAGGGTGCTGGCCGATCATATCCGGGCCATTGCTTTCACTATTGCTGACGGGCAATTGCCTTCCAATACGGGTGCAGGTTATGTGATAAGACGAATTCTCCGCCGAGCCGTGAGATACTATTATTCTTATCTTGATTACAAAGAGCCATTGTTGCACAAACTTATGCCTCAGCTGGCAGAACAATTCAGGATGGTTTTCCCGGAATTGTACCAGCAACTTGATTTTGTTTCCAGGGTAGTAAGGGAAGAAGAAGAATCTTTTTTGCGCACCCTGGGTAAGGGATTGAAAAAGATGGATGATATTTTAGCCCAATCTGCTAAAACTGGCATTATTGAAGGGCCCGCTGCCTTTGAACTTTACGATACTTTTGGTTTCCCGATCGACCTCACTCGTTTGATCGCCCAGGAACAGGGAAGGAAAGTAGATGAACCTGGTTTTGAAAAAGAAATGCTTCAGCAAAAAAACAGGAGCCGTGCTGCAACTACGCTGGATACAGAAGACTGGGTTTTGGTGAATGAAACTCCCGGTGAAGGATTTGTCGGGTACCAGTACCATAAGTCACGCACCTGGGTTAATAAATACCGGAAGGTAACCTCAAAAGGTATAGCACAATATCAGCTGGTTCTGGCCACAACTCCTTTTTATGCCGAGAGTGGCGGGCAGGTAGGCGATACCGGTACCCTGAATTTTTCCGGGGAGATTATCCCGGTGACCGATACCCGAAAAGAAAACGACCTGATCATCCATTTTACACCAGCTTTGCCATCTGATTTGTCTTTGGACATAGAAGCAGTTGTGAATTCGGAAGAGCGCTTAAATACAATGTATAACCACACCGCCACGCACCTGCTCCATGCAGCGCTGCGGAAGGTACTGGGCAACCATGTGGCACAAAAAGGATCGCTTGTAAGTCCGGAACATTTGCGTTTTGATTTCTCACATTTTGAAAAAATAAATGATGAGAACCTTCGGGATGTTGAATGGATGGTGAATCAAAAAATACGGGAGAATATACCGGTAATCATAACGGAAATGAACAAGGACGAAGCACTGGCAATGGGCGCAATGGCATTGTTTGGTGAAAAATACGGAGATCGGGTAAGGGTTGTAGTGATCGACCCGGATTATTCAGTAGAACTTTGCGGAGGTACCCACGTAATGCATACCGGTATGATTGGCCTGCTTTCTATCAAGTCTGAATCAGCTGTGGCTGCGGGGGTGCGGCGCATAGAAGCGCTGACAGGGCCATCAGCCTTTCGTTTTCTTGCCGGACAGCTGGAGAAACTTAAAGAAGTAGGCAGCATCCTTAAAACTGCCGATCCCGTCAAAGCAGTGGAAAAACTCATCACCGAAAAAGCTGAGCTGGAGAAAAAAGTTGAGCACCTTGAAAACCGCATGCTGGTTGGCATAAGGAATGAGATTCTTCAACAAGATGAAATTATTAATGGCGTAACCTTTATAGGGGCACAGGTACATGTATCCAATCCAGAAGCATTAAAGAAATTGTGTTTTGACCTGCGCAATAACCTGCACGATTACCTTGTGGTACTCACTGCCAATATCGGCGGTAAGGCTTTTGTGGCCATTGGAATCTCTGATACCGTTGTGGTTGCCCGGAACCTTGACGCAGGTAAAATAATCAAGGAAATCGTAGCACCGCTGATAAAAGGTGGCGGGGGCGGACAGAAAAACCTGGCAACTGCCGGCGGACAGGACATTACACAACTTTCTGAACTGCTTCTTAGTGTAAAGTCATTATTGATCTGATTTCTTTTTTGCTGATTATAGAATCTTGCACCCTTTGGGTTTAATTTAACATTTCCGAAACTTTTCGTATATCAAAAAACTCCTTATATTTGATCTACTAAACATTTCGTACAAGTAAAATAATTTTTATGAACAGGAAACAAATCATGACCCTCGCCCTGCTTGGTTTATTAACCCTTGGCATTGAGCAATCACGCGCCCAGGATGCGCCAAAGGCCAAAGAAAGAAAGGAAATCATCATTCGTGAAAAAGAAGGAAAGGGAGAGAAAATGACCATAATAGTGGATGGCGATAAAGTCACTATAAATGGCAAGCCATTAGAAGAATATGGTGGTGGCAATGTTATCATCCGTAAAAAAAATATTGAAGGCGGGGCAATGCCTTATGCATACAGTATACCCCGTATCCCAAGGGCTCCACGAGCGCCTTTGCATCCTGAAATGGCCGAAGGATGGAATTTTTCATTTGATGAGTTTGATTCCCCGGCAATTGCGGGAACACAAGGGGCAAGGCTCGGCGTAGTAACTGAAGAAGACGCAAAAGGGGCTAAGATCACGGAAGTAATGGAAGAATCTGCAGCAGCAAAAGCAGGACTTAAAGAAGGAGATATTATTACAGCCGTTGACGGAAAGAAAATTGATGGTCCCGGAAGCCTTTCAGAAATTATAAGTTCAAAAAAACCTGAGCAGGAATCATCCATCACTTATCTGCGTGATAAAAAAAGTAAAACGATGAAAGTGAAACTTGGCAAAGGATCCGCTGGTTTTCCCCGGGAATTCCATTTCGAAGCACCTGACATGGAAAATGTTCTTATAGACAGATACAGGGCGCCACTAATGGAAAAAGAATTGGCTGAGCAGTTCAGGGAACTTAACGATCTGAATGGGTTAAAGGAAAAGCAATTCAGGGAACTGGAAAATGAATTTCGTAGCCAGGATATGGAAAAGTTCAGATGGGATATGGAACGTGGATTTCCAGGTGGCCGGCCCAAACTAGGCCTGCGGATTGAAGACACGGAGGAGGCAATTGGCGTAAAAGTTATTGATGTGGAGGCGGGCTCCGCAGCAGAAAAAGCGGGATTTAGGAAAGATGATATCATTACTCATATTAATAATAAAAAAATTGTCAATACAGACCAAGCACGCGAGATGATCAGGGAGAATGGGGAAAAACCATCTTACCCGGTAACTGTTCAGCGAAATGGACAACCCTTTAATATGGAAGTGAAAACACCCCGTGACCTTAAAAAAACGAATCTGTGATTGCTGATGGCATGTGTTCAAATTTAAGTACCACTCGAAATTCTTTTTTTAGATAATTGAAGGAGTCTTGCAGTCTTTTAGGTAAATCTTTTTAACTCCGCCAAAACTTAAACCAGATAAAAGCAAGGGTTTCCAGAGTAACAGGATGGAATTAGTTTTCAGTTCGGGGGAAGGGAAAAACAGGAAGTATCCACTGGTTTTGGTAAATTTGCTGCCTTAGAAAGGGCAGCAAATTTTTTATGTCAGTTATGCATCCAAAATATGAGGTAGTTATAGGCTTAGAAGTGCATGCTCAGTTGCTCACTCAGAGCAAATTATTTTGCGGCGACTCTACGGCATTTGGCTCCGAACCCAATACGAATGTAAGCCCAATTACCCTGGGCCATCCGGGAACATTGCCAATGATGAATCGTAAAGCTATTGAACATGCGATAAGGATGGGACTTGTTTGTCATTGCGATATTCAACACAACAACTATTTCGCCCGAAAAAATTATTTTTATCCCGATCTGCCCAAGGGCTACCAGGTATCACAGCACACAACTCCTATTTGTAGTGGGGGATATGTCAGCATAATGGTAGATGGAACAGAAAAAAAAGTAAGACTGACCCGTATTCATCTTGAGGAAGATGCTGGTAAAAGTATACATGATCAGGATGAGAAATTCTCCTGCCTCGATTTTAACAGGGCCGGCACTCCACTTATTGAGATTGTATCAGAACCGGAAATCCGCAGTTCAGATCAGGCATTTGCATTCTTAACAGAGATAAGGAAACTTGTCCGGTGGATTGGTGTTTGCGATGGCAATATGGAGGAGGGAAGTTTACGTTGTGATGCAAATATTTCCATCCGTTTACATGGAGATGAAAAGCTGGGAACAAGGGTAGAAGTGAAAAATCTTAATTCTGTCAGGAATGTAAAAAAAGCGATTGAAGTGGAAGTAACCCGGTTGATCGGATTGGCTGAAAAGGGTGAAGTGATTCGGCAGGAAACCCGCAGTTTCAATGCCGATAATGATTCAACTTTTTCAATCCGGACAAAGGAAGATGCAGATGATTACCGATATTTTCCTGAGCCGGATCTTACTCCTTTTCACCTAACCGAATCATATATTGATGAAATCAGGCAATCACTCCCGGTACTCCCAGAAGCCCTTAAAGGAAAATTTGTAATCGAACTGGGATTGACGGCCTATGATGCGGGTGTGATTTGCGAAAACAAAGAACTTTCAGAATACTTTCAGGAATGCTTATCCGGTGATATCCACCCCAAAGCACTGGCCAACTGGTTATTGGGGCCGGTGAAGTCATTGTTGAATGAAGGGGGAAAAGAATGGGACACAGTTCGCATAAATTCTAAAACCTGGTACGAACTTCAGAAAATGGTTGATGATTCCAGGCTCAGTTTTTCTGTAGCGGCACATAAATTACTTCCACTCTTGCTTGATGGAACACAGGCTGATCCCGCTCAACTTGCAATGGATAATAACCTTGTTCAGGATGCAGGTTTGAACGAGATACAGTTATGGGTAACCGAAGTTTTATCAGGCATGCCTGATAAAGTACAGGAGTACCGGAAAGGAAAGAAAGGGTTGATTGGCCTTTTTATGGGGGAAGTGAAAAAAAGATCCAGGGGCAAAGCTGATCCCAAACTTACAAATGAAGTATTACTTGAACATTTACAAAAAACTTAATAAATCGTCATGCTAAAAAACATTGCTCTTTCCGGAATTTTCATTTTCGTTTTATTTTCATGTAAGCAGGAAGATGCAAAAACCCTGCAAATTAATGGTGTTGTAAAGAATAATCCTGTCAGGCAGGTTGTTTATCTTGATCTGGTAGAACTGGATGGTGTTGCGCCACGTACTCTGGATACAGCAATCATGGATGCCGGTGACTCGAAGTTCACGCTCAGGGGGATTGGTGCGGATAAGGAAGGTATTTATAGGCTCAGATTTGAGCAGGACAATATATTTGTTTTGCTTATCAATGATGTCAACAAAATTTCATTTTCTGCCGACTGGAAAGATTTTGGTTCTTACACAACCAATTCTGCCCAAAGCAATTCTATGAAGAACCTGGTAAAAGGATTCAACAACAATCTTAATTCGATTGATATGTTGCGCCAGCAGATTATTTCCATAAAAACATCGCATGGCCCTGACAGTTTGTTACAGGATAAAGAAAACGCTTTCAATACGGTTGTTGGACAGACTGAAGATTTTCTGCTGGCTTATGCCGATACATCAAAGAGTTCCTCCATTGCTCTATATGCCCTTGGCCTTGGAAAAAGTCAGATCAGCCCGGAGAAGTTGAAGCCTGTTATGTTGGGCCTTGCCAAACGTTTTGCTGACAAGCCGGAAGTTACTTCTATTACTACTGACTTTTTCAATTATGTGAAGAAGCTGGAGGAGAAAAGTATGACAAGTCAAATAGCTCCGGAAATTAACCTGCCCGATCCGACAGGAAAAAATATCAGCCTGAGCAGTTTTCGTGGCAAATATGTGCTTGTGGATTTTTGGGCCAGTTGGTGTGCCCCCTGTCGCAGGGAAAATCCCAATATTGTAGCTGCTTTTAACATGTTTAAGGACAAGAACTTCACTGTGTTGGGTGTATCTCTTGATAAGGATAAAAATTCCTGGATCGAAGCAATAAAAGCTGATAATCTTAACTGGTCGCAAATAAGCGACCTTAAATATTGGAACAGTGAAGTTGTTCCATTGTATAATATTGAAGGTATACCCTTTAATGTTTTGGTTGATCCGGCAGGAAAAATTATTGCCAATGATTTGAGGGGAGAAGAATTAATGCGGAAACTGGGGGAACTTTTGAAATAAAAAATCACCGCCGGTCAATAGCCAACTTTTATCAGTTGCAGGCCAATGTAAATTTAGTCTGCATTATCATTACCAGAAGCCAATATTTTTAAATAAGCCGGACTGAAGTTTTTATTTCGGCCTGGCTTATTTTTAATTGGCTTTGCCCGCTGCTATTGGTGTGTGTGCATATCAGTATGCTTCATTTATCAAATTCTGTCTGCCAAAGCCATCAATTGCCAAAAGTTCTTCCTGATATTGGTGGGGAAACCAGTCTTGCAAACTGTAAAATAAGAGAAAATAAATCCTATAAAAAAAATCCTGATTACAATTGCAACCAGGATTTTTTAAATAGTAATATGAAATCAAATGTTCAAAACTTAATACCCGGGATTTTTTTGAAGAGAAGGATTTATGTCTAATTCTCTTTGTGGTATAGGAAGAATTACTTTATCATCTCCAGGCTTAGAAACACCTGCGGTTGGGCCGCTGCTGCGTAATGGTAAACCTTTCCTCAGTAAATCCATTCTGCGGTGCCCTTCAAAACACAGCTCTTTGCGGCGTTCATTTAAGATTGCAGCAACCAATTCCTCTTTGGTAGCAAAAGTTGATAAAGTCCAGCCGGGTAATCCTGCCCTTGTGCGTAATGCGTTCATCAGATCAATTGAAGTTTGATTGATGCCATCTTTTTCCGCCAGGGCCTCAGCTCTGTTGAGGTACATTTCTGTTACCCTGATTATCGGAGCGTTATCAACGTTGTTTATCGCATCCGGAAATTTTAAGGTAAACCTGCGACTGATACCGTCTGCAGCATTACCCATAGAACTAATCAAAAATCTCAGGTCACCGGGTTCCTGTGCATATGCTTCTTCAAGACTGAGACTAAACGGGCAATCACCCCTGCCACCATTAGCAGCTGGACGGTGAGAAGATGCCCAGCCACCTGCTCCGGTGCGTGAATTATCAATTGCAGTCATTTGAATACTGAATATGTCCTCTGCAGTATTACCATCAAAAAATGCATAGTTGGAAGCCAGGGCATATAAAGGTGTGGCGGTAATAACATCATTAGCATAACTGGCGGCTTCTGTCCATTCATTGCGATACAAATGCAGCCTGGACAAAAGCCCTCTGGCAGCACCTTTTGTTGCCCGTCCTCTTGTATCTGACGCTATGGAAAAATTAACCAGTAAATCTGGAATGGCTTCTTCCAGGTCTTTTTTAATCTGGAGGTGTACAGCTGAAACAGTAGCTCTTGCCGGAAATTCCACTTCACCAGTGAACTCTTTAAGTATGAGTGGAACACCAAGGCTGTTCCCACTATTAATTTGCACTGGCTGGCCAAACAGGTTAACTAATTGAAAATAGGTAAGCGCCCTCATAAACTTTGCCTCAGCAACCATCTGCTTTTTCTGAACATCTGTAAACCCGGATTCACTGATACCTGGTACACGATCAATGATAGAATTTGCTCTTAAAATTACCCGATAATGATCCTGCCACCAGCCTTGTACTGAAACATTGGTCGAAATGGTGGTAAATTGAAATATCTCCTGCAGCGTCGGAAAAGAACCAACAAACTCGACATTGTCCGCCTGAAAATCTCCCACGGTCTGAGGCTGGGAGCCAAAAACATTCAACAATTGAGCAGTACTATATACGCCATTTAAAGCACTCTGTGCGCCATTTTTGGTGGTAAAAACAGCATCATCAGAAACCGATTGTTCAGGTTCAATCTCAAGGTTTTTCTTACAACCAGCCAAAGTTGACATGGCCATTGCTGCAAAAAATATTATTTTATAAAATTTCATTGTTGTTACATTTATAAGTTAAAAGCTAATATTTAAACCAAATGTGATTGTGCGAGCCTGTGGAAGGGCAAAGAATGATTCACCGGTAACAAGTCCGCCTCCGTTTGC
>Ga0209254_10003911_pt1 | contig 13610 bp, 13 predicted proteins | sample FrelakmetDIP11DI_FD_187148 | JGI IMG/M metagenome (GOLD analysis project Ga0209254, IMG submission 187148) | Freshwater lake sediment microbial communities from the University of Notre Dame, USA, for methane emissions studies - DIP11 DI (SPAdes)... | ecosystem: Environmental > Aquatic >...
GGTCGCGGCGCATTCGACGATGTGTCGATCCACAGCGGTTGCCAGGAGGTCATCGCGTACCAGATCGTCACCGAGAATGTCGACACTGACGTCGAAGGAGATCGCGCGAGCACATTCGACTTCGGTGCAGGTCAGCGTATACGCGTAGCTCAGATCGACGATCTTCAAGGCCTGCTGCGTCGGCGTCTGCATCAGAGCCAGTGTTAATCCGCTCAACGTTGCCACGCAGTTACCCCTCCCAAGATCGATTGCTTCATCATCGCAGAGCCAAGTGCACCGCTACAACGGTCGCGTCAAGGCGCCAGCTTGTCGCGAAACAGAAAGAACACCGCCCCCAGCAGGCACACGGCGGCCCACAAATAATCGAGCGTCAGCTTCTCCTTCATGTACAGGATCGCGAAGGGCACGAATACCGACAGCGTGATGACTTCCTGCAGGATCTTAAGCTGTCCGAGATTCATGACTTCATGTCCGAGCCGATTCGCCGGAACCTGCAGCAGGTATTCGAACAACGCGATACCCCAGCTGACGAGCGCTGCAACGATCCACGGTCGATCCGCATGGTCGTTCGACGCGGACCTGCGGCGGTTCGGCGAGGACTGGTAGCCGTACCCATTCATCGACCGTTTCGCGCAGCCCGGCCGTCCGCACCACGCGGCGAGTCCAATATTGGCTACAATTCGCCCGATTCGGCGAGAGCACTACTGATATGCAGGGCAACGAAGATCTGGACCGCGTCACGGCGCTGACACCGTTGCCGCTGCGCACCATCGCAAAATCGAGCAAGCTGGCCGATGTCTGCTACGACATCCGCGGCCCGGTTCTCCAGGAGGCTACGCGCCTGGAAGAGGAAGGCCACCGGGTGATCAAGCTGAATATCGGCAATCCGGCCCCGTGGGGATTCGAAGCGCCCGAAGAAATCGTCATCGACGTGATTCACCACCTGCGCGAATCGCAGGGCTACTGCGACTCCAAGGGACTCTACAGCGCACGTAAAGCGATCATGCAGCAATGCCAGCAGCTACCCGTGCCGCACGTCGAGATCGACGACATTTATATCGGCAACGGCGTCAGCGAATTGATCGTGATGGCGATGCAGGGCCTGCTGAACAATGGCGACGAGATTCTTGTACCCGCGCCCGACTATCCGCTGTGGACTGCTGCGATCACGCTGTGCGGGGGCAAGGCCGTCCACTACCGCTGCGATGAACAAGCCGATTGGCAACCTGATCTCGACGACATGAAACGTAAAGTCACGTCCCGCACCCGCGGGATCGTCGTGATCAACCCGAACAATCCGACCGGTGCCGTGTACTCGCGCGATGCACTCCTGGGAATCGTCGAACTCGCTCGTCAGAAGGATCTGATCCTGTTCGCCGATGAGATTTACGACAAGATCATCTATGACGATGCCGTGCATACGCCGCTCGCCGCGCTCGCGCCGGACCTGCTCGTGTTGACGTTCAACGGCCTGTCGAAGACCTATCGGGTTGCCGGATTTCGTACCGGTTGGATGGTGTTGTCAGGCGCCAAACATCGCGCCACCGACTATATCGAGGGGCTGAACATTCTTGCGTCGATGCGCCTGTGCGCCAATGTGCCGAGCCAACACGCAATTCAGACAGCACTGGGGGGCTACCAGAGCATCAACGAATTCATCCGCCCGGGCGGACGCTTGTATCAACAACGGCTGCTGGCGCATTCGCTGCTGAATCAGATCGAGGGTGTAAGCTGCACGATGCCGAAAGGCGCGCTGTATCTGTTCCCGAAACTCGATCCGAGGCGTTTCAACATCCGCGACGATGAACGATTTGCGCTCGATCTGCTGCATCAGGAAAAGGTCCTCATCGTGCAAGGCACAGGATTCAATTGGCCGGAGCCGGACCACTTCCGCATGGTTTTTCTACCGCGCGAGGAAGAACTCATCGAGGCCATCGGACGTATCGGAGAGTTTCTGGCGTCCTACCGCCAGTAACGACCGATCTGTCGGTGATGCTTTGAGCGATATCCACATCGATGATTTTTTCAAGGATGCGGCGAAAACGTTGCATCGGTTGTATCTCAGTTTTCCGCGCAAAATTACGGTGTTCGTCGAAGAGATTGCCGGACCTATAACCACGGATGAATTCGGCGTTCCCAACGAGCGCTTCGTCGCCTGTTTCGGAACGTTGTTGTGGCTCGCCGAGGAAGGATATCTGCGGTATGGCGACACCATCCGTCAGGAGGCCATCGATCAGGCAGTATTAACCGGTCGCTGTTTCAGCGTGTTGACGCTGCAATCAAACTCCGGCGCTCCGATTGATCAATCACTGCCCGCCTCCGTCCGCGACGAACAGGGCACGCACGTGCAGCGTCTGCGCGACGCACTGAAGAGTGGCAGCTCGATTCGTGTGCGAACAACCATGACCGATATTATGACCCGGATGCTCAGATGAACTCACCGATTCCCAACGCGATAGAAGAGCGTGTCCGCATAGCCGGCGGTAATTTCGACGATGCCGCGCAGTAGGTTGTCGACATCGGGCGCGCCCGTATCCACCAGCAGCGGCCGACCTTCGAGCGATAGCAGTTTCGTGCGGCTGCCGACAATCCAGATATTCATCTTCGCAACCAGGCGCAGAATCGGCAGCGTCAGTTGTTGATTGCCACGCCCGATCAGGAATCCCTGGCTACGGGTAAAACTCAACACAATCACGGTATCCCGATCGACGTATTGTTCAAGCGATCGTGCGTCGGCATCGGCCAGAAAGAGGCGCCCATCGCGAAGCAGATCGAATCCGAGCAGGGTGCCGTTGATCCCGAGTCGACGCTTGATGGCGGCCAACGTGCTGCCGGGGCCTAGCAGCAGCCATCCTCGAAAACCCGCGACGCGTTCGGCAATCGCCTCCGCGATCTCCGTGAGTACGAGTTCCTCGACCTCACGACCACTGGTCTTCACGTGCTGTAGATAGCCGCCTACGCGCGGCACGCTCAACTCACCGTAGTAGCGTGTGGCGACGCGGCCGTCACGCAAGGCCGTCTCGTCGATGTCGCGTACCTCAGCCGTATCGGCAGCAACCAGGCCACCATCGAGCAAACGGACGATCACCTCGCTCGCGTCCTGCGGTGTTATCGCAAATACCGCCGAGTGCATTTTTACCCCGGCGGGGATTCCGATAACCGGCAGCTCGTGAGGCAGCACTTCGGCAAGATCACGCGCGGTCCCGTCCCCGCCGGCGAATACCAGGAGATCTATACCCTGCGCGAGCATCGTCCGCGCTGCAGCTCGAGTATCCGACGCAGTGCTCGGCGACGCCGGCGTGCCGAGAACATTGACGGTGAAGCCGAGACCTTCGAGGACGTTTGCCCCCATGATTCCGCCCCACGTCACGAGCGCCATATCCGCCTCGCGGAGCAACAAAGGGGCAAACGCGGCTCGAACCCGCTCGCCGGCACTGGGCACCGCACCGCGCAGCTCGGCAATGCGCTGAATTTCGACTCCATCGCTGCCCTTCAAAGCGGTCGGACCACCGATACCTGCAACGGGATTGATGATGACGCCGATTCGAAGCATCAGCGTTGAATCATTGCAGCGCGTTCATGCACTTCATCCGCGAGCGCAAGCGACGCGGTGAGTCCCGGAGATTCAATGCCGAGCAGATGGATCAGACCGGCCACACCGTGCGCTTCGGGCCCCGCTATCAAAAAATCTGCCGATGGTTCGGTCGGACCCGAGATCTTCGGTCGGATGCCGGTGTAACCAGGCTGCAGGCGGTCCGCATCAAGATCAGGATAGTAGCGGCGAATTGCGGTGATGAATCGATCGCGGTTGCGATCATCGAAGCGATAGTCGATGCCGTCGATCCAGATGACGTCGGGTCCGAAGCGTGCCTGACCCGCCAGATCGAGCGTGACATGCACGCCGAGTCCGCCCGCTTCAGCCACTGGATAGACGAGTCGTCGAAATGGCGATTGACCGGTCAGCGTGTAGTACTGTCCTTTTGCATAGTACGCGGTCGGCAACGCAGCAGCCGGGTGTTCCGCGAGCCGTCGCGCAAGATCCGGCGCACTGAGTCCCGTCGCGTTAACGACGAGCGCGGCATCGAGTGTCAGCTGTGCGGTCTCGAGTCGAACCCGGCCGCGTTCCGAACGACCGGAGAGAATCTCAGTGGCAAACGCTACAACACCGCCGTGCGCTTCGAGGTCGCCGACGAGGCTCTCCATATAAGCATGGCTGTCGATGATACCGGTCGACTCCGACAACACGGCACCGACGCAGCGCACCGCCGGCTCCAGCCCAGCGACCTCCTCCGGCACTAACCAGCGCAGCTCTCCGACGTCGTTGGCAAGCGCGCGTTGCTGGTAGCCACGCAACGTCTCCAATTGAGCAGCGTCCGTGGCAACGATGATCTTGCCGCAGCGTCGGAACGGAACACCGTAAGCTTCGCAGTGCGCGTACAACAGCGCCTTGCCGCGCACACACAGCCGCGCTTTGAAACTACCGGACTCGTAGTAGATTCCCGCATGAATCACCTCTGAATTGCGGCTGCTCGTTTCGGTTCCGATCTGGCGGTGACGTTCCAGCACGACCACTTCACGACCGCCGCGCGCCAGCGCACGGGCACAGGCGAGCCCGACAACTCCGGCACCAATGACCACACAATCGACGCGTTCAGCCATGTTCACTCGCAAATTCTTCGGCCAACGCCGCCCTGAACGCCGCTGCGCGCGGCGGCAGCGATCCGAGCCGCCGCGCGACGATCCGCTCCTGGACTACCCGCGTGAATTGTTCGAGTTCATCCGGCGCCGCAGCAAAATCGTCGGCGCTGACGACGAAGCGTACCCCGCACGTCGAGGCCAACACCGCTTCCAGAGCCTGGACCTCGGCTTCAGCGGAAAAAAACGCCGCGCGCTGGCGTGGGTCGCGCGGACCCGGAACATACCAATACCCATAGTCGCGCAGTTGGCGTCGCCGCTGACCCGCCAGACACCAATGGGCAACTTCGTGCAGCGCGCTGGCTGGAAAGTCGAGCGTGTGAACGATGCGAGCCGGGTGCGCGCAAGTCGCCGGTTCGTACAACGGTTCGGCACCGCCGCCCCGCAGCAGCGTGCGATGAGTACCGAAGAACAATCGGTTGAACGCTTTTGCGATGCGCGCTGCGTACGGGTCAGTCATCGACGCACCGGATCCGATTGAGCCAATCGAAATACTCTCGCGACAGATAAGGTCGTCCGGCGAGCAGGTGAGCGAGATAGGTCCGCTCCGGGCGCAGGCCCGGGCGGATCACCGCCGCGTTTGCGAAATACGTCCACGCGGGCACGCGACGTCCAGCTACGGACACCACGACAACATCGCGGCTGTAGTTGATGGGCGCGGCCTCAAAGGCATCCATGTGGACGATTTCGTCGTCGTCCCGCAATTGGTACAACACGCCCTCCACCACCGCGGTTCGGTCGAACATCAGATTCGCATGGCCACTGCCAGGGTGTACTCGAGACTGTTTGTCGAATGCCAAGGCAACGCCGTTAAGCGTCGCGCCACAGACGTGCTGGAAACGCAGTCCGCGCGCAGCCACGCGCTGCGGATTCATGTTGCTCCCATAGGCAAAATAGAAACCGGACATGGTGCAGTCAGCTCTTGCGCAGCCAGTAGTGGTGCTCGGACCCGCGCACTTCGTGGTTCAGCAGTTGATGACCCATGAATCGACAATAGTTGGCGAAATCGCGATCGGTGGACGGGTCGGTCGCAATCACATGCAGTACCTTGCCGGTGCCCATGTCGCGCATTGCGTTGCGAACCAGCATCAGCGGCTCAGGACACGTCAACCCGCTGGCGTCCAGACAATAATCAACGTGCTCGATCTGCGTACCCATCCGTGTTTGGCTAGGATGTTAGCAGGCCAATGCCAACCCTGCTTGGCAGCGCCTGTCGCGCTGCGCGCCACATTCGGCTCCTTGACTTGACCTGGACCTGCCCAGAGACTTTCGCGTCGGAACCACGATCGCTGCTTGCGGTCGAATCGTCGGAAATGAGTGGTCGTCGCATGCGGATTCTTCGTTACGTGGGTACCTCGATGGCCTTGGTTGTGGCGACCATCGTGGCATACGGTTCGGAATTCCAGGGCGACTCCCAATCAACTGTTCCAGCAGATGAACCGGATGCGATCGACGCATTGCTTGCTCCCGTCATGCAGCCGGACAATTCTGTCGAACCGCCGACGGTCGATCTCGGCAATCGGATCGCGGTTGCCGCGCATCAGATCGAGACCCGCGAATACGGTGATGCAGCAAACCTGCTCGACGGGATCATCGCCGAGATCGAGCAACAATCCTCCCGCTACGATCCGTCGCTGGTGGTTCCGCTGACGCTGCAAGGCGACGCATTGGCCGGGGCAGCCAAGTACGCGCCCGCTATCGCGGCGTACCAGCAAGCCCGCCATATCACCCGAATCACCCATGGACTGCACAGTACCGATCAGATCGGCATTGTCTATCGCGAAGCCGACACACTTGAAGCGATGGGGAAATTCGACAAGGCCAATGAGCTCGAAGACTACGCCTTCGAGACATTACAACGAAAGTACGGTCCATTCGGTCCAGAGCTCGTACCGGGACTGTTCCATCTGGCGGAGTGGTATGAGCGCACGGGCAACCTATACACGGCTCGCGCGCTGTACCAACGAGCGGTTCAGATCTTAGCTACGGTCAACGGTGAGAATGATCCAAGCCTGATTCCGGCACTGCGCGGTCTGGCCAATACATACCGCGATGAAAAGTTACCGCCATTTCGCATTCCATCGGCCGATCCCGAACACGAGATCGGTACGCTGGCGGGCACCGCTGCGCCGGTTTCGGCCGAACGCGTCATCATCGTGAATCGATTCGCCGAAGGCGGGACGGCGCTGTCGAACATCGTCAGAATTATCCAGGCCGACCCGAACGCAAAGCCGCTCGATCGCGCGCTCGCGGAAATCGATCTCGCCGACTGGTATCTTTTATTCGACAAACAAGCGCAAGCGATTCCTGTTTATCTGCACGCGCGCCAGTTGATGCACGACCAGGCGGGAATGAACGAGGAGCAAATTGCGGTCTACTTCGGCCAGCCGACGCTGCTGTATCGACCGATACCCGTCAATCCACCGGCGCCGCCCCCGGCGTTGCGTACCAATGCAGCCGACGGCTATGTCGCCATCGGATATACGGTCACTGAGGACGGCACGGTCACGGACATCAAGATCATCGAGTCGCACCCGGATGAACTGATGGACATCAAAGTGAAGCGCGGCATGCGTGTCGCACGTTTTCGGCCCCGCTTCGAAGGCGACAATGCCGTGGCATCGTTCAATCAGGTCTATCGACACACATTTGTCTACTATCCGCGCGCCGAGCCAGTCGCCGGCAACGTCCAATCGCCGGTAACGCCCGACAAAGCCGGCGAGGGTCAGCCGCCCGGCTGACGCAGCCCGCGTGAGCAGTATTACGTGAAAATTCTCTTGGCTTGCCGGTCAACGTATCGTCCCTCCGATCGTTACGCTATTGGATCCGATGTGAACTCAATGTCGGAACGGTGCTCAAATGCTCTATGATTTGCCAGGCAAATCGGACGTGTATCAACGTTCCGGTGCGCTAAGGGGGATCCCATGACACGCAGCTACCGGATTCTGATTTTGTGCACGGGGCTCGTGCTTGCCGGCTTGATACAGGGTTGTCAGTCGTCGTCTTCGAGCAGCCAGCCGCCCCAGCCGCCGAGCATGCCGTCCTCCTCGGGGAGCCCATCGTCGCAACCATCGAGTCCTTCCACCCCGTCAAGCAGTCAGGGTAAACAGGGATCCCCAAGCAAGCCTTCGAGTTCGCCCGGCAAATCACCCAGTTCTCCGAGCACTGCGTCGGGTTCACCGTCGACGCCGTCATCGTCGGGTGCCCCAGGTTCGCCGGGATCTCCATCAGAAGGCACCGGCCAGCCTGGTGCGCCGAGTCAACCTTCGTTCGACCCGGAGACGGCCAGCGGTTCCAAGGCGGACGACGGCACCGATGCCGACCAAGCAAGTAAACCTGGCGCGACCGGTGATGTCGCCGGTAGCGATGCCGAAGCAGGCAGCGCTGGCAACGAGGAAGCCGCAGGCGGCGGCACGGCGGGCGATGACGGTGCGGCGAGCGGCGGAACCGCCGATGATGCCGGCGCCGGAGCACCGGCCTCCGATCAGGACCAGGCCGGCAACAATAGTTCCGGGAGCGGTGACACGCAGGACACGACCGGGGACGGCGACACAGGTGCCGGATCCGGAGGAGCCGATGGCGAACTGGACAAAGCACTGAAGGATTTCGACGGCGTCATTCTTTCGGAGCGCGGCACCATCGCGGCACGCGCAAATGACGGCGCCGGTACCATCGATAATGGCGATGCGACCATCGCCAACGGCGCGGGCGGTTCGGGTAAGTCTGGCGCCGGTAGCGCAGGCAACGAAGGAGGCGCGGGACCCGGAGGCTCCGGGGGCTCCGGCCGCGGGAGTACCGGCGCCAGCGGGAACGGTGGCGGAGTCCCCGATGTGGAAGGTCCAAACGGTTCGGGACTTCCTGCACCGCCGATGCCGTCGGCAAAAAATGCCGAGGTTGCGAGCCTACCCGCCGATGTTGCGGACTCACGCGATGATGACGTGGTCGCGCGCCAGCTTCGCGAAGCTGCGCTGGATGAGTCAGATCCCGTCTTGAAGGAAAAACTGTGGGAGGAGTACCGTCGCTACAAAGCTGGGAACTAGCCGGTGGTCGCGTCGCGTGACACTGCCTGCCGCGCGCCTCGTCGTGCTCGCGCTGGCCACAATCGCGATATCCGCCTGCGTCAGCGAAACCGTGCGCAGCGTCGACATGACGCCGCCACAGCAGGCAACCGACAGCGTCCCTGAGGGGCTGCTGCTCGACGTCGGTGTCGGGGTGTTCGCAGCCAACGTACCTGACGACTATGACGTGCAGATCGAACAGAACATCTCGCCGGAAATCCGTCGCGCCGAAGGCAACTTCATCGCCTACACGCTGAAAAACATGCTGCAGAGCACCGGCAACTGGGGTGCGGTGCGCGTCGTTCCGCGCCCTACCAACGCGGTCGACGTCTTGGTTGGCGGTACCATCCTCAACTCGGACGGCGCTCGCCTGCAGCTCGAAGTGACGGTGATGGACGCAAGCGGCAGTGAGTGGTTCAAACGCAAGTACGAATCGTTGTCGAGCAAATACGCCTACGATCCGAGCGTCCCGCGGGACATCGATCCGTTTCAGTCAATCTACAAACAGATTTCCGACGATATGCAGGCGTATCGCGCGAACTTCACCGAAGCCGACGTGACTCGGATTCGCACCATTGCAGAGATGGTGTTCGCGCGCGACTTCGCCCCCGACGCGTTCGCGAGCTATGTCGACTCGAACAAAAAAGGCCAGATCACGATCAAGCGCTTACCGGCGCCCGACGACCCGATGTTGGCGCGTATTCAAAAGGTGCGCGAGCGCGAGTATGTGTTCGTAGATACGCTCGATGAGTACTTCGCCGAATACCAGCGCACGATGTATCCGCCGTACCAGGGCTGGCGTCAGGCGTCCTACGAAGAGGCAATTTCGTATCGCCAGCTCCAAGCGCAGGCGCGCGCCCGCGCTATCGCCGGAACAGTCGCGTTGATCGGTGGTATTGCCGCGCAGGCGAGCGACAACTCAACCACACAGACCGCGGGAACGCTCGGCATCATCGCCGGCGCAATGACGATCAAGAGCGCGTTCGCCAAACGCGCCGAAGCCAAGATTCACTCCGAGGTCTTGCAGGAATTAGGCGCCTCCGCGGAAGCGGACATCAGTCCGCATTCGATCGAACTTGAGAACGAGACCGTCCGCCTCACCGGCACCGTCGATGCGCAATACAGCGAACTGCGACGAATCCTGCGCCGGATCTACTATCAGGAACTCGGCCTCGCGCTTCCTGAAGCTCTGCCGGAAATTGTCACCGAAACGGCAACCCCTACCCCAGCCGAACCCGCCAGCGTCGAACCCGTCGCTGGTTCCTGACACCTATGAGCGCCGGCCAGGACGAATTCGTTACGATTCGACCGCGTCAGGTCGCATTGAGCCGTCAGCAGGACAAACTGAATCCGGTACGCGGCCGCTCGATCGGTGTCCTGTTGGTCGGCGCCGGCGCAACTCTGCTGATCGCGATCGGGGTCTGGGTATTCCTTTATCTGCCCGGTCGGAGCGCCCCCCCAGCTGCCGATCCAGTTCAAGCCGCGAACACCGCCGCACCCAAAACACAGCCTGAGACTCAACCGGCGCCCACGGTGGTCGCAACCGCACCGTATGCGGCGCTGCAGATCGATCGCGAACGCAAACGCGCCCAGGAAACCCTCGCTCGGTTCGTCAGGCTGCAGATCAAACTCGACGAGGAAATGCACGTACGCGCCTGGGCCGTCGATCAATTCGATGCAGCACAGCAACTCGCCAATGATGGCGATGCGTTGTTCACGAAGCAGCAATTCGAAGACGCAATGGGCAACTACGAAAAAGGCATCGTTTCATTGGAGACACTGCGGGTGCTTGGTGAAGCGCGTTTCAACGACGCGATGACAGCGGCCACGCACGCAATCGATCAGCGCGACCCCACTGCTGCCGAAGCCGCATACACGATTGCAGCGTCGGTATTCCCCGACGACGCGCGCATCGTCAACGGCCGCGCGCGCGTGCAACAGTTGCCGGCAATCGTTGAACTGTTCGACGAAGCGGACCGTGCGGTGGAACGTAATGACTGGCGTGCTGCACTCGCGAAGTACCGTGCGATCCAGAACGTCGATCCAAAGACCCAGGGTTTGCAAACGGCGCTGAACGATGCCCAAGCGCGGGTAGCGGATCTCGATTTCCAAGGTCTGCTCACCACCGGCTACGCGGCGCTGGATACGGCGGACTACGGCGCAGCAAAACGTGCATTCGATGGCGCACTTCGCCAACGCCCCGACGATGCCGCAGCACGCGACGGTATGAATCAGGTTGAACAGCGATCGACGTTGAGCAGTATCGAGGAGTTTCATCAGCAGGCAACGCGCGCGGAGGACGAGGAGCGTTGGAAGGAAGCGGTCGCCAACTACCGAAGGGTTCTCACCGTTGATGCATCGATCAAGTTCGCAAAGGATGGCGAAGCCCGCGCCGGCGCCCGCAGCGAGCTCGATCAAAAGCTCAATACGGCACTAGCAGACCCCGGTTTGTTGTCGTCGGACGAAACCTATGCGGAAACGGCACTGCTATATGAGACGTCCATCCAGATCGCCAGTCCCGGTCCCCGACTAACGGATCAACTCAACCGCCTCGAGAAGCAGCTATCAATCGCCCGCGAACCTGTCCCGGTCACGTTGACGTCCGACTCGATTACCGAAGTCACGCTTTCTCAAGTCGGCGCGCTCGGCAAATTCAATCGTAAGGAAGTCCGTCTGCGGCCCGGCCGATACGTGCTCATCGGTAGCCGCGACGGTCGTCGCGATGTGCGTCGTCAGCTCGATGTGACGCCACGGATGCCGCCGGTTGAAATCAGCTGCCAGGAAGCGATTTGACCGTGTCCGCCGACGAGCCGCTGATCCAGCCTGCCCGCTTCACGCCCACACGCGATGACCTGCGCCGCGACTCGTGGTTTGCACAGCGGCGGCTGCATCTCATCGCCACCGCATTGCTACTGGGCGTCGGCTGGTTCGTCTGGTTCATCTTCACCGCAAAGTCGGTGCAACTGGTCATCGAACCGCCCGAATCAAGTACGTCGATCAGCGGCGGCTTCGATCTGGCATTGGGCAGCATCTACGTGCTGCGTGAAGGAACCTACGAGCTGACTGCACAAGCCGAGGGTTACACGCCACTCGTCGTGCCCCTGACAATCGGCGAGGCTCGCAATCAAATCTTCCAGTTCGCCCTGACACCGCTGCCCGGCCGCATCAGTTTTGACGCGGCACCGGTCGCGGCCGAGGTATTGGTCGATGCCAAGCCCGTCGGCACGACGCCGTTGAAAGATGTGGACGTTGCCGCAGGTACGCACACGCTCACGTTCCGCAATCCCCGCTTTTTGAGCCAGGAAATGCCGATCACGGTCGAAGGTAAGCGCATCCAGCAGGCGTTCTCCGCAACATTGTTGCCCAATTGGGCAACCGTCACGGTTACATCGGTACCCGAAGGCGCAACGGTTTCCGTCGACGACCAGGAACTCGGCGTCACGCCCGGCGGGTTCGACGTCGGTGCCGGTGTCCACGAACTTCGTTTGAAACTCCCGGGCTTCAAAACCTGGCGCACGCGGCTCGAAGTCGTGTCGCAGGCAGATCAGACGCTACCCAGCGTCCAGCTTGAAGCCGCCGACGGACTGGTAACGCTCATATCCAAACCTGCCAGCGCCGGGGTGACCATCAACGGTTCGTATCGCGGCGAGACGCCGCTGGAACTCGCGTTGACACCGGGCACCGCGTACCTGGCGCGGCTCACCCGGGCCGGATACGAAACCGCGCAGCGCCAACTGCAGGTACATCCCAACCAGGAACAAACGATTCAGGTCGAGCTGGCCCCACTGGTGGGCAAAGTTCTGATTACGGCCGAACCCAAAGGGGCGGAGATCTTTATCGACGGAACGTCGCGCGGTACCGGTGGTCAGACGTTTACGCTGCCCGCGCGACCACAGAGTCTCGAAGTGCGACTGCCCAATCACGCGCCTTATGCGGCCCGGTTCACGCCACAGCCGGGCCTCACCCAAGAAATCAACGTGCGCTTGTTGACCATCGCCGAGTCGCGTCTGCAGGCCATGAAGCCCCGCATCACCGCGGCGAGCGGTCAACAACTGGTGTTGCTATCGCCGGGAAAGTTCAGCATGGGAAGCTCGCGCCGCGAACCGGGACGCCGCGCCAACGAAGTGATGCGGGACGTGACGCTGACGCGGATGTTCTATCTCGCGACGACCGAGGTGACGAACTCACAGTTCAAAAAATTTGCCAGCGCCCACGATTCCGGCGTCTTCGAAGATCAGAAACTGAACAACGATGATCAGCCAGTCGCAAAGGTATCGTGGACCGACGCAGCGTTGTACTGCAATTACCTGTCGCAGCGCGATCATCTGCCCCCTTTTTATAAGACGGAATCGAGCAAGGTCGTTGGCATCAATCCGACGGCGACCGGCTATCGATTGCCGACCGAAGCCGAATGGGAATGGGCAGCACGGACGAGTCCGGGCACCGACGCGCTGCGGCGCTTTCCGTGGGGCGACAACTTTCCACCGACGGATCGCTCCGGAAACTATGCCGATCGATCTGCGGGCAATCTCGTTGGCCGGGTGATATTCGGCTACAACGACAACCAGATTGTCAGCGCGCCGGTCGCCACCTTTGCAGCCGATGCGCGCGGGTTATTCGATATGGGCGGCAACGTTGCCGAGTGGAGCAACGACTTCTATGAGATCGGAAGCGAACAACCGCAGCGCGATCCGATTGGACCCACCAGTGGCGAGTATCATGTGATTCGTGGCTCGAGTTGGATGAATGGCACGATCACGGATCTGCGATTGACCTTTCGCGATTACGGAACCGACGCGCGACCCGATCTCGGTTTCCGTGTCGCGCGTTTTGTGGAGTAATACATGCTTCTACGAT
>Ga0209254_10003912_pt1 | contig 13609 bp, 9 predicted proteins | sample FrelakmetDIP11DI_FD_187148 | JGI IMG/M metagenome (GOLD analysis project Ga0209254, IMG submission 187148) | Freshwater lake sediment microbial communities from the University of Notre Dame, USA, for methane emissions studies - DIP11 DI (SPAdes)... | ecosystem: Environmental > Aquatic >...
ATCCCTGCCCTGCCGAAAAAAAATTTCATGGAACTGTATCCTCCGGTTATACCTGCAGCACAGGAAACTATGCGTGCGGCTTATTTTGTCGGCTGTGCGACAAAATATATTTTTCCCCGCGTAGGCACTGCAGCAGCCCATATCTTAAACAAACAGGGTGTTACATTAACCGTCCCCCGTCAGCAGGTCTGCTGCGGTCTCATGGCTTTTGGATCGGGGGACTGGGAATCTTCGCGGAAGATGGCGCTGCAGAATATTGAAGCATTCTCCGGAGAACATGTTGACCACATTGTCACTACCTGCGCCTCCTGTGGTGCTGCTTTGAAGAAATACTATCCCATGCTGTTTGAAAATGCGGGTAAGGATATTCAGGATAAGGTTGCAGCTTTCAGCAGTAAAATCATAGATATTTCTGATTTCCTTATAAACAGGCTCAAGGTATTGGAGCAGCCCGGCTCAGAAACTATTGTCCCTGATGATAAAAAAATACTGGTTACCTATCATGATCCCTGCCATCTGCACCGGAGTCAGGGGATTTCAAAACCGCCCCGTGAGCTTTTACGGTCTCTGCCCGAGGTTGAGTTTGTAGAGATGGAGAATGCCGGCACCTGCTGCGGCATGGGAGGCAGTTTCAATATTGCTCACTATGATCTGTCCCTGAAAATTCTTGAAAAAAAATTAACGTCATTGGAAAATTCACAGGCAAAAATACTGGTGACCGGCTGCATGGGGTGTATGCTGCAGTTTATGGACGGGGTGTATCAAAAAGAAAAAGATACTCAAGTACTGCATCTTGTCGAGATGTTAGATCAACAGCTGAAATAAAGGTATCGTTTTCCGTGCAAGGATCCTTCTTTCTTACAGCATCCTGATTGCTTCCCCCCACAGTATCTTTAATATTCCATATATAACACAATATATAGTGCCCCTATATATATAAATATACCTGTTATAGTATTTTTCCCTTTACATGAAAACTTTTCTTTGATAGATTTTACCAATGCAAACAATCAACTCTGATGGTCTCGTAAAAAGTCACGGCGTGTGTCATTGCGAGGAGCAAAGCGACGCGGCAATCTCGCTTTTTCAAACACTCACACAGGCAGAGATTGCTTCACTTCGTTCGCAATGACAGTTTTTTTAACTTTTCGCGATTTTGTCAACTCTACTAACTACTATGAAAAATTATCAAGAGGGGTGAGGGAAACCAATGCAAGTTAAAGCACTTGAGATAGCAGGTTTCAAAACTTTTGTAGATAGAGTGAAGCTGAGCTTTCAACCGGGGATAACCGCCCTGGTAGGCCCCAATGGCTGTGGCAAAAGCAATATCATAGATGCATTCAGATGGATTATGGGTGAGCAGAATGCACGCAACCTGAGGGGCAAACTCATGGAGGATCTGATTTTCAACGGCAGTGAATCCAGGAAGCCTTTGGGCATGGCTGAAGTTTCACTCATAATGAGCAATGAAAATGGCCATTCTGCAGAGGTTCACGTGCAGGAAATCATGGTCACCAGGAGGCTCTATAGATCAGGAGAAAGTGAATACTTAATAAATAGAATACCCTGCAGGCTTAAAGATATCGTTGAACTATTTTTAGACGCTGGTGTCGGTTTGAAATCATACTCTATAATGGAGCAGGGAAGAGTTGACCATATTTTAAGCCTTAAGCCCCCCGAGCGAAGGGTTCTCATAGAAGAAGTTGCAGGCATTGCCAAGTACCGGGCGCGCAAGAAAGAAGCTGTTTCAAAAATGGAGTCAACCAAACAAAACCTGCTGCGCATCCGTGATATCCTGAACGAAATCCAGAGCCAGCTTACAATACTTGAAAAGCAGGTTAAGCGGCTTCACCGCTACAGAAAAATCAAGGGTGAAATAAAGCAGATTGACCTGCTCCTCACCGCCTCCAAACTGCAAACACTGACTGCATCTGAGAAGCTTAAATTGCGGGAATTATCCGCATTAAAGGATGAAGAAATACGCATTGCAGCACAAAAGGAGTCCGGTGAAGCTGCTCTTGAAGAACAGCGCTTATCACTCATAGATTCTACCCGCAAGATCAGTGAATTGCAAAATGACCTTTACCAGATAAAACATACCATCAGCGGAGAAGAAAGCAAGCTTGAGTATAACAAAAAGGAAGTAGTAAATAACGTTGAGCTTATTGACAAATATGCCTTACGGCTTGAGGAGTTTTACAGTGAACGCGCAACGCTTGACGGGGACATAGCTGCGCGACAGCATGAGGTCGAAACCTTTAATTCTGAAATTCAGGGTTTGCAGCAGGAGTATTCCCAGAGCACCCTTTCTGTTGCACAATTAAATGAAACTCTTTCTGAACTTCGGGGAACCATAGAAAAAGAGAAGGCAGAGCTGATTGCCATTGTAACAGCACGCTCCCAGATAAAGAATGCCATGCAGTTAAACCTGAACCTGCAGCGGGAGACCATTCAAAGATTAAATAGAATAACAGCGGAAAAAGATGCCTGTGACAATAAGCTGCAGGAAGCTGCAAGCACCACGCAGCTCCTGAGCGCACAGATTCAGGACATGACCGTCAGCCGGCAGGAAAAAGAAACAGCAATTGACGAGCATAAAAACCGGGTTAATGAGCTCACCGCAGCTTTGACCTTAAAAGATGCTGCGCTGCATGAGCTTAAGGAGCGCGCCGGAATGGTCCGCTCCCGACTCGTGTCACTCCAGGAGCTGCAGCGGAATTTAGAGGGATTTGATGAAGGCGTCCGGACCATAATGAGCAGCCGCGATCATGAGTCAGCAGGCGATCACGGCATTATCAGCCTCCTGGCTGACATTATCGAGACGTCACCCCGCTACGAGACAGCCGTTGAATCATTTCTCGGCAGGAGGCTGCAGTCGGTGATTGTTACTACCCATCAGGACTGTTTTTCCTCCATCGATTACCTGAAACAGCGCGATGGCGGCCGGGTTTCCTTTATGCCCCGCGAGCTGCGGGACACACGGCTGCCGGAAACCGCCTCTGTGTCAGATCCTGCTCCGTTAGAATCACTGGCCTCAGTCATCAAAACCGCGCCCCCCTATCAGCAGCTGGTTACTATATTATTTCATAATGTGTTTATTGTTGAAAACATGACACAGGCCTTTTCCGTCTGGGAACGCACGTCAGACCCCTGCACGCTGGTAACGCTTGATGGCGATATTTTGGAAGCGGAAGGGGTCCTGACCGGCGGCAGCAAAAACACGGCTACATCAGGCATCCTGCAGCGGAACCGGGAGATCAGGCAGCTTGATGAAGAGCGCGGGCATCTTGAGGCAGAGCTCACGTCACGGGTACTTGAGCGCGAGCAGATTGCCGCTGAGCTGAGCACTGTTATTGAAGCCCTGGAGCAGCTGAAACATGCCAAGCACGAGCTTGATCTCCAGCTCATGCAGCAGGAAACGGAAAACCGGAAGCTCGCGGAAGAGGCGCGTCAGTGCCAGGAAAAAATAGAGCTTATAGCTATGGAGCAGGAAGAGTATGAACAGGATCTTTTCAAGCACCAGCAGGAACTGAAAAACCTCGTTGTTAAGGAAGGCTCTTTCAAATACAGCGATGATGAGCTGCAGCAGGCTTTGATAAATTTCCAGCAAAATGAAAGCACGCTGCAGGAAGAAGTAAAGCAGGCTGAATCAATAGCAGTTGAGTCACGGGTGAAGCTTGAAGTGATTCAGCAGCGGCAGGAAAGCGCCGCCGCGGGGCTCAGCGCCCTTCTGAGTGCCCGGACCGCTGTCCAGGCCAAGACAGATTCGCTGGTCAGGGAGCTTGATGAGCTGAACAAGCGCCAGGAATCCCTCGCCGCAGAGATTTCCCAGGGGCAGGAAAGCCTCGCGCAGCTGCTGGTCCGCCATAGTGCCATCGATGCCGGGCTCACTGCAGAAAAAGAGCTGGAGCAGGATATTGCCCAGTCCGTCAGCGCGGGCGAAGAATCCCTGAAAAAGCTGCGGGCGCTGAGAGACGAAATTGAACCGCAAATCCATTCCCTTGAGCTTGATCTCAGGGAGGTATCGCTCCGGTGTGAACACATAAAAGATGAAATTGCTGAAAAATACCATTGCACGCTCCAGGAGCTGCCGCCTCCGCCGGCTGCTGAAGAATTTATACAGGAGGAGCAGCAGGAAAAATTAGATAAAATGAAGCAGCGTTTGGAAAATATGGGCGAAGTTAACCTCGGTGCTGAAACTGAATACGACGAGCATAAAAACCGTTTTGACTTCCTGCAGGCGCAGGAGCAGGATCTCACCCAGTCGCTTGATTCCCTGCAGAGGGTAATTGCCAAGATTAACCGTACCACCAGGGAAAAATTTCAAGATGCTTTTAATCAGGTCAATACTCATTTCCAGGAGGTATTTCCCCTGCTCTTCCAGGGGGGCAAAGCCTATCTCTTCCTGACCGATGAGACCGACCTGCTGGAAACCGGGATTGAGATTTTTGCCCAGCCACCGGGTAAAAAACTGCAGAGCCTTGATCTGCTTTCCGGCGGTGAACGTTCATTGACGGTCGTGGCCCTGCTCTTTGCCATATTCCTTACCAAGCCCAGCCCGTTCTGCCTGCTTGACGAAATCGACGCTGCACTTGATGACACCAATATAGACCGGTTCAATGTTCATCTGCAGAAGATGAGCGATTATTCCCAGTTCATAATGGTGACGCACAGCAAACAATCAATGCAGGCAGCCAATACCCTCTATGGCATCACCATGCAGGAGCAGGGTGTCTCTAAAATAGTTTCAGTAGACCTCCACTGACATATCCATGGAACATAAAAAAGAACGACGAGGACTTTTTCAGCGGCTTAAGGCAGGGCTGAGCAAAACCCATACCGCCATCGTTCGCCGCATAGAAGAAATAACGGCCGGCAAGCGTGAGATCAGCGAAGACCTTCTGGACCAGCTTGAAGAGGCCCTCATCGGGGCTGATATCGGGATAGCAACCATTAAGACCCTCATGGATTCCATTCGCTGGAAGGTGCAGCGCAAGGAGCTTGAAGAGGCAGAGAAGCTGAAAGATGCTCTTAAAACAGAGATCCTGTCCATGCTTGCCCACGGAGAGAAAGCTCTGCTGATTGATCCTGTTCGGCGCCCGTTTGTGATTCTCACCGTCGGCGTAAACGGAACGGGAAAGACCACTACCATCGCCAAGATGGCGCATTTGTTTAAAAGCCAGGGGCATACCGTGCTTCTTGCAGCCGCAGACACCTTCAGGGCCGCTGCCATTGAACAGCTCGAAATATGGGGGCACCGTGCCGGCTGTGCGGTAATAAAACACGCGAGCGGAGCAGACCCTTCTGCCGTGGTTTTTGATGCGCTCAAGGCAGCTCAGGCGCGGGGCACTGACGTGCTGATCATCGATACCGCCGGCAGGCTGCATACCAAAATTACGCTCATGGAGGAAATTAAAAAAGTGCAGCGGGTAATCAGCAAAGAGATTGCCGGCGCACCGCACGAGACGTTGCTCGTGCTCGATGCCACGACCGGACAGAATGCCATTGCCCAGGCGAAAATCTTCAAAGAGGCCCTTAACATTTCCGGTATTGCGCTCACTAAGCTCGACGGTACGGCCAAAGGCGGAGTCATCGTTGCCATCTGTGAAGAACTGAGACTGCCCGTTCGCTTTATAGGGGTGGGCGAAAAGATGGATGATGTGCGGGAATTTAATGCCCGGGATTTTGTTGATGCACTTTTTGAAGATTAGGGTATACTGTGTAGCATCAAACAGCTACTCAGTCGCTTAGTTGTTACATTCTTTTTTTTGGTAAGATAAATTCGAAATACGAATATCGAATCACGAAATAAATACAAAAATCAATCACTGAATGTTCAAAACAGCTTGTTATCCTCTGCATTGTTTAGCATTTTGGTTCCTTGGAATTTGTTTCGGATTTCGTGCTTCGGATTTCGAACTTATAAAACACACGTGAACATTTTTTAATTCCGGCTTGTCCGGGTTAGGATGTACACCAATGAACAATTCTTCCGTCACCCATATTGGTATTGCCGCTGCAGCGTTATCAAACAGCCCTCCCCCTGGCAGCATTGCACCCGCATCACCCTCTTTCCAGCACTCGGGCACGGTCATTAAACTTTCATCCACCCATCAGTGATGTAAGCCATGGAAAAAAAGAAAAAAACCGGCATTGATCTGGGCCTCTCAAAAGATGATAAAGCAACCCTCTACGCTATAGCCCGCACTGCTATTGAAAATTCTCTGGCCGGCAATAACCCTCCTTCCGGTGAAGTAACGTCAGACATACTGCGGGAAAAAAGAGGGGCTTTTGTTTCCCTCCATCTGCACGGAAACCTGCGGGGCTGCATAGGGTATATACATCCCACCAAACCGCTGTATAAAACAGTCCGGGATATGGCCATCGCAGCAGCGCTTCAGGATCCCCGCTTTGATCCGGTAACACAGCAAGAGCTTGAAGAGCTGGAAATTGAAATCTCTGTTCTTACGCCGATGACAAAAATTGAACACATACAGGAAATCGAAATAGGCAAGCATGGCCTTTATATAGTTAATGGTCCGTATCACGGCCTGCTTCTGCCGCAGGTTGCAACCAGTTACGCCTGGAATAAAAAAACCTTTCTGGAGCATACCTGCGAAAAGGCCGGGCTGCCCAAAAGTGCCTGGATGGATCAGGAAACAGAGATCTATATTTTTTCTGCAGACATTTTCTGACAGCGTGCCTCAGACGTGGCAAAGGCACGGCCAACTTTTATTATCTCCCGGTAATCTTGATGGTACCGTAAAAAGCCCCGGCGCGTGTCATTGAGCGGAGCGACACGGCAATCTTGCTTTTTCAAGCACTTACAAATGCAGAGATTGCTTCACTTCGTTCGCAATGACAGTTCTTTGTCTTTTTACGAGAGCATCAATCTTAATCACAGCACCATGAAACACGCATACGCGAGAGCTCAAGCTATATTTCCAATAATGTTTGCATGTCTGCTGCTGCTTATGCCGGGTATTAATGGATACGCCGGCGCTGCCGGTCAGGTGGCTGAGGACAGCGCTGACCCTGCGCATGGTGACACGTTTATCGACAGCTCCATTGGCGATGCCAGCACCCTCATTCCCATCCTGGCCTCTGACAGCGCCTCTCACAGTGTCGCCGGGCTCATTTATAACGGCCTGGTAAAATATGATAAAAACCTGAACCTCATTGGCGACCTTGCTGAGTCATGGGAAATACTGGATAAGGGCCTGACCATACGCTTTCACCTCAGGAAAAATGTGTTCTGGCACGACGGGCAGCCGTTTACCTCACGGGATGTTCTTTTTACCTACCGCACCATGTGCGACCCGAAGACGCCGACCGCCTATGCTGACCCGTTTCTCCAGGTAAAAGATGCACGGGCACTGGATGATTTTACCTTCCAGGTACACTACGCAAAGCCCTTTGCTCCCGCGCTTGAAAGCTGGGGCCTGTCCGTGCTCCCCGAGCATCTGCTGAAGGGTAAAGACATTGTCAAAAGTGAACTCTCCCGGCATCCGGTGGGCACCGGGCCCTATATATTTCAAAGCTGGGAGTCAGGCGCAAAAATTACCCTGCAGGCAAACCCCCGCTACTTTGAAGGCAGACCTTTCATTGACCGGTATGTGTACCGGGTAATTCCTGACAGTGCCACGATGTTTCTTGAACTCAAATCCGGAACCATAGATCGCATGGGCCTCACCCCGATGCAATATACCCGCCAGACCGATACACCCTATTTCAGACAATATTTTAAAAAGTATTGCTACCTCTCCTTCTCCTATACCTATCTGGGATATAATTTAAAAAACCCGCTCTTTAAAGACAGCCGGGTGCGCCAGGCAATAAGCTGTGCAATTGATAAGCAGGAACTGATCGATGTGGTGCATATGGGACTGGGGCAGATTGCAACCGGCCCCTATAAACCCGGCACGTGGGTATATAACCCGGAGGTAATAAAATATCCCTTCAATCAGCACCAGGCACGGGAGCTACTCAGTAAGGCAGGCTGGGAGGACCATGACGGAGACGGGGTGATCGACCGGGACGGCACGCCTTTTCAGTTCACCATACTGACCAACATCGGCAATAACGAGCGTGCTAAATGCGCAGAAATTATCCAGTACCGCCTGGCACAGGTCGGTATCAGGGTAAAAATTCGCATCATAGAATGGGCCTCATTTATCAATCAGTTTATAAACCAGCGCCGCTTTGAAGCGGTCATTCTGGGGTGGACTATTCCCCAGGACCCGGATCTGTATGACATCTGGTATTCAGGTAAAACCAAGCCGGAAGAGCTTAACTTTATTTCTTACAGCAACGCCGAGGTTGACGGGCTGCTCATAAAAGCGCGCAACACCTTTGATCAGAACGAGCGCCGGAAGTACTATTTCAGGATTCAGGAAATACTGGCGGAAGAGCAGCCCTGCACCTTTCTCTACGTTCCTGATGCGCTGCCCGTTATCAGCAGCCGGTTTCACGGCATAGAGCCTGCTCCGATAGGGATAGACTATAATTTTATAAAATGGTATGTACCAAAACAAGAGCAGAAATATGTACCGTAATTTTCAGGGCAAAAGGCTAAGAGGTGAAAAGGTTAAGAGGTTTTTTGTACTGTCTCTATCAGTTATTTGCCTTTTAGCCTCTTCGCCTTTTAACCTCTTGCATAACTGAGATGATCAAATATCTTCTAAAACGTATCTTGGCGATGATTCCCATGCTCATCGGGATAACCATGATCTCGTTTGCCATTATTCATATTGCACCGGGGTCTCCGGCGGACCTCCTCATACAGATGAATCCCAAGGCATCGCCGGATGCTAAAGCCCGGCTGCGCGCTTATTACGGTTTGGATAAACCTCTCCCAATGCAATATTATTACTGGCTTAAACGAATAGCGGTCCTTGATTTCGGCTTTTCATTCTCTCCTGACGGCCGAAAAGTTGCTGATAAAATATTTGAGCGCATGCCGGTGACGGTCACGCTCAATGTTCTTTCGCTTCTGCTCATTATGGCGGTTGCGCTGCCCCTGGGAATCCTTTCATCGATGTATCAGCACTCCTTTCTGGATAAATGCGCTACCGTGTTTGTCTTTCTCGGCTTTGCCTGGCCGTCTTTCTGGCTGGCGCTTCTGCTCATGATGCTGTTTGGCGTAAAATTAGGATGGCTTCCTATCTCAGGACTGACATCTCTCAACCATGATACGCTGTCGTTGCTGGGAATGGCAGCTGATTACGGCCGGCATCTTCTGCTGCCGGTGCTGGTCAGCGCGTTCGGCGGGCTGGCAGGCATGTCCCGCTATGTGCGCTCCAGTATGCTTGAAGTGATCCGGCAGGATTACATCATAACAGCCCGGGCCAAAGGTCTTGAAGAGCGCAGCATCATATATCGTCATGCCCTGCGCAATGCCCTGCTGCCGATCATTACGCTGCTTGGCCTTTCAGTTCCGGGCCTCATCGGCGGCAGTGTTATTTTCGAGACCATATTTTCCATCCCCGGTATGGGCCAGCTGTTCTGGGCAAGCGCCATGTCCCGTGATTACCCGTTAATCATGGGCATGCTGGTCATAGGTTCCGGTCTGACCCTTATGGGTAATCTCATTGCAGACCTGTCATACGCACTGGCAGATCCGCGCATCAGAGTAAAATAATTCCATGAGTGATCCCCTCCACGCACAACAATCTGATTTCTGGTACCGATTTGCGCAGGACAAACTTGCCGTGTCCGGTGGGCTGATTGTCATCAGCCTTTTCATGCTGTCGTTTCTGGCGCCGTATATTTCCCCCTGCGACCCAACGGCGATAGATGCCCGGCATGTTCTGACAGCGCCCAGCACAGAACATTTGTTTGGAACAGATGATCTGGGCAGGGATGTATTGAGCCGGGTATTGATGGGAGCCGGTATCTCCCTCAAAGTGGGTTTTTTTGCCGTGGGGATTTCAGTGCTGATCGGTGTGCTGCTGGGCTCTATTGCCGGCTATTACGGAAAATTTATCGACATGATAATTATGCGTTTTGTTGACACCATGCTCTGCATTCCGTCTTTCTTTCTCATTATCACGTTAATTGCCCTGTTTGAACCGAGCATCTGGATCATCATGATCGTCATCGGCGCAACCAGCTGGATGGGAGTGGCGCGCCTCATCAGGGCGGAATTTTTAAGCCTGAAGCAGCGGGAGTTTGTGCTGGCTGCGCGTGCTGCCGGTGCCGGCGATCTGCGGATAATCTTTATGCATATACTCCCCAACGCGCTCGCTCCGGTTCTGGTCTATGCTACGCTGGGAATAGCATCCGCCATACTCATTGAATCTGCCTTAAGCTTTCTTGGGATCGGCGTCCAGCCGCCAACTCCAAGCTGGGGCAATATTCTCACCGCAGGTAAAGACAATATAGAAATTGCCTGGTGGCTGTCGCTCTTTCCGGGGCTTGCTATTTTGATTACCGTCCTTGGCTACAATCTCCTCGGCGAAGGTATTCGCGATTCCCTTGATCCCCGCCTGAGGTAGGATCTATTGTTTTATTAATTTTTTAAATCATATTTCATGCCATATTGCTTCATAATTAAAGAGATTATGTAATATATTTTTATTGACATCGTTCAACTGTTATACTATTAGAGCCTTTAAAATAGAGTATTTGGTGACCTTCAATAATATAACCCAATTTAAAAAAGAGAGGAGATTTATATGACCAAGGCAGAACTCATTGACGCGGTCGCAAAAGGCTGCAAAGAGGATGTCAGCAAAAAAGCTGTTGAAGTGATTGTTGATTGCGCATTTGAAACCATTGGCAAATCGATCAAGAAGGAAAAGCGGTTTGCTTTTCCCGGCTTTGGTGTATTCACGGTAAAATCAAGAAAAGCCCGCATCGGTGTTAATCCGCGCACCAAGGAAAAAATTAAAATCAAAGCAAGCAAGACGGTCGGCTTTAAACCTGCTCCAACCCTTAAGACCGGCCTGTAATCATCATCCTGGTATGTTATGAAAGGCTGCTGCCGCAATGGGTTGCAGCCTTTTTTGTTTTCATTGTCCCTTGTCTCTGCTTCAGCGTTGTCTCCGACAACAAGGTTCCCTGACTTCCAGCAGCATCCGGTATAGTATCTGCAGACGGGATTGCTGAAACCCTGTTGACATCTGCTCTTATTAGCTATATATATTTATTATAACCACAGAGAATTTATATGAACATATTCTCTGTGGTTAGATTTTTTAGTGCCCCTATAACAGGTATTGGAGATGAGTAACAGAAAAATTAAAATTGCTGTTGATGCAATGGGTGGAGACTTTGCTCCGCGAGCTGTTGTTGAAGGTTCCGTACAAGCATGCCGGGAACTGGGTGCAGAGATTATTCTGGTAGGAAAAGAGCAAGCCATACGGATGGAATTGAAACGGCATAAAACAGCCGGACTCCCCCTGTCTATCCACAAAGCCTCGGAAATCGTCGGCATGGAGGATAATCCCCTCGATGTCGTGCGCAAAAAGAAGGATTCATCAATCCGAGTGGGAATCGAGCTTGTGCACGAGAACAAGGCAGACGCTTTTGTCAGTGCCGGGAATTCCGGGGCTGTCGCATCCGGTGCCCTGTTTGTGCTGAACCGCATCAAAGGCATTGATCGTCCTGCCATCGCCACTATTCTGCCGGCGCTTAAAAGTCGCGTGGTCCTTCTTGATGCAGGCGCCAACAACAGCTGCAAGCCCTATCACCTCGCCCAGTTTGCCGTCATGGGCTCTGTCTACAGTAAATATTACCTTTCATGCGCAAGCCCTCGCATAGCAGTCCTGAGCAACGGAGAAGAAGAATCCAAGGGAACTGATATTACCCGCGAAGCCCATGCGCTCCTGCGCAAAAGCAAACTTAATTACATCGGCTATATAGAGGGCAAAGATGTTTTCAAGGGCGCTGCGGATGTTGTTGTGTGCGACGGCTTCACCGGCAATGTGCTTTTAAAAGTGGCCGAGGGAGTGGCAGAGTGCCTGGGTAAAGCGCTTAAGGAGGAGATGAGCAGCAGCCTGTGGTCAAAAATCGGCTACCTGTTTTCGCGCACCGCGTTTACCAACTTCAAAAATAGATTTGACTACGCTCAGTACGGCGGGGCACTGCTACTCGGCGTGAGAGGGCCGGTTATCATCAGCCATGGCAGATCAACTGCTGAAGCAATGAAAAATGCCGTTAAAATGGCCGCGCAGTGTGTTGAGCACAAGGTGGTCTACCACCTGGCAAATGACCTCGAAGTCAGCCAGGACTTTGCGACATTCGCTAAAAAGCCGTCTCTTTTTGAAAAGCTCTTCAAGGCTGAGAAAAAACCAGAGCCCGAACAGCTGTAAAGAATACGATAAAAGTCTTTATCATGCCGGTGCGCGCCGAACGTTACGCCTGATGCAGCCTTTTGCTTAAGTAGCCCTCCCCTGTTCTCACAAACTCAACCCAGCGCTTCATTGGGAATGCGTGAAACCTGGTCTGGTTACTGATATTCTTCCACAACGATGCAACCAGCCAGCGCTTGAATGCGGTCTCCTCCCCTAACAGAGTAAACAACTCGCTGCGTATTTTTTGTGCCTCTTCCCCGCTGCCGGCAACTTCTGCTTCGGCGCTTCCCCTCCAGTATTCTTCAAGTACGGTAAGGTACAGGGAAGTTATGGTTCTCCTGCCGCTGATGGTTCTATCTTTTACCGGCAGGTTACCCCGCCAGCGAAGGCATCCGATGCTCGCCACCAGAATATCGACGCGCCGCACAAATTTAAAATGACACGCAGGCTCCGCGGTACCACCCACATCGCACAAAAAATCGTGAGCCTGGTACCCCATCTCCTTTTGGATTGCCCGCTCTAAAGCAGCCATGCGTTTATGCCAGTCCGGGGCAAGCTCCTGCGCGGTATAGGGAGCCAGCGATACTTTTCCCCGGGCGTTGTTGCCCCAGTACGAGCAGTTGAGCGCGCGGCTTGAGAGCCCCAAATAGGTACGCTCCACCAGCAATTCTTTAAGAGGTTCCCGGTTGCCAAGGAAGGTAAATACTTTATGTGCAATGCTTTCCTGTTTTGATGATTTGTTGTGCTGTTTTGCGGTGTCTTTTTCGCCCAGCCATTGTTTCAATGCTTCCGCGTAATCAATCAGCTCCTGCCTGCGCGCAGTGTCGATCTGGTAGTGCAGGCCGAACGCCGTGTGCGGGCTGCCGCCGATGGCAGCGCACAGTTCATGCACTCTCCGGGGGTAATCATAACGCCAGATGCAGCAGAAATCCGCCATGACCCTCATGTCGCGTTGCTCCGGCGAAAGCCTGCCCAGACTTCGTTCCAGCTCATTGATTTCCAGGATGTTTTCATCCGAGCCCGAATAACTGCCTGATTGCAGATTGCCATCGCAGTAGCAGTGTCCATGAGTGTGGGTACCTTCCATGAGGTGGTGAATCAGTCGGTAGGGAATGCCTTCTCCTTTCAGAATCGTAGTGTGCGGTGTTAACAGCGTGTGTTCCATGCTTATCTCCGTTTGCGTTTAAAAGTAATGGTTATGTCAATAATATTTTAAAAGCCACCTTCCGTGGTGAACTCGGTCATACCATCGCTTTTCACAAGTTACACTATGGACTTTAATCAGCGCGGCTATTATGTTATAAACTTCCTGC
>Ga0209254_10003913_pt1 | contig 13608 bp, 14 predicted proteins | sample FrelakmetDIP11DI_FD_187148 | JGI IMG/M metagenome (GOLD analysis project Ga0209254, IMG submission 187148) | Freshwater lake sediment microbial communities from the University of Notre Dame, USA, for methane emissions studies - DIP11 DI (SPAdes)... | ecosystem: Environmental > Aquatic >...
CACGTCGACGACCTCGTCGACGGTCAGCCGGCCGACCAGGCGGCCGTTGGCGTCGACCACCGGCGCCGAGACGAGGTCGTAGCGCTCGAAGGCCTGCGCCGCCTCGCTGGCGTCGTCCATCGGCGACAGCGTCAGGATGTCAGTCCTCATCACGGCCGCGACTTCGGCATCGGGTTCGTTGATCAGCAGCCGGTCGAGCGGAAGCGCCCCCTTGAGCAGGCCCTCGCGGTCGACGACGAACACCTGGTCGGTATGACCCGGCAGCGCGTCGAACCGGCGCAGGTAGCGCAGCACGACTTCGAGCGTCACGTCATCGCGGATCGACAGCGGCTCGAAGTCCATCCGCGCGCCGACCGAGTCCTCCGGGTAGCTGAGCGCTGCGTTCAGCTGCGCCCGCTCCTTGCTGCTCAGGTCACGCGAGATGCGCTCGACCAGTTCCGCGGGCAGTGCCGGCGCGAGATCGGCGAGCTCGTCGGCCTCCAGCCTGCGCGCCGCCGCCTCCAGTTCGGCCGGGTCCATCACCGCAATCAGCGACTCGCGCACCGCCTCCGACACTTCGAGCAGCACGACGCCGTCGATCTCGGCCTTGACGCTGTCCCAGACCAGCAGGCGCTCCTCCGGCGGCAGCGCCTCGAGCACGTAGGCGATGTCGGCCGGGTGCAGCCAGTCGACGATCGACCTCAGCTCGGTCAGGTGCTGCCGATGGATCAGCGACTCGACGAGCGGTTTCTTCTCCTCGTGCGGCAGGTGCTCGCGCTGCGCCAGCGCTTCGACACGCTGCTGCCTGCCGAGCACCGACTGCACGCGCGCCAGCGCGCGCTGCGCCTCCACGGGGTCGCGCGCGTGGCGGGACGTCGCAGGCGAAGTCCTGTCGAGCAGTGCCTCGTTCATTGCCGCCGGATTCTAGGCTCCGCCTGCGCCTCTTCCACGCGCGGCACGAGCCGCCGCAGCCGCGCGGTCAGGGAATCGAGACGTCGCCCATGTAGCCCAGGATCGTGCCGGCGCGGCCGGCAAGGTAGGCAGAGCCCCGGTTGCGGTCGTAGTACTTCGGCCGCGGCAGCATCACCGCCAGGCGCGCCGATTCCTCCGGCCCCAGCCGCGATGCAGAGGAGCGGTAGTAGTGCCGCGCTGCTGCCTCGGCGCCGAACACCCCGTCGCCCCATTCGGCGACATTCAGGTAGACCTCCAGGATGCGCCGCTTGCTCCACAGCGCCTCGATCATGTAGGTGATGATCAGTTCCTGGCCCTTGCGCACGTAGCTGCGCTCCGGCGACAGGAACAGGTTCTTGGCCAGCTGCTGCGAAATCGTGCTGCCGCCGCGCGCGGCGCGGCCGCGCTTGCGGTTGGCCTCGAGCGCCTTCTGGATGGCCTCCCAGTCGACCCCTTCGTGCGCGAGGAAGCGGGCATCCTCGGCGGCGATGACCGCGCGCTTCAGGTGCGCGGAGATGGCACCATAGCCGACCCAGGTGTGCCGCAGGCCGGCGCCCGGACGGACCGACTCGATCCGCGCGCGCTCGCGCGCCATGAAGGCCGTCTCCGCGGGGTCGACCCACCGATACAGCGCGATCCAGCCGAGGTACCAGAGCTGCAGCAGCAGCGCCGCCGCGGCGGCAAGCAATGCCAGCCGCCAGAGCCAGCGGCCGGCACGGGAAAACGTCATCGCGCCGCGGCGCTCTCCGACGTCGCCTCGGCGTTCAGCAGGCGGCGCAGTTCCTTGAACACCGGCGCCGTGTCCGGCCGCACGCCGCGCCAGAGCTGGAACGACTCGGCCGCCTGCTCGATCAGCATGCCGAGACCGTCGCTCACCTTGCGCGCGCCGCCGCGGCCGGCCAGCTGCATGAAGGGCGTCGGCGCCGGCGCGTACAGCAGGTCGTAGGCCAGCGTGCAGTCGTCGAAGGTCTCGGCGTCGATCGGCGGCGTGGTGTGGCTGAGGCTGGTCGCCGTCCCGTTGATCACCAGGTCGAAATGCTCGGCCGGCACCTCGTCGAAGCTCAGTGCGAGGACGCCGAATTCCTCAGCGAGTTCCTGCGCGCGCTCGTGCGTGCGATTGGCCACGGCGATCCACTTCGGCTTCTCCTCCAGCAGGGATCCGATCAGGCCGCGCACGCCGCCGCCGGCGCCGAGCACGAGGATGGTCGAGTCCTCGATGCGGAACTTCAGCCGCTGCGAGACGTCGCGGACGAAGCCGATGCCGTCGGTGTTGTCGCCGCTGATCGCGTCGCCGTCGAACTTCAGCGTGTTCACCGCGCCGGCGAGCCGCGCCCGCGGCGTCAGACGGTCGGCGAGCTTGGCGGCGTCGAGCTTGAACGGGATCGTCACGTTCAGGCCTCGATAACCCGCCTCACGCAGGCCGAGCGCGAACTCCTCGAAACCGTCGAGCGGGGCTTCCAGCCGCTCGTAGGTGATCGACTGCCGCGTCTGCCGGCCGAACAGCCGGTGGATCTCCGGGCTCTTGCTGTGCGCGATCGGGTTGCCGACCACGGCGTACTTGTCGGGCTGCTTCATCGATCAGGGCACGACCGGCCGATCGCCGCTTCGGGTGGCGAACTTGTCATTGGTGAAGATCCACGTCCGCGTGATTTCGAGTACGTCGGTGTCGCGCGCAATTTCCGGCGGAAACGGCGGGAACGGCGCCGACAGCTTGACGATGTGCCGCGCCGCGCGGTCGAGCACCGGCGAGCCCGACGACTCGTCGATCGCGGCATGCACCAGCCTGCCATCCGCGCCGATGACCACCGTCATCCGCAGCGCGCCGTAGATGCGTCCGCGCGCTTCGGCAGGATAGTGCTCATTGCCGATCCGTTCCACCCAGGTGCGCCAGTCCTCGACGTAGCGGGCGTAGCGGTATTCCGACGCGCTCGGCATGAAGTGGTGCCGGCGCGGCCGCTTCTGGTAGTCGGAGATGCTGCGGGCGATCTCCGCCTGCATGCGCGCCAGCACGTCGCGCGTGGCGTCAACGGTTCCCGCATCCGGCTGCTCGGCAGGCACCGGCCGCTCGGGATCGGCAACGGTCAGGTCGGCGCCGTCCGGCAGGGCGAGCTTCCGCGGCTGCTGCACGGACCGCTCGACCGGCGCCCGCGCCACTTCCAGGGTCTCGCCGTCCCGGCTTTGCATCAGATTGGGCAGCGGCGAAGTCCGCCGGCCGGCATCGTGCGCGCCGCCGCCGTCGAGGTTTTCCTGCGCATAGGCCTCGGGCCGGCTCGGCCGGAACTGCGAGCGCGCGTTGACCAGGATGATCTCCAGCGCCGGATCCGTCGCGCGCAGCCGCAGCATCTCGGGATCGACGAAGCGGATCGCAAGGACCACCGCGTGCGCGGCGAGCGACACGCCGAGGGCGATGACCAGCATGCGGTTCTGTTGCGGCAAGGGCGACATCTGTTCGTCGCAGGGGGTACGACCCTTCGGAGGAAAACTGCCGGCCGATTGTATCGATGGTGCCTGCGGCCGCCGCAGGAATGCTAGCCCGCCTGCGGTAGCTCGGGCGACGGACCCGCCGCGGAGGCCTCGCCGTTGCCCTCGGCCAGCGCCGTGGTTTCCTCATCGAGTTCGTCGAGCCGGCCGGCGGCTTCCTGCAGAACCCGATGCAGGCGCAGTTCGACGGTCAGGTCGACTTCGTCTATCCCGAGCACGTCGAGCTCCACCCGCTGGCCGCGGTCGAGCATCGGCAGGCCAGCGACCCGGGTCAGCATCGGCATGTCGTCGAGCCGCAGCAGGTCCGGCTTCAGGACGGTGGCGCCGACGCGCGCCACGTCCTCCTGCCGCAGCCAGCGCAGGCACCAGTAGCGCTCGAGCCGTTCCTGGAACTCGCCGTACAGCGTGTAGGCAGCGTCAAAAGAGGAGACGATGCCGTACAGGTCGGCATCGCTGGCCGGATAGGGCGGCGCCTCGCCGCGCACCGCGGCGATCAGCTGCTGCTGGTTGACGAGATCGACATAGCGGCGCAGCGGCGAGGTGCACCAGGTGTAGTGCGGCACGCCCATGCTCTCGTGGGGTGCCGGAACGGTGCTCATGCGCACGCGTCCAGGCAGCCACCGACCGCCCACGCGCTGCAGGCTTTGCGAGCGATAGATGCCGGCACGCTTCAGTTCCGCTAGCCAGCCGGCCCAGTGGCTGTTGGCGAGGATCATCAACTCGGCGACGATCAGGTCCAGCGGCGCACCGCGCCGGCGCGGCCGGATCGTCACCCGCGCGCTCTCTTCGTCACCGTCGAGCACGAACGCGTAGTCGATCTTGCCGACCGGCTCCAGCTTGCCTCGGGCGGCTTCCCGCTCGGCCAGCAGGGCGCGGGCGAAATGCCAGAGGAACAGCAGTTCACGGCCGTGCGGCACGGCGAGCGCGCCGGCGGCGATGTGCACTTCGGTGACCTGCTCATCGAGCAGGTCGTGGCGCAGATTGGCGTCGACGCGGATGCGTTCGAGCCGCGTGTCGAAGGCGAGCGCCCGCAGGCTGTCGCGCTCGACATCGATGTACAGCGACAGCACCGGCAGCACCCGGCCAGCGGCCAGCGAAAAGCCGCCGATCCACGGCTCGGGCAGCATCGTGATCTTCAGGCCCGGCGCGTAGATCGTCGACATGCGGCCGCGCGCCACCTGGTCGAGTGCGTCGCCGCGGGCAATCGCGGTGGCGGGCGCGGCGATGTGGATGCCGATCCGCACGCGGTCATCCATGAATTGCACCGAGAACGCGTCGTCGATCTCGGTGGTGGCCGAGTCGTCGATCGAGAAGGCCGCCATCGGCGCCAGCGGGAGATCCTCGGCCGGCACGGCCGGCGGCGGCAGGCCGGCCGGAAAGCCGGTGCCGTGCGGAAACGTGGCGGCGAGAAAGCTGTCGAGGTGCCAGCGGTACGGCGAGGCGATCGCGCCCCGCGCCAGCAGCAGACGCAGCGGCGACAGATGCAGTTCGCTCGCCGCCTGCTCAAGGGCCTTGTACTCGATGCCGTTCCTGTCCGGCCTCACCAGCAGCGCCACGCCAAGCGCCCCGATCGCCGGCGGCAGTTCGCCCGCCACGAGCATCTCGACGTACCGCTGCTTCTGCGCATCCTGCACGCGGCGGCGCTCGACCGCAGCCAGCGCCTGCTTCAGGATCTCCAGCGGCGCCGGACGGAAGCGCCCGCGCCCCTTGCGGTGGAAGTGCACGGGCGCCCCGTGCAGGCGCAGCAGGATGGCGGCCGCCTCGACCGCCGACGGGGCATGGCCGTGATACTCGCGCGCCATTTCCTCGAAGCCGAACTCCTGCTGCGGGGCGCACTCCCACAGGAAGTCGATATCGATCGCCTCGGCCTCGCGCTGGGCCTGCTGCAGCAAGGCGCCCGGCGCCGGCGCCTCGAAGCGCAGCAGCACGTGCGAGGCGCGCACCTTGGTGCGCTTGCCGCTGGCCGTCTCGACCTGGTAGGAGGAATCGGTCGCCGCCAGCACCGTGCCGGCCTTGAAGCTGCCGTCGTCGTCGAAGAGCAGATGCACAGGACTCGTCCGTTACAGGCTGGCGACGAAGGTCTTGACCCCGCGCAGCATCAGTTCGACGGCGATCGCCGCCAGCACCAGACCAAGCAGGCGCTCGAATGCCAGCGTGACCCGCTCGCCGAGGAACCGCATGATGCGCTCGGAGAATGCGAGCAGCAACGCACTGACCGCCATCACGACCGCAATCGCCGCCACCCATTGCCAGAGGCCTTCCGGATCGCGCGACACCAGCAGCAGCACGGTGGCCAGCGCCGACGGGCCGGCCAGCGCCGGCACGGCCAGCGGCACGATGAACGGCTCGCCGCCCGGCGCCTGGCCGAAGATGCCCTCGGGCGTCGGAAACACCATGCGCAGCGCGACCAGCATCAGCACCACGCCGCCGCCGATCTGCAGGCTCAGTTCGGACAGGCCGAGCAGGCGCAGGAACGGATCGCCGATGAAGACGAACGCCACCAGCACGGCGAAGGCGATCACGCACTCGCGCAGGATGATCGCGCGCCGGCGTTCGCGCGGAACGTCGCGCAAGGCGCTGACGAAGATCGGGATGTTGCCGAGCGGATCGCAGACGATCAGCAGCAGAACCACCGCGGAGACGAAACCCGCTTCCATCAGCCGATGTCGAGTTCGCGGCCGCCGCTGGCAGCGACCAGGGCGCCCGGCGCGATGGGGAAGACGCAGTGCGGCGTGCCGCCCGCGGCCCAGACGGTTTCGAAGCGGCGCAGTGAAGAGTCGACGACGATCGCCAGGGGCAGCGGGTGGCCAACCGGCGCCACGCCGCCGACCGCGAAGCCGGTGTGCTCGCGCACGAATTCCGGCGTTGCCCGCTCGATCGGCTCGCCGAGGGCCTCGGCGACGCGCGTCTCGTCGACGCGCCGGTCGCCGGCGGCGATGACCAGCACCGCCCGCGACGAGCGGCTGGCGCGAAACACCAGCGACTTGGCGATGCGCCCGACGTCGATGCCGAGCGCATCGGCGGCCTGCTGCGAGGTGCGCGCCGCCACCGGCAGCCCGATCACGCGGCTGTCGAGGCCGAGCGCATCGAGCGCGTCCTGCACCCGTTGCGCCGACGCGGGCAGAGCGGAGTTCTCCGGCGGCATCACGGTCGGCCCGCGGTTGTTGACCGGGAGGCTGCCTCTCAGGCGCATCTAGCAGCGTCCCGCTTCCAGTCGATGCCGCAGAAACCGAGCACCTCGTCGAGGTATGCGGCGAAGTCGCCGATCTCATGGTTGGAGCCGTCGATGACCCGTTGCCGGCAGCCGGCGTACTTGGCCGTCATCGTTCGCCAGTCGATCACCTCGTCGCCGGTGGCGGCGAGCAGGAAGTAGCGCTCCGGCCGCGTTATCGACGGCGTGTCGAGCGCGCGCAGTTCATCGAAGTGCTCCGGCTTGACCTCGATGGTCTGTGCGGAGAAGAACACCGGCTGCGTGCCGACATGGGCGCGCAGGTCATCGTACGGCGTGATCGCCGGGTTGAGCAGAGCGGCGCGACAACCGACGCGTTCGGCGAGCCAGGTCGCGTAATAGCCGCCGAGCGACGAGCCGATCAGCACCAGCTCCCGCGGATCCTCGAGCCGGGCCGCGGCGTCGATCAGTTGCGCCGCAGCGCGCGGCGAGGCCGGCAACTGCGGGCACACGAAGTCGTCGAGCCGCCCGCGCGCCGCCATCGCTGCGCGAACCATCTGCGCCTTCCTCGACTGGGGCGACGAGCGAAAACCGTGCAGGTAGAGGATCACGCCGGCTGCTCCTGGCCGAGCCCGGCCAGGGCCGACAGCAGGCGTCCATGCACGCCGCCGAAACCGCCGTTGCTCATCACCAGCACGTGATCGCCCGGCCGCGCCTCGCCGACCACCGACCGGACGAGAGCATCGAGGTCGTCGAAGCTGCGCGCCTGCGCCCCCATCGGCGCGAGTGCCTGCGCCGGCTCCCAGCCGAGCGCGCTCCTGCCGCTGCGCGCGCCGTAGCAGAAGACCAGGTCCGCCGCCCGCAGGCTTTCCGGCAGGCGCGCGCTCATCGTGCCGAGCTTCATCGTGTTCGAGCGCGGTTCGAGCACGGCGAGAATGCGCGCGCCGCCGACCCGGCGGCGCAGCCCGGCGAGCGTCGTCTCGATCGCCGTCGGATGGTGCGCGAAATCGTCGTAGACGGCGACCCCGCCGGCCACGCCGCGCAGTTCGAGCCGTCGACTGACGCCGCCGAAGCGCTGCAGCGCTTCGATCGCAACGGCCGGCGCGACGCCGGCGTGCCGCGCAGCGGCAATTGCCGCCAGCGCGTTGCTGCGGTTGTGCCCGCCGGCCAGCGGCAGCCGCAGCCGGCCGAGCCGCTCGGCACCGAAGGCGACCTCGAAGTCGTGCCGGGCGCCCTCTTCGATCGCCTGCGCGTGCCAGCCATCCTCGACGCCGAACCTCTCTTGTTCGGACCAGCAGCCGCGCGCCAGCACCCGCGCCAGCGCTGCATCAGCGCCGTTGACGATCAGACGGCCGCGGCCGGGCACGCCGCGCACGAGGTGGTGGAACTGGGTTTCGATTGCGGCCAGATCGGCAAAGATGTCCGCGTGGTCGTACTCGAGGTTGTTGAGCACGGCCGTGCGCGGGAAGTAGTGGACGAACTTGCTGCGCTTGTCGAAGAACGCGGTGTCGTACTCGTCGGCCTCGATGACGAACAACGGCGACGCGCCCGCCCGGGCGGACACGCCGAAGTCGGCCGGCACGCCGCCGATCAGGAATCCCGGCGCCAGTCCGGCGTGCTCGAGGATCGCCGCCAGCATTGCCGAGACGGTCGTCTTGCCATGGGTGCCGGCCACCGCCAGAACCCAGCGCCCGCGCAGCAGGTTTTCGCCGACCCACTGCGGTCCCGAGATGAACCGCGCCCCGGACTCGAGGATCGCCTCCATCAGCGGGTTGCCGCGCGTGACCACGTTGCCGATCACGTACAGGTCGGGGGCGAGGCCGAGTTGCCCGGCGTCGTAACCCTCGATGACCTCGATGCCGGCCGCACCAAGCAGGTCGCTCATCGGCGGGTAGACATTGGCGTCACAGCCGGTGACGCGGTGCCCCGCCGCGATCGCCAACTGGGCGACACCGCCCATGAAGGTGCCGCAGATGCCCAGTATGTGAAGGTGCAAGGCGCGTCCCCGCCGGCCAGAAGACCGGTAGTTTAAGGGCCGCGTTGATTAGACTCGGCGCATGATCCGCTTCGCATCGGCGGCGGGAGGCCGCGAAGATCTGACGCTCGAACTGGCAGCGACGGCCGCGCGCCTCATTGCCGAGGATGGCTGCGACTACGCCACCGCCAAGCGCAAGGCGGTGCTGCTGGTGCTCGGCGATGCGGCTGCCGCGCGGGGGCGGCTGCCGGAAAACGATCTGGTCGAATCCGAGCTGCGGCGCTACCTGCGCACGTTCGGCGGCGAGCGCCACGCGGCGCTGATCACCGCACTGCGCACCGTCGCGCTCGCGCTGATGGAGTACTTGGCGCCGTTCAACCCGCACCTGGTCGGCGCGGTCCTGAACGGCACCGCGACCGAACACTCGAGCCTGCACCTGCACCTGTTCACCGACAGCGCCAAGGATGTCGAGATCTTCCTGCTTAACGATGGCGTTCGATTCAGCGTCGAGGAGACGAACGAGTCGGCCGGCGCGCTCGAATCCATCCACTTGCAGGTGCCGCGCCGGCTGTTGAGCGCAGCAACACCTGCCCTCGACGCGGTGCTCGGCGTCCTGCCGACCGATGCCGTTCGGGTGGCCTCGCGTTTCCGCTCCTCCGACCCCTCCCTGTCGCCGATCGAGAAGGCCGGCCGCGCCGGAGCGGCGGCGCTGCGTTCGCTGCTCGCCGCGCCGGACAGTGCCGGATGAACCGGCGCACCGGCCTGATTCTGCTGGCCACCGGCGCGCTGGCGGGTGCGCTAGGCGTGGCCATGAGCTGGCGGCGCACCGAGCCGGCGGCGGTGACCGCCGGGACGACGGCTGCGTTGTTCGCCGCGACCTTTCCCGATGCGTACGGCCAGCCACAGCCGCTGGCGCAATGGCGCGCGCGGCCACTGATCGTGAACTTCTGGGCGACCTGGTGTCCGCCCTGCGTGGAGGAGATGCCGGATCTGCAGCAGGTCCGCAACGCGTATCGCGACCGAGGGGTCGAGGTGATTGGAATCGGCATCGACAACGCCGCCAGGATTGCGGAGTTCCGCGACCGGCACCGCATCACGCTGCCGCTGCTGGTCGCAGGCGCAGGCGGCAGCGAGTTGAACCGCACCCTCGGCAATGACAGCGGGGCACTGCCTTACACGGTGCTCATTGGCGCCGACGGCCGTATTCGAGAGCGGCACCTGGGACAGGTGAAGCCAGAACAACTGCGGCGATGGCTCGACGCCGTGGTGCCGCCCCGCTGATACAGCCCGCTGGACACTGTCGGCTCAAAAGTACACAATCCGCCGTCATCTTTGTTGATCGCCGCCTTTTTTCATCGAAGTGCGGCAACACAATGACCAGGCACATCCTTGTTCTGAACGGCCCGAACCTGAATCTGCTCGGCACTCGAGAGCCGCAGATCTACGGTTCCATGACCCTGGCGGACATCGAGCGCCGACTCTCCGCCGTTGCCGCTGGCCGCCAGGCGCGCGTCACCTTCTTCCAGAGCAACCATGAGGGAGCGCTGGTCGATCGCATCCAGTCGGCAAGAAACGAAACCGTCGATTTCATCATCATCAATGCCGGCGCGCTGACGCACACCAGCGTCGCATTGCGCGACGCGCTCGCCGCGGTGGCGGTCCCGTTTGTCGAGGTCCACCTGTCCAACGTATATCGCCGCGAGGAGTTCCGCCACCGTTCACTGCTGGCGGACCTCGCCGTGGGTGTCGTCGCCGGACTGGGTGCGGCCGGCTATCGCTATGCGCTGCAGTACGCGCTCGACCCGGACGCGCCCTGACCGGGTCGGCGCGCCGGCTGCGGCGGTGGAGGAAGCATGGATTTGCGCAAGCTGAAGACGCTGATCGATCTGGTCGCCGAGTCCGGGATTGCGGAGATCGAGGTCACGGAAGGCGAGGACAAGGTCAGGATCGTCAAGCACGCGCCGACCGTCGTCGCGGCCGCACCGCCGCCGATGCAGACCGTCCTCGCGGGCGCCGCATCGGCGCCCGGGTCGGCGGCGCCCGGGGCCCCGGTCATCGCCGAGGCCGCGCCCGAGCCGGCCAGAGGCAATGTCGTCAAGTCGCCGATGGTGGGCACGTTCTACCGCTCGCCGAGTCCCGGAGCCAAGGCGTTCGTGGAACTCGGCCAGGCGGTCAAGCCAGGCGACACCCTGTGCATCATCGAGGCGATGAAACTGCTCAATGAGATCGAGGCCGAGGTCGCCGGCGAAGTGAAGGAAATCCTGGTAGAGAACGGACAGCCCGTCGAGTACGGACAGCCTCTGTTCGTGATCGGCTAGCGCCCGCGCGGCGGTGCCGGCAGCGCCGCCCTCCAGCAGCAACTCAGGCACAGATGTTCGGAAAGATCCTCATTGCCAACCGCGGCGAGATTGCCCTTCGCATCCAGCGCGCCTGCCGCGAGATGGGGATCACCACGGTGGTCGTGCACTCGGAGGCCGACACCGATGCCAAGTACGTGAAGTTGGCCGACGAGTCGGTTTGCATCGGCCCAGCGCCGTCGAAGGACAGCTACCTCAACATCCCGGCGATCATCAGCGCCGCCGAGGTCACCGACGCCGAGGCGATCCACCCCGGCTACGGCTTCCTGTCCGAGAACGCCGACTTCGCCGAGCGGGTCGAGAAAAGCGGCTTCGTCTTCATCGGTCCGCGGCCGGAATCGATCCGGCTGATGGGCGACAAGGTTTCCGCCAAGCAGGCAATGATCGATGCCGGCGTGCCGACCGTTCCCGGATCCGCCGGTGCGCTGCCCGAGGAGGCGCGCGAGATCGTGCGCATCGCCCGCTCGGTTGGCTACCCGGTGATCATCAAGGCGGCCGGCGGCGGCGGCGGGCGGGGCATGCGTGTGGTCAACACCGAGGCGGCACTTCTCGGCGCGGTCAACCTGACTCGCCAGGAGGCGCAGGCGGCCTTCGGCAACCCGGCCGTCTACATGGAGAAGTTCCTCGAGAACCCTCGCCACATCGAGATCCAGGTGCTGGCCGACCAGTACCGCAACGCTGTCTGGCTGGGGGAGCGCGACTGCTCGATGCAGCGACGGCACCAGAAGATCATCGAGGAGGCACCGGCGCCGGGCATCCCGCGCAAGCTGATCGAGCGTATGGGCGACCGCTGCGCCGATGCCTGCCGCCGGATCGGCTACCGCGGCGCGGGGACGTTCGAGTTCCTGTTCGACAACGGCGAGTTCTTCTTCATCGAGATGAACACCCGACTGCAGGTCGAGCATCCGGTCACCGAGATGGTGACCGGCATCGACCTGGTGCAGCAGCAGATCCGCGTCGCCGCGGGCCAGAAGCTCGTCTTCCGCCAGCGTGACATCAGCCTGCGCGGCGCCGCGATCGAATGCCGGATCAACGCCGAGGACCCGTACCGGTTCACGCCGAGTCCGGGCCGCATAACGGCCTGGCATGCGCCAGGCGGGCCCGGTGTGCGGGTCGACTCGCACGCCTACAGCGGCTATTTCGTGCCGCCGAACTACGACTCGATGATCGGCAAGCTGATCTGCTACGGGGACACGCGCGCGCAGGCCATCGCCCGCATGTCGGTGGCGCTGTCGGAGATGGTCGTCGAAGGGATTCAGACCAACATTCCGCTGCACCGGGAACTGATGGTCGACGAGAAATTCGGCCAAGGTGGCACCAGCATCCACTATCTGGAGAAGCGCCTCGCGGCACGATTGCCCAAGCCCGGGTGAGCGCGGGCGGCCACGCAGCGACGGTCCGCGCGCTCGCTGCGCCTTCGCGGCGCCCGGGCGAGGCCGCGTTACTTCCTTGAGCGCGTCCTGATGCTGCGCGAGATCACGATGCTGGCCGACGCCCGGTCGGCCGACGCCCTGGCCGACGCGCTGCTCGACGGCGGTGCGCTTTCGGTATCGATCGAGGACGCCGATGCCGATACCGCCGACGAGCAGCCGCTGTACGGCGAGCCCGGCGGAGAGCCCGACCGCGCCGCGTGGCCGCACAACCGGATCTCGGTGCTGTTGCCGACCGGCGCCGATCCGGCGCAGCTTCTCGCCGCCGCCTGCGCGACCCTTTCGATCACGCCCCCTCCAGTCAGCGCCCAGCGCGAGGTCGAGGACGCCGACTGGGTGCGTTTGACCCAGGCGCAGTTCCGTCCCGCTCGGATCGGCGACACGCTGTGGATCGTGCCGACCTGGCATGACCCTCCCGATCCGGCGGCGACAAACATCCGTCTCGATCCGGGCGTCGCCTTCGGCACCGGCACCCATCCGACCACGCGCCTGTGCCTGTCGTGGCTGCTGCAGCATCTCCCACGCGGCGCACGTGTGCTCGACTACGGCTGCGGCTCGGGCGTGCTGGCAATCGCGGCAGCCAAGCTCGGCGCGGGCGATGTGACCGGCACCGACATCGACGAGCAGGCGCTCGCCGCAGCGCGCGCCAACAGCGAGCGCAATTCGATCAACGCTCGGTACACTGCGCCGGGCCGGCTTCCGGCCGGACAATTCGACGTCGTGCTCGCCAACATCCTTGCCAATCCGCTGCGTCTGCTCGCCCCGATGCTCTTGGCGCGCGTGGCTCCCGGCGGCGCGCTCGTGCTCTCCGGCATACTGCAGCGACAGGCGGGCGAGTTGATCGCCGCCTACGCACACGCGGACAGCGCGGTGCCGCTTGAAATCTGGGCGGTCGATGATGGGTGGGTCTGCCTGGCCGGGCATCGTGCCGGGGCCGATCCCGCTCGCTGAACCCCACGGGATGGCCCTCGCCACACGTTGCCCGAACTGCCACGCGCTGTTTCGCGTGGCCGCCGACCAGTTGAAGCTGCGCGGCGGTCTGGTCCGTTGCGGCGCCTGTCGGCATGTCTTCGACGCCACCGGCATGCTGAGCTACGTCGACGACGCAACGCTGTCGGCGGCGACGCAGGGACAGACGCCCGCGGTCGGTGCCGTGATCGCGGCAATCCGCAAGGCCGAATCCACGGCCAGCGGAACCCTGGCCATGCACGGCGCGTCAGTGCTGCCGCCGGCGCCAGCCCCCGGGCCCGCCGCTGAAGCGCGGCC
>Ga0209254_10003914_pt1 | contig 13608 bp, 15 predicted proteins | sample FrelakmetDIP11DI_FD_187148 | JGI IMG/M metagenome (GOLD analysis project Ga0209254, IMG submission 187148) | Freshwater lake sediment microbial communities from the University of Notre Dame, USA, for methane emissions studies - DIP11 DI (SPAdes)... | ecosystem: Environmental > Aquatic >...
CGATCCTGCCAGCCGTGCGCAAGTTCGCGCAACAGATGGAGCAGCTGGAACTCGCGGTGCGCGAAGCAACGGCCGGCCAGACCGGCATGCTGACGATCGGTGCAATCTCTTCGGCGATACTGGAGGTTCTGCCGCCGTTCCTGGCGCGGCTGCGGCAGACGCACCCTCGGCTGACCATCGCCGTTCGCGAATTCGACAGCGCGGACGCCTTGCCCGCGCTGCGGTCGGGCGAGGTGGATCTGGCGTTCGCGCGACTGCAGGGCGACCTGGGCGCCGACATTGAGACCTTGACGATGGCGCAGGACCTCTTGTCGGTCGCGCTGCCCGGCGCGCACCGTTTGGCCCGCCGACGGCGGGTTCAACTGCCCGACTTGGCCGAGGAAGTCTTCGTCATGTTCGAGCTCAGGCTCATGAGCCCCGTCTACTTCGACAGCCTCATCGCCTTGTGCCAGGCCAACGGGTTCTCACCGCGCATCCTCCATGAGGTTCGCAGCGTGGCGACCCAGGTGGCGTTTGTCGGATGCGGCCAGGGCGTTGCGCTCGTTCCTTCGGCCTTGAAGCACATGGCGCCGGAGGGCGTCGTGTTCAAGCCATTGACGCAGTCGGTCGAGGTCGTGACGACGGCGGCCACTTGGAACAGACAGTCATCCAACCCTGCTGTGCTCCTGGCTGTGGAGGTCCTGAAGCAGGCATCGGCACGGTCCCGAAGAAGGGGCGCCGCATGGATGTGATGGGTCAAGCGCATCCTGCAGGGTTGCGAGCGGCTGCTTCGTAGACATGGTTACCGACTTCCGCTACTGGCCGGCAGCGTGAGTACGAGGCCGCGCCACGAAGCTGACGTCCGATGCCTGATCCGAGCCGGCAAAGGTCAGCTGTCAGCGAAGCCCTGGAACTCACACTGCCGGGCCAGGAGCGGCCAGTCTTCAACGGCCGCTCAAGGACAAGCCGGCAACGCTCTGCGAGCCAGTGTCGCGAGGCGGTACAGCCATATCGGCCGGCTACCTTTCTAACGAGTGCGAAGCAACTGGGCGCCGATGACCTTGGCAGCGCCCTTGTCGAACGTCCACAGCGGTTGCTCGCCAGCCTCGGTCGCCAATGCGATGTGCAGACAGTCGGCGAAGTCCGCCGAGCCCTCGCGGTATAGCTGCAGCGCCACTTCCAAGGCACGTTCGGACTCGAAAGTCAGCTCTGCCGCCGAGAACAGGGTCGAGAGGACCTGCAGCACGTCGTCCTTCACGTATCCGAAGCTAGCGCGCAGCACCCACTCGAGTTCGAGGGCCACCGTCACCGGAACAAAGAGCGACTGGCCTTCGGCGACGCAACGGCCGATCAGACGCTTCGCAGCGGCGAGCTGCCCGCTGTCGTCTTGCACGACATAGCGGACCAGCACGTTCGTGTCGAGCGCAGGCATGCAGCCCTCAGCGCCAGGGGTTCATCTCTTCAACACTCACCCGCTTGCCCTTCGGGGCCTTGAGCATGCCGGCCATGTCCAGGATGGACTTGGTCTTTGCCCTGACGATGATCGTGCCGTCGGGCATCACCGACCAGACGAGGCGAGTGCCCGGCTTGGCGTGCACGAAAGCCCGGATATCGGCCGGGACGGTCGTCTGACCCTTCGAGGTGATGGTGGACTCTGCCATGGGGAATCCTTACGTGAAGCTATATTGTAAGGCAATCGCTCGCCGCGGCCCAGCGAGTCGGCGAACGCCCTCGGGTCGGCGAGCGGCATTGCCCCTTCGCTGGAGCGACTGCCCCTCCGCCAGCGCACCCGGCTGAGGCAGCAAGGTCGCCAACTCCCGGCCGATGGCTGGCGTGTGAGTCGACTCCGGGAAACGCTGCCCACCAAGGGTCCGCTTCGCGAAATCGGAATCTCGCGGTCGTCGGTCAGCAACGGGTCGACACCTGGGGGTTGCGAATGAACCGGTCAATCGGGCGGACTGAAATGTGCTTTCGCTCTTTCGCTCAACATGCGCGCTCGTCAGAGATGACGCTTGCCGCCACCGGCTTCGGCGCAGAAATCAAGTGCAGGGTGCGCCGCCGGATCACTGGGCGCCTGCAGCAAAGCGCTTCCAGGCCTTCAGCCACCGGGCCTCGATCGGCGAGAGATCCGGAAATTCGACCGACTCGAGTGCGACGCGGGCCTTTCGTTTGCCCTTGCGGCAGATGGCGACGATCGACCCGTTGGACAGATCGAAGCCCGCGAGAGTGACCTCCTCGCCGAGCACCATGACCTTGCCGAATCCTCCGAACATTTGCTCGATGCACGTCAGCCACGCCGATGCCTGCTCGTCGGGACCGTACGCGTCGGTCAGCGCCAGTTCGATGCAGGCCTCGACTGACTTGCATTGCCGCATTTCATCGAGAAGACTGTCCACGCTGCGCCTCGAACCGGGATGAGGGATTGGAGCCGGGATTGTCAGTGCCTTGCCGACAAGCCGGCATGCATCCGGTGCCTACTTCTGGCGGACGTGCGTTACAGGCGCGGGCAGGATGAGCGCCCCATCGCTGCCTCATCAATGGCACGGGTCAGTTGGGCGGTCGGCCGCCATCGACCTCCCTGTGCCACGAATTGGCTGGCGCCGTCGACGACCGCTCCGTTGCGTCTGGCGCCGCCCAACACCTGCGCCAGTGCCGCCTCGGCCAGCGCCGCCTGCTGTTGACCGAACCGTTTCAGGTCGAGCCGGCCGTGCCGATCAAAGGCAAGAATGGCAAACGTCCGGCGGACGATGCGCACGGGTGCCCGATTGGCGAGCTCGGCCACGACGGAGACCATGCGCACCCGCTGCCCGGCGAACTGCGGCAAGCGGTGCGCGTCCGGATGGCGAAGCATCTGGCCGAACTTCGTGCTTGCCAGGCGAGCGAGGCGGTCATCGGGCGTGATCAGGTAGGTGTGGAACGCGAACCCCATGACGCGCTCCGGCCTCAGTCGCGGGCTTCGCCGTCGACGCTGAGGTCCCACAGCGTGCGCTGCCAGTGGGAGATTCGCCCCTCGGTGGCACAGCGCGGACACCACCACAGCACCGCATCCTCCTCGTCGATCGCCGCCTCCACTGCACTCTTCCGGCACCTGAAGCACGTGGGTGCCGGCACACCGATGCTGTCGAAGTCGGTGGCGTAGGCGATCAGGCCGGCGCAGAACTCGGCCAGGGTCCGGGCCGGTCCCTTGCGCGGTCCGATCGCACCCTTGTCGTCGAGAAAGTGCCGGGCGTCGATGACGTACATCTTGGCTCGGGTCGGCATCGGCGCAGGATAGCCCGAACCTCCATGCCTTACCCACTACCGACCGCAGTCTGACGCGTGGCCAGGGCGAGGTGGCTTTGCCTTCAGGCTATTGCGGAGTCTCCCAGCGCGGCAATGGGTCGTGCGCCGCGAGCTGGCGCAGCAGCTCGCTGCCCGCTTCCTCGTCCCAGAGCCGCTGAATGAATCGGTACGTCCTGTCCACGACGTCGACCATGAGGCGTCGCATCTCCGCATCATCGAACCGCGACAGCTGGTGCCAGGGAATCTCTCCGAACGGTGTACGGACCACGACATCCGAGTAGTCGCCCGTCTTCGAGCTGGGCGCAGTGCCCGCGTGCAGGTCTTCCAGCACGGAATTGCGAAAGCACTGGTGAACCAGGAACTTGGCGAGCCGCTTCTGCAGCACGGGATCGGCTGACACACGGTTGATCGCGTCTTTCATGTCGTCTCATTCCCTCCAGCCCAAGGCTTGCTCGAACGCGATGCCGAGAGCCCGTGCCTTTGCGCGCTCGCCCCGACGGCGAGCCGATGGAGGCGCAAACTTCCGCACTCGATCACCTACCGTATCGCGGCGGGGCCGTGCGCTCGCGCGCAAGGTGTTCACGCTGCAGAGCCTGCCGGCCGGTGCGGCGCCAGGCAAGGGAGGCGACTTCAGTCTGCACGCCGGCGTTGCGGCGAGTGCCGATGAGCTCGGGCAACGAGCGATTGTGCCGCACCATAGCCGGCCGGCGGTGCCGGAGGCGCGCCTGTCGCTCACCGCGGGCGGAAACGTCCAATACCCACTCAAGACATCGGCCCTCCACGACGGTCCCCTCGGGACGGTCGTTTCTTCCTCGCGACGGTCGCAAGACGGTCGCGCTGACCGCACTTCAGGCCGTGGTGCTCCCGCGCCTGACGGGAGCGCCCGGGCTCGGGGTCAGCGTTCCTACCTCATATCATTTCGCGCGCTCGTCTCCAGCCGTGCGGACTCGCGCCGCTCAACCTCGGCGCGCTTCGGCGGCGGCAGGCCGTTCTGGCGCTGGCGGGTCACGGGAAGCACCGCTTCGTCGCCCGCTTCACGCGCGCCACCGCCTTCTTCAACCCGGCGTCCTTCGGGTTCGAGAGATCGGCGATCACCGCGGTCACGGGAATCTTGTTGCCGCGAGGCCCGAGGACGTCTCGGTAGACTTCCTCGTCCTTGCGCAGCCGTGCGACATCCTCGATGACTGACGCCGCGGCGCGCCGATCAGCATCGGTTCGAACGTTCACGACCACGAGCTGGGCGCGCTCGATTCCGGCGTAGCCTTCCGCGAGCGCCCAGTGCTCCGTGGGCATCGGTGAGGGCGCGCGACGAGCCTCGCCCAGCTTCGACTCGAGCGAGTGGCGTAGGTCGTCCAGACCGAGAACGCGGGACTGCTTCAGTGCCATCGCCGCCAGCGGTCCGCCAAGTTCGGCGCCGAGGAGGCGCGCGAACGCTTCCGGAGTCTCGAGCGCGTGGGCGAACCGTTCGAGGGAGGCCCGGTGCGCAGCGGCGTGATCCCGGACGACGCGCCGCAGCAGCGAGCGCCCCTTCGCCGGTGCCGGCGCGACGAACACGCCGAGGTCGACGTCGTCGAGGGGGCAGTCGCCCTCGATGAACACGGCCTCCGAGTAGTCCTGCATGAGGTCGGTCGAGAAGAATGCATCCGCGTTCGGCGCGGCGAAACGGTACAGCGCCACGGCGCTCGCGCCGGCCTCGCGGTAGCGACGAAGCTCGGCGTGAGTCTTCGGCGCCGACGCGTGTTCCTTCCGCAGCTTCGGGTCGCGCTGTGCTCGAATGCACAGCGCGAGTGCGACCTCGGCGTCGAGCAGCCGCTCAATGAACGTCGTCTTGCCCGCGCCGGCGGGACCCTGCACGTGGATCAGCGCGCGCGCCCTCACAGGGCGAGCTCCCTGCCGAGCACCTGGGTCACGAAGTGCTCGCCCGCGCCTGCGGCGGCGACCAGCTTGCGAACCCGGTCCTTCACCTCGGCGAGGCTGCCGTAGCGCTCGGCGGCGGCGAGCGTCGACCGGTACGCTTCCCACACATCGGCGCTGGTGATCTCGTAGCCATAGCCCTGCACGAGCCAGTGGAGCGCGAGCAGGCCGGCACCCATCGCGAACGCCGGCTGCCTCTGCGCGTAGTCGCGCGCGGCCCGGGTGAGCGTCTTCGGATCGCAAGGGGTACGACTCGCGAGCGCGAGGGCTTCGTCGTAGAGCCCCGCGTCCTTCGCCGCGGCGAACCACTTGCCCTCGTCGCCGGGCGTGGTCTTGACGAGGTCGGCGAGGATCTCGCCCGCCGCCTTGTGCGGGTACTTCTTCGCGACGGCGCGAAACGTGGCGAGGTAAGTGCCGCCCGGGTTCGTTCGCACGCCGTAGCGCGCGTAGGCCTCGTCGATCAGCCCCGACGCGCGGAGGATCTCCTCGCATACCGAGTCGATCTCGTAGTCGCTCGCCCAGGAGCTGCGGCAGGACTCCGCGTACCGGAGGGCTTCGGCCTTCCTGCCGCTCGCAGCCATCGCCCTGACGGCCCACTGCTTGTAGGGCCAGAGGGCGTCGACCTGCAGGAGGTCGATCAGCTCGTCGAAGCGCTCGGCGCGGTAGAGCGCACTGAGGCACGCCGCGGTGCCATGGAAGTGCCCGCGCAGGCTCTTGTCCGGACTGAGCGCCATGCGCGTGATGCCGACGAGCTTGTCTGCCCACATGGACGCAACCTCCTTCGACGCACACAGCTCGCCCCAGTGATCGGCGAGCCGCTCGATGTAGGGGATCTGATCGGCCTGATGCGCCTCGAACAGGCGCTCGAGCCAGGCCTCGCGCGTCTTCGCGTCGGCCGGCGCGTGCGCGATGATCGGCACCAGCGCCGCGATGGCGTTCCCCACGGCCGTGCCGATCGCACCCGACGAGCTGTCGACGTGCTCGAGCGCGGGCGACACGCGCTCGAGGAACGCGACGGCGCCCTCGGCCCAGAGCACGGGCTCCTTCCTGGCGACCTTCTTGATCTCGGCGACGGCCTCCTTGATGCGCGTGATCGCCGGTTGCGACTTCCAGCCGAAGGCGTGTCGGCGGAAGCGCGCCTTGAACTCCCAGTGGTGGGTCTCAGCTTTCGGCATCGACAGGGTCCTTCACGTTCGGCCCGCGAGGCGCAACGCGCGCTCCGCGGCTTCGCGCGCGCGCCGGCGTTCGGGGTACGTCAGGCAGAGTCGTCGCATGTTCCGGAGGTGCCGACTCCCCCCGAGACGCTTGGGGACATCTCCAAGCGGGCGGTCGCGACAGTGCCGAGCGCCTCGGAACTGCCGCTCCTGCTCCATCACGCCCTTCGGCTTGGCACGCATCATCCGTGTCGTCGCGGCGGGCCCGGAGCGTCAGCTTCTTCCCGTCGCAAGTGGACGACCCGGTGAGCGATATACTGCCGCAAGTGCCCTGATCCGAATCGGCCACCCGATGGGACATCTCACGACGCCCGATGCGCTGGCGGTTCGCTGGACCGAGCTCGTCAACGATCCGACCCTCCGCGATCTGCCCTACAAGATCGAGCTCAACGCCTGGGGGAGCATCGAGATGAGCCCCACCTCGTTCCAGCACAGCCGCGCGCAGGGCTACGTTGCCGGCGAGCTCGCGCGACAACTGCCTCAGGGGTCAGTCTTGATCGAGCTCGCGATCCTGACGGATATCGGGGTGCGCGTCCCCGACGTGGCGTGGGGCAGCGCTGTGTACGTCGAGTCGCAGAAGCAATCCACACCTGCCAGCGAGGCTCCGGAAATTTGCGTCGAAGTGCTCTCGCCGTCGAACTCCGACATCGAGATCCGCGAGAAGACGCGTGCCTACCTTGCGGCCGGGGCGCATGAAGTGTGGGTCGTGACCGAAACCGGCGCATGGCACGTGTTCACCGAAGACGGCGAACAGGCTTCGACCGCCTTCGCGGTGACGATGCCGAACCTCGCCGCGCAAGTGCAGATATGACGCACCCTGGCGTTGCTGAAATCGCGTCTACCCCACGCCTCTCCCTCCGCAAACCGGGCTCGCCGCCACGCGATCCCGACCGTGTCGCCCCTTGAGCACAGCCGATCCCCCGCCGAGGCCTGCGAGCCGACGGCAGCAAGAAGGGACGCCCGGTTGACGAGCCCAGACTGAGGGAACCCGCACTCGTCGAGAAGCTGGCTCGGTTTTCCAAAGCGCTCGTAGATGCTTACACCCCGGGGCCCCTGTACCGACCGTCCCGCGGAGCCGTTCGGTGCTTCGATTCGCTCCGGTGTGAGGAAGCAGCCGAATCACTTCTTCGTTGCGCCCCACCGGCCTCTGCGAGGTTGACGACCCGCGCCAGCATCTCGTGCGAGAGCGCCTGCAACGCCCGTCAGCGCGGAACCTTCATCTTCGTCGGATTCGAAAGATGCCGCGTCGCCGAGGTTTCGCTTCGATCTCGGCGACGACGAACTCCGGGATCCTACGGTGAGGGTTTTCACGCATGCACTCATGGACACGCCGGCCATCGCCGCAATACGCTTGCGGATCACCTTGCCGCGTAGGCTTGCAACCGCGGTCGTGGCGATGGGCACGCCGTGTTCGCCTCTTGAGAGGCGCCATCCGTGCTCCGGACAAGGCCAGCGGCCGCCACGACGCCAAGGGCGCCGCGAGCGCGACTCGCTCCTTGAAGAGGGCTTCGAGCGCCTAGCGGCCTTGGAATTGGACCGCCTCTCGAGAGCCTCGCCAGCTGCAAGCCAAGGCGGGCTGCGGAAAGCATCGTTACGAGAGCAATTGTCCCCGTCGGCGCCCCGCGTCTGCAGCAGCGCTCCTACCGCCGGCTAGACTAGCGAGCCTTCTGCCGCGCAACGCCATGTCCGACCCCAACGACCTCGACGCCATGCTCGAGACCGCCCTCGCACGAGTAGGCGAACCGCTGAGTGCGGCCACCGTGCGCAAGGCGCTGCCTGCAGGGCCGAAGCCCTCTGTCCGCGAGGTGCTGCTGCGGCTGACCGCGTTGGTCGACGGCGGCCGCGTACACGCCTGGCCCGGCAAGAGCGCGAAGTTCTCGTCGGTGGCCGCGCCTCGCTATGCCAGCGACCAGGTCCTGGCGGCCCTCGCGCAAGGACCGCTCACTGAAGCCGAGATCAAGAGGCGTGTCCCTGCGGCCGCCAAGCCGTTCGTGAAGACCGCCCTCGCCGATCTGGTCGACGCAAGACGGGTGTGGCGCCACCCGAAGCGCGCGAGCAAGATCCGCTGCGCCCTCACGCCGCCCGATCCGCTCGACCACCTGCCGGAGGAGATCGACGCGGTTTTTAAGAAGCTCGCAAAGCTTGGCTTCTCGCAGGAAGCGCTTCGCGCCGCGCTCCGCCGCTATGCGGCGGCCGACGAGCGGAAGCCCGCGACGGCTGCAGGCGACCTCGTCCCCGGCGCGATGCTGCGACTCAACCCGCAGGCTGCACACGGCGCGCTCGTCTACGTCGCGTCGCTGCGCGCCGCCCTTGCCGATCAATTCCCTGACAAGGCGACCTTCGACGCGGCAGTCATGGCACTCGCGGAACAGGGCAAGGTGCAGCTGCAATCGCACGCCTGGCCCGGCCGCCTGTCCGCGGAGGAGCGGTACGCCCTCATCGACGATGGGCGCGGCGGCTACTTCGACGCCATCGGCCTGCGCCTCGAGTAGCCCATGGACGCCGCCGCGCAAGCGAAGTCAGTCGCCAACCCCTTCGTGTCCAACCGGGTGGACTCCGCCTGGGATGCGGGCCCGGTCGATGTCGAGACGATCAACCGCACGGCCTTCGAGCGCTGCCGCCAGACGATCGAGCTCGTCCGCCAGACCGCCCAATGTCGCGGGCTGCTCCTGACCGGCGAGCCCGGCTCCGGAAAGACCCATCTGCTGCAGCGATTGCGCCGCGAGATCCAGCGGCTGGGGCGCGACTGTTTCGTGTACGTGCCGCCCGTCAGCGGCCCGGACCGCTTCTTTCGCGACCTGTTGCAGCATACCGTGCGCGACCTCGTCGGCACCCGGACCGGGAGCCCGACGAGCCAGCTCCAGACCCTGCTCGTGCGCGAGCTCTTGGCGCCGGAAACGCGGCAGCGCGTCACGCCTGCGCTCCTGTGGTCGGATGTAAGGCGCCGTCATGCACCGGGCGCGACCCTGTTTCGCTGGCTCGAAGGACCGATGTCACTGCTGTGCGAGCGGCTGCAGGTCGATCCCGAGACCATGCGCGTGCTGCGCCACTATCTCGCCGAGTACCATCGCAGCGACGCCTATGCGTGGCTCCTCGGCCGTGCCGTCTCCGATGCCGCGCTGGCGCGGCTCGAGGTCGGCCGTTCGCTCGAGGAGGACGCCGACGCCTTCCAGGCGCTGGTGACGCTCTCGCGCCTCGCCGGCGCGCACGCCGTGCTCGTGCTCGCCTTCGACCAGCTGGAAGGTCTGCAGGTCCGGCCCGACGACCGCGATGGCCTGCTTGCCTTCGCGACCGGGATCGCCCGGCTCTTCGTCGAATGCCGCAACGTCGCTACCGTGAGCTGCGTGCAGACCCACTTCAAGCAGGACCTCGAACACGCCGTGCCGCCTGCGCACATGCACCGCCTCGCGCAGGATCAGGGCGCGCTGACGCTGCTCGACCGCAGCGCCGCGCTCGAGCTCGTCCGCCAACGCCTCGCGGCCGCAAGCGAGCTCAAGCTCGCGCGCACCGCGCTCGGCGTCCACGATCCGCTGTGGCCGCTCGCTCAGGGCGACATCGCGGCCGCAGTCCCGGCAGGCGGTATTCCGGCGCGGCTGCTCCTCAACCACTGTCGCGATCGCTTCGAGGTCTGGCGCCACGGGTCGACGCCCCACCCCGCCGCCTCTACCGATGCGCTGGGTGGCCTGTGGGAGGCCCGCCTTGCCGAGTCGGCGGGCGAGGCGGCCGACGAGGGCGTGATGGCCGACGGGCTACTCAAGGTCCTCGACGCGCGCGCCCCGGGCCGAGTGAAGCGCGGGACGCAACGCGACATCGACCTCGTCGTCTCGGGACCGGGCGGCGAGGTGGGCGTGGCCATCTGCCATGCGCAGAGCATGACGAGTCTCGCCGCGCGCTTGAAGCGTTTACAGACGATTGCCGCGTCGGGCAAGTTCAAGCGCCTCGTCGTTCTCCGTGACGAGCGACTCCCCGTGAGCGCCACCGCGAAGACCTGCCGCGAGCGCCTCGCGAGCCTCGAGGCGACCGGCAACGCCTTCGTGCGGCCGAGTGCCGAGGCCTATGCGGCGATCGCAGCGGCGCGCACCCTCCTCGCCGAAGCCGCGGCCGGCGACCTCGACGTGAACGGGGCACCCGTGGCGCCCGAGTCGCTGAAGCGTTGGCTTGCCGGCCATCTCGATGCGACCACGACGGCCCTCCTCGATGCCCTGGACGCGCCCGTTGCGACGCCGCTCGACGACACGGTCGCCCGCCTCCAGGAAGCGCTCGAGGGGCTCTGGATCGTGCCCGCCGCCGAGCTCGCCCGGACACTCGACCTCGCCGAGGCGGCACTCCTGCAGCGGCTCGCGACACCGCAGCGGCTCGTCGGCGTGCTCGCCGGGCCGCCGGCGGTGGTCTTCCTCCGCCCCGAGGCGCTCGAGCGCGAGTAGGGAACGACGCCATGCCGCGAATCCTCTCCGTCGCCGAGGTGCGCAATCATCTCTACTGGGCGGCCGGCGGCCCGGACGCGGCCGGTGACGGGCAGCCGAGCATCGCGCTTCTCGGGACGCTCTTCCACCAGCTCTACGCGCAACTCACCGGGCCCGACGCGCGCACGAACCTCGTTGCGCCCTTGCAGCTTGCCGACGCGACGCTCGCCTCCTGGCAGCAGGCCTTGGTCGCCCACGCCTACAAGCGCTTCGTGGCGCCTGCCTTGAGTAACCACCAGGCCAGCCTCCAGGCGCAGAGCGCTCAGGTGCTCGACTATTGGCGCGCGGTCGAGGCGTTGTGCCACTGGCTCGCCGAAGTCCTCTACGAGCAGCGTGGGGCGACCGAGTCCCTGACCGCGGTGCGCGCGCGCCTCTTCACAGCGGCCGAGCACGACGTTGCGGCCGAGTTGAGCGAACCGAGCTGGAGCGACACCGTGCTGTTGCAGGGCCGCGCCGACGCGATTCTCGCCCAGCGCGGCAGCGACGAGCGCTGCGTGGTCGAGCTCAAGCTCGGCCGCACCGCGCCCGAGGCCGATCTGCTGCAGGCCTGTCTGTATCAGCTCTTGCTCGAGGCGGACCACGTTCCGACCTCCCACCTGGCCTTGCTCGCCTTCGAGCCCGAACTGCGGGAACACCTGTTTACCGGCGAGCAGCTCGCGGCTGCACGTGACGCCTTGAAGGCGTTGATCTGGCGCCTCGCCGGCGGCGCGACGCCCTCCCCCGCACCGCCGAGAAGCGCCTCGATGCCCGATCTCGACGCGCTCGCCGCACGCATCGAAAGCGCGTTCGCCGAGTTCGGCGCACCGATCGCTTTCGAAGGCGCTCCCCAGGTGGGGCCGACCTTCGCCCGTTTCCTGGCGAAGCCTCGCCAGGGCGTGACCGTGAAGGCGCTAACGCGGTTGAGCGAGAGCGTGTGGATGCGCCTCGGCACCTCCCAACCCCCGCATATCACGCTCGAGCACGGACGCATCGCCATCGACGTCGAGCGGCCGGACCGTGAGGAGGTGGCCTTCGCCGCCTGGCGCGACGCGCTGCCCGGTCGCGATCGGAAGGGGTGCAGCCGCTTCGCCGTGGGCGTGACGGTGGGAGGCGATCTGCACTTCGCCGATCTCGCGCGGCCCGAGAGCGCGCACTTCCTCGTCGCAGGCACGAGCGGGAGCGGCAAGACCGAGTGGCTGCGCGCCGCCCTCGCCTCGCTCCTCGCCTCGAACGGCATCAAGACGCTTCGCCTGGTCCTGATCGACCCGAAACGAAGCGCCTTTGCTGCCCTCGCCGCGAGCCCCTATCTTTGGCAGCCTCTGACGTACGACGAGGGCGTCGAGGGTCTGCTCGACGCGCTCGTCGAGAAGATGGAGCGCCGCTACGAACAGCTCGCACGCGCGGGCGTGGACAACATCGACGAGTACAATAGGAGGTCTGAGCCGCTCCCACGCATCGTGTGCGTGTGTGACGAGTACGCCGACCTCCTTCTCGCCGATCGCAAACGCCGCGAGGCGATCGAGGCACGCATTGCCCGTCTCGGCGCCAAGGCCCGTGCGGCCGGCATCCATCTCGTGTTCGCCACGCAACGCCCGAGCCGCGACATCGTCAAGGGTGTCATCGACGCGAACTTCGGCGGTCGCGTGGCCCTCAAGGTCGTGCGCCCCATTGAATCGCGCATCATCCTCGACGACACCGGTGCCGAGACGCTCCTCGGCCGCGGTGACCTGCTCTACCGCGACCTCGGCGCACCGGTTCGCCTCCAGGGCTTGCTCGTCACCCGCGAGGAACTGCAGGCGCTCGGCGAGGCGTGACGCGCCCGGGGGTTCAGTCCGACCGCAACGCGCGTCGCTTCGCTGGTCCTCCTGCCACGCATTGATTGGAACGTGCGCTGCAGCGACCTTTCGAGCGCCTTAGTTAGCCCGCTGACAACCTCCCGAGCGCTTCTTGTCCCCCGAACACCTGCACCTCATCGAGCCGGTGCCTTCGGAACGAACGGGTTCAAAACGTTGACGCCCGTGCCGTGAAAGTCGGCAGCATTCCGCGTGACTACGGTAAGCCCGTGCACCAGGGCAATCGCTGCGATCTGCTTGTCGAGCGCATGGTCCGGGTTTGGAACCCTCAAGCGCCCCCACACCTGTGCGGCGTCGGCGTCGAAGCGGAGCACCTTGTCCCCGTACTCGTCGAGCACGACCCTCAGCCAATCCTCCAGCCATCGCGCCTGCTCCGTATCGCCGCGCACACGCACGAGTTCGATGCCGCGTCGAAGCTCACCCACCGTCACGACCGACAAGAAAAGGGGCTCGCCGGCACTAGCTTCACGGCGGAAAAACTCGATAACGCCGGCGTTGGCGTTCGACTTCTTGCGAGCCTCGCTGATGACATTGGTGTCAATCAAATACACGCGGCGGCCTTCCTTCGCGCTCGACGCGCTCGAAGTCCTCATCGGCGCCGACTTCCGGGATCGATGCCAACACTTCGGCGAAGGTGCGCTTACGCGGACGCCCGAGAGCTTCAGCGAGGATGGCCCGATGCTCGGCCTCCGCGCTGCGACCATGCGCGCCAGCGCGCTCCTTGAGCGCCTTGACGAGTGCTTCATCAACGCCGCGAACCAGCAAGTCCGGCATGGCGTACCCTGGACGGAAGAATGATAGCAATGCTATCACATGACGAGCCCTCCTAGGCGTCCTAGGCAGGCTAGGTACCAACGGGTACCAACGGGGATGGCAGCTGGTCGCCGTCGCGGCGTGCACGCTGTCGATCGCTCCGGTCCGCAG
>Ga0209254_10003915_pt1 | contig 13604 bp, 10 predicted proteins | sample FrelakmetDIP11DI_FD_187148 | JGI IMG/M metagenome (GOLD analysis project Ga0209254, IMG submission 187148) | Freshwater lake sediment microbial communities from the University of Notre Dame, USA, for methane emissions studies - DIP11 DI (SPAdes)... | ecosystem: Environmental > Aquatic >...
TCACGCTCGGCTCCAGGGAAGGTGACCGCGTAGCTCTCGGTGGCCCCGACCAGTACCTCGGCTCCGACCTCTCCGCTCGCCGTGCGCGCCGCCCGTGGCGCCAACTCCAGCACCGGGGTCCGCTCGTAGATGGGAACGCCTAGACTCTCCACCACCCGGGCAAGGCCCCGCACCAGTTTGGCCGGATGCACCCGAGCGCAATGGGGGCTGTGGAGTGCTCCCAGGGCCCCCTCCACGGCGATCCGCGCCCGTGCCTCTTTGGCGGAGAGCCAGCGGTAGTCGGGCCTGCCGAAACCCCAGGAGTCTTCGTAGACCAACTCCTCGCGCAGGGACCTGAGTTGCGCCTGGTTGGTGGCGAAGACGAGGTTTCCGCCCTGATGAAAGTCACAGGCGATGCCCTCCGCCGCGGTCACCCGCCCCACTTCTGCGACCGTCTCGCACATGGCGCGCAGCAGGGCCACCACCGGCTTCCGGCCGGCCTTCTGGGCCAGGCGCTCGCGAGGGGAGGCGAAGTACTGCGAGCACCAGCCGCCGTTGCGGCCGGAGGCGCCGAAACCGGCCACCTCTTTCTCCAGCACCACCACCCGTAACGTGGGGTCGAGACGCTTCAGGTAGTAGGCGGTCCAGAGCCCGGTGTAGCCCGCGCCTACGATGGCGACGTCCACGGCCGTGGACCCGGGCAGGCCGGGCCGGGGGGTAAAGGCCTCGCCGGCCGTGTCGTGCCACATGCTGAGGCTGCGATAGTCGGTCATGATCGCAAGCGTCGTCTGCTATTCAGCGCGAGCCGTCAGGCCGGTGCCCGAGAGCCAGGCGCTCGATGCGGACCATAGCGATCCGGCACACGGTGAGATAGGGGGCCGCCACTGGAGGGACGGCAAACACGAGAGAGCACCGACCGGGCGGTAGAGGGTCGACCCGATGCCCCGTGGCCGACAGGCCGAAGACCTTCCAGGACCAGAAGTACTCGGGTCGAAACTCCGTGATCACAAAGGGGACCCACGCTCCGGGCAAAGTCTCCACGCGACCGCGGGTACCCTTGCGGATGAACCGGTCGGGACAGTCGACCGCCCGGATGGAAGGACCCCACTCCGGCCAGCGGGAGGTGTCGGTCAGCAGGTCCCAGACCACGCCGGATGGAGCGTCGATGACCCTATGCACTTCCAGATACGGCTGGCGCATGCCGCTCCTTGCACGAAACTGCGGGGCCGGCTTCCACCCAGCTGGCCTCGCGTCACAGTTGCGCTCGTGTCCCGTCATTCTCATCCCAGAGCCTCCATGCGGTCAAGTGAGTGCGGCAGGTTCTTTCGGAACCCCCTCTTGGTCGTCTTGCGGGGGCACCTCCAGAGTGGATAGACTGGGTCTGTCAAACCACCTCTCCGCGTTTGGACGCAGGTCAGGAGGATCCCCCACGTGATGACCACCGACCCCGCGAGCATCGCCGTGCCGGGCGGGCTCCGTCGCGACCGCCTCAACCAGCGCTACGCCGCGCACCGGCTTCGCCGGGTGAGCCGCCCCACCACAAAGATTACCCACGAAGTCGCCTGCTTCGACGAGCGGGAGCATGGCTTCAACCGGGCGTTGCGCGGGGACTACGGTCCAGTGGCCCAACGCGAGCGACAGCGTTTTGTGGAGAAATACCCGCTGTCGGGGGCGATGCTCGCCATGCAGCTGCATCTGGCCGAGGTGGTGGATGGTCCGGTCGCTGCGCCGCGAGCGCCGCTGCCCGACGACCCGCTCGTCCTCTCCAGGCACGTCAAGCAGACGGCGCTCTTCATGCGCGCCGATGACGTGGGCATCTGCGAGCTGCCGCCCTACGCCGTCTACTCCTTCGACAAGAACGGCAAGGCCGTCGACCTGGGACACACCCATGCTATAGCCATCCTGATCGACCAGAACTACCCGTCCTTCGCGGCCGGGAGTGGACGGGACTGGGTCAGCAACTCTCAGAGCTTCCGGGCCTATACAGGCTCGGCATTCACCGCCTGCATGTTGGCCGACTACATCCGCCGCCTCGGCTATTCCGCGCGGGCCCATCACGCCTCGGACTACAAGGTGGTCGTCCCCCCGATCCTCCTCCTGGCAGGCCTGGGCGAGATCTGCCGCATTGGCGGGATCGTACTGCACCCCTTCATGGGCCCCCGGTTCAAGGCAGCAGTGGTGACGACCGACCTGCCGCTCGCACCCGACAGACCCATCGATTTCGGCCTGCAGCAGTTCTGCGCCGCCTGCAAGAAGTGCGCCCGGGAGTGCCCGTCGGGCTCTATCCCCGAGGGACCGCAGACCATGTACAACGGCTACCAGATCTGGAGGAACGACATAGAGTCGTGCACGCGCTTCCGGGTCACCAACGCACACGGCTCGAGCTGTGGGCGATGCATAAAGGTATGTCCGTGGAACAAGGCCGACACCTGGTACCACGCGGTGGCCACCACGCTCGCCGCCCGGTCGCAGCTCGCCCGCCGCGGGCTCATCCGGCTCGACGAGGTGCTCGGCTACGGCAAAGAGGATCCCAGCCGCAAGTGGTGGTTCGACATGGAGGAGGTCGACGGCCGCGTGATACCGCGCTGAGGCCTAGCCTCTTGACCCCAAGCGGCGGCCGGGCGCATCATTACGCGGGCGGGCCGAGGCTGCTCGAGCATGGCCGCCTTTGGCGTTCGCCTGCTGACTAGTGGCAGACGTGCATGCGAGAACGGAGGGAGTGCGGGTCCAATGGCCTCCATATCTGTCGCTGAGCAGGCCAATATCGTTCTGCTGAGAACAAAACTCTCGGTCCCCCCGCTCCAACCGCGACTCGTACCGAGCTCTCACCTCATCGAGAGGCTCAACCAAGGAGCGCTCGGCAATCTGACGCTTGTTTCCGCGCCGGCAGGTTTCGGCAAAACGACCCTTGTCTGCCAGTGGATCGCTCAGCAAGAGATGCCCGTAGCCTGGTACTCCCTCGATGAGAGCGACAGCGAGCCCAGCGTCTTCTACCGCTACCTTCTTACTGCGCTGCAGGACCTGCACCGCTCCCTGAAAGCAGCATTCGACCCCCTCCTTCAGGGACACACTGTGGTCGGGCAGACAATTATCGCCAACATCATAAACCGCTTCTCTTACCTCAATGAACGTTTCTATTTAGTTCTTGACGATTTCCATGCTATAGAGTCTTCCTCGATTCATCACGACATACAAAGTTTGCTGCGCCGCTGTCCACCTCAACTTCACCTGACTATCATCACTCGGCAGGATCCACCGTTCCAACTGTCGCGCCTCCGAGCGGGACAGGGCGTAACGGAACTCAAGATGCCGGATCTACAATTCAGTTTGGATGACTCCGCATACTTCTTTCACAATACGATGCAATTAGACCTGCCACTGGCAGAAATACAGGAGCTACACTCGTTGACCGAAGGATGGCCCGTAGGGCTCCAAGTCGTCGGTCTGTCCTTGCTGAAGGGCAACATTCCCAAAGGACTGACGGCCAACGACGTCTTCCAGAACAAGTACATGCTCGACTATTTGTTTGAGGAAGTATTCACCAACCAGTCCCGCCAGGTTCAGGATTTCCTTCTGAAGACGGCCGTTTTGAGACAGCTAAGCGCAGATCTCTGTCTTCACATGACCGAAGGTGACTACACCCGCGATATGCTCGACGAGCTGGAGCGCAAGAACCTCTTCGTCATTCCACTGGATAGCAAGTCGCAGTGGTATCGATACCATCCGCTGTTTGCCCAGATGCTCCAACGCCGACTGCAGAGCACCGGGTCCCCGTCCATTCCTGACCTCCACAAGAGGGCCAGTGCCTGGTATGCCGACCACGGATACCTGGAGGAAGCCTTCCACCACGCCTTCAGCTCCAACGACCTCGAGTTCGCAGCCGGGTTGGTGGAGAGCAAGTTCATGACGCTGATCTACAGCTATGAGTGGACGATCGCCCGTAGATGGCTGGAGAGTCTCCCGGAAGAGACTCTGGAGCGGCGCTTCCTCCTGCTCCTCTACCATGCCCTGGTGGTGTTCCTCCAGGAGGAGCTCAGCGACATAACTGCTACGATCGCGGAACTGGAAGACTCCTTTGACGCCATGACGGATTCGTACTCGAGCGAGAAGCGGAAGCATGCTGAGGACCTGCTTCTGGCGCTGAAGCTCAACTGCATCTACTACAGGGAGCCCGCCGAGGTGATCGCAGCAGCTGAGCGGGCGCTGCGGACGATCTCCACTCGGAATGTGATGGCCCGTTGGCTTGTGCAATCAGTCCTGTCTACGGCACACATCGAACAGGGGGACCTTCAGCCGGCGATGGATGTGGTGCAATCCGGGCTGGATGTAGTCGGCCGCCTGGACCCCGGCAGAGGCAACTACGTGAAGGTTCATTTGTTGAACAGGCAGGCCCGCCTCGAGCTGCTGTTCGGTCACCTGAGAGCTGCCGAAGAACTGCTGACGGATGCCCTGGAATATGCCCGGAGAGAAGACCCGCCCCTGAGGTCCGCCATGGCTATGTTCAATATCACCTTTGCCCAGGTCTACTACGGCAAGAACCAGTTGGACAGGGCTCTGGAACATGCCTCACGTTGCACTGAATATGCCAGACCCGTGTCCGATATCGGCTACCTGCTCTTGGGTCTCAAGCTGCAGGCTTTCATCAACGAGAGTTTTGGGCATCACGACCTTGCCAAGGGAATAATGACCGAGGCCCTTCAGATCGCGAGACAGACCAGATCCTCGGTCCGTATCGCTTCCACCGAGCTGGCAGCGGTCCAGTTGGCCGTCGTGCAGTCTGAGCTTGACACGGTTGCCAGGTGGGCGGCACAGCGCAGGCTGCGCGTCACAGAGCCCTTTTCTCGAAACTTCGAGAAAGAATGCCTGCTGATGGTTCAGTTCGAAATGGCATCGGGCCGGTATCAGGAGGCTGCGGATCTCCTATTCGCGCTCCGCCCCCGAGTCTCGAGCAGGCACCGGCAGACTTCGCTGCTCACCGTCGATGTTCTTACTGCAGCATGCCTATATGCCCTCGACCGTGGAGAGGAGGCACTGAACGTACTGGCGTCGTGCATCGAATTCGCCGGCCCTGAAGGCTACGTCCGTCCCTTCGTAGAGAACGCCGAGTATCTTGTTGATCTGCTTGTCTCCCTCTGCAAAAGCCCCAAGGGTGTCGTCAGAATACATGCGTCGGAGCTGCTCAAAGCGTGCCGACTGAAGCTGAATGCCGAGTCCGGCGGCCGGCCCGTGATTGTCGGCGATTCGGAAGCCTTGTCACAGCGGGAGATCGAGATACTCAGGCTGATCTTCATCGGACTTACCAACAAGGAGATAGCCGGGCACTCATTCATATCTCTGAACACAGTCAAGACGCACATCAAGAACATCTACACCAAGCTCGGTGTCACCACCCGGGAGCAGGCCATTCTGAGAGCCAGAGAACTCAACTACGTGTGAACAGTCTGCGGTGGACCCTAAGCCTTGTCCGACAGCTTCTTCCTAACCATTTCCATGATACTCGTCTGGTCGGGTGGGCATCCCATCAGGAACGTCCCCCTTTCCTTGTGGAGGGCAGCACAGTTGCCGATCACGAATGTATCCGCCGGCACTTCTTCTATGTCGCTACCGATGGCGATATTGAAGTGACCATGTTCTCCCTGATACTCGCTTATCAAGCCCTCATTGTTCTTGAGGAACAGGTACACCGAAGACTGGCAGGCTGAGCATGATCCCTCATCGAGCAGATTCACCATCAGATTCTGTATGACTATCTCCGTGGGCGGCACCGCGAAATCGGTCTTGAACGGTTCAATATCGTCGGGAATGGTGCGTATATCCTCAACCGATGTCACTCCCTCGGTTTGCTCGGCGATCAAACGCAGATGGGGCACGTGATCGATATCCAGTTTCACGACGGCCAAGGCTACGATATCCGCCGCCAGACAGTCGGTTGAGGCAATAACGGTATCGAGTTGTCTTCGATCCCCTGCCGACGGTCCCATACCTTCCATTGCATAGGTTGCGTCGCAAACCACCAGATCAGGCTCCAAGACCCTGGCCATGTCTGCTATCGCCAGGTCCAGCTCCCTGCATCCGTACGTCTGCTTCGCTTCGGGCGCGTGGAGCTGGTGAAACCTGATCTTCTCCCGCCTGTAGAGGAGCCCCTTCATGTTCTTGTATCCGAGAGAGGCACCGGTATGCATATGCATCTTGAGAACGGGTATGGAAATGACGTAGTCGAAGTCATGAATGAACCCGGTGACTTTGATCTCCTCAAGGATGCGCCCATCCGCTATGGGCACTCTCGTAGGCCTCCGGCTATCCAGATCGAGGTACTCGATATCCTGTCGCTCTAGAAAGCCACCGTGCCCGCTGGCCGCGAAGGCCTCCTTGCTCTTGACACCCGTGACGGGTGAATCGCCGATGTAGTAGCCGGCATCGAAGCGGGCGCTGAGAAACTCGAAGACCGCCTCGGTGACTTCCGGGTTTGTATTGATCCCCGTGTGCTTGTGCACCTTGCGGCCGATGTTTGGCTTTAGAAGAACCCGCATGCCGGTCAGATCAGGTATCTCGATCCGACTCAGAGCATCCCAAACAGCTTTCTTTGCGTTCTTATGCTTTGCGACTGCACATACGGGCTTCCGCGTGTCTGGTCTTCCATTCATGTCACTATCGGAATGATCCCTGCCTGCATTCCTTCCCTGAGATTCCCAGGTCATCCAGTTTCTCCCGAGTGGGAATGCCGTCTTCCGACCAGCCCCTGTATTGGTAGTACTCATGCAGCATCCTTCCCAGATGCGGCAGATTGGGGCTATGCCCGTCACCGCTTTTCGGCAGCGTCAGGATGCGTTGAGGCAGAGTGTCGTCCTTGCGGCTTATCCCACAATCGACATTGTAGATTCGCTTCGTGTTGAAGATTCTCTCCCCGGCCTTCATGAATTCATCTACGTCCATGGCCCTGCCCGTGATCTGCCGATACCACTCGATCATTGTGGAGATCCCTATCCCCCCGTACATGACGAATTTGCAGGTGATCAGAGAGTCGATCATGCCCATGTAGTTCTGCGACTTGGCAGCGAGGACCCCTTTCCCTTCGATCTCAAATGGATCGGTAGGGCTGGGGATACCGATCTCGGGCGCCGAGAGATCTCTCTCGAAAGCATGGGAGAACCCACACTGGTGGCTGGCTCCGATGTTTGATGTAGCCAGATTCACTCCCCCGGCGTTGTACGCCCTTGGGTCGTGCGCCGGGAATTCCAGCCCTTTCACGTGGATGGCGAACTCCTCCGCGTTCTGCCCCAGTTCTGCGGCAGCTCCGCGGGTGCCGAGGCCGAGAAGCCTGCCGATCCCCGACTGCTGACCGATCTTGTGGATCGTCTGGATCAGGGCCTCCGCATTCCCCCAGCAGAGGTCGATACCGTCCGTATCCTGCGGAGATATCAAGCCTCTTTCGAAGGCCTCCATGCCAAAGGCAATGACACCACCGGTAGTCATGGTGTCCAGGCCGTAGCGATTGCACAGGTCGTTTGCTCTGATCAGAGCCACTGGATCATCAATGAGGCAATTACTTCCTAGGAGTGCCAGCGATTCGTATTCAGGAACAGCCTGCTCCTCCCCCACACCTGCGCCTTCTGGCAGCCTCACGTTCTTGCCGCACCTTATCATGCACCGTCTGCAGCGGTAGTCGTCGGTCTTGTAGGCCTCGAGTATGGTCGCTCCTGTGATCTTGGCGGCGCCTTCTTCCCACCTTCCCGAGTATCCCCAGTTCTTCAGGGGAAGTCCTCCCCGGGCCTCGGATCCGACCAGACCCCCAGCTGTTCCGAACAGTCTCAGACCGACCGACCTGGTCACTACCTCCTTCGCAACGCCCCTGATCGATCGCTTCAGACTCTCGGGGTCGTATATCGGAAAATCGAGATCACCGGCAACGGCCACGGCTTTCAAGTACTTGGAACCCATGACCGCACCCAGGCCGCACCTGGAGGCTGTTCGGGCATGGACACCGTCGTTCAGTATCACTGAGAACGGTATCAGCTTCTCTCCGGCCGGCCCGATGCATGCCACTACCGCTTGTCTGCTGGTCTCGGATTTCACGATGGCATCCGTGGTGAAGGTGTCCTTGCCCCAGATATGCTCCGCCGGTCTGAGCTCTACCTCGCCGTTGTGGATCCAGAGATACACGGGCTTGGAAGCCATACCCTCAACGGTTATGCCATCAAAGCCGCTCTTCTTGAGTTCTTCTGCCCAGGATCCCCCGGAGTTCGCCTCCCCGAAAAGACCGGTCAGCGGCGACTTGGCGACCACTACATGCCTCGATGATGACAATGCTCGGGTACCGGTATACGGACCGGTCATGAAGATGATCACGTTCTCAGGTCCAAGCGGATCAGTGCCACCATCCGTCTCGTCGTACAGGATCTTTGCCGCGAGCCCGCTGCCTCCGATGTAGTCCCGGGCATCGTCCTGGTCCAGCTCACAGGTTTCAAAAGACATGCGAGACAGGTCCACGTGTAGCAGTCTGTTCATGTAGCCGAGCATCACATCTACTCCTGCATGGCTCCCATGACTTCCTCGCTGACTTCCAAGATGTAGTCGACGTCCGCGTCTGTATGGGCAAAACAGGTCGCAAGTGCGTGATTGGGAGGCGCGTAGATACCGTGCGCTATCAGACCCATGGAGAACAACCTATTCCTGGTGGTGTTGTCCTTCAGTTTGTCCCGCATGGTTCTGACCGGGCTGTCATTGAAGTGAGGGTAGAAGATGGACCCCTCACCGGTAACCTGTATCGGATAGCCCTTCTCCGCCGCAATGGTCGTGAGGCCATTCTTGATCCTCTCGGCCAGTCTATCGATATGCCCATAATCGCTGGCCTCGAGCTCTTCAAGACAAGCAAGACCTGCGGCCATGGTGATCGGATTGCCGGTGAAGGTCCCGGATTGGAATACCCTGTCCTCGGGCTTGGCGTTCGGACCGAGGGTCGTTTCCATGATGTCTTTCCTACCGCCGAAGGCTCCTACGGGGAATCCACCACCAATGACTTTGCCGTAACAGGACAGGTCCGGCGTCACACCGAAATAGCGCGCCGATCCGACCATGCCACCAACCCTGAAGCCGGTCGCGACCTCGTCGAAGATCAATAGGATGCCGTGCTTGGCAGTTACCTCCCGGATCGCCTCCAAGTAGCCCTTCCCAGGGCTTATGGTCCCCATACCAAAACCGGGAAGGGGTTCCAGTATCACGGCGGCCAGTTCACCGGCATTCTCTTCGATGATAGAGACGGTGGCCTCAGTATCGTTCCAGGGAAATACAACGGTTTGCTCCGGGATATAGCGCGGGATCCCCGCGCTTCCCGAACATCCCTCCGGCCTGCTGGCCGAGCCTGCAATACCGGTGCTGCCGCTTACGAGCGCGTAGTCGTGCTGGCCGTTGTAGCCGCCTTCAGGTTTGGCTATCTTGTCTTTCTTAGTGAAGGATCTTGCCACTCGCAGGGCGAACATCGTCGCCTCTGAACCTGTGTTGGCAAAGCGGATCATCTCGACGTGCGGCTGATGCTTCTGAATCATCTTCGCGAGCTTGAGTCCCGTTTCATTGAACAGAATGTAGGAGGTCCCAAGCTCGAGCTGTCTCTTCACAGCAGCGACGACGGCCTCGGGGCTGTGCCCGAGAATGTTCGCGAATCCGCTCAGCATTAGGTCTATGTATTCGTTTCCATCGACGTCGTAGAGCTTCCCGCCCTTTGCCCGTTCCAGATAGATAGGGCGGGGTGCTAGAAACCCCGCATTTCCTGCAACGCCGCCGGGTAGCACCATCTTGGCTTCGTTCCAGATCGCCTCAGACTTCTTCGTTCTCGACGTGTACTGATCGATGTAGTCCTCAAGAAGCATGACGGCCGCCCTTTTCTGACCTTCGCTCGTCTACCGAGTATCCGAGAATGTGTATGTCATGTACGGTGTGACATCGGGCGGTCCAAACGCCACGTGGAACTGGGGATCGCCAGACAGTTCGATCACCGTCGACACTATGGAAGTGAGCTTGGTCTCGTCCCCCAGATCCATGCAGATCGGATGGTCGGACGAGTCGTGCGAAGCCAGGATGGACTTGATCCTGTCGACCGTGATCTCTTCGGCCGGAAGAGCGCCCAGCTCTTTCTCGAGGGTCAAGAAGCGTGTGCCGGAATTCTGTTCCATGAATCCCACGGCAGCGTGATAGGACTCATCCGTCCTCTCGCCTCGTTCGCGGTCTCTGAGAAGTGCGGTGTACTTGGAACTGTAGTCGTCGTTCACCAGGGGATGATTCGTATGGAAGACCACACCCGGATTGCCCGCGACGGAGAACTGGACGACTTTTCCCGAGGAGCACTCTAGGTCAACTATCCTCTCGGAGTCCCCGATCAAATAGTTCTGGGGCGAGGCATGGTCGATCGTTCTCACGAAGTCCAACGCGCCGTCGATCGTTGGATTTGCCAGAATGCCGCGGATAACGTATGCCACCGGCAGCCCGGTCTGCGCATAGCGCAGTATCGGCAGGCTGTTGAGACAGACACCGATGCCCCTATTGTTGACACCGAAGGCAGCGATCATGCCGGCGTAAGTGAACACGAGAGACTCGATGTCCGAGCCTTCTTCTTTGACATGCAGCACAGTCTGGAACCCGTGTACAAAACCCTCGATATCCCAGTTCTGACCGAGTAAGGCGGGCTTGGTCTCTGTCTTATCCACACCGATACTGCTGCAATGGCCGGCCACGTCGCCTGCGTTCAGGATCAGTTCGTCCAGCAGTTGGAAGGCGAAGATCGTGTCGTAACTATTGCCGGAACCCTTCGCGATCCCCCTGACTTCTTCCAGCAACCCGGGGGTGAACCGTTGGATCGCAGGTAGGTATCCGGTGTGATCGAGGAACTTCGTGATGAAGTCCTCCGCCGGCATCCCGGTGTTTCGCTCGAGGTTCTGTTTCCAAAGCTCGATCAGCTCTCGGATCTCGGTCCGCAGGGTCTCCCCATAGATCAATCCCCTGTTGACCGGAGAGCCTTCGACGCACACGTACTCTCGCTTGCTGCTCGTTTCACCCATGATGATCGTTCTCCATCCCCAAGGCCGCTTTGACAACCGCCTCCTTGTCTGAGGGCGCCGCCCGCTTGACTCCGCTGGGCGGGCCGTTGACCGCGAAGCCTCGCGCTGCTGGCATCGCGCGGCAACGGCTCAGCATGATCTCTCCTTTCATACAACACTGTTCAGCGGCTTATTCCAATCACCCGAGATGGGTGATTTTCGGAGAGTAACGGTTGCAGGAGCTCCCAGGAGCGCTACGCTTTCGATGCGCTTCGCAGATGACAGGCGACCAAGATCTGCTCGCCGGAGGTGATTCCCGGAAGAAGCTGCGGCACCTCCTCCCGGCAGCGCTCCATTGCGATCGGGCAGCGCGGGTGGAAGCGGCAGCCCGGCGGCACCTGCGAGGCATCGGGCGGCTCGCCCGGGAGGGTGCGTTTGCGCGCCTCTTCGCGGTGGACGCGCGGCACCGCAGCGATCAGGGCCTGCGTGTAGGGGTGCTGAGGAGCATCGATGACGCTGCGCGCCGGGCCCAACTCGACGAGCATACCGTGATACATCACCGCTACGCGGTCGGCGACGTGCGCTGCCGTCGCCAGGTCGTGGGTGATCATCAGGATACCGAGTCCCTCCTCGCGGCGTAGCTTGTCCAGCAACTCGAGGACGCCGGCGCGCACCGAGACGTCGAGCATGGAGACCGGCTCGTCGGCCACCAGCAAGGATGGCGAAAGCACCAGGCTGCCGGCGATCGCCACCCGCTGGCGCTGACCGCCGGAGAGCTGGTGTGGGTAGCGCTCGGCGAAGCTCTCGGGCGGGGTGAGGCCGACCTTGGTCAAGGAGGCATAGACCTGCGCACGTTCGTCCTCCTTCGAGGCCGTTAAGCCATGAATGCGCAGGCCTTCCGCCACGATCTCCCGGCTCCGCAAGCGCGGGTCCAGCGCGGCGTACGGGTCCTGGTGGATGAGTTGTGCGCGGCGGCGCAAGGAGCGCAGCGCGCCGCGTGGCAGACGGGTGACGTCGCTGCCCTGGAGCAGCACGGTACCGGCGGTAGGGTCGAGCAGACGCAGCGCTGCCAGAGCAAGGGTCGTCTTGCCGGAGCCCGACTCGCCGACCAGGGCGAGCAGCTCGCCGGCATCGACGCTGAGGCTGACGCCGTCGACAGCGCGGGCGATCCGCCCAGAGCGCCGTTTCAGGCGATCGGAGAAGGAGCGCCTGAGGACAAAATGCACGGAAAGGTCGCGCACCTCGAGCAGATGCTCGGCGGCAGGGGTAGCGCTCACGGGGGCGGTGCCTATGGAGGCAGTGCCCATGGCGGCGCCGTTCATGCCAGCCTCCCCTGGGCGGCAGCATGGCAGGCGACGACATGGCCGGCGCCCTCCAGCGGTGGACGTGTGCCGCAGGTCCTAGAAGAGTACGGACAGCGGGGCGCGAAGGCGCAGCCGCTGATCGGCTCATCGAGGCGTGGCGGGGCACCCGGGATGGAGACCAACGGGCGGTCGCGGTTGACCACCGGGGTAGCCTCCAGGAGCAGCTGCGTGTAGGGGTGACGGGGAGCCGTCAGTACGTCGTAGGTGGGGCCGTCCTCGACCACCACTCCGGCATACATGACGACGGCGCGCTCGCTGTTCTCGGCGATCATGCCGATGTCGTGGGTGACCAGCACCAGCGCCAAGCCGAGGCGCTCGGCGAGCTCGCACAGCAGATCGCCGATCTGTGCCTGCACGACCACATCGAGGGCGGTCGTCGGCTCGTCGGCGAACAGCACCTTGGGGTCGCACGCGACAGCCATGGCGATTACGGCACGCTGGCGCATCCCGCCCGAGAGTTCGTGCGGGTAGCGGCGCGCGACGCTCGCGGGCAGGCCGACCAGCTCCAGCAACTCCAGGGTGCGCGCCCGTGCCTCGGACCGCGAGCGCTGCTTGTGGAAGACCATTGGGTCGGCGATCTGCTTGCCCACCCGGTGGACCGGGTTCAGCGCGCTCATGGCGCCCTGGAAGACCATGGCAGCATGCGTCCAGCGCACCGTGCGGGCACTCTTTTCGCCGTCGGCAAGCACATCGATACCGTCGAGGCACACCCGCCCTCCCACGGTCGCGAAGGAGGGCAGCAGACCCATCGCGGCCAGAATCAGCGTCGTCTTGCCACAGCCCGACTCGCCGAGCACCCCGACCCGCTCCCCTTCACGGACCGAGAGATCGACGCCACGCACGGCGTGAGCCGAGCGCCCGTCGGGGGCATCGAACCAGACGTGCAGGTCGGAAAGCTCGAGGATGCTCACCGCTCCTCCTCCACCCAGGTGGAGCGCCGAGCGAACGAGCGCGGCGCGACATGGGCGTGCCCAAGACGCGGGTTCATCGCTTCTTCCACTCCCTGGCCGACCAGGAAGCAGCCAAGCACTACGAGCGCGATGCAGACTCCGGGCGGTACAATCGCCCACCACGCACCGGCCGAGACAGCAGTATGTTGGAACGCTTGCTGAAGGATGGTGCCCCACGAGATCCGCTCCAGGTCACCGAGACCGACGAACGCCAAGGCCGCCTCGAAGAACACGGCGATCGCAACGGCCAGCACCGTCTGAGCCACCAGCAGCGGCGCAACGTG
>Ga0209254_10003916_pt1 | contig 13602 bp, 12 predicted proteins | sample FrelakmetDIP11DI_FD_187148 | JGI IMG/M metagenome (GOLD analysis project Ga0209254, IMG submission 187148) | Freshwater lake sediment microbial communities from the University of Notre Dame, USA, for methane emissions studies - DIP11 DI (SPAdes)... | ecosystem: Environmental > Aquatic >...
CAGCGGGCTGCCGGCGGGCCGCACCGTTGCGTCGACGGCCGGGCGGGGAGCGGTCAGCTCCCCGGTGATGATCGGCAGCCAGGTCGAGGCGCCCGCGCGCTCGACGCCGGCGACCGGCTTCTCCAGCCGCTGCGCACCGACGACTCGCGCGAGCGGGCGCAAGCCGCGCAGCGCGACGGTCATCGCGCCGTACGCGCGCTCCATCAGCGCCGCGTGCCGGACCGCCCAGAGCCGCACCGCGCGCATAGCGTCCGCCCTCCCTCAGGCCGTTTCCAGCGCCGGCGCCTCGGGCGCCAGCACGGTGTGGGTGACGAACAGGTCCTGGAAGTCCGCGCGCAGCGACAGCTCTAGCACCCGCAGGCGCCGGGCGAGCTGCGTCGCGCGCCGGCGGTGGTTGCGGTTGAACAGCGCCATCCGCGCGCCGTCGCCGGCGGCATTGCCGATGGAGCGCACACGCTCCACCGCCACCGGCGGCACCAGCCCGATCTTGAGGATGTCCTCGGGCTCCAGGTGATTGCCGAAGGTGCCGGCGAGCAGGATGCGGTCGACCGACTTGACGCCGCTGTCAGCGAGCAGGATCTCGATTCCCGCGCGCAGCGCCGACTTGCCGAGCTGCACGCTGCGCACGTCCTGCTGCGTCAGCACGATGTCGCGGCCGGTGCGAGAGTACATTCCCGCGACGAGCTGGACTTCCTCGGCGCGGCCGTAGGCGCTGCCGCGTAGCGCCGGATGCGATCCTGGCGGCGCGAGGCCGCCGTCCTCGCCGACGAGGCCGGCGCCGACGAGCGTCGCCACGCTGGAGATCACGCCCGAGCCGCACAGCCCGACCGGGCGCGGGTCGTTGCGACCTTCGCCGTCCTTGATCGCCGCGAAGCGGATCCTGCCCTTGGCGTCGACCCATACGCGCTCGATCGCGCCGCCCACCGCGCGCATGCCGCAGCGGATGTGCGCGCCCTCGTACACCGGGCCGGTGGCGCAGGAGGTGGCGACGAGCTCGCCGTGGTGCGCGAGCACGACCTCGCCGTTGGTGCCGACGTCGATCAGGAGCTGCGTGCCGCGGTAGAACTCGGGCCCGCGCGTCAGCAGCGCGGCGAGCGTGTCGCCGCCGATGTAGCCGGCAATCGACGGGAACACGAACACGCGCGCGCGCGGCAGCGCGTGCAGCGCGAGCTCCGCCGCCTCGATCTCGACACCTTCCGCCCACACCGGCAGGTAGGGCCCGCGGCCCAGCGGCTCCGGGTTGATGCCGAGCAGGATGTGCTGCATGGTCGGGTTGCCCACGACCACCGCGTCGATGATGTCGCCGAGCGCCACACCCGCCTCGTTCGCCGCCTCGTCGATCAGCCGGTTGACCTCGTCGACCAGCCGCCGCCGCATGTCCGCCAGCGTGCCGATGTCCTGCTGGATGTGGGTCATTCGCGAGATGACGTCCTCGCCGTAGATCGCCTGCGGGTTCCCGGCCGTGCGCATGCCGACGATGCGGCCGTGGTCCAGATCGCAGAGGAAGGCGACGATCGACGTCGTCCCGATGTCGATCGCCAAGCCGTAAGATGGGCCGGCGCGCCCTGGGACCAGCGCCAGCACCGTGCGCTCGGCGTAGACGGTTGCGGTGACCTCGCGCGCCGCGTCGAAGCCGGAAGCGGTGGAAAACGCGGCCATCACCGCCGCCGGCAGCTCGACCGACTTGCGCCTCAGCGCGCCGGCGACCGCGGCGCGCACGCGCTCGGTCAGCGGGCGCAGCGGCTCGGCGTAGGCGCCGGGCACCGCGGCCCGCACGCGGGTGACAATCGGCCGCGGCTCGACGTCCGTCACGGTGTAGGGCTTGCGCGGCGCGTTGCGCAGCGCCTGGCTCTCGGGCGGCACCGACAGCGTCAGGTCGCCGCGCACGTCGCACAGGCAGGCCAGCCGGTAGCCGCGCTCGGCGGGCCCGGGCGGCAGCAGATCGAGCTCCGCCGCCGAGGGCAGCGTCAGCGCGTCCGCGGCGCTCAAGGCGCCGTCCACCTCGACCAGGCAGCTGCCGCACTTGCCGTGGCCGCCGCACACCGACTTGATGCCGACGCCCGCCTTCCAGGCCGCGGCCAGCAGCCGCTCGCCGTCGCGCACTTCGATGCTGCGCAGATCGGGGTGGAAGGTCACCAGCGGCATGGCGGCGCGGGGATCGGGAGCGGGCGCGAAATGGGGGCGGGCACGAAGCGGACGGGCCCGCCTCACACGGCGACGGTGCCTGCGCGGAAGGCTTCGATCAGGTCCATGCAGTAATCGTCGCGGCCGTACACCGCGCGCGCCGCGGCCATCGCCGACACCAGCTCGCGGTCGGTGGGATCGAGGATGGCGGCGTCCATGCCGCGGCCCATCGCGCCGACCAGGAAGGTGCGGTTGATGAGCCTGCGCGCCGGCAGGCCGTGCGACACGTTGGTCAGGCCGCAGATCGTGTGCACACCGGGAAAGCGCTCCATGATCGTGCCGATGGCAGCGATGGTGGCCTGTGCCGACTGCGAGTCGGTGCCGAGCGGGAACACCAGCGGGTCGACGTAGATGTCGTCCAGCGCGACGCCCGCGCGCGTCAGGCGCTCGATCAGCTGCGAGCCGAGGTCGACCTTCTGCTCAGCGGTCGCCGCCAGCACCCCTTCGCTCTGGCACAGCGCGATCAGCTTGGTCCGGTGCTCGAGCGCCAGCGGCAGGATGCGGCGCCAGCGGTCGCCTTCGAGGTTGATCGAGTTGATCATCGGCGGGGCGGTCTTCACCTTCGGCAGCGCCGCCGCGATCGCGTCGGGATCGGAGGAGTCGAGGCATAGCGGCTTGTCCGTGACCGCCTGCACCGTGTCGACCAGCCAGCAGAGCAGCTCCGGCTCGCGGCCGGGAAAGGTGCCGCCGTTGACGTCGATGTAGGTGGCGCCGGCGGCGTCCTGCGCGCGCGCCTCGTCCTGGATTGGCGCGGCGTCCATGCGCTCGAGCGCGGCGCGGATGGCCTTGCGCGACGCGTTGATGCGCTCGGCGACGATCAGCATGGCCTTCCTCCGGGTGCGCCGCGCCGGTCCATGGACGGTGCGCTGACGGGTGCTCCGTTGGCGCTGCGCGCCTTTCCTCCGGGAGGGAGCAATTCGCGCTCGGGACGGCCCTTCGCGCTCATGTGTACTTGCCGTACTTCTTGACCGCCCGGGACATCGCCCAGACGTTGTCGACCTTGCAGTAGTCGGTGATGCTGTTGGCGCTGGAGATCATGTAGCCACCGCCCTTGCCCACCTTCTCGATGCGTCCCTTCACCTCGGCCTCGCACTCCTCGGGCGTGCCGCGGGTCAGCGTGTAGTCGAGGTCGATGTTGCCGACGATGCAGACGCGGTCGCCGTACTTCGCCTTCAGCGTGTTGATGTCCATCGCCGAGGGCTGCACCGGGTGGATCGCGTTCATGCCCAGCGTGACCAGCCCGTCGAGGATCGGGAACAGGTTGCCGTCGCTGTGGAATATCCACGGCTTCCTGATCTCCTTCGCCACTAGCATCTGGCTCGGTTTCATGAACTCCTCGTACATCTCCATGTTCACCCACGGCGCCTTGGTGTCCGCGTGGTCGTCGTTGGCCCAGATGAAATCGAAGTCCATCTTGTTGAGGTGCTGCACGACGCGCGCCGACCACTCGGAGAAGCGACGGTGAATCTCCTTCACGAGGTCCGGATCGTCGAACATCATCAGCGAGAACACGTCGAGGCCCATGCTCTCGAAGGTGCTGGCGCTGCCGAGCCGGATGCGGGCGAAAACCGCGTAGTCCTCGCGGTATTTCGCCAGCCACTCGGCGATCTGGTCGTAGCGGCCCGGGTGGTCGGGGTCGGGCAGGAACTCGTCGAAGTACCTGAGCGAATCCCGGTCGGTCAGCAACCCCCGCTTGACGTAGGTGCGGCCGGACTTCTCGTCGACACCCATGTCGGCGATCCACGGCGGCACGAAGTCGAAGGTCACGCGCTTCGGGTGGTACCACGCCTCTTTCGCCGCGGCGGTGCCGCTGGTCTGCATCGCCTGGCCCGCGGTGGCCTGGGAGCCGGTGGGGAAGTGGTAGCCGAAGCCGTCCATGCCCAGCGCGCGGCAAAACTCTCCGGGCGTGTAGTCGGTGCGCCCGCCCATGAGGGCGATCTGGATCTCCTCCTCGACATCGTTCTCGATCCAGGGGACCTGGTCGGGTTGCCCGCGCTTCAGTGCGGTCAGCACGCGTTCTCTCGGCGTCATGGTCGTTCTCGCTGTGGGTTGGGCGGGCGGGTCAGTGCACGAGCCGGTTGCAGGCCAGCACGCACTCGTAGGCATCGGCGCCGTAGAAATCTGCGCCGATCTCGTCGGCGAACTTCTGGGTGAGCGGGGCGCCGCCCACGCCGACCTTGACGCCGCCGCGCAGGCCGGCCGCGTTGAGCGCGTCGATCGTCCGCCGGGTGCTTTCCATCGTGAGCGTGATGAGCGCGCTCATCAGCAGGAAATCGGGCTCCTCGCTGCGCACTGCCTCGACGAACTTGTCGACCGCGACGTCTACGCCGAGGTCGACCACCTCGTAGCCCGCGCCTTCCATCATCATCTTGACGATGTTCTTGCCGATGTCGTGGAAGTCGCCGGCCACGGTGCCGACCACCGCCTTGCCCTTCTTCGCGGCGGCCTCGCCGACGAGCAGCGGCTTGATGACGTCGACGACTTCGGTCATCGCGCGGGCGGCGATCATCATGTGCGGCAGGAAGAATTCGCCGCTGGAGAACTTCTGGCCGACGATCGACATGGCCGCGATGAGGCCGTCTTTCATGATCACGCCGGGGTCGATCCCGGCGGCCAGCGCGCTCCGTGCGGCCTCGACTGCCTCCTTGCGCTTGCCCTTGATCACCCAGTCCCGGATGGTGTCGATCTCGCTCGCCATGGTCATCGCTCCTGGTTGTGCGGCGCCTGCCGGTCGCCGACGGCGCCGGACATCTGATATTCAGCTGACATGTTAGAAACCGGCGCCCGGGAATGTCAAAGCTTTTCTCGCCAAAATTGAATCCGCATCAACAAAATGGCGTTTTGCGGACAGGCGTGATGGCTGCACGTCGCACACTTGGCCGCGGCGCTCGACGCGCTGCGCTCCGGGCCGTGCAGCCCCCGCCCCGCGGGCGGGTTCTTACTTCGTGGCGTAGCAGCAGAACAACCCGTCGCCACCGGTGCTCTAGAGCCCGTCGGGACGGCAGCCGCGGGTCGGGTGCGCCGAATTCCACGAGATGGCCCACGACGTCGCGAGTTCGTCGACGCCGCGGTCGACCGGCGCACGGTCGAGCCGGAGGACCCGCGCCGGCCGCGCTTGCCTGCCGCCGACATATCCGTGATATGTTACGGGCTTCGCCAATGGTCGCCGGGAGCGTGCCATGCCCAGGGTCCTTTCCGATGCCGCCGTGCAGGCGTATCAGCGCGACGGGTATTACTTCCCGTTCCGGGCGCTCTCCGCGGGCGAGGCCGCCGACTACCGCCGCCGCCTCGAGGCGCACGAGGCGCGGGCGGGCGCTCCGCTGCAGGGCAACTGGCGCCACAAGACGCACCTGCTTTTCACCTGGGCGGACGAGCTCGTCCACCATCCGGTGATCCTCGACGCCGTCGCGGACGTGATCGGCTCCGATATCCTTTGCTGGACCAGCAACTTCTTCATCAAGGAGCCGGCGAGCCCCGGCTTCGTGTCCTGGCACCAGGACTCGACGTACTGGGGCCTCGACCCGGACGACGTCATCACGGCGTGGGTGGCGTTCACGAAGAGCGACCTCATGAGCGGCTGCATGAAAGTCATCCCCGGCACGCACACGCAGTCGCAGATTCCCCACGTCGACACCTTCCACCAGGACAACCTGCTCTCGCGCGGGCAGGAGATCGCCGTCGAGGTGGACGCGGACAAGGGTGTCGACGTCGTGCTGCAGCCGGGCGAGGTCTCGCTCCACCACATCAAGCTGGTGCACGGCTCGGAGCCGAACCGCTCCGCGGACCGGCGCATCGGCTTCGCGATCCGCTACATCCCCACGCACGTCCGGCAGACCAAGGTTCGCGATTCGGCGATGCTCGTGCGGGGCGAGGACCGGCACGGCAACTTCGATCCGGAACCGAGGCCGCACCGCGACATCGACGAAGCCGCGCTCGCCGCCCACGCCGACGCGGTTGGCCGCCAGGTCGCCGCGCTCTACCAGGGGACCAGCAAGAAGGAATTCCGCGCCTGATCCGCGCGCGCCTGCGCCCCCCGGCAAGAGGCGCGGCCCGACGAGGAGATTGCCGATGGGCGACGAGCGCAAGAAGCTGACCGTACCTGACCTGCGCGTGCGCAAGAAGGCCGGCGAGAAGGTCGTCATGGCGTCGATTCCCGACTACCCCTCGGCGATCTGGGCCGAGCGTGCCGGGATCGACATCGCCGCCGTCGGCGACTCGCTGGGGATGGTGAGCTACGGCCATCCCAACACGCTGCCGGTGACCGTCGACATGATGATCGCCCACGCGCAGGCCGTGCGCCGCGGCGCGCCCAACTGCATGATCATGGTGTCGATGCCCTACGGCGCCTACGCGACGCCCGACATCGGCGTGGTCAACGCGCTGCGGCTGATGAAGGAGGGCGGCGCCGACGTGGTGAAGATGCAGGGCGGCAGGGAGAAGGCGCCGATCATCCGGGCGATCGCCGATGCCGGCGTGCCGGTGATGAGTCACGTCGGCATGTGCCCGCACTTCATGCACCAGTACGGCGGCTTCAAGCTGCAGGGCAACACCGCGGAGAAGGCGCTGGCGATCATCGAGGACGCCCTCGCCATCGAGGCGGCGGGGGCCGTCGGCTTCGAGATCGAGGCCGTCCCCGCGCCGGTCGCCAAGGCGGTCGACGATGCGGTGAGAATCTTCACGTTCGCCATCGGCGCGGGGCCTGCGTCGTGCGGACAGCTGCTGCTCGCCTTCGACCTCCTCGGCGTCTTCGACCAGTTCAAGCCCAAGTTCACCAAGCGCTATGCCAACGTCTCGGAGATCGCCGTCGCGGCGCTGAAGGAGTACGCGCGCGAGGTGCGCACCGGCAAGTTTCCCGACGCCGATCACTCCTACGCGATGAAGCCGGAGGAGGAGCAGAAGCTCGTCGCGGCGCTCGCGCACCGGGTCGCGAGCAAGTGACCGTGGACCCCTGGCTCCGTGAGCCAGGCGTCATGCGCGCGGACTTTTTTCCCGTGAGGGCCCCCGAGCGCGCCCGCGGCGGCTGCGACAACGGATATGCTATGTATCGTTTCAACGGGCGGACGAAACACGCCTGAGGCCCCACCCGCCGCCCACCACCCAGGAGGAGCACATGAGCGATTCGAGCAGACGCAAATTTCTCACCACCGGCGCCGCTGTCGCCACCGGCGCGGCTGCGATCGGCGCACCGGCGATCGTCCGTGCGCAGGAGGTGACGCGCTGGCGGTGCCAGTCGATGTGGAGCGCGGCCGAGTTGAGCTACAAGGCGTTCCAGGACTTCTGCGAGCGCGTGAAGGTGAACACCAACGGGCGGCTGATCATCGAGCCTTTCGCGGCCGGCGCGGTCACCGGCCCGTTCGAGACCCTCGATGCGGTCAGCGCGGGTGTGCTGCAGGCGCACTCATCCTGGCCCGGCTACTTCTCCGGCAAGGACGCCGGGCTGGCGGTGATCAGCGACTTCGTCTTCGGCTACCAGCATCCCTATCAGGCCGAGGCGTGGTTCTACCACCGCGGCGGGCTCGAGATGCTGCGCGGGGCCTACGCAAAATACAACGCGTACCCGGTCGGCGTGAGCTGGTGGGGAGTCGAGTCGATGGTATCGAAGAAGCCGCTGAAAACGATGGCCGACGTCAAGGGCGTCAAGTTCCGTTCCCCGCAGGGTATGACCGCCGAAATCCTGACCAAGCTCGGCGCCTCGATTGTCGTGCTGCCCGGCGGCGAAGTGTTCTCGGCGCTCGACAAGGGCGTGGTCGACGCTGCCGACTGGGCGACGCTGTCGATGAACCAGCGGATGGGGTTCCACGACGTGGCGAAGTACCCGACCAAGCTCTACCACTCGATGCCGGTGCAGGAGTTCACCGTCAACATGGCGGCGTGGCAGAAGCTGCCCCCCGACCTCAAGGGCATCGTGCAGTCCACCACCCGCGAGTGGACGTGGGACCAGGTCCAGCGAATCTACGTCGACGACGTGCGTGTGGCCAAGGAGCTCGCCACCAAGGGCATCAAGGAAGAGACCTGGGCTGGACCCGAGATGGTGAAGATGCGGGAGCTGGCGCAGAAGACCTGGGAGGATTGGTCGAAGAAGACGCCGCTCGCGAAGCAGGCGTACGACTCCCAGATCGCCTGGCTGCGGGAAATCCACGTCGTTGCATGACCGTGCCGGGGAATGACGGGGAGCGGTCCGGCGCCGCTTCCCGCCAGAGTTCCGCCATGCAACGGTTCTGCGCCGCGATCGACGGCCTCAACGAATGGATGGGGCGTTTCTGGGGCGGCGCCATCCTCCTGGTGACGGTCGCCGTCATCTGGGAGGTCGTGTCGCGGACCTTCTTCACCCAGGCCACGACCTGGGCGAACGAGACGACCATCTACCTCTCCGCCATGGCCTACCTTCTCGGCGGGGGCTACGCGCTCAAGCACCGGCGGCACGTGCGCATCGACGTCGTCTATGAGATGTTCTCGGAGCAGGCGCGCAGGCGCCTCGACATGCTCGCCTTCGTGTTCTTCGTCCTCTACGTCGGCGCGCTGCTCTGGGTGGGCGCGGACATGGCGTGGACCTCGTTCCAGCAGAGCGAAGGCACGGGCACGCCGTGGAACCCGCGGATCTGGCCGGTCAAGCTGGCGATCCCCCTGGCCGCCCTGCTGCTGCTGCTGCAGGGCATCGCCGATGTGATCCGTGAGCTGGGGATAGGAGGGGCGAGCGCCCGACCGTGATGAACATCGAGCTGCTGAGTCTGCTGTTCGTCGTCGTCTTCGTCGTCATCCTGCTGCTGGGCGTGCCGCTGGCCTTCGCCACCGGCGCCGTGGCCGTGGTGTTCGCCTATTCGCTCTTTGGCCTGCCCGGGCTCACGCTGGTGGTGAGCCGCGTCTTCACGCTGATGGGCAACTACGTGCTGGTCTCGGTGCCGCTGTTCATACTGATGGCGTGCATACTCGAGCGCGCCGGCATCGCCGAGTCGATCTTCCGCGCGGTGCACGTGTGGTCGGGACGCCTGCCCGGCGGGCTCGCGGTGGCGGTGATCATCTCCTGCGCGCTGATGGCAGCGATGGTCGGCGTGATCGGCGCCGAGATCGTGACCATGGGCGTGGTCGCGCTGCCGGCGATGCTCGCGCGCAGGTACGACAAGAGCCTCGCGCTCGGCTGCATCTGCGCCGGCGGCGGCCTCGCCACGCTGATCCCGCCGAGCGTGGTGCTGATCATGTACGGCCTCACCGCGGGCGTCTCGATCGGGCAGCTCTACACCGCGGGCATCGTGCCGGGACTCCTGCTCGCCGGCCTGTACATCGTCTACATCCTGGTTCGCAGCTGGATCTCCCCGGAGCTGGCGCCACCCGCGACCGAGGAGGAGCGCGCGATGCCGCTGCGCGAACGCTTCGCGCTGCTGGGCGAGTTGGTGGTGCCCGGCCTGGTGGCCGTCTCGGTGGTCGGGTCGCTTTACCTCGGGTGGGCCACGCCCACCGAGGCCGCGGGCGTGGGGGTTGCCGCTGCGCTGCTGGCGATGATCGTCAACCGCCGCTTCAGCTGGCGCGCGGTGATGGGCGCCGTGCAGGACACGACCAAGGTCACGGTGATGCTGTACTGGCTCTTCTTCGGCTCGTCGGCGCTGATCGGCGTCTACACGCTGGCCGGCGGCACCCAGCTCATCCAGGACTGGATGACCGGGCTGCCCTTCGGCCCGATGGGCGTGCTGCTGATGATCATGGTGATCTGGATCGTGCTCGGCTGCTTCATCGACTGGATCGGGATTCTGCTGCTCACCGCGCCGATCTTCGTGCCGGTGGCGAACAAGCTCGGCTTCGACCCGGTTTGGCTGGGCGTCCTCTTCTGCATGAACATGCAGATCTCCTACATCTCGCCGCCGTTCGGGCCGGCCGCGTTCTACCTGAAGGGGGTGACCCCGCCCGGCATCACCCTGGGCGACATCTTCCGCTCGATCTGGCCGTACATCGGCCTGCAGCTGGTAGCCCTTGGCCTGGTCATCGCGTTCCCGCAGATCGCGATGTGGCTTCCGGGCACCATGGCGAAATGACGCGCGTGGACGGCGACCGGCGCGTCGATGCCGTCGTCGACGTCATGCGCGTCCCGCTCGCGGGCGATCCCGGCATCGCGGTCGTCGCCGTTGCCGCGTGCGCGCCGGTGCGCGAGGTCGAGTGCGAGGTGCTGATCGTCGGCGGCGGCACCGGCGGCGTGGCCGCCGCGCTCGCCGCCGCGCGCCGCGGCCGCAACGTTCACGTGCTCGAGGAAACCGACTGGCTCGGCGGCCAGTTCACCGCGCAGGGCGTGTCGGCGCTCGACGAGCACGAGCACATCGAAGCCTTCGGCGGGACCGCCAGTTACTACGCGCTGCGCGATGCCCTGCGGGAGCACTATCGCAGCCTCGCGGTGGCGGAGCGCGACCGTCCCGATTTCAATCCCGGCAACTGCTGGGTGACGCGGGTTGCCTTCGAGCCGGCGGTGGCGGTCGACGCCATCCGCGCGCTGCTGCAACCCCACATCGACGCCGGGCGGCTGCACGTCCATCTGCGCACCAAGGCGACCGGAGCCACGGTGGAAGGCGATCGCATCGTGGCTGTGCAGGCGATCGACCTCGAGCGCGGGGAGGTCACGCGGTTTCATCCCCAGCTCGTGCTCGATGCCACCGAGCTCGCCGATCTGCTGCCGTTGTCCGGCGCCGACTACCGGGTGGGCGCCGAGACCGTGGCCGAGACCGACGAGCCGCATGCGCAGCCGTGTGCGCCCAAGCCGCACTGCGTGCAGAGCTTCACCTACACCTTCGGACTGGAGCGCCGCCCCGAGGGCGAGTCGCACGTGATCCCCGCGCCGCCCGGCTACGCCGCCTTCCGCGCCGCCGGCAAGTACAGCCTGCGCATCGAAGTCCACGGCGGCGAGATCTACGGCGAGGACAGCGGCTGGCTCGCCTTCAGCGTCTTCGACACGCTTCCCGGCACCAAGGGCTCGCTGTGGGCGTATCGCCGGCTCGTCGACCGTGGGCTGTTCGGCGCGCGTTACCCGACTGACCGGTCGATGATCAACTGGCCCGGCAACGACTATGGTGACGCCGGGCTCATCGACCGTCCCGCGCGTGACGTGGCGGCGGCACTGCAGCAGGGCAAGCAGGCGAGCCTGGGGTTTCTGCACTGGCTGCAGACCGAGGCGCCCGCGACCGGCACGCGGCGCGGCGCGCCCGAACTCCGGCTCGCCCCGTCGATCATGGGCAGTGCCGACGGCCTGTCCAAGCATCCGTACATCCGCGAGGGGCGGCGCATCCGCGCGCTGACCACGGTGGTCGAGCAGGACGTCGCCGTGCACAGCCAGCCGGGTCCGCGCGCGAGGCACTTCGACGATGCGGTGGGCGTGGGCTGGTACCCGATCGACATCCACCGCGCCGGCGCCGACGACGTCGGCCTGAGCACGCGCACCCGGCCGTTCCAGATTCCCCTTGGGGCGCTGCTGCCGGTGCGCATCGACAACCTGATCGCGGCCGGCAAGAACCTCGGCACCACCCACATCACCAATGGCTGCTTCCGGCTGCATCCCGTCGAGTGGAACATCGGCGAGGCCGCGGGCGCGCTCGCCGCGTTCGCGCTGGAGAGGCGTCTGCCGCCGCGATCCGTGCACGGCAACCCGGCGTTGCTGCGGGAGTTTCAGCAAACGCTGGCCGAGGAGGCCGTGCCGCTCGCGTGGCTCATCGACGTCGGCGTGCGGCACCCCGCGTTCGCCGCCGTGCAGCGCCTGGCGATGTCGGGGCGGCTGCAGTTGGGCGATGACCTGCTGTTCCACGCGCAGGCACCGCTCGCGCAGCTTGAGTGGGAGGCCTGGGGCGGCGCGGGACCGGCGCCGCCGCATCGGGCAGCGGGTGCCCTGCAGTTGGCGCGCGTCGGGTAGCCCGGGTTGCGCCCGGCGCAACCCGGGGCGGTCGTTGACCGAAGGACAGTCCCCGGGTCGCGCGTTCGCGCGACGCCGGGCTACGGCCCGAGGCGCGCGCCGTCGCGATCGACGCGCTCGCGCACCGCCTCGCCCCGCAGCGCACGCGGCTCGGTTCCGCCTTCGATGCACATCGCGGCCGCGTGGCCGATCGCGTGGCCGTAGGCGAAGCACTGCGCGGTGACCCGCGCCGACGCCACGGCCTCGTGCTGCGCCGAGAGGCAGCGCCCCGCGATCAGCAGGCCATCGCCGCGCTGCGGCACGAAGCAGCCGTAGGGCACCTCGTAGTAGTCGTCGAGCAGCCATTCGACCCGCGGCTTGGCGCCGGCGTGCAATTCGATGGGCCACGGCGAGCGGGCGATGCCGCCGGCGAACTTGACGCCCCGGACGACGTCGTCGTTGGTGAGCAGCGCGACGCCGCGCCCCTGCCGCGTCTGTCGCACCCCGACCTGCACCCCGGTGTCGTTGACGAAGCTCGTCTCGCAGCCTGCGAGGTGGTCGCGGAAGAAGCGCGCGTATTCGCGCACCTGGCGCCGGCCCTCGATTTCCGCATCGGTGAAGTCCGCCGCGATGAGCGTGTTGAGCTCGCGGCCGTCGAGCCCGATCACCCGCGTGCAGTTGCACAGCAGTTCGCCGGGGCGGGTGGTGGTGAACAGCCAGATCTTGGCGCGGGGGAGGTCGTAGCCCGCGCCGTGATGGCGGCGCAGCAGCTCCGACACCTGCTCCGGCATGATGGTGTCGGCGCCGTACGCGGCGAGGAAGCGCGCGGTATCCACACCGCCCAGGCGGAAGATCATCGTCGGGTTCTGCACCCGGCCGTCGTCGCCGACGAACGACGGCCACCCCGCCATCGCCACGAGGTCGGCGTCGCCGCTGGCATCGATCACGATCTTCGCGTGGACGCTCACCTCGCCCTGCTTGGTGTACGCGACGATGCCCTCGGCGCGGTCGCCGTCCAGCAGGACGCGGGTGACCGTGCTGTGGAACAGCACCCGCACGCCGGCGTCACGCAGCAGGTGGTCGGCGGCCTCGCGCCAGAGCAGCGGATCGTGCACCCGCGTGTACGTCTTGCCGTAGCGCACGGGCGGCGTGAGCCCCCCGCGGGAGGCGAGCAGCCGGACAAATTCGTCGGCGAAGCCGAACACGACCTGCTCGGGCGGCGCGGCGGGGTCGGCGCTCGCCGCGTAGAGGCCGCAGACGGTGCCGGACATGCCGGCCACCGCGCCGCCGCCGCAGAAGCCGTAGCGCTCGACCAGCGTCACCGCGAGACCCTGCCGTGCGGCGGTGACCGCCGCTGCGACGCCTGCCGCGCCGCCGCCGGCGACGACCACGTCGGTGTCGATGCTCCAGCGCGGGCGGTGGTCGACCGCGGTCATCGCAGCAGCGCCTCGGGCTTCGTCCGTGGTCGGCCCGGGATCGGCCCGATGCGGGCGATCAGGCCCCCTGCCCGATCGCGCCTCGCGTTCCGGCCGGGGCCGGCGGGTCGTCCTCGGCCAGGT
>Ga0209254_10003917_pt1 | contig 13601 bp, 12 predicted proteins | sample FrelakmetDIP11DI_FD_187148 | JGI IMG/M metagenome (GOLD analysis project Ga0209254, IMG submission 187148) | Freshwater lake sediment microbial communities from the University of Notre Dame, USA, for methane emissions studies - DIP11 DI (SPAdes)... | ecosystem: Environmental > Aquatic >...
TCCTTGACCACGCGAAGCACGTCGAAGGCGCTCATCTCGTTCTTCATCATCCAACGGAAAAGAGCCGACGGGAAAAATACTTATGGCCAAGCCACCGCGAAACCTTTATCAAGGAAAAGCTAGTTCGAGGGGCAGACGCCACTGTGGCTTAGAGGTAACGCGTGGATAGCGCGTCTCTAAATAGCGACGCCTTGGTAAGGCGTAGGTCGAGGGTTCGATTCCCTCCAGTGGCTCCATCCTCATCCTCTTACCCTATTTTGCTGGTAAATGTTGAAATAATTCAGAAGGCCGTATCACCTCTCATATAGGCAGCGGGGACCTTAGACGATGAAGTTGAAGCGGAAGCAGAGGTGGTTCCTTTTCTCAATTGTCCTTCTCGTGACGGTCCCAATAGTGGGGACCATAGCTTTCCTGCTAACCGAGCCAACCGTTGATACTATCTGGGAGGCTTTCTACTTCACCATCGTCACCATGTTCACCGTAGGCTATGGTGACGTATATCCGACCACAACGACCAGCCAGGTCGTGGCCGTTTTCATAATCGTCGGTGGAGTCACGGCAGCGATCTCCACTCTTCAGACATTTTTCAACATTTTAGTGTCCCGGGACATAAGGCAGGAACTTGGCTTGCCAGCGAGGAGGATAAAGATGAAGAATCACATCATCTTGTGCGGATATGGTAACGTCGGGCAGCAGATCTTACAGAAATTGGTTGAAAGAAAGGAGAACTTCGCGATAATAGAAAACGATCCTTCTCGGGTTGCGCATCTCGTGGAAAACAACGTCCCAGTGATTTCTGGGGACGCGGCGGCGAATGACACTTTGCTACGTGCGAACATAATGGAGGCAAAGGCCATGATTCTGACCATGCACGATCCCACGAACATCATGGTGGTTATTGCGGCCAAGAGAGCCAATCCAGAAATTTTCATCGTATCCGAGGTTGAGGACAATCGCAACCAAGAGGTCTTGAAAAAGCTCGGCGCGGACGTGATTGTGCATTGCTTCGAGATGGGAGCCAGGGTCATGGTTTCGAAGGCACGGCGCACCATCATGGACCCAGTGTGCGGAGCAGAGGTCACCACCGCTATCGCCAAGTACACGTGGGAGTACGAGGGGCAGAAGTACTACTTCGACTCCAAGGAATGCATGCAAGCTTTCGAGAAGAATCCCTCCCGGTTCGTGGAGTTGGTCGGACTTACAGAGGCATGCAATATACCCTGAAAAGGTCACTTCATCAGATAGGCGACGAAACCAGACCAGACCTTTGGATAGAAGTAGGTCGATTTTCGAGGCATCTTCTCCCCCTCGCTCGCGACCTTCCAGATTGAATCGAGCTTGGGGGGGGACAGGACGACGGCCAGGCTGCCGCCTCCAGCTTTGAGCTTCTGTTCCACTGATAGGGCGTCGTGGTCATAGTCCACTGCCACCTCGCCCTTCTTCTGAAGTATCTTCTTAAGCACTAGCTCTTCGCAGACATAGGCGTCGACAGACCACAATGGGTCATCGGTCGGTTTCCAGGCTAGTTCGAAAACGAATTTACGGCCGTCCGCCATGAGTATCCCAAGGCTCACGCGGCTGTTCATCGACAGCATCCGAGCCATCTCCTCCATGCTCAGCATCTCCCAGATGGCGAAGAACTTTGATGCGTGGAATAGGAACTCCTCCGTGTTGACCTGGATCCCTTTGAAGATGCGATGGGTTGGTAGTACCACCAGACCAGGGTCATTCCCCGCCACCAATGTGGCCAGGATATAACCTTTCTTAGGGTCCTGCGGTTGCTCCAAGGAGTAGCGAAGCGCGGTCTCGTAACGATGATGTCCATCAGCGATGAGCAGCTTCTTCTTTCCTAGCTCCGATTTGATGATCTTGACGGCCTGATGGTCCGAGACTCTGGAAATGGTATGCTTCGTTCCAGAGTCCTCAATGACCTCGGAGAGCTTAATCGCGTTCTTGGTGATTGCTTCTAAGGCTTTTGGATCCAAATGGTCGTAGAGGCAGAAGATGGATTCGAGATGGGCTTCGGTCGCCTTGAGCAGGTTGAGCCTGTCCTCCTTCACCTTGGGGAACGTTTCCTCGTGGGGTGAGATGTTACCCGCTTCGTAGCCTTGTAGGCAAAGAGCACCCATTATCCCAGTTCTAACGAACTTCTTTCCATAATGAACGAATTCCTGTCTCATAATATAGTAGCACTCGTCTTCGTCCGTTTTGAGCTTCCCAGAGTCGATCCAGGACTGTAGCATCTTGGCGGCGTTGGAGTAGCCGTTCTCGTCCCCGCCTAGGGTTATCTTCGTAATATTGAACGGCTTGGACTTGAGGATGGTCAACTGCGCATCGCTTATAACATCGTAAGGCGGGGATACACGGTCTTCGATGCGGTCTTGCCCTTCGACCGAAGGCAGCAGGCCATGGAAAGGACGAAAATCGATCATTTGGAACGACCCTTCTCAGGGTAAGGCAGGATCGTTCAAGAATTTTGCCCTCTTGGTGGATTGTTGACGGCATCTCAATAGAATCGTGGAAGATTTATGGTGGGCTCAGCCGGATTCGAACCGGCGATCTACGCCGTGTAAGGGCGTTGTTTGTCAGGATGCATGGTTATTCCAGGCACCCTCATGACCGCTAGACCATGAGCCCATTACTGCAATGCGGGAATTCTATTAATAGCTAGCCTAGTTGGTTAGAAGAAAAAAAAGAAAAAATGAGAATAAGAAAAGGGTTTAGTCGCCCATCAATGGCGGGTTGAACAACTCGAAGCCATAGTCCGCTGGCCCGTTCTGAGGACTGACGATGATATACATGTACGGGTATACGGTCAGGCTCGTAAGCGTCCTGAGGGATTCCTCAGTCAACTGATCCACATAGAGGTTCATTATCAACGGTAGGTTGTAGGCGCCGTTGGTACCCCATGCTCCTGGGCAATAGATGGTCACCATGAATTTGGTTTCCATGGGTTCCGGCGAGTTGTTCATCAGAGTGGCCAAGTCCACATTTGCCCCTGCCACCTTGACGCTCTTTATGTACATGCCGCCCTCGTGAACAGCCATATCCGTCATGTAGCGGAATCTGTACGTAATCTCTTTGCCCGCGTACGCTTTCAGGTCGAACGACATGGTCACGAAGCCACCACTGCTTCCAGTTAATCCTGGGAGGTTTGCGGTTATCGCTGGGTTTGCATCCGGATCCTTGGTCATTGTTGTTTTATCGTTGGCCAAGGAGGTCCAGTTCTTCCCACCATCGGTTGAGACCTGCACGAATGCGAAGTCCCAACCGGATTCGATGTCCCACTGTGCTTCGACGACGAGGGTTGGGTTCACATCCTCTCCAAGACTAGCTTCACCCCAGAGCTGCCAGTCAATTTGATCTCCATCGTCGGACCACCAGGCCATCGTCTCATCTGGTAATGTCACCATTCTCCATCCAGATAGGGCTTTAAGGTCTCCTCCGAACTTGAACTTCAAGTTGTTCGCGTTCAAGAACTGAGCCCACCATTCGCCATTAACCTGGATGTAGTCGGTGGAGTATGATTCCAGTATTCCATTTCCTACTGGGATACCATCGATGCTGTAGGTGATACCGAAATAGTCAGCTCTAGAATCGACTGCCCCATCGTCTGTGTCATATTGCAGAACACGAATACCTTGGTCGTATCCTGTGAACATGTACAGGTAGGCGTCATAGAAACTCAGGTCGACACTTACATAATTGAACCAGCCCATGCCAGGGTGATCCGACCTTATAAGGTTCGCTAGTCTCCAATAGTTGAATACCTTATCCATGTTCCAGTTGGAGTGGCCGGTCTTGACCAATGCCGAATTCACGGCATCTATCCCGATGTCTGATGTGTTGACCAGATTCTTGACCAAATCGGCTCCGAAGTGGTCGGCCATGTAGGTTACGAACAATCCGACAGCCCCATAATCCGCCAATGCGTTATATCCAGTTTGGTCTTCCCAAACCGTCAATGAGTTATCTGGGGTGGCCAAGAAATACAGCGCAAACCAGAAGTAGAACGGGTAACCACAGAGTACCTCTGCGTAAACCGAACACCCCTCATTCAGCCAAATCGCTTGGTCTGGATTCCTCGCATCGTTGATCAGATGCTGCCACTCGTGGGCGATTGTAGATTCATACAAGAACGAGTTATAGAAAGGATATCCCGATGGGCCGGTCCTGTTCTTCCAGTCATTGTTGTCCAGGTGGATAATGTTGCGGTCGTAATCCTGGCTCCTTGTCGGCGAAAACATACCGCCAACATATCCTCCAGGATAGCTTGGATCTAAGAACCATTCATCGACGTAATTGTACACCATTACCATGGCCTTTCCACTGACGTTGGTGCCGAAGTATGGTTGTCCTCCAGCCTTGTATATAGAGTTCTCTCCGTCCCTGGCTGGAGCCTTGCCAAAGTATTGTTCCATCTTGGGAAGGATAGTATCATTGAATTGTTCAGCCATGTACTGGGCTTGGGTTTGGTTGACGGTCACATATTTACCGGGGTTAGCGTTCCTGGGGTCACCAGGGAAGAAGGTAAGATCGTCTGCGACCCATAGCTCACAATTCGGTGTATCCCCCAACTTGGTGAACACCATGAAATCGGACGGGTTGCTTGTTGAAGGAGACCACGCAGTCCCATTATAGTGCCACTTCCCAGAAGTCCCGACCTTATACAACGCCTTTTCGCCGACATCATATATTGCACCGGGTTTTGCTAGCGACAATCCATAGCTGGGAAAACCAAGATTCCCGCCAGTTTGTTCATTCTTCATTTGCGCATCAATGTCAATTGCCAGAGGCTCAGTGATTACCACTACTGCCTCGGAGGCTGCAGGCGCTTGACCACTTATAGATGGTAAAACGACTGCCAAACCTGCAAATACCATTCCCATGGTAATGACTAGGCTGATTATCTTCTTTGCATTTCTAAGCATCTTGCCCCTCCTTTCGATTCCGCCACCTGGGCTAACAATATCATTAACCTCTAGTGACGTCCACACTCGTAAGGGCAATTATTCAGTCGCTGACTATTTATAAATTGTGCAATTTTCTGGCTTTACTGGATTGAAGAAAAAATAGGCTATTTTGCATGCAGCAAAGAGGCGAGCTCTTACGTCCCGTCAACCCAGCCTTTGGAAGCCATTCACATGGGATGTTTACGACCGAAACGATAGAATACCTGCATCGCGTGTGTTGTAATCCGCAGGAAACGATGGTTCGCAATCGGATCTCCGATGGCATCAAGGCGGCCATGAGCCTACCAGGCACTTGGCCGACCATCCGAAGATATCTAGTGAACACCATTTTCGACTCGACCTTCGTCATGCTCGGCATCATTATAGGGTCTGCCTTCTCAAGCGACCCCAACATCAGGTTGACCGTGGTTACTATATTGACAAGCTCTGTCGCTCTAGGCATATCGACAGGCGTAAGTACCTACGAGGCTGAGAATCTGGAGCAGAATAAGCGCATTGACGAGATCGAGAGAGCGATGCTTCGCCCCCTTGATGATACGCACATCGGCAGGTCCGCGAGGTCCAGCATGCTCCTCATATCCTTCGTCATCTTCCTCGCCCCTCTATTGGTGGGTTTGGTCATTCTGAGTCCATTCTTATTGCTCAACGAGGAGATCGTGACCGCTGCTTGGATCGCGATCGCTTTGGCCATCGGAGTCCTTTTCACAACGGGGGTCCTCATGGGCCGGTCTGGCGGTCGCAACCCTTGGGTACAAGGGGCAAGGATGGCATTCATCGGGGCGATCGCCTTCGTCATTTGCTTCTACATCGAGAAGCTAGTTTGATCAGCAAATGCGAGGAACAGGGTCTCCTACCGGAGGCTCAAGTATTCTCCTGCCGCCGACCTCAGTGCGAAGGATAACGCCCTTCACGCTTCTCGTTGCCTTCCCGATGATAGCCGCGTCCTTGCCATATCGATCGCGCCGAATGGCTTTGAGGACTTCCTCGGCCATGTCCGGAACGACGCCGATGATCATCTTGCCCTCGTTGCCAATGGCCAATGGGTCAAGACCAAGCAGCTCGCAGGCGCTGTGAACCGGATCCGAGATAGGGATGGATATCTCCTCGACCTCGATGCCCACCTTGGACTTAGAGGCCCATTCGTTGACCGCGTTGGCCAATCCGCCTCTTGTCGGGTCCTTCATGCACACTGCCCCACCGACTTTTAGGATGCTATCGACCAAATCGTTCATCGGTGCGATGTCGCTTCGGACCTGGCTCTCAAATCCGTATCCCTCGCGGAAGGAGAGCAGCGCGATCCCGTGGTCGCCGACCGTCCCCGTCACGATGACAATATCCCCATCCCTCAGGTTGTCGTCCGTCATCCATCTCGAGTCTACCTTCCGATAGGAAGAGGCGACCTCCAGGTCGTGGTCCAGGAACGGGCTCCTCCTTCCGATGCCTGCAGTAGAGATAACCATCCTCTCAATCTTTCCCGACTCCATGACCTTGGTGTCCCCGGCGACCACTGGAACCCCGCATAGCTTCGAGGTTTCCCCTATGCTCCTCGCCACATTCTCGAGCACCTCGATCTCCAGGCCTTCCTCGAGGATCATCGAGCATGATATGGCCAAGGGCTGACCGCCCATGGCGGAGATGTCATTGACCGTGCCGCACACGCTCAGGGATCCAATGTCCCCCCCAGGGAAGAAGAGAGGTTTGACGGTGTGGCCATCGGTGGTGAATACGATCCCATCCACCACCGCCGAGTCATCGAAGGAGTGCAGCGGCACCTCGCTCTTCACCTGGGGAAGGAACGGAATGATGTGGGTGTGGATGAGCTCCTGCATCATCTCCCCACCGGCACCGTGCCCCATCGTGACCCGCTTCATGACCCGGCGATTGCGCATCGCGCTCTTTAATCCTTATCTAAGGTCCTTCTGGTGGAATTGTCACAAGGCCATCCCTTCGTTGGGACAAAGGCTTATCTGGGAAGTGCGCATAACCAGGATTATTCGGGCCCGTAGGGTAGTCTGGATTATCCTTTTGGCCTTCGAAGCCAAAGACTGGGGTTCAAATCCCCACGGGCCCGCTCGGCTCCTCCTGTTAAAAGAAGCGTCCAATTGACAGCGGGCAAGCGTGACAATGACTGGGCGACTTATTGAAGAGGGAAATCATTGACAGGGGAAATAGACTGACAACCGGTGCTTCGCAGGATCTGTCACCGGGCAGCAGGCCATTAAATAGCCTGAGCGCCTAAGTCACACCCCCAGAGGTAAGGAATGAACGTCAGCGTCATCGCCTTTATCTACGTGATATGCGCGGCGGCCTCGCTGTACATCCGTGTGTTCTTCATGAGTGGGATCGAGGAAAGGGAGGTCGGTAGGAGCTCCCCCTTGGATCGTTTCCTGGTGGTGATGATCTTGGTGAGCATGGTCATCCCCTTGGTATACATCCTGACCCCTTGGGTCGATTTCGCCAACTATCACTTGCCCGATCCGCTAGCCTGGCTGGGCGTCGCTCTGATGGTGTTATCCGTCTACCTGCTGTGGCGGTCCCACTCCGACCTGGGCACCAACTTCGCCCTCACCCCTCACATCGCAGGCGAGCACACCTTGATCAGGAACGGAGTCTATCGGCGCATCCGCCATCCCATGTACGCCTCGCTTTGGCTGTATGCGTTCGCGACCCCCCTTCTGATTCAGAACGCGATCGTCGGCCTGATGTTCCTTGCTGTATTCACGGCGTTCTATTTCGTGCGCGTGCCTCAGGAGGAGAGGATGATGCGGGAGAAGTTCGGGGACGAATACCACGCCTACTCGCTCGAGACCGGCCGTTTCCTCCCCAAGTTCAGATGATTCCTTGAGGCATCTTGAGCCTGGTGCAAAAAAGCGCATTAGATTAGTAGGAACGAAATCCCAATATGAACGCATTTTGGATTCCTCGGTTAGCCCCCCCATCTTCACCCTCTTACCTTTCTCGGGGGATGCCGCTAGGGGCGAACTCCAAAACTCACTTAGTGATGAATGTTGCCTCAATCCACTCGCGGATTTCATCGCGAACCTTTCGGAACACGGCCAGCACCTGATCATGACCGCCCTCGATTGATGCTGGGTCTTGGAAACCTCGGTGGATATGCTCCTTTCCGGGGAAGAAAGGGCAAATTTCCTCAGCGTCACTGCAAAGGGTAACCACATAATCGAAATTTATTCCCCTGAGCTCCTCAATTCGCTTCGACCATTGATTCGAGATATCGATCCCGATCTCTGCCATGGCTTCGATGGCCAGGGGGTGTACGCGACTGGGCTTTGTGCCAGCGCTCTGTGCGACATGGCTTTCCGCGAGTATCTGATTCACCAGCCCCTCCGCCATCTGCGATCGGGCGGCGTTGTGTGTGCAAATGAACAGTATACGCTTCTTCTCAGGCATGGTCAATCCGTTCTTATACCAGCACATATGGATTTACCTATTAATCCATCGCTTCTGATGCTGGGGCCGACGAGATCGGACTATTGGGGGGCACTCATCCGATAACCAAATCGGGAAGAGAAACAATGGTTCGCATTCACCCCATCGAGTCCCACCAATCTACGCATCGCGTCCCGCCAGCCATGGACCGATAATTATATGCACTGGCGAACTTCCTTCCATAAATATGGCTAGCGTTACACCTCAAGCTGAGAAATTGTTCAATGCGATGAAACTGGCTGCCGCTGTTGGCGAGGAGAAGGCGCTCAGCGCCGAGAAGGTCACCGCACTTTCAAAGCTGCCGAAGGCGCAATGCATGAACGCATTGCAGGAGCTGGAGAAGAAGGGAGTGGTCAAGGTCAAGAGGAAGAACATGGCGGTCTCCTACTTCCTGGCCAAGACGGAGCTGCCCTAGGCAGCAACCCGCCGACCCTCCAAGGCTCAAGGCCTTTTACCCGTCAGTCAAGCTCATTTCCTCGAACCATAAGATCGGGTATGCTTCCAGGCCTGGTGATGGGCTTTGAACTTCGGCCCCTCCTCATCGTAGATGTCCAGGTCCTCCCGATGGTGGAGCTTGCGGTCGTCGCCGATGGGGCAGACCTTGATGCAGAAGCCGCAGGGGGAAGCGAACTTGCCCGCCAGATCAACGGCCCTGGCCGCGCAGGCCTCCTTATTCGTTATCCCCTTGGGATAATCTTCCTCGCCCAGAGCCTTCACCGGGCAGATTTCCACGCAACGCATGCAACGCGTGCAAAGGTCCTCGCGCATCATCGGGTCCTCTGGGAGCTCGGCGGCCGTCAGAATGGAGCCGAACCTCACCCTGGGGCCGTACTCCTTGGTGAGCAGCATGTTGTTCACCCCGAAACTTCCCAGGCCGGCCAGGAAGGCCGCGTGGCGATGTGAGAAGAAGGCCAAGGGCCTCTCTCGCATCAGGGAGATGTGCCCGTATCCGTCCCTGGGCACGAACATGGACGCAAAGCCCTCCTCGTTCAAGTCATTGGATAACAGGTATGAGTCCTGGTCCAGCAGCTCGTTCACCGTCTTGTAGAGCTGATGGTAATGGATGGAGGGGCTGGTCTCCAGCACCGGCAGGGTCACCGGCAGCCCGATTACCACCACGGACCGCGCCTCGGGGAATATCGACCTGGGGCGGAAGGCTTCGGGGACCCATGGTTGGAAGGGGGGGCGGTCCCATCGGTCGACGCCTGCGACGCCCATCATGCGAATCCCCAGCTGTGCACATCGTTCGGTCAACCGCTTCTTGAGCCCGTCGCTCATGGAACCTTAATCTGACCGGATCGCATAAAATGCCTCCCTCTGACCCTTCGGATCTGCCTTTTCAATCAACCCCCATAGCGGAATTTACTTCTCGGTCGGGTATTGTCCTTCATTATTGGAAATTGCCTCCACTTTCTCCAATTCCGCGAACCATATACCTCCCTCGGTCCGTCGCTACCATCAACAAGTCTTTCTCGGAGGGAAATACAAATGGATTCCAAAGGTACGATATGGACCTTCAGGAGCAAGGCCTTGGCGCTCCTTACCATCGGCATTCTGATGGTGACGGCGACCTCGGCAACCGTCTCAGGAGGGTTCTCGGAGCGATTCGGCTATACCAGCGCCGAACCAGGATATGCCAAGAACGTGATCATGATGATACCGGACGGCTGCGGCCCGACACACATCACCACCGCCCGTTGGTACAGCGGTGAGGACCTGGCTCTGGACCGCATGCCATCAGGCATGGTGCAGACCTACGGTGCTGAGTCCATCATCACCGACTCCGCCCCGGCGGCCACCGCCTTTGCCACCGGGTTCAAGACAAGCGACAAGTACGTCGGCATCCTCCCAGGGCCCGTGACCGTGGCCGGGGTCGATCCAGTCCCTGCTGATCTTCAGTACAAGCCCGTGGCCACCGTTTTGGAGGCGGCCAAGCTTCGCGGTATGTCCGTCGGTTTGATCGCCACCTCCAACATCCAGCATGCCACTCCCGCCGCCTTCAGTTCCCACTGGCACGACCGGGGGAACTACACCGAGATAGCTGAGCAACAGGTGTACGGCGACATCGACGTGGTATTCGGAGGGGGTAAGCAATACCTGCTCCCTATTGACGAGAGCGGGAAGCGCAAGGACGGGGAGAACCTGATACACGTCCTGCAGGAACGAGGTTACGAATTCGTAGAGAACCGCGACCAGCTCATGTCCCTAGGGACCGCCACCACCAAGGTCTGGGGCATGTTCGCCATGGACGCCATGGCCCGGGACTTCGACCGCTCCCTTGCAGCCCACTCAAACGAACCCTCCTTGGCGGAAATGACCCAGAAGGCCATCGACATCCTTTCCAAGAACCCGCGCGGGTTCTTCCTCATGGTCGAGGGGAGCATGGTCGACTGGTCCTCACACGCCAACGACCCCATCGGGGTAATCTCTGAAGTACTGGCGTTCGATGAAGCGGTCCAGGTGGCCCTGGACTTCGCCGATAGGGACAAGAGGACCCAGGTTCTGGCCTTCACCGACCACGGCAATGCTGGTATGTCCATAGGTTCCACCAAGACCGACAACACCTACACCAAACTTAACGAAGTACCCTTGGTGGCTCCTCTGGCCAACGCCAAGGTCACTGGTACCGGACTGGGAGAGCTCATGGCCAAGAACGCCGAGGCCAGCGTCATCCGGCAGTTAATGGAGGAATACTATGGTATACCGTCCTCCTCCCTCTCGGACGCGGATGTCGTGGCCATCCGAGCCGCCAGGAATGCTTCCAGCGACCTATCGTATACCGTCGGACCGATGATCAGCAAGCTGTCCATCATAGGCTGGACCACCACTGGGCACACTGGTGAGGACGTGCCGCTGTACTCCTATGGTCCGAACCGCCCGGTGGGCCTGTTCGAGAACACGGACCTGGCCCGCATCGTGGAGAAGAACCTGCGCCTGGACTTGGCCCGCACCGATTCCAGGCTGTACGCCGAGGCATCCAACCTGTTCGCCAGCATCGGAGCCTCCGTCCGGGTAGCCACGGGGCATAACGGCGTGCTCCTGGTCGAAAAGGGAGGCAAGACCATCGCCACCCTCCACTTCGCCAAAGACGTGGTGGTCATCGGTGACCGCTCGCTCACCATGAACGGTGTGGTCATCCACTCGCAGAAGTCGGGCAAGGTCTACGTCCCCGTCGAGGCTCTGGGCCTGGTGAGATCTGTCAGCTGAAATAATAATTCCTTAGGGGGGAGACCCCCGGTTCCCTTTTTTTATTATGTCACAGCTCTTGCGGCACTCCCCGTTGGTGCATGCCAGGCACATAGAAGAAGTGGGTCAAGGGCGTGCCCTGCTCCAGCACGCAATGGAAGTATCAGGTCAGGGCGATCGCCACCGCCATCAGCCCGGCGATCACCAGGAATACCACCGATTCCTTCTGCTCATTCACCCTGCCACGTCAAGAACCGATTTATCTACTTTGACATTCGCCTTTTATCGAGCGGAGCTAAGATGCTTGGAGAAGACCTCCACCAGCTTCTCCACGGTAGGGACGCCGCCGTAAAGCTCCAGCTTTTGGTCAACGAACAAGGCCGGCGTGGCTGCCTGACCATACTTGTCGAACAGCGGGATGATCTCGGACATGAAACCGTAGCGCCTGGACATCATGGCATCGGTGGCGTGAACGAGCTCGATGTCCGCCTCGGCCCCCACCCGGGTCAGAGCCTCCTTTATCCTTTCGAGGTAGGTCTTGTCGTGAACCCCGAGCTTCGGATTGCAACAGGCGAAGGACAACAGCGTCAGCCTAAGCTTCTCAGCCATAGAGATGGCCCCCGATCTTGCGCAGGTTGTCGACTCCATACACGTCGGTCTCCAGGAGCGGCACCTCCCTGAGGATGAGCCCCTTGAATCGGTCCTCTATCTCCTTCAGGTACCTCTCCTGGGTGGCCCTTCTTCTCTCCAAGAACCAATTGCCCTCGAGGACCTTTCGCGGTATTACCTCGTTCACGATCATCGAGGGGACCTTGATCCCGAACTTGGCCAGGTCCTCGACCGCGCGTGCCGATTCCTCTATCGGCAGCTTCTCCGGTAAGGTGACCATGGTGAAGGCCGATACCGTGTCGTCTGCTAGACCTTTGACCGCGTTGTCATAGCGGGCCTTCTCCTGCTTGAGGTCATCGATCATCCCTTCGTCATAGACGAACCCCAGCGCCTCTGAGAGCTCACGGCGGTGCTTGATCTGATTGGAGACGTAGCCAGACCAGTCGAAGGGCATGCTCAGCTCCCTAAGGGAATGACCGGTGGGAGCGGTGTCGAACACCAGTTTGTCGTGCTCCGTGTCCTGCATATAGGATACGAATTGGTCGAACGCGGCGATCTCCTCGGTGCACGGTGTCGACAGAAGCTCACTGCCGAAGAGCGTCGAGAAGCCTTCCAGCATTCCGGTCATCCTGCTCTGGAACACTCCCATGGCCTTCTTGGGGTTGATATTCAGCCCGCTGAGCTTGCAGGAGCTCCTTATGGGCGTGACCTCCGTCTCGCTTATCTGCTGCTCGAAGGTGGCGGAAAGCGATATGGTTGGGTCGGTGGCGATGATCAGGGTATTGTATCCTTTGTCCGCTAGCCAAAGCGCCGTGGCCGCGGCCATGGTGGTCTTGCCCACGCCGCCCTTGCCACCGAAGAAGAGGAAACGCTTGCTCTCGACCAGCTTCCTTAGCTCTCGTCCGTCTCTCATCTCGATCGCTCAGCGTATCATTGGATTCCGCAGATAAGGGTTCGCATGCTTGCTTCCGTCGATGGGGGCCAAAGTATATGGATATGAAAAAACAGGAAATGATTGCGGGAAGGCGTTTGGATCTACCTAGCCACTAGTACTGTCTGAAAGCACTCTTCTTGGCGCCGCAGACCGGGCACACGTCCGGGGCCTCCCCTTCCACCGTCCAACCACAAGCGGAGCAGATATGAACCTTGGCGTCGCGCCAGTCCTTACCCCGGTCCACCAAGCCTTTTGCCTCCAGGTACATCTTCTGGTGCACCTTCTCCGCCTTGAAGGCCCAATCAAAGGAGGTAAGGGCAAGCTTCTCACCCTGGAACTTCGCCGTCTCCATGAATATCGGGTACATCTCCTCTGTCTCGTAGGTCTCCCCCGCCACCGCATTGGCCAAGTTATCTGCCGTCCTGCCGACTCCGAACGGGGCTTCGGCAGCC
>Ga0209254_10003918_pt1 | contig 13597 bp, 8 predicted proteins | sample FrelakmetDIP11DI_FD_187148 | JGI IMG/M metagenome (GOLD analysis project Ga0209254, IMG submission 187148) | Freshwater lake sediment microbial communities from the University of Notre Dame, USA, for methane emissions studies - DIP11 DI (SPAdes)... | ecosystem: Environmental > Aquatic >...
TTCAGGCCGGCCTCTCCGCTTTCAGAGGTGGCTACGTCGTATCCTTTCTCGCGCAGAAACATTTCCAGAGTTTCTCGAATCGGCCGCTCATCATCGATAATCAGTATTTTCGTCATAAAACGGGCAAGCTTTTAGAATTTGCATAGCTCTATCCTTTTCCTCACCTCCTTCCAAAATATACAAGAGCCATGCCAAGGCGATATTAAACATAATATATCAATGTTACAGTCTGTTTTTTGCAATAAGACTCCCTAAAAACACAAATAAGGGAAAGATATTTTTCCTGTGCATTGAAAGAATCTTTCACTTAATGGCTTTGGCACAAGGAGGAAAAATCTATCCCTTAATCTTATAATCCTTTATCATTTTTCTCAGCGTAGGCCGGGAAATTCCGAGCAGTTCACAAACTTTGCCCTTATCCCAATGGGCGAACTCCAGAGCCTTGAGCACATGGTCCTTCTTGATCTGGTCAAGAGATTTTATGTGTGAAGGCTTTTCGCCCCCAACACTGCGGGCCGTAAAAAAATCGGGGAGGTATTCAGGCACCAAGATATCACTCTTGGAAAGCACTACGGCTCGCGTCAGAATGTTTTCCAATTCTCTTATGTTTCCCGGCCATTCGTACTGTACCAAGACGTCCATTACCTCCTTTGGAATTTTGGTCACGTGCCGGTGCAGGTCTCGATTGATTTTATTTAAGAGGTGTTCGACCAGCAACGGTATATCCGGTTTTCGCTCCCGGAGCGGGGGAAGATAGATCTCCACAACCTTCAATCGGAAATAGAGATCCTCCCGAAATTTTCTTTCCGCAACCATCTGCGCCAAGTTTTGATTGGTCGCCGTGATGATCCGGGCATCAGAGCGGAGGAGCTTTGCGCTTCCAACCCGCTCAAATTCCCGTTCCTGGAGAAATCTCAGCAGTTTTACCTGGAGTGAGGAAGAAAGATCACCAATTTCATCAAGGAAGATCGTGCCATGTTGCGCTAACTCGATCTTGCCCTTTTTGAGCTGGGTGGCACCGGTAAATGCGCCTCTCTCATGACCAAAGAGCTCGCTTTCCAAGAGAGTCTCCACCAGGGCAGGAACGTTAATGGCCAGAAAAGGCTCTTTCCGGTAAGGGCTGTTGTAATGAATGGCACGAGCGATCATCTCCTTGCCGGTTCCGCTTTCTCCTTGAATCAAAACAGTGGTCCTGCTTTCTGAGACCATGCCGATAACCTTGAAGATTTCCTGCATGGCCTTGGTTTTGCCCACAATGTTATTAACTTTATACTCTTGCGAAATTTCCGTTAGGAGTCCTTCTAAGCGGCTCGTGAGCCTGAGGTTTTCTTCTACTTTTGTGATCGCAATGTCCAGCTCATCAATATCAATTGGTTTGTGGATATATTCAAAGGCCCCGAGCTTCATCGCCTGGATAGCGCTTTCCATATCGTGGTAACCAGTAATCATGATAACCGAAATATCTTTATTATGCTGCTTGAGTCTTTGAAGGACTTCAAGTCCATCCAGGCCGGGAAGACGAAAATCAAGGATCACGATGTCGGGCTGTTCTCTTTCTGCCGCGAGCAATCCCTTTTCCCCATCTTCTACGGTTAAAACATCAAACCCTTTCTCCTGCAGAAAAAGCTCCAGGGTCTCACGGATTGATTGTTCGTCGTCCACGACTAAAATTTTCATCATAGCAGTGCACTCATTCTAAGGGTAATAAAATTCTAAACGTGCTCCCTTGGGCTACTTGACTTTCAACCTCAATGATGCCCTCATGGGCTTCAATGATTTTCTTGACGTTGGAAAGGCCGAGGCCTACTCCCGTGGTTTTGGTAGTATAAAAAGGATCAAAAGCTTTGGCAAGCTGTTCTTGATTCATTCCCATCCCCGAGTCTTGGAAGTCAACGAGAACCATTTCTCGGCCGGCCCGCTCGGTTTTTCGAGTCACGATTTCTAATGTCCCTCCGCGGGGCATGGCATCAATGGCGTTAAGGATAATGTTTAAAAATGCCTGCTCCATCATCTCGTTGTCTATCGAAACATTTTTAAGAACCCGTGACATTTTCTTGATCACCTGGATATTCTTGTGCGGAATGCTATCGTGCAGCAGATCAAAGCACTTTCGGAGAACTTCGTGAACGCTGCAGGATGTTTTGTTCATCTGGAGGGGTCGGGCAAAATCCAAGACATCTTCCACAATTCTTTCCAGGCGTTTTATTTCTCCGGCGGCGATCTCAAGCCGTCTCTTGTCGAACTCCCGGAGTTTTAAATTCCGGGAAAAAATTTGAATGTTCATTTTGATCGCAGAAAGCGGATTTCTTATCTCGTGGGCAATGGCAGCAGCAAGTTGGCCGATCGACGCCAGTCTTTCGCTTTCCCGCATCCGTTGTTCCATTTTTTTTCGTTCACTGATGTCCCGAAAGATTCCGATCATGGCGGGTTTCCCGTCATACTCCACGAAGTCCACCTTCAGCTCGGTTGGAAGTTTGGTGCCCTCCCGGTGCCTTCGCAGGAATTCGAGATGTCGGGGAACGCCCTTGCTGGTAGTCCAGTCTTGATACATCTTTTCGATGGGCTGGCTCCACTCTTTGGAGAAAAATCCCTGAAAATCACAGCCCAACACGTCTTCTTGCTTATAGCCATACATAGTAAGGAATGCATTGTTGGCAAAAACAACCTGACCGCCCTGGCAAATCACGTACCCATCATTGATGTCCTCGACCAAGGTGCGGTATTTTCTTTCCGATTCTTTTACCTCCTCGAGCAACTGAGCATTTTCGATGGCTACGCCGATATGATTCCCGATAAGCGTCATCAGGTTAATTTCTTCAGCGGTAAAATGATAAGGGGCCTTGCTCGCAATGGAAAGCGCCCCCACAATCTGGTCTTTGGCGATGAGCGGTACAGACATGGCCGATCTTATCTTGGCATCTTCTACTACCGGTTTAAGGGCTTGTGGATAATTAGGATAATCATCATACGCAAGCGGAGTTTTTGCTTTGACCACGCTTCCCAGCAACCCCTCGTCGATTTTCAATCTGCTTAAACGTTTAAAAAACTCCTCCGAGTAACCTTTCTGGGCGGTGAAAACCAATTCGTTTTTTTTGCGATCCAGCAAGTAGATGCAAATCCCTTTGTCCTTGCCAACGATGTTCTGCAACTCATTGATAGCGAAGTTTAAAATTTCCTCTAAATCAAGAGACTGATTTACCCTCGCCGAAATGTTATTGAGCACCGTCAGTTCAGTGTATTTGCGGGTAAGCTCATTTTCGATGCGCTGTTTTTCTTCCAAAAGATTCTCGAGGTATTCTGCCCGTTCCTTGATGGTCATTCCCCATTCCGTCAGCCGGATGCCCCTCTTCAGTAAAGCCTCTCTGGTTCCGATGACAAACTCGCACGCTCTATCGCCCTTGGCGATGCAGGCGGTCTCAACAGAGCTCAGATCATTTCTTTTGGTAATGGTTTGCACAAAGGAAAGAAGGACACCAGCGGAATAGTAGCAGACCGGAACGTCGCTGACCTTGTGATGATTGCGAAATATCCACCCCTCAAAAGTGTCTTTGCAGGTAATTCTGGCATATCCCTCGGCAAACCTTAGTTCCTCGATGACAAAATCTCCAAAACCAGCTTCCGAGAAGGTATCTACTGCGTCATAAATCCCTTTGGCTGAATACTCCAGCACCCCACTCTCGGCTGCTTTTTGGGTAAAAGTCTCAGCCAGACCCATTTCAAACATCACGCGCCGATAGGTCTCCTCCCCGGCAAAAAGGTTGATGGTCGCCCCCATGCTAAACCAGCCGCCAGGAATATCGAGAAGACACATCCGGGTACCCCCCACATCAACCCAGCCCCGCGACTTTTTCGAAGTAAACTTTATGATTTTTTTCTCTAATTCCCCAATGCGGTGCTCTCTTTTTTTTATCTCCTCGCGCTCCCGCGAGACAATGTCTTCAAAGCGATGCATCATGACTTCTGTGGCAATAGCGAAAGTCCGGTCTATCCAATCAATTGCCTTAGTCATACCCTTTTGTTCATGTTTTTTCAGAACTAACTGGAGCAGAACCTTTTTCGTTATGTTAAGAAGTCTGGCCCCCTGCGATGGATGCATCTCCTTCTGGTTTTCTCCATCAACTATCCCTTCGAGGAATGCGCCCAAGCAGGTGACGTTTTTATGTCTGATCCCCTCTATAAAAAGCTCAATAACGATAGCAAAGGAAGCCTCAATTTTTCGTTTTCCCTTCGGCTTCTTTCCATAGTATTCACAAACACAGCGCCGGATAAGTTTCTCTTTGTTTTCCTGCACTATCGTGAGCAGTGGAATCATAAAACCCTCGTCATAAGCCGTGAGTACTTTTTTGACACCTGTCGCCGGAGGCGAAGAAAGATTGCTTTTCGAAAAACCACTTCATGGTCACATTATATAATTATACGCAAAGAGGGTAAAGGTAAATTTCTATCGTGTTAATAGCCCCCCTCCTTTACGCGGTGGGACGGGTCGCGACAGGGTGAAAGCTTTTTGTTTTCGCATTGGGAAACATAACCATATTCATGCGACCCATAGCGAGCGGGCGTCTGCTGTCTTCAATAACGCATACTTGGTTCGTGCAATAAAAGAGAGGGTAGAGGCTGCCCGAAAATCCTCTTTCGGGAAGTCTTGTGAGAGGGCCTTAAGAAGAGATACACGCCATTCCTAAACCGAGGTTGCCGGACAGCCTCAGGAGCCGAGAGGCTCAAAGCATGAAGCTTATTAAAGCAACAACGCCTTTATCTCATTTTTTGTGGGTCTTGCGGAGCTTTGTCGTTTTTTCCATATCAACGGCTACGGTTTTGGAATCAATCACCACACCATAATCATTCTTTGCTGATTCTATGGACACCAGCTCATCGATAACATCTTCCCGAACCTTTTCCACTGATCGTTCAAAAGGATCACCATACCCCCCCCCTCCGGTCTCCCAAACTTCGTAAACGTCACCTTTATTGAGGACAACAAATTTGTGGACTTCCGGGTCTTCTTCGGTCCCATCCGTCCGGCGGACTACCAGCTTACTGGGTTTGGCGTTTTTCCCACCCGCCAAACCAAAGGGAGCGGTCTCCGGTAAAAGCCCGTCCCCAAAATTGTCGGTCAGGATATTATCGGCTTCTGATCGAAAAATGTAGGCAGTCCCCATGCCACCCCGCCATTTTCCCGGGCCAGCACTGTCTTGCAGGTATTCATAGCGAAGAAGGTAGTAAGGATCCACCAACTCGTGCAGCTCTGGATCAGGTGCACGCAACCCGCCGGAACAGGAGATGACTCCCATATGATCCCAGCCGTCGAATCCTAATGTTGCCCCAGCCCCGCCTTTACAGAGAAAGTGGATGTCACCAAACATTCTCCCGGTTCGGGGATTGAAGCCCATGGAAGCCGGGGCAGACCATCTCGCCCATGCAGCCTGGGTAAGCTGGGGTACGGCTTTGGAAAGTGCCAGCCACACGCTTTCCACCACCGCCGCTGTTCCACAGATGGTGCAGGAGGTACAAGGGGCAGGCTCAGAACAGTTCACGACCGTTCCCTGGGGGGCAACCAGTTTGACCGGCCGCAATGCACCTTCATTTTTGCGGATATTCGGGTCAACGGTATTAAACAGGGCCAGACAAACGCTGGAAAAGGTGTTGGCCTCAGTATTGTTTATACCGCCTTTGACCTGAGGATCAGAGCCGGTGAAGTCAAAAATAATATTTTCTCCGCGCACACGGACCGTGAGTTTAGTTTTGACCAGTCTATCGCGGTCGATACCGTCATGGTCGTTGTACCGCTCGGCCTCGTAGTCACCATCAGGGATTTTAGCGATTTCCTGCCGCATCTGTCTTTCCGTGCCGTCCAGGATTTCATTTGCCGCCGCTTCCAGGGTCTCCCGGCCATACTTTTCTAAATATTCCTTCAGTTTCCTTTCGCCCACCGTGGCCGCGCCGACCTGACAATGAAGGTCTCCCTCAACCAGAAAACGCATCATCACATTCGAAAGGATCATGTTCCAGACGTCTTTGCGTTGGACACCTTTATCATAAATTTTGATGGGGGGGATCCTCATGCCTTCCTGCCAGATAGTGCGAGCCTCAGGATTATACCCGCAACAGCCGGCGCCGCCGGTGTCAGCATGGTGACCTTTTGCGACCGTCCAAAATACCAGTTCTCCCTTGCTGAAAACCGGCTTGGCCACAGTAAAGTCGGGCATATGGTTATTTCCGCCCCAGTAGGGGTCGTTATCGAGAATCACGTCCCCGTCATGAAGATCATCTTTAAACATTTCAATAATTTTTTTCATCGCATACGGTGTGGCCCCAGCCAGAACCGCAATGTAAGGTTTTTGGGCTAACATTCGCCCATCACGATCAAAGATGGCAGTCACAAAGTCCCTTGCCTCGCTAAAAATCGGAGACCGAGAGGTTCGGTACATGGTCTCCCCAATCTCTGAACAGATAGCGTCATAGCGATTGGCAATCACCGAAACCAGGATAGGGTCTAGTTTTTTCATGTAAATCCTCCTTGCTAATTATTGAATTGAAGTCACTGTGCGGACTCCGTTTTTTCTATGGTCAATAACCAAACGGTCATTACGCCTCCCTGTTAACTAACCCCTCATTTCTCTTTAACTTCTTGATTAAGTCATGGGGATTGATGCCCTTGGGATGCATGATGTAGTTGTCGTAGGTGTCCATCATGATATCATAATCAGGGGTGACGATTACCGTGGTGGTTGGCTCCTCGATAATCGCTGGACCGAACACCACGTTGCCGTTGCCCATTTTCAGTCCATCATAAACAGGTGTATCAATCCATTTATTGTCGAATCGGGCCTTTCGTGTTTTCTTCAGCGCATGGGAGGCATCCTTTCCCCGGAAGGGAGACTCTTTAAACACCGGTTTATCAGTCTTTCCGATGGTGCTCAATCTCACATTGATCAGCTCCGTTTCCGCCTGGGGTAGAGAGTAGCCGTAGAGCTCATCATGCTTCTGATGAAACGCCTGGATCATGTAAGGGATGTCCGCCACTCTTACCTCGCCGGTCTCCGACATGGGCAAGGAGACTTCTACTTCGTTGAACTGCGCCACATACCGCAGGTCAGCAGTGAAATGGTATACGATCCGGTCGTCCGGGATACCTTCTTTATTCAAGGTTTCCCGGCCGGTTTTCTGCATCTCTTTGCAGATCGTATTCAAACGTCCGAGGTCTATAGTATTGGTGTTCACGGTGTAGGTGCGCACATAATCATGTTTCAGGTCGGTCATCAGCATTCCTGAAGCACAAAAGACCGAAGAGCCCCGCGGCACCATCATCAAAGGAATCTTCAGTTCTTTAGCAATCATACCAGCGTGAATGGGGCCAGCGCCCCCGGCCACGATCAGGGCGAATTCCCGTGGATCATAACCCCGGGCCACGGAAACGATGCTCACGCCGGCAGCCATATTGCTGTTAATAATCTGGTACATACCTTCGGCCGCCTCGATCACCCCGAGGCCTAATTTATCGGCGACTTTCTCTTTAATGGCTTTTTCCGCTGCCGCGACGTCGAGTTTCATATCCCCGCCGTGGAAATATTCGGCGTCCAAGTAACCCAAAAGAAGGTCTGCGTCGGTGGACGTGGGTTCTGTCCCGCCCATATTGTAGCAGGCAGGGCCAGGTGCGGAGCCGGCGCTCTGGGGGCCCATCTGGAGCAGACCACTGGGATCGATCCAGCCAATGCTGCCGCCACCAGCGCCGATGGTCACAATGTCAAGACTGGGCAAAGCGTTACGCCAGCCAGCAATATCGCCCTCTGTCGTTACCCCTGGTTTTCCATTGTGAATCAGACAAGCGTCAAAGCTGGTTCCACCCATATCAACCGTGATCACGTTGTCAAGTCCGTGCATGCTTCCGAACCAGAGACCAGCCACCGGACCGCCGGCTGGACCGGACAGGAGGGTGTTTCCGGCAAACCGCATGGCCACCTCAGGGCTCATGACTCCGCCGTTACACTGCATGATAAGCAGGGTGCCTTTAAAGTTATCTTTTTTCAACCGGGCCAAGACTGCCGCCAGATATCGCTTCAGGGGCGGTCCCACGTAGGCGTTCAACGCCACCGTGCTGTTCCGTTCGTAGACTCTGATCTGGGGAAGGATCTCCGTGGAAAGAGAAACAAATATATCAGGAAAAGCCTCCCGCAACATTTCCCCAATCCTCTGCTCGTGAGCGGGATTATAAAAGGAAAACAAGGTGCTCACCCCCACCGCTTCAACCTCTGCCTCCTTCATTTTCTGAATGGCAACCTTCACATCCGCTTCATTGAGGGGGGTTACTTCATTGCCTTCACAGTCAACCCGTTCTTCCACCGTGTAAACGTGTCGCCGTTTGACCAACACCTTGGGAGGATTGTACCGGGAATCGTACTGGCGATCTTTCAACCCCCGGCGCATATTCAACGCATCGCGGAATCCTTTGGTGGTGATAAAACCAGTTTTTGCTCCGGTGTTCGTTAAAACCGCATTCGTGGTAATGGTAGTTCCGTGGATAATGGCATCCACCGAGCCGAAGAACTCCTCAACCGTCATACTCTTGCTCTTCGCCATCTCTTCGATGCCGCGCCTCACTCCGATACTGGGGTCGGGAGGCGTTGTCAGCACTTTAAAAACTTCGTGTTTTCCCTCCTCATCTACTAATAAAAAATCTGTAAATGTTCCTCCAACGTCAATACCAATTTTAAACCTCATATGGTCTCCTTTTGCTGTTGTAGAAGCACTTTCAACAATAATAAAAAAATTACATAAAAAAACCCTATCCTCAAAGCAATGGTTTATTGCCCGTATCATTGCGCAAAATAAGTTGTCGAAGATTTCTGGTCATGATGTCGAATTCATCACTCAAATTAAAGGAACGGTTATCCATCTGCCAAAGACACCCGATCCCCACCACAAAAGAGACAAAGAGAATCGCCAGTGTGTCTTCATTAACATTATTAAAAATCCCATCTTGCTTTCCTGCGGCTATAATTTGCCTCATAACCCCGGTAAGTCGTCGATTCATGGCGGCATAATCTTTTTGCAGTTTTTTACTTCTAAAGCAGTACGCCCACACATCAATCATCACTACGAACAGTTCCCGCTGCTTTTCGAGGAAGTCTTTGCCGGCCGCAAAGTATGCCTCCAGTTTATTCTGGTGCGGGTCAGAAGCTTTGTACCGCTTTTCGATATCGTAGATAAACCGGTTAAACAGGGTCTGCAAGAATTCCTCCAGGAGATGCTCTTTATCTTTAAAGTAATAATGCAGGAGGGCCTGGTTGACCTTCGCTTCTTTAGCGATGGAACGCATGGTTGTTCCCTCTATCCCCTGTTCATAAATGCGCTTGAAAGCCGCATTGATGATCTTGTGTTTTTTTATTTCGTACTTTGCCAATTCATACTTCATGGTAATTCGTCGTGTGGGACGAGTTAGTATTAATTAGTTGATTAATTAAAACACTACTTTTTGAACGATGTCAAGAAAAATTTAAATCATTATTTTATTGTTCATTATATTGATTTTAATTGTTATTTTTAATTCCAAGGCAAAAATAACCCGCTTATTTTAAGGATCAAAAATAACCCGCTTTTATAATTTAAGAAAAATTATTTTAATTACCTGATAAGAAATGGTGTTCAAGGAATATGTTCGGTAATATTATTAATATATTGATTTTAAATGTTAAAATTCGAAATAAGGTGGGATAATTTGCCTTTTTTGTGGTTGTAAGAAATGCGCAAATTAAAGGCTTCTGGGGGGAATTTTTTAATTGATTGATTAAAAACTGTTGACAGGGATTTTTTAGGCATCTATAATTGTTTTCAAAGAAGGAGGCAAGAGCAGGTACTAAACATTTCTGAGTGACCTTGCGAATTTTTTTGCATGAAAGCACAGAAAGTAGTGTATTTCTGCCAGACAACCTTATAAAAGGTTTCCCTTGTAGTGCTGCTCAACTCCCCACAATTCTTATTAACCTTTGCATAGGGAGGCGCTATGGAAACTCAAAGAGTATTTACTGATAAGGAATTGGCCGCCTTAGCGATGCCCCGATTAACCTTGGCCAAAGAAGCTATTCGGAGAGGGGATAAGGAAGAGGCTGAGAAGCTGGTGCAGGCTATTTATGACGAATTCATGGTTGCTCACGACCTTTACCGCGATTGGGTCACCGATATCCTTTCGGAAATCGGGAGGCAGTTTGGAGATAAAAAGTTGCACGAAATCATGCTTAAAACAGTAAGAAATTACATGCTGCCCTTAGGGGAACTTTTTAAGAAAGGGTTTAAAGCCTGTGTGGAGGCCACTGCCGCAATCTGGAGGGGCCATTTCAGCGAGTTTGAATTAAAGGAAGATGATGAAAAAGTAACGTTCTTTCTCAAACCCTGTGGTTCGGGCGGCAGACAGCTTCGGGACGGTAAATACCGACCACCCCTTAGTCTGCTCAGAATAAAAAAACCACAGGTCATGACTGGTCAAAGCAAAGACTGTCCGGTTTATTGCGCCCATTGTGTCTCAATGACCGAAGTAATGCTTGATGAAAAAATGGATTTTGTTTATGTGGTAGAGGTGGAAGATGGTAAAGAGAACGCTGAACACCTTTTTCATATCTACAAAAACCGTTCTAAGGTTCCAGAAAGAATTTTCAAAAACCTTGAGAGAACGTGATCAAATTAGACACCCTTTAATAGTGAAGGAGGTTGGCCGTCATGCCCGGTAAAATGCCTTATACAAAATATGATTTAGAAAAGTATTTCGAACGATATCCCGATGTGCCGAAAGAGGTTATCATCAAGGAGGATATTCTTCGGCTGGGGATTCATTTCACCGATGCTGCTTTAGAAGAATCAGCTAAGTTTACAACCAAATCTTACTATCTTTTCTCCTATGATCAAACCGATGTGGATGACATGAAACGGCAGGAGTTTTTAAAGGCCCCCGAAGAATTCAAATTCAAAGGAGGACCTTACAACCTCAAACCCTCGAACAACAAAACCTGTATCGAGAAGCCGGAAAAAACCCCTTACAAAATAGATCTGGTTGATGGGAAGTTGCAGCTTCGCTGGGAAAACAACTTTATCGGCGATCTCGAGTTGAGGCCTCAACCTCCTTACTACCGTCATCGTTTACCAAATGGGACGCCCTACTCGGATATCGCAGCTGCTGTGTTTTGGGGATATCTCACCTTCTGTACGATTTTGAGGAGCTGTCAGTACTGGGGGACAAAAGAAGAATGTATCTTCTGTGATATTAACACTAATGCCCGCAAGCAATCAAAGACCGGACGACCATTTATGATCCACAAGAACGTTGAGGATGTGGTAACCGTACTGGACACTATTTTCAATAAAGAACGGGAACCGATTAATCATAGCCTTTTGTTAACCGGCGGGGCCGTTACCAAAAGCCTTAAGCGCAAAGACAATGTGCACTTTTACGCCCAGTACATTAAAGCCATTCGGGAAAAAATCGGCTACCGGTGGACGATCCATCTTCAGACCACAGCCCTCACCAAAGAAGAGTGCAAAATCCTAAAAGATGCCGGCCTTGACGCTCATCATGCGAATATCGAGGTGTGGGACAAGGAGAAGTTTAAAATTTTCTGCCCGGGAAAAGAAAAGTTTGTTGGTCGGGATGAGTGGGTAAAGCGCGTTTGTGATTCAGTGGAAATCTTTGGGGAAGGCAATGTCTGTCCTACGTTTGTTTCCGGGTGTGAACTGGCCCGGCCCTGGGGGTTTGAAAAATGGCAAGATGCAGTAAAATCAATGCAAGAGTGCTGGGAACACCTGATGTCTCATGGCGTAACACCGCGAAGTTCAAGCTGGGTTATCGAACCCAACTCAGTGCTCGGTCAGTATGACCAGCCCGTGATCCCCTTGGAGTACTACATCGAGGTTGATATTGCCTGGTATGAGACCTGGAAAAAATATAACCTCCCGCCGCTGAGGACTTTTACCCCTATGGGTGCAGGTCGGTGTCTGGGGATAAACAGCGGTCATCTTGACATGGGATCATAAAAAGAAAGGCTTAGGTTTCTTTCGGTTGTAAAGTTCTGAGTGAAAGATTCTTTCAATAAACTTGGAAAAAATCTTTCCTTTTACCGCATGTTTTTAGGCTGTGATTGGAAAGAAATTTTAAATATCACTATATTATACTTTCCGTTTATCTGGCATAGCTTTTGTAAGTATTCTATTTCGGGAAAAAAGATTAGCGTCTTATAAAGAAAGGAGCGTTCAGCTATGTACTCAAAAGTGTTTATTCCCTATCGCGGTTATTTCAGTTCCCCCTTTTCTCGCTGGCAGGGAAGCCTGCAAAGTGAACATCCGGTTGAGCTGGTTGCGGCAACCGCAAAAAAATGGCTTGCGGCAAAAAAGTTTGACCCCAAAATGTTTGATTATCTCTTTCTCGGAAAAACCGTAACTCAGCGCCACACCTTTTATTCAGCCCAGTGGGCTGCCGCCCTCATGGGAAATCCGGACATCTCGGCATTACTAATTTCTCAGGCTTGTACGACATCGGTAACAGTTGTAAATCAAGCGGCTTTGGGCGTTGACTGTGGCTTGTATTCTAACGTCTGCTGTCTTATGACCGACAGGGTCTCCAACGGCCCCCATACGATCTGGCCAAATCCCATGGGACAGGGAGGTCAGGTCGTGGTAGAAAACTGGGTTCTTGACAACTTCAATTTTGACCCCTGGGGTCAAAAGGCAATGATAGAGACCGCAGAAAACGTTGCCAAACTGACGAAAGGGGGAGTTACCAAGGAAGACTGTGATGCAGTAACACTGAAGCGATATGAGCAGTATATGGATGCTTTAGCCAAAGACCGAGCATTTCAGAAGCGCTACATGTTCCCGGTAGAATTTAAAAAAGGCAAAAAGGAAGTCGGCATCCTGGAGACTGATGAAGGGATAACGCCCACCACCAAAGAGGGGCTGGCGCGCCTTAAACCGGTAATCCCTGGCGGAGTGCTCACTTTCGGTTCCCAGACTCATCCGGCTGACGGAAACTGCGGGCTCATTGTAACCACAAAAGAAAAAGCCCGAGAGCTCAGCGCTGATCCAAAAGTCGAAGCTCAAATCATTTCTTATGGGTATGCCCGCGCACCTAAGGCGCATATGGGAATGGCCCCGGTCCCGGCGGCAAAGATGGCTTTAGAAAAAGCAGGGCTTTCCATAAAAGATATAAAGGCGCACAAATCCCACAATCCATTCGTAATTAACGACCTCTATTTCGCCCGGGAATTCGGAATTGATGTTATGGCAATGAACAATTACGGTAGCTCGATTATTTTTGGGCATCCCCAGGGACCTACGGCCGGCCGTTTGATTATGGAGTTAATTGAGGAATTGGTGATACGGGGTGGTGGTTATGGAATGTTTGCCGGGTGCGCCGCAGGAGATACTGGCGCAGCGATGATCGTGAAGGTCACGGGTTGAGTACTTTTCCTTGGATGATTTTTGTTGAAAATTAAATAGTTGTTTCGCTTGTTTTTCTATCTCTCCTCCTCAATCATGTTGCCGCCCGTGAACGGGCGGCAACATACAAAACAAAATTTCACGACCCTTGGGTGTTGATAAAATCAAGAACGGATAA
>Ga0209254_10003919_pt1 | contig 13597 bp, 11 predicted proteins | sample FrelakmetDIP11DI_FD_187148 | JGI IMG/M metagenome (GOLD analysis project Ga0209254, IMG submission 187148) | Freshwater lake sediment microbial communities from the University of Notre Dame, USA, for methane emissions studies - DIP11 DI (SPAdes)... | ecosystem: Environmental > Aquatic >...
GTTGTAGTTATCGTCGGAAGAACAAACGTTGGAAAATCCACCCTGTTTAACAGGATGACGGAGTCGCAGAATGCGATCGTCGAAGACGTTCCCGGAGTCACAAGAGACAGAAACTATCTCGACGCCGAATGGGAGGGGAAAAACTTTTTTGTCGTTGACACGGGAGGATTTTATGTAGGCCCTGCAGACGATATAGTCAAACAGGTGACGGAACAGGCCCTGTTCGCGGTTGAAGAAGGGGATGTCATCGTCCAGATGCTCGACGGCAAGGAGGGGCTCACCCCTTCTGACAGAGAACTTGCAACGCGGCTGAGGACTTCGGGAAAAACAGTGCTTTGGGCGGTAAACAAGATTGACGGACCGACGCGTGAAGAAAGGCTCTACGATTTTTATCCCATCGGGACGGACCAGCTATGGCCTCTCTCCGCAGCAACCGGTTACGGCTTCGACGATTTCATGGATAACCTCGTTTCTCTTTTCCCTGCCTACGAAGAGGAGAAAACCGATTACCCAAAGATTGCGGTCGTGGGAAGGCCGAATGTCGGCAAATCTACGCTCGTCAACACCCTCCTGAGCAAAGAGAGGATGATCGTCAGCCCTGTGCCGGGAACGACGCGCGATTCCATTGACAGTGTCTGTACCTATTACGGCCGGAAGTATCTCCTGATTGACACCGCGGGGATGAAGAAAAAAGACAGGACAGGCTACTCGGTCGAGAGATTCTCGATGGTGAGAGCGCTGAGGAGCATCGAGCGGTGTGATGTCGCACTGATTGTCATTGATGCGGAAAAAGGCATCGTTGATCAGGACCAGAAGATCGCAGGCATTGTGGCAGATTACGGAAAAGGCGCTGTTTTTCTTCTGAATAAATGGGACCTCGTGGAAAACCCCGATGAGACCTATGAAAAATTAGAGAGGGAACTCGCCGCAAAGATGTGGTTCATGCGCTATGCGCCTCTCCTGACCGTATCGGCCATGGAGAAGACACGCGTCACAAAGGTCTTCACCCTTGTTGACGAGATCATTGAAGAGCGGAATAAGAGGATATCGACCGCAGACCTCAATAAGTCTTTCGGGGAAATGGCATCGAGGATATCGCTGCCGCTCTACCGGGGGAAAGAGGTAAAGCTTTTCTACATTACCCAGGTAAAAACTGACCCGCCGTCATTCACGTTGTTTGCAAATTATCCCGCGGGGATAAAGGACTCGCACAGACGGCATTTTGAGAAAGTGCTGAGAAAAGCCTATACCTTCAAGGGTACACCGATCAGAATTTACCTCAAGGCAAGCCAGAAGGAAAAGAAGAAGCACAGGTGAAGTACCCGAGAATAGTTCTGAAGAGCTTTGCGGATTTTTTTCGGGACGGCGGCATAGTACTCGCCGGTTCACTTTCGTATTTTTCGATGATGGCCCTCGTCCCGCTCTGCCTCTTCCTCATAACCATATTCGGACACATTCTCGGACATTATCAGGGGTTCTATGAATTCTTTTCTTCGAAGCTGAGCAGTTTCTTCCCCGATATCACCCAGGGAATCACCAATGAACTGCGGAAACTTATTGCGTTCAAAGGAATTGGAACATTCAGCCTCCTGCTCTACGGCGTCCTTTCCATACAGGTCTTTGCCTCAATCGATAACGCGCTGAACACCATTTTCAAGGTAAAAAGGAAGAGAACATTCCTGTGGTCCATCATACTGTCGCTGGTCATCATCACCTTTCTGATCCTTATGCTGTTCATCTCATTTATTGCGACGACGCTCATCCCCTTGCTGAAGACGCTCCGGGGGGTCTTCCCCGAAGTGCGCATGGGACTGATCACGGTGTTTCTCCTGCAGTTTGCCGTGCCGTTCCTGATGGTATGGTTCACCATTACCGTCATGTATATCTTTTTTCCGAAAATCAACGTAAAGATTACCAATGCGCTCTCAGGCGCTTTATTCGCAACGGTCTTCCTCGAAATCGCAAAACATATTTTTACGTGGTATGTCGGAACAGTAGTTCAATTCGGGACGATATACGGACCGTTGACCGCATTCGTCGTTTTTCTCCTCTGGGTCTTTTACTCCTCCTGCATCTTTTTAATCGGCGCCGAAGTGGTACACAACCTGTCCACAAAAATAACGAGACGATTCTGAAGCCTTACTGAAAGGTGTATAATACTTTCATGATGCTGGGAGAAGCCTTAGTAAAAGAAGCGCTCATCACAAAACAGCAGCTTGATCAGGCCCTGAAGAGGCAGGTGCAATTCGGCGGCAGGATCGGAACGAATATCGTGGAACTGCGGTTTCTCGAAGAGGAGGAGTTATCGAAATTCCTGAGCAGGCATTTCAGACTTCCTTCAGTATCTTCCCAACAACTAAACGACATCCCCGAAGAAATCATCCGTTCTATCAGCACAGAAATTGTCGACAAATACAAAATCCTGCCGTTTAGGAAAGAGCGCAGCAGGCTCTTTACCGCAATGCTCAATCCGAAGGACATAAAAGATATCGACGAACTCCGCTTTATGACCGGTTTCGACATCATCCCCTATGTCATTACGGAATTGAGACTGCTGTTCGCTATGGAAAAATACTATGGATTGAAGCGCGACGTACGGTTTATCAGCCTAAAGGACCGCTTCGACCCGGATATCAAGATTGAGGAAAGTTCCGTCCAGAAGATCAAAGCCGCCTTTACAGAAGTAAAAGAAACCGAAGATATCGCGGGGATTCTCATCAATGAGACCTACAAAATCGCATCGCGCGTCGCCCTGTTTACGGTAAAAGGCGGCAGCATTGTCGGTTGGAAGGCAAGAGGTCTTGACATAGAGAAGGTCCATGTTGAGGTGAAAGACTCGCCGCTGTTCGCGGAAATCCTCAACAACAAGAGCAATTACAGAGGCCCGGTAATGAACATCAAGGGCAATGAAGTCCTCATAAACATCCTCGCCGGCACTCCGCAGGATTCCCTGATCCTGCCGATAGCGATCAGGGAAAAAATCATCGCCCTCCTCTACGCCGATAACGGCAACAGCGCCGTGCTGAATGCGAATGTCGGCTTTCTGGCGATGCTCGCATCCATGGCCGCCATTGCGTTTGAGATGCTGATATTGAAAAAGAGGATACTGGACCTGCAGTTTCCGCTGTAACGCCATGGGAGATAGAAAAATAAAACGAGATACTATATTTCTAAAGACAGCTTCGCGGGCAAAGGATTTTGAGTTTAATTCAGAAGTTGCTGCAGTGTTCGATGAAATGCTCGTGCGCAGCGTACCATTTTATCTTGAACAGCAGTACATGATCAAAGAGATTGGGAAAAAATTCTGGGTTCCGGGAACAGACATATACGATTTAGGATGTTCTACAGGCACGACGTTAATAAACTTATGCAAAGAAATTGATGAATCAGCATGTTTTATCGGATACGACAACTCCATTCCAATGCTCGATCAAGCGAAGAGAAAGAGTAAAGAGCATACATTAGAGAATCGCATCGAGTTTCGGCATTACGATCTCAACAAAAATCTCACAAAGCTATCATTAAAAAATGCGAGCATAGTTACAATGTGTTGGTCGCTTCAATTCATCCGCCCACTCCGAAGAGATGAGCTAATCAAACATATTTACAATGGATTAGTTGAAAATGGTGCACTTGTTGTGACTGAGAAGGTTCTCACGAACAGCACACATATAAATCGGTTCTTCATCGACTTCTACTATAATTTTAAAAAGCGGAATGGATATTCCAATAAGGAGATTCAGCATAAGCGGGAAGCACTTGAGAACGTGCTTATTCCTTATCGCATTGATGAGAATATTGATATGTTTCGAAGAAATGGCTTTGAGATCGTCGATCTGTTTTTTCTATGGTATAATTTCGCCGGTTTTTTATGCGTAAAAAAGTCCATGTAAGTATGGCAGGGAAACTGAACAAAGTTCTTTTCATGAACAGGCAATGGAAGTGAAACGACTTTTTTTAATAATTAACTATGCGTTTTTCTTTAAAAAAACTACTTAAGAAATTACTGCCTCAATCTTTTTGTGACAGATATTATCCACAATGGTGGAAATTCTTATGTCTTACGAGATGGATTATTCGACCATCTTTTCCTCAATTGGAAAATGGTGCTGTTTATTTGCATTTGGGATGCGGTGGGGTATATCATCCCAAGTTTATTAATATTGATGCAATGCGGGCACCTCATATTCACTATGTTCGCAACATTGAGGATTTATCGCTATTTAAAGATAATAGCATGGACCTGATATATGCTTCGCACTGCCTGGAACATTTTAGCCATCTTGAGATTTCTTCAGTGCTGGCAGAATGGCACCGAACGCTAAAGCCCGGCGGCATTTTGCGTCTTTCCGTGCCTGATTTTGATTTGCTGCTCAATATCTATCAAGAGAATCATAATGACATCGATGCCATTCTTCAGCCTTTGATGGGTGTTCAGCTTGACAAATACCGTTTTCATAAAATTGTTTTTAATAGGAACAGTCTCACATTTCTACTTCATACCACTGGCTTTAAAGAAGTACGGGAATGGGTTCCTGGGTCGTCTGAGTTGACGACTTTCAGTGATTGGTCTGGCAGAAAATTATCAGTAAACGAAAATGAATATCCGGTCAGTTTAAATTTGGAATCAGTGAAATGATTGGGGTTCAGGCTTTTTAGGAATTGTAAAGAGGGTTAGTGTTTTATATAGTAATCTGATTATTCATTGAACTTTCTCATTGGCAAACTGCTTGACTATCACGAAGGAAATACTGATCTATAAATCATATCTTCATATTGTGCGACAATTTTCTTGACGGCAAAGTCTTCAGCCCGCTGTTTTCCCAACCGGGAAAAGCTTTCCCTAGGTTTTTGTCTTTGAGTAGTTTCAACAGCGCCATCGATAGGGCATCAGCATCCTCAGGTGTCACAAGCAAGCCGCATGTTCCATCCTGCAAAATCTCGCGGGGCCCTGATTTGCAATCTGTAGAAATAACCAATGTATTACATGCCATAGCTTCCAGTATAACCATGGGTAATCCTTCCAAGCGGGATGAGAGAACAAAGACATTTGCCTTTGATAAAAACTTGTAAGGATTATTCTGAAATCCCGGGAACGAGACCTTTTCTTCTATTGCCAAATCCCTGGCAAGTCTGGATAGAGATTCCTTTTCCGGTCCCTCACCCAAGATTATCAGTCTCGCATCTATATCATTTACAATTCTGCGGAAAGCTTTGAGAAGAATGTCAAATCCTTTTTGTGGGGCTAATCGACCAACAGATAAGATAACCGGACCTTCGTCCTTGAAAAAGGAGTGCTCTACAGAGATACTGCATAATTCCGAGATGCGGTTCAGATCTACCGGGTTATGTATAACCTCGACATTGTAGGATGAGATATTAAACTCTTCAACAAGATTGGCCCTAATTCCTTCCGAAACCGCAATGATTTTATCAGCAAATCTATAAAACACTTTCACCAGATGCTTTGTTGAAAACCACAGCATCCGTCTTCCTCTCTTTGTTTTTATTGCTTCGCCAAGAGCAATGTGCTCACTAATGATGACTCTTTTCCTGAAGATGAGCTTTGCGGAAATAGACATGATATTGCAGTGGGTTAACATACTTACGATGATATGAGGGCTCTCGTTCAAGACCGTCTTCAAAAATCCAGCATATTGTTTGATTTTTTCAAGAAGATTATCAGATGCCCTTTCTATAACGATCACTTTCATGTCTTCAGGCAGATTTTCCTTGTAAGGTGAATCTTCATACTGATACAAAAGAACAAGGACGGGTTCAATTTTCTCTCTGTCGATATTACGAAGAATCTCTGTCATAACTCTTTCGGCACCGCCACCGTCCAGAGATGGTATAAAAAACAAGGCTTTTACTTTTTTACCATGAAGGCCTTTTGTATTCTCAGGATACATTGCAAAATATTCCTTTATGCTCAATATGGATGGCTACGTTCTCCATATCTTCGCTTATGTGTGATTGGAGACCGCGTCAGCCGCCCCTTCAACTTTTATATATTTTATTTCTGATCCATTTGAAAATCTGACCCTTCCTGTAAATATAGGAATAACGGAAATACTTATAGGGTCCTTCCTTTTTCAATATCTCGCAGTGCGTGTTGAGATATGCCTTGAAAACTGTCTTATAGTGTGTTTTAGAAAGTTCTTCTTCCCGCAGGACCGGTTCGACTTTAATCATATTGACCACTCCGGCCTCTTCGCTGAAAGAACTCTGATAGGAACCGATAATCCTGGATGTCCTTGACAAAAGAAGCCAGTCAACCAAGGCATCCTGCATCCCTTTCCTGACATCTCTTTTTACCGCTTCTTTTTCATGCACTATGACTACATATTGAAACAGGCGCTGAACAAGTTTTTCCTCTTTCTTGTCGTCAGTTGCAAGGAAAAACTGTATTTTCGGGTTGTCGTTAAGAATATTTCTCATCGTTTCATGAAACAGCTTTGTCGGGCATACTAAAGTGGAATCTTTTTTTGTGGAAGCAAAAAGATCTGTCCTGCGGATGTGGACACCGACAACATCACTCCCTTCAAAATGGCGCGTATATATCTCGCTCACAGTTCTTTCTACTTCGTGCACAGGCTTCAAACTCCTGTAAAAAAATGATTTGGCAGCATTATATGCTTCGTTTGTTGTGTCGTCGACTTGGAAATTATGGCAGGTATGCATAGCAACAACATCTGATTTGTTGCAAATCAATGACCGGGGCATGTCATGGCAAAACCCTTCGGAATTATTTCCATCATCATAAAGGTTGATACCGGACTGAAAACTCGATAAAGGGAAAGGGTAGCGTTCCAGCTTATTCAGAAACAACTCATTCCACTCAATATTGCATTCTTTCGAGGGATCCCAATTTACAAAGAGTTGCCGCCCTGTGTAATCAGCCAGGATCCAAGCGGATGCCAGCGCCCGTAATCTGTTGGCCAGACCATGTTTAGGATATAACACAAGGGCTCGAATATTCATTGTAAGCTCTCAGCTATAATTCTTTTCCCGAAAAATATGCATTACTGTATTGTACCTTTAGTTGAATATATATGAGCATCTGACTTTTTTTTCAGTGTTTTCATTTTCTCCTTAAAATAGACGATTGGATTCACAAGATCAGTTCTTATGTATGATGAAAGGACTATCAGGAAATAAATGAGGTTGTTCTTGACCGAGGGTGCCTTTGTCAAAAACTTCCTGAATTCGGATCGTGCGTCCTGAAAGAATCCGAACATCAGCATATACAGAGCGCAGCTATATGGAATATATATTTTAATTTCTTCCCAGTGTTTCCGGAGTTTCTCTGTGTCATAATGAAAACCGAGATAGTTGAGCTCTTTTCTGAACGTGAAAACAAACTGCTCAAGGAAGTTTGTTCCATCCTTAAAAGCATCTTCCTGGTTCTCCATGATGGACAAAGAAGAGGCATGCTTTCTATAATATCCAAGACAGACAGGCATAGCCATGAACTTCCCCTCCAGGGCAAGCCTTACCCATGTCGGAAAGTCTTGTGTCAGACCTTTTACTTCAGGAAAACCGCCAATCTTCAGCAAAGGATCTTTTCTCAGCATGACTGTTGGATTGACTATAAAGCAGGACCTTTCTACTAACAATATTTTAAGAACAGACCCTATTGGATCATTATTAGCGACGATCGGATTGTCTGGAAGGCCGATATAGCCTATCTTCTTTCCTTTATGGTTTATGAGATAAGATTCTCCGTAACTGAGGATAACGCCCGGGTCATCAAAGCTTTTCACCTGGACCTGAATTTTATCATCCGGCCAGTAATCGTCGCCATCGATTATGGCCACGAGGTCTCCGTTACACATCGCAAGAGCTTTGTTAAAGTTCCTGGAAAGATGCTGTGCAATAACATGTTCCTGAAAAAAATATCGTATTCTCTTATCATTAATGGCTCTTATCATATCCCCGGTGCCGTCTGTCGAACCGTCGTCAACAATTATCCACTCCCAATTTTCGTATGTCTGATTCAGAACGCTGTGGATTGTCTGCCCGATATAGGACCGACAGTTGAACACAGATGATATGATGCTTACATAAGGCTCTTTATGCATTAGAATTCTCCAGACTGCTTTCTGTTGAAATATCAGGAATAGTAATCAGAGGGCTCTCTTGAAACAAGAATGATCTCGTCAATTCCATAACTGCTCCGAAAGCTACAATCAACAATACTGTTTTGAATGTAGTATCGATTTTCTACCGATGATCACATCCATTGCAGCAATTGCGTTTGAGATCCTGATTCTCAACAAGAGAATTAATGTTCTCAATTATCCGCTGCAACAATATGCTCAGAGGGCTTCTTCGCCCTTCTCTCCCGTTCTGATCCTCACGACGTCCTTAAGGTCATAAATAAATATCTTTCCGTCTCCGATCTCGCCGGTATGCGCCGCCTTCTGTATAATCTGCACCGTTTCTTCAAGTTTGTCGTCGGAGACCGCAATCTCGATCTTCAGTTTCGGTATAAAACGTACCTCGTAGCTTGCTCCCCGGTAGATCTCGACATGCCCCTTCTGCCTGCCGAACCCTTTCACCTCCGTGACGGTCATCCCCTGGATACCCGCGCCTGAAAGCGCATCTTTCACGTCATCGAGCTTAAACTGTTTAATGACTGCAGCGATCATTTTCATATATCCACCCCCGGTCTGTATGCGATCTGCGTTATAATATCAAAATTTTCGATGAATAGAAACAACCTTATACATGAAGCAGCATCTGCGACGCCTGATCCCGATCGGGCATTGAATAATCTCGAAAGGTTTTTCGGGGAACGCCCGGCCTTTTTTGAAGAGCACACGCACGAAATCGCTCTGATAGCCGCGGTATTCTCGTATAGTCAGTTCCTTGCCGACTATAGCAGACAAAACCCTTCACAGCTCTCCCGGGCACTGACAGCACTCTCTCTCCCTTTCAATAAAGGGAAGATCCTTTCAGACGCCTACGATTCCTATGCCTCTTTCAGGGATGAGGACCGCGCTCCGGTCTACAAAGAGCATGCGATGAAACTGCTCCGGGAAATGAAAAAATACTATCTCCTCATCATAACCATGAGAGATATTTCGTCTGTCACAACCCTCCATGAGAGCATGTCGGAATTAAGCATCCTGGCAGAAGCAATCACGGAAATTGCCCTTGAAATGTCGTTCACGTTCATGAGAAGAAAGTTCGGCATGCTGAGAGAAAATGCATTTTCCGTCATCGGCATGGGCAAACTCGGCGCGGAAGAACTCAATTATAGTTCTGATATCGATATCATCACGGTCTATCAATCCGAGAAAAGCGTTTCTACAGGAGTACTCAATCCGTTCGGCATACGACACCACAAAATTTCTTCTCATGAATATTATTGCATGCTCACCGAAACTCTTATAAATCTCCTTCAGTCACTTACGGAAGACGGCATTGCGTACAGGGTGGATCTCAGACTAAGACCGAACGGACAGAAGGGCGACCTCTCTCTTTCTCTTGATTCCTGCCGCTCATATTATGAAGCGTGGGGGAAAACATGGGAGCGGGTTGCCCTCATCAGGGCACGTCCGATTGCGGGTTCCGATGAACTTGGGAAGGCATTCATACACGCAATTGAACCTTTTGTATGGAAAAGGTCGATGGATTACAACGATATTGAGGAAATAAAAGCGCTCAAGAAAAAGATCGATACCATCTTCGATAGCAGTGATATCAAGCGCGGACACGGCGGGATCAGAGAGATTGAATTCTTCATGCACACCTTTCAGCTTTTATACGGAGGAGAGAAACAAACGCTGAGATCGGGTACTCTGCCGAAAGTACTGAACGCCCTTGCACGGGAAGGATTGCTCGCCTCCGATGATGCTGAATTACTGTCGGATACGTACTTATTTTTACGGAGAATTGAACATATTCTCCAGATGAGAGATGACATGCAGATATATACACTGCCTGCGCAGCCTGAGGGACTCGCGATCCTTGCACGGAAGATGCATTTCATCGATACCGGCGTATTCACCGCCGAACTGCGGCTAAAAAGACTCAAGGTCAGAGACATGTATAATTCACTGCTCGGCTCCGCTCACGCCGGACAGGCAGATTTGTTGTCTCTGAAAGACGAATTGCCGGAGAATGCGTTTCTGGATTATCTTTCGTTTAAGGGTTTTCTTAATCCGGCCTCGGTCCTCAGACATATCAATGCCCTCCAGGAATACATGACCACCGGAAAGACTTTGCAGGAAAGAACGCTGCTGAAAAAAACGGTCCCGCTCTTCCTTGAACTCATCGTCAAGGCCGTTAAGAAGGACACTGCGCTATCAATGCTTGTCACGTTTCTCAACAAGATCGGCAATCACGCCTCGTATATAGACCTCCTGCGCCAGAGGAGCGACACACGGGAGATCATTATAGACACCTTGTCCATGAGCAGCTATCTGACGAGGTTGCTGTTGGGCAGTGAAAACCTTGAAGGTCTTTTCGAATATCCCGATATCAGGATGGATTACCGGGCATTGCAGGAAAGACTCATGAATGTCTTCGCACGCACGCGCGACCCCATGAACGACTTAAGAGACTTCAAGCTGAACGAAGAGCTGAAGACCGGCATGCTCTTCCTGAAAGGATCTCTCGACATCTTCGGCCTCTGCCATGTATTAAGTATGCTTGCAGATGCGGCCCTCCGTGCGATTGTGCACTATCTCCACAAAGAGACGGGCTTTGCAGTGGCCGGCCTCGGAGGGTTCGGCGCGCGGGAATTGAATATCGGCTCCGACCTCGATCTCCTGTTCATCAGTGAAGGCAGGACACGGGACCGTAACGGAGCTTTCAGTAAAGGGACTTCAATTGCCAAGGAATTCATAAAGCTTCTCTCCGAATACACGGAAAAAGGGGTTGCCTATAAAATCGATATGCGCCTGAGACCTGACGGCTCAAGGGGAATCCTTGTCAACGATATCAAAGGGTATACCCGGTATTACCTGAAATCAGCGCAGTTGTGGGAGATACAGTCCCTCCTCAGGGCGCGGCCTGTTGCCGGAGATATGTCTGTCCTTGTTGCGTTCCAGCAGATGAGAAAACAGATTATTATGCAGCGGGGCCGTGAAGTGAGCAGCCTTCACATAAAGGATATGAGGAAAAGAATTGTTCGCGAACGCTCGAAGGAATCTTCCGGATATGACATTAAACTCGGTCCCGGCGGTATCAAGGAGATAGAATTCGTCGTCCAGTACCTTCAATTAAAGCACTGCGCAGACATCCCGGATCTCGTTCTCCATAATACGGTTGCTGCTATAAAAAGGCTTGCACAGTATGCTATCCTTGACAGGGATACGGAAGAATATCTTCTGAATGCGTACAAGTTCCAGAGAACTGTCGAAGCCATACTGAGACTCAATGAAGAAGGCGTTCTACGGAAAGATTCAGAACTTATTGATATAATAGTAAAGATTCTCGGTGACGCCTCTGAAGAAAAGCTGCTTCATCAGATTAGAGACATAAGACGAAAGATTTTGCTCATTACGGAAAGGGTATATGACGGTCCTCATCCTTAAGAACATCACTACAGAAGGTCCCGGTACAATAGAAGACTTTCTTAAAAAGAAGGATATTTCGTATCGCATCGTCGAAATGGGCGAAGGGGAAACATCCCCCCCCCTGGACAAATTCAATGCACTTGCTGTGTTGGGAGGACCTATGGGCGTCTACGAAATGGAGCAGTATCCTCACCTCCTGACCGTTTCACGCATCATAAGAGAAGCCATCAACAGGGACATGAAAGTGCTCGGCATATGCCTTGGTTCACAGATGATCGCTCACTGCTTGGGGGCAGAGGTATATCCAGGACCTGAAAAGGAGATCGGCTGGCACCATATCGAACTCACGGGGGACGGACTGAAGGACCCGCTTATGAGACAGCTTGCCATTCATCCCGCCGTGGGAGATTTCTGGAGGAAGTTCAAGGTATTTCACTGGCATGGCGACACGTTCGATCTCCCTCCCGGTGCAGTAGTGCTGGCAAGCTCCCAGCGCTACAAACACCAGGCATTCAGGTTCGGCGGGCATGTGTATGGTTTTCAGTTTCACATGGAAGTTACAAAGGACATGATAGCCGAATGGTTTAAGAATACTCCTGATCTCGATATCATGAAAAAAGAAACAGAAAGAATCTATGAAGAATATACGGGAAGAGCAAAGAGTTTTTACAAATATTTTTTTGGCAGGGTAAAGGAAAACCAATAAAGGAGGAACTATGTCAATCCATTCGAAAAACATGAAGAAACCAAGGGACAAGAAAGATGTAATGGAACTTGTAAAAAAGCACAATGTGCAATTCATACGGCTCTGGTTCACCGATATCCATGGGCAACTGAAGAGCTTTGCAGTACCGGTAGATGAACTCGAGTTTGCCTTTAATGAAGGCATGGGATTTGACGGATCGTCCATTAAGGGCTTTGCGCGGATTGATGAGAGCGATATGATAGCGCGGCCCGACCCGACCACCTTTGTGATCCTGCCCTGGAGACCTGCGGAAAAAGCGGTCGCGCGGATGTTCTGCGACATCTACGAACCCGACGGTTCTCCCTACAAGGGCGATCCACGATATATCCTCAAGGTCAATCTCGAAAAAGCCAGCAGGAAAGGGTTTACGTTATATGTCGGTCCGGAGCTCGAATATTTTTATTTCAGAAATGATAAAACTACGGAACCCCTCGATGAAGGCGGGTACTTCGATTATCCCCTTGATGCGGCAGAAGACCTGCGGCGCGATACCATCCTCGCATTGGAAATGATGGGGATTAAGGTCGAGTATTCACATCATGAAGTCGCCCATTCCCAGCATGAGATCGATTTACGCTACGAAGACGCCCTCACCATGGCCGATATTGTGATGACACACAGGATCATCGTAAAGGAGATTGCAAAACAGTATAATGTCTATGCTACATTTATGCCGAAGCCGGTCTTCGGACAGAATGGAAGCGGCATGCATACGCATCAGTCACTCTTCAAAGGCAATAGAAACGCTTTCTTCGACCCAAAGGATCAGTATTTTCTCTCCGAGACCGCCAAACAATATATTGCAGGTCTTCTCACCCATGTCAAAGAGATAACCCTTGTGTTAAACCAGTGGGTGAATTCCTACAAAAGACTCGTCCCCGGCTATGAAGCGCCGGTATATATCTGCTGGGCACGCAGGAACAGGTCTACCCTTGTGAGAGTGCCCCTCTATAAGCCCGGCAAAGAGAAGGCGACGCGTGTCGAGCTGCGTTCACCTGATCCATCGTGCAATCCCTATCTCGCCTTTGCCTGTATGCTGAATGCCGGTCTCAAAGGCGTTGAGAAAAAATATAAAATGCCCGACCCCATGGAGATGGATGTCTATCATCTTTCCGCGGACGAGAGGCTGAAATACAACATAGACACCCTTCCGGGAAATCTCAACAGGGCGCTGGAACATGCTGAGAATAGCGAACTTCTGAGGGAAACACTCGGTGACCATATCTTTGAGCAACTCATCATCAGCAAGAAGGTAGAGTGGGACGAATACCGGATACAGATCCATCCTTATGAGATCAAGCGATATCTGCCGGTCCTCTAA
>Ga0209254_10003920_pt1 | contig 13595 bp, 11 predicted proteins | sample FrelakmetDIP11DI_FD_187148 | JGI IMG/M metagenome (GOLD analysis project Ga0209254, IMG submission 187148) | Freshwater lake sediment microbial communities from the University of Notre Dame, USA, for methane emissions studies - DIP11 DI (SPAdes)... | ecosystem: Environmental > Aquatic >...
CCCGCGGGATGGGAGTCTTCTACGGCCTGCCGCGGGTTTCCTTCTCGAGCCCCGCGGTCAACGTCACGCAGCAGCTCACCCTGCCGCCGGAGCGCTGGCTCCTCGCCACCCGCGGCCCCGCCTGGGGCCCGGCGGTCCTCTTCTGGCCCTACCTCGTGTTCCTGATCGCCGTGGCCCTCGGCCTCGGCCGCATTCCCGCGAGCCCCCTCACGAGCGCGCAGTGGGTCCTCCTCGGCCTCGGCCTCAGCGTCCTGCCGGCTCTGGCGGCCCTGGTCGTCGCCGCCTTCGTCTTCGCCCTCGCCTTGCGCGGCCGGCGACCGCCCCAGGACCCCTGGGCCTTCGACGCCCTCCAGCTGCTCGTCGCCGGATGGGCCCTCGTGAGCCTGGGCCTCCTCTACGTGGCAATCCACCAGGGCCTTCTCTTCCGCCCTGACATGCAAGTGGCCGGCGGCGGGAGCACCGACGCGGTGGTCCGCTGGTACGCCGACCGCGTCACCGGCGACACGCCGGCCACCGGCGTGCTGAGCCTGCCGGTCTGGCTCTACCGCGTCGCGATGCTCCTCTGGGCCCTCTGGCTCGCCGCCAGCCTCGTCCGCGGCGTGGGCCCCGCCTGGCGCGCCTTCACCCAGGGCGGCCTCTGGCGACCGCTCCCGCGCCCGACTCGGCCCGCCGGCCCGTCGGAACCCGCTGAGCCGTCGAAGGAGAAAGCCGCCCCGGACGCTTGATCCCACCGCACAGCTGCACCATGGCGGCTCAGGAATCGTGTAATGCCCTGAAGAGAACGGCCATGTACCGGTGAGAACGGTCCTCTGATCCAGATTGACTCCGGTGGGGACCCGGGAAGCCAAGAACTCCCGGGTACCAAGAGGTGAGACTCGAGCCGCCAAAACCGCCGCACGCCGCCCGGGGTTTGCGTCAGCTTCGCGACGAGGCCGAGCGGGCGGCCCGGGTTCAGAGAAGTCTCCTCCCCGACGTCACCATGCCGGTCGGCGAGTTCCGGCTCGCGAGCCTGTACCGGCCCTGCGGGACGCTCGGAGGCGACTTCTACGACCTCGCCTGGCGACCCGACTGCGCGATGCTCCTCGTCGCGGACGTCATGGGACACGGCGTCGAAGCCGCGCTCGTCACCATGCTCGTGAAGGCCGTCTTCCAGGAAACCGCGGAGGGCACCGGGGAGCCGGGCGAGCTTCTCACGCAGATGAACGCGCGGCTGCACCGGATCATCCCGGAGTACGTGTTCGTCGCGGCAACCGTCGTCAGGCTCGGCCTGGAAGGCCCCGAGATAGTGATCGCCAACGCCGGGCTGCCATACGCCTTCTTTCTGAACGCCTCGGAGCGGCGAGTCACCGAGGTGCGCCTGGACGGTCGCCCGCTGGGACTGCTCGACGGCCAGAGTCAGAGCCCCTACGACGTGCGCCGACTCAGCCTCGCGCCGGCCGACGTGCTTCTGATCGCGTCCGACGGGATCGGCTCCGTGGAGAGCGAACGTGGCGCGTGCTTCGAAGATCGCCGCCTTCGCCAGGTGCTGGCGAAGCTGGTCGGCCAGGAAGGCCGGACCGTCGTCGATCGCCTCCTGGCCCGGGCCGCCTCCTTCGGTCGTGGGCGGCCGCTCCGCGACGACATCAACCTGATCGCCGTGTCACGGCGGGGGCACGAGACATGAGCCCCACCTTCGGGGCCACCGGCCGCCGTCTCTTGCTTTCTTCTTGGATCCGCATGAACCGGTACATTCAGCTCATGCGTGAGCCCTTCGGGCGGGACCAGTCTCGATAGCGCAACACTCCAAGCGAAGGGTCGTCGGCAGGCGGTTGACTCGTGTGCTGCCAACCGGGCTCTGGCCGAGCCACCTCGAGCCCGACTGCCGACACGCACGTGGCAACCGAGTCAGGAGGGCTGGTCATGTCCGGACTTTCCAGGCGTGAGTTCGTGCAGAAGGGTGCCGCCGCCGGCGTCGCCCTGGCGTCGTCTCGCGCGGCGACTGAAGGCGAGGCTCCCGTGCAGGAAACCGGGCACCCATGGCTCGTCATGGTGTACCTGGCCGGCGACAACAACCTCACCGAGGACATGGTCCTCGCGCTGCAGGATCTCCTGGCCGAGGGAGCACCGCAGGGTTACAGGATTGTCGCGCAACTCGATCCAGGCGCGGGGGGGCTCTTCACCCAACGGTACGACCTGACTGACGCCAACAAGCCCGACGGCACGAGGAAGGCCCACATCGGAGACTCCCTCGTGAGCTCGACGCTGGAGATCAACACGGGGAACGAGGAGGCTCTCATTGCGTTCATCAAGTGGGCCGTCGCCACCCGCGGCGGCGAGGGCGTGCGCCACTTCCTCATTCTGTCCGGCCACGGGAGCGGGATCACCGAGGACTTCTTTCTGGCGGACGAGAACTCGAGGGACTCGATGACCATCGTCGAGCTCGCGAGGACCCTGGGCAAGATCCAGAAACATATCAAGAAGAAGATCGACATCCTGGGAATGGACGCCTGCTACATGAGCATGGGTGAGATCGCCTACCAGATTCGCGATCACGTCGACATACTGATCGCAGCGGAAGGATTGGAGCCCGAGTTCGGATGGCCGTACCGCCGGCTCCTGGCCATGGTGAAGGGGAATCCGGGCGGGATGTTGGCGCCCAAGGCCCTGGCCGGAGAGATCGTCCACGCGTACGTCGAGCACTACTCCGACTACGATGCTTCTGCGGGTCGCTCCGCTGATCTGGCGGCGATGGACCTCAGCATGATGAACGACCTCGCCGGGTCGGTCCAACGTCTCGCCGGCGCCTTCAGCAAGCTCACGAAGGAAGAGCACGAAAAGGTCCTCCTCGCACACTGGTACGCCCAGACCTACAAGTGCGATCAATTCGTCGACCTGAAGGACTTCTGCGAGCAGGTCCAGAGCCAGCTCACGAGTCGTCCGGACGTTCGAGCCGCATGCACCGACACCATCAACGCGGTGCGCGCTTGCATCATCAGGTCGGGGTGCAGCGGTTTTGCCTGTCAGTACTCCTACGGTGTCTCGATCTACTTCCCCTGGGCTCTGGTGTCGATGGACTACGACGAGCAGGGTCCGGACTTCGCAAGGGACACGAAGTGGTACGGGTTTCTCGGAGCGCACATCCAGGCCACTCGACGTCGAGCGAGGCCGGTGTTGCCCGCCCCGCCGTCCGTCATGCCCCAGGCAGATCTTGCGCAGCTCCGGCTCCTGCAGGAGCGGCGGGTGAGCGCTCTGCTGGGCGGGGAACCTCTCAGCGCGGACGCGCAAAAGGCCGTGCAGGCGGCCGTGGTCTCGAAAGGTGAGACGGCGAAAGCGAGGGTGCAGCGTGCCGTGGGGGCAGGCGACATCCCCACCGAAGACGCACCTCGGGAGCAGGCCCTCCTTTTCCTCCGTGTGAGCGGTCTGCCTGCCGACAACAGCCGCTACACCCGCAACAGCCGCTACACGAGAAACAGCCGCTACACGAGAAACAGTCGCTACACGAGAAACAGTCGCTTCCGCGAAGACCGTGAGACGTCGCTCAAGAACCTGCCACCGGTGATCGGGAGGCGCTATTGGCCTTGACCACGCGACCGAGCTAGGTACGAAGGCACGGGTCCCGCGGAACGGGGAGTTCTTGTGAGGAGACGCCCCATTTTGTTCGCGGCGGGCCTTCTGGCGGTTACGGAGGGCTGGAGCGGCTGCCGCTCCGGCCCGGAGCCGGCGAAGCTCTACGCCGAGGCGGAGGGCTTGCGACTGAGGTACGAAGAGGCGGCCGGTCGGGAGGCAATCGGAAAGTACCGGGATGCCCAGGCGGCCTGGCAGCGCAAGGGCGACAAGCGCAGCGCGGCCAGAGCCGGCCAGCGAATGGGCCAGACCTACCAGCAACTGGGGTCGGCGCCCGAGTCTCTGCCTCCGTACCTCGCCGCGTTGTCGCTGGCCGAGGAGTCCGCGGACCGCCTGCTCGAGAGCGAGCTGCGCAGCGAGATCGGCCTTGCTCAGTCGCTCGCGGCAGACCGCGAGGGGGTTCTGGAAGAAGCCCAGAGGCAGTGCCGGACGGCTCTGTGGATCGCACGGCAGTCAAGCGGTGCACGCGAGGAGGCGAAGGCGCTCAACTGCTTGGGCGAAGTCGAATACCACCGTGGCGACCTCGAGCGCGCCCTCGAGTTCTACCGTCTGGCCGCGCCCGTCTGGCACCGCCTCGACGACCGACGAGGCCAGGCCGAAACGCTGCTCTTCCAGGGGTACGTGTACTCGGACTTGAGCGATCTCGATCAGGCACGAGCCTGCTACGAGCGCGCGTGGTCTCTATGGACGTCGCTCGGCGACAAGCGGGGAATGGCAATCACCCTCGTCGCTGAGGCACGATTGCGGCAGCGCCGGGGAGAGAATCAGGCAGCGCTGAATCGCTTCGACGAAGCACTGGCGCTGCTGCAACCGATGGGAGATGCGGTCTGGGAAGGCGCCAGCCTGACCGGCAAGGCCGCCGTCTACGAGGACATGGCCGACGTCGAGTCAGCTCTCAAGAGCTGGGAGCGCGCCCTCCAGCGGTTCGAGGACGCGGGGCTGAGAAACTACGCGATCGATGTGCTCATGTCGCTCGGTGACACGTCTCTGGCCTCGGGTGACGACAAGACGGCCCTCCGCCGGTTCGAACGCGCACTCGCCCTCGCCGACCAACTGGGCAACCGCCGCTGGCGAGCGTTCGCCCTTCGACAGATCGGTGTCGTCTACCTGGCCCGTCGCATGCCAGGGCAAGCCCTGCCGTACACCGAGCGTTCCCTCGACCTGCAGAGGTCCCTTCCGGACCCGAAACTGGAGGGGCGAACGCGCGCCGACTTGGGGGACGCCCAATGTCTCCTGGGCAGCCACGGGCTGGCGACGCAGCATTTCGAAGACGCGCTGGAGCTCAGCCGGGCTACCGGGGACCGGGCGGCGGAAGCCAGAGCCCTGTTCGGGCTGGGGCGGGCCTCGATGGGGCTGAACGATCTCGCTGCCGCTCGAAAGCACATCGAAGGTTCGTTGGTGGCCGCGGAGTCGCTCCGCGGCGACGTCCAAAGCCGCGACCTGCGCGCCTCCTACTTCGCCTCCGTGCAGCACTACCACCAGCTGCACGTGGACGTGCTGATGCGGCTGTACAAGGTTCATCCCCGAGAAGGCCTGGCGAGAGCGGCGTTCGAGGCCAACGAGCGGGCGCGGGCGCGGTCTCTGCTCGACGGCCTGACGGATGCCGGGGTCGACCTCCGGCCAGGGCTCGACCCCGTTCTCCTGAAGCGCGAGCAGATGTCGAAGTGGGCTTTCGACGACTGGGCCGAGCGGGAGAGGCGGCAGACCAGCGCGCCCGGGCCGAAAGCCGACGCCGACGCCCTGGCCGAGGAGTATCGGGATCTGGAGCACCGCTACGACCAGGTCCAGGCGGAGATCCGAAGCAAGAGCCCCCGCTATGCCGCTCTTGCCCAACCGCAGCCTCTGAGCCTCAAGGAAGTCCAGAAGCAGGTGCTCGACGCGCAGACGTTGCTGCTGGAGTACGCCCTCGGCGAGGAGCGGAGCTACCTCTGGGCCGTTTCGAACGAGGACCAGGTCAGTTACGAGCTGGCCCCGCGGGCACAGATCGAGCGGGCCGCCCTGCGCGTCTACGAGCGCCTGACCGCTCGGCTCAGCGTGGGCTGGGACCAGCCGGATCGCCGTCGACGAATCGAGCGGGCGGACACCGAGTACTGGCAGGAGGCGGGGCGCCTGAGCGAGACGCTCCTGGGGCCGGTGGCGAAGAGAATGGCCGGGAAGAGGATCCTGGTGGTCGCCGACGGAGCTCTGCAGTACCTGCCGTTCGCGGCGCTGCCCGTGCCGGGGCGCCGTGAGGGGCCCGTGCCCATGGTGGTCGAGCACGAGATCGTCAGTCTGCCGTCGGCCTCCGTCCTGGCCGTGTTGCGGCGGGAGACCGGGAGCAGGCCGCCACCCGCCAAGACGGTCGCCGTGCTGGCCGATCCGGTGTTCGAGCCCGACGATCCGCGGCTGAGCGCCGCGGCGAGCCAGGCCCTGCGCGATTCCGACGCGGGGCGGGGCGACAATCTGGGTTTCCCGCGACTGGCCGCGACGCGCCAGGAAGCGGACGCCATCGTCGCTCTGGCGGCCGAGGGGATGACGCTGCGGGCGATCGACTTCGACGCCAGTCGGGCCACTGCCATGAGCCCCGAGCTGGGCCAGTACCGAATCGTGCACTTCGCCACACACGGCGTCGTCGACAACGAGAACCCGGGGCTGTCGGCCATCCTTCTTTCGATGCTCGACCAGCACGGCCAGCCGCAGGACGGCTTCCTCCGACTGCACGACATCTACGGCCTCCGGCTCCCCGTCGAGCTGGTCGTCCTGAGCGCCTGCAGCACGGCGCTCGGCAAGCAGGTGAGGGGCGAGGGGCTGGTGGGGATCGTCAGGGGCTTCATGTACGCGGGAGCCAAGCGGGTCGTCGCCAGCCTCTGGAAGGTCGATGACGACGCCACCGGGGAGCTGATGAGCCGCTTCTACCTGGAGATGCTCGAACAGCACCGCTCCCCCGCCGCCGCCCTCCGGGAGGCGCAGCTGGCCCTGTGGCGGCAGGACCGGTGGCGGCCTCCCTTCTACTGGGCGGCCTTCGTCCTCCAGGGGGAGTGGAGATGACGAGCGCCGCCTCCACGCCGGGAAGAACCTCTCTCACCGAAGGGTCGTGGGACGATCTTCTCGACTTCCTGGACCCGAACCGCCGCGGGAAGCAGGGCCCGGACCGTGACCAGGATGCCGAGGCCAGGTACCTCGAGGTCGTGCGCAAGCTGGTCTGCTTCTTCGCCGGCCGAGGCTGCCCGGACGCCGAGGACCTCGCCCTGGAGAGCGTCCTGAGGGTGGCGGGGAAATGCGCGCGCGTGGACGCATCAGGCTACAAGGAGCGAATCGGGTACTTCTACGGCGTTGGCCGCAACGTCCTTCACGAGTGGCAGCGCGACTCGCGGCGCGAGTCGACCAAGCGCGAGGCGCTGGGACGGGAGCTCGCGCGGCTGCCGATCTCGGACCCGCAGTCCTGGACCGGTAAGGAAGCCGCTCACCGCTGCCTCGACCTGTGCATGGCGAAGCTGGGCCATCGTGCCCGGCGGCTGATCCTCAGCTACTACCGCGAGGAGGGAGCGGCGAAGATCGAGTGCCACCGAAGACTGGCCGAGGAGTTCGGCAAGTCCGTCAACGCGCTGAGAATCGAGGTCCACCGGATCCGGAACACGCTGCGGAGGTGCGTCCTCGGGTGCGTGCAACCCGACGCCCCCCTTCGCCCCTGGCCCTGACGAACGGGCGAAACGTTTTCTCCGGGCCGGCCATCTGGGAGTAGAGAGAGCCAGAGTGAAGTGCTTGCCCAGGGTGCAGGAACGAGGAGATCGGCCATGAGAGTCCGGGCAGAACGGGTCGAGTCGGCCTGGGTGCTCCATCTGGAGGGGCGACTCACGGTCGAAGAGGACTCGAGTCGGCTCCACCAGCTGGTGCGGTCGATGACGCAGTTCGAGCCGTGCAACGTGGTCCTGGACCTCGGGAACGTCGCCCAGCTCGATTGCGCGGGCATCGGGCAGCTCGTGGAGCTCAACAACCAGGTCTGCGGGTCGGGCGGAGCCCTCACCCTCCTCAACGTGGAGCACCGTCAGAAGCGTCTCCTGCAGCTGCTGGAACTGCTCGCGGTGCTCGGAGTGTCCGACAGCCGAGAGGAGGCGATCACAAGGTGCCGGAGCGCGGCCGCCTGGCACGGCGGTCTTCCGTCTGCGGGACTCCAGGCGTCAGTGGATGTCGCACGCCCCCCGATCGATCACGTTTTCGCGCAGGCCGTCTAGAGGGCGAGGATCACGATGAGCGACGCGACCAGCGACGACGACGTCCTGAGAGGCTACCTGCTCGGCCGCCTGGCTCCGGAGTCCCGGGAGAGCGTCGAGAAGCGGCTGTTCTCGGACGACCGGGTCTTCTGGGAGCATCTCTGCCTGGTCGAGGAGGAGCTCATCGACGACTACGCGAGAGGCATGCTGGACGGCGAAGAGAGCGACAGGTTCGAGCGGCATTTCCTGTGCACCGACCAGCGCCGGTCCAAGCTCGAGTTCGCCCGCGCCCTGAAGGCGCACGCCGAAGGACAGCAGACCGTCCGCCAGCGGGCCTGGGATTGGCTGCGCGGCCCGGTTGCCGCGCCGGCCTGGGCGGTGGCGGTGGCGGCGATGCTCCTCCTCGCGCTCCCGGCCCTGGTCTGGCAGTTCGCCGCCGCGCGCGGTCCGCAGGGCGAGCTCACCGCCTGGCTCGCTCCGGGGCTCGTCAGGGACGTCGGCGGCGAAGTGAAACGCCTGCCGATTCCCCCGGGTTGTCGGCTGGTTCGGCTTCAGCTCGATTCGGGCCCCGCGGAGCACGCCAGCTATCGGGCCACGCTGCACGAGGTGGCTGGTGAAGAGGTCTGGTCGCAGAACCGGCTCGGTGCCCGCCCGGTCGAGGGGAGAGTGGCCGTCACGCTGACGCTGCCGTGCGAGCTCCTCCCCGCCGGGGACTACTACGTCAGGCTGCAGGGTGTGTCGCCGGGCAAAGACCCCGTCCCCCTGGGCAGGTACGACTTCCGGGTGCCCCGCCCGTAGAGACCGCGCCCGGGCTACTTTGCCTGCAGGTGCCAGACCGCGTCGCGGCCGTTCGAGTAAGCGGTGCTGCAGGAATACCAGGCACTCGAGAACCCCTGATCCCCCGCCTTGGCCTTCGCCTCCTGGAGCGAGGCCCGCACGCGATCGAGAAGCTCCCCCCGGGCACACCCGAAGCCCGGGATCGTGCGAGGGTACCACCAGCTCATGTCCGCGACCCCGTACTCGTCGAACGTCTTGTCGCCGTATGGAGCCGGAGGGTCGCCGTCGAACGCGGGCGTGGGCCAGTCGATCGTCACGTCGATCGCGTCCTCCTCCAGCCTCAGCCCCGAGATGCGCGCCCCCGCGGGCAGCTCCCGCTCGAGGAGTGCGAAGGCCGCTTCCTCGTCCGCGATCCAGCGCTGCCGCTTCAGCGTCCGCAGCGTCCGCACCTCGAATCCGGGCGCGGCCCGGAACCCCGCCGAGGTCGGCAGGAAGGCGAAGGGGGGGGCGTCCGGAGGATCGAGGGTCGCCCTGGCTCCCCCTTCCCCGGACCGCCAGTGCCGCGCCATCACGAGCCCTGTCACCGGGTGCTGCAGGAGCTCCAGGGCCAGCTCGCCCTCGTCGAGCGAGCGCGACGCGATCACGGCGTGCGCTCGCGGCCACTCCCCCTCCACCCTCGCCCCGGACTCGGACGGGGCCTCGGCGGGCAGCAGCTCGTGCAGCGGGTGCGCTACCCGGGGCCCGCGGAACACGCCCCCCGCGTCGCAGCGCACTTGCCGCAGCGAGCTCTCGTCGGCGCCCTGGTAGAAGTAGGCGTCGATCCCCTCTGGCGTCCACGCGAGGGCCACCGGCTCGTGGGCCAACGACGGCTCGGTCTTTCCCCAGACCTCGCTGCAGAGCTCCAGCATCTCGCCCAGCTGGCCCCGCGCGAACACTGCCTCACGCGACCTGAGGCGCTCCTCTTCCGCCTTCCGCCACTGCCCGCTCTCGACACGATCCCGGTAGATGAGAAGCGCCACTGTACCCGACAGGATCCCGAACAAGGCGAGGCCGGGCAGGCCGGCCTGGATCCACCGGCCCAGGCGTCGCCACACGGCGTCAGCGAGACGCGAAGACGAGCGTGACCTCGCCGGCGGAGGGCCCGAGCCGGAGCTCGTCGCCCTGGACCGTATAGCTCGTCGCCGCCTGAAGCGACGCCAGGTACGCCATCTCCTGCTCCATCACGCCGTCCCGCCCGCACGCCATCATCGTCGAGCCGAGCGGGCCCACCGACAGGCGTCCCGCTTCGACCCTGGCGCGGCCGAAGTAGCTGTTGCACCCGGCGCTGCCGCTCACGGCGTCTTCGCTCGAGAACGCAGCTGTGAGCTTCGTCCCGTCGAGAACCGACTTTCCGCCGAGTGTCGTGAGGCTCCAGTCGGGCCCGACGAGCGACACGGTGGCCGCGATCGGCGCGGTCGGTGTCGTTGCGTCCCCGGACGAACAGCCGACGATCCCCAGCACCGTCAACAGGACGCCCGCGCGCCGCTTCCAACTCGCCATCGTTCCCACCCTCTCAGAGCAGATAGCAAACCAGCCCCCACTCTGGTCGAGACGGGCGCAGGTGTCCAGTAGAACGCCTGCAAAAGGATGTCGTCGTTGGTCGGCCGCGGCGGCCCCCCGCTCAGGCGGTCCGCTTCTCGAGCGCGGCGACGCGCTCCTCCAGACGGGAGAGCGCTTCCACGCGGGCCGTGAGCTCCCGGATGGCGGCGGAGTTCTCCTCGACCTTCGTGCGGAGCTCGTGAACCTCGACGCCGATCTCCTGGACGCTCACCCGGAGCTCGCGGAGGGCCACCTCGAGCGACGCATCCCGGGCGCGAGACTCGCGTTCGATCCTCTCGAGCGCGGCCTCGATCAAGGAGAGGCGCCGATCGAGCACCTCCTCGCGCGCCTCGATCCGCGCCTCGAGCCCGTCGAAGCGCCCTTCGAGCCCGTTCATGCGGCCGTCCAGCCTGTCCACTCCGGCACGCAGCGTGCCCAGCTCGCCGATCACGCCCGTCATCGCCGTCTCGAGGGCCCCGATCCGCCCGCCCAGATTGCTTTCGAGAGCCTGCATCCGGTCCTCGAGGACCACCCGGTTGACCTCGACCGCCTCGATCGTCAGCCGGTTCTGTGACTTGATTTCCTCCAGGATGACCTGCCACTCGGGGGCCGACGGGGGCTTCCTGCTCGCCATGATTGACCTCCAGTCTATTACGAGGGGGCCGTCCGTGGGCAGGTGTCAGGCAGGGGCGGACGGGCGTCCTGATCAGCTCTATCTTGAATCAGGGACCAGCCTCACGAGGTCCGATGCTTGGCCCAGCGTCTGCTCCGCACTAGACTCGTCGGACCAATGCCGACCGCAGCCCGAATCCGCCCTCGCGTCGCCGCCGCGCTCTGGGGCCGGCCCTGCCGGCCACTCGCGATCACGGGGCGCACCGGCGCGGGCAAGACGACGCTGCTGCGCGCTCTGGTTCCCAAGGGCGACCTCGAGGCGGCCTGGTGTCCCGCCGTGGATCTGGTCGACCGCGTGATCGAGGCTTTCCGATGCGATCGGTATGACGCCTTCCGCGCCGCTCTGGTCACCGACCCGCGACCGCTCGTGATCGAGCACCTCGAGGACCTGCGCGGTAAGCCGCGCACGCGCGACGAGATCCGGCGCCTTCTGCTCTCCAGGGCCGCCAACGGGGCCGCGAGCATACTCACTCTGACCACCGGGCCAGGCGGTGTCCAGATCGTCACGTGGCTCGGCGGCTGGGCTGACATCGTCTCACTCGACCGAGCCCGCACGTCCGCTCGTCCCCGGCCGATGCCCTCGCCACCCTGATGGCGCTCGTAACCCGGAGGTGAACCGTGCGACGGCCAGCCAGACTCCTCTTGACAGCTTTGATTCTCACGGCTCCGGCCGGTGTTTTCGCCCAGACGACCCAGCGGCAGTACCTCTCGGGCACCGACAAGGACCACACCGTCCCCTGGGACTTCATGGTGACCGGCGGCCGAAAGGCCGGCGCGTGGAGCACCATCCCCGTCCCCTCCAACTGGGAGCTCCAGGGCTTCGGCACCTATCAGTACGGCGGTCCCCCGCCCCGCCCCGACGAGCAGGGCCGCTATCGGCACCGCTTCGACGTCCCGCGCGCCTGGCGGGGCCAGCGCGTCGACCTCGTGTTCGAAGGGTCGATGACCGACACCGAGGCCTGGATCGACGACAAGGCGGTGGGGCCAAAGCACCAGGGGGCGTTCTACGAGTTCCGCTACGACGTCACGGAGCTCCTCCGCTTCGGCGCCCGCCAGCAGCTCGAGGTGCTGGTCAGCAAGGAGTCGTCGAACGAGTCTGTCAACGAAGCCGAGCGCCACTCCGACTTCTGGATCTTCGGCGGCCTCTACCGTCCCGTGTACCTCGAGGCCCACCCGCCGGAGTCCGTGGAGCGCGTGGCGATCGACGCCCGCCACGACGGCGCCTTCCGCATGGACGTCTACCTGGGTCGCCTCTCGGCCCCGGGTGTCGTGACCGCACGGATCGAGACGACGGACGGCCAGCCCGCCGGCGCGCCCCTTCTTGCCCCGGTCGCCACCGGCGCGGACCGCGTGACACTCGAGACGCGCGTCGATCGGCCGGCGACCTGGACGGCAGAATCCCCGAACCTCTACCGCGTCGCCGTCTCTCTCGATCGCGGCGGGAAGACCCTGCACACCATCACCGAGCGCTTCGGATTCCGTACGGTCGAGCTGCGCCCGCGGGACGGCCTCTACGTAAACGGCGTCAAGGTGCGGCTCAAGGGCGTCAACCGCCACAGCTTCTGGCCCGATTCCGGACGAACCACCAGCCGCGCGGTGAGCGAGATGGACGTCGAGCTCATCAAGGACATGAACATGAACGCCGTGCGCATGTCCCACTACCCGCCCGACCGGCACTTTCTCGAGGTGTGCGACGAGCTCGGCCTCTTCGTCCTCGACGAGCTGACCGGCTGGCAGCACCCTTATGACACCGAGGTCGGCCGCAAGCTCGTGCGCGAGCTGGTCGTCCGCGACGTCAACCACCCCTCGGTGATCTTCTGGGACAACGGCAACGAGGGCGGCTTCAACTACGACCTCGCGGGTGACTACGCCCTCTACGACCCGCAGAAGCGCCCCGTGATCCACCCGTGGCAGAACGAGGCCGGCAAGATCAACACCACCCACTACCGCGCCTACGGCTGCTGCGCCGGGAAGTACCTCGACGGGCCCGAGCTCGTGATGCCCACCGAGGTCCTGCACGGCCTCTACGACGGCGGCCACGGCGCGGGGCTCGCCGACCTGTGGGGCCGGATGGTCCAGAACCCGCTCGCGGTCGGAGCGTTCCTCTGGGTCCTGGCCGACGAGGGAGTGGTCCGCACCGACGGAGATGGCGCCCTCGACACCGACGGGAACCATGCCCCGGACGGGATCGTGGGACCGCACCGCGAGAAGGAGGCGAGCTTCTTCACGATCAAGGACGTGTGGTCGCCGGTGTTCCTCGAACTGGGCCGCCTCGATCGCCTGCCGCCTACGTTCGACGGGCGGCTGCGCATCGAGAACCGGTACGACTTCACCGATCTCGACCAGGTGTCCTTCGAATGGCGCCTGGTGCGCTTCGCCGGGCCCGACGGTGCTGCGGCCGGACACACCGACGTCGCGCGAGGCACGGCCGCCGCGCCACCGCTCGCCCCCGGCGGCCGTGGCACGCTCGCGCTCGCCCTCCCGCGCGACTGGTGCGATTCCGACGCGCTCTACCTGACAGCCAAAGACCCGCAGGGCCGCCACATCAACTCATGGACGTGGATGAACAAGGGCCCCGACGACATCCGGAAGCGCGTGGTCTCGTCGAGTGGACGCGCGAGCGGGACGGAGAGCGGCGGCCAGATTCTGCTGGAAGCGGGCACCACCCGCGTGACCATCGACCGCGCCACGGGCCAGCTCGCCTCGGTCGAGCGCGAGGGCCGGCACGTGTCTCTCGCCAACGGCCCGCGTATCGTCGAAGGCACCGCCAAGCTC
>Ga0209254_10003921_pt1 | contig 13595 bp, 13 predicted proteins | sample FrelakmetDIP11DI_FD_187148 | JGI IMG/M metagenome (GOLD analysis project Ga0209254, IMG submission 187148) | Freshwater lake sediment microbial communities from the University of Notre Dame, USA, for methane emissions studies - DIP11 DI (SPAdes)... | ecosystem: Environmental > Aquatic >...
CGGTCCCCTTCTTCAGTATACCGGTGGTCTTTATTTCATTGCAAAAAAAAGGAATTCTTCAGAGCCAAAATGTGCTCTGGCGTTATATCTTTGACTGGTCGTACCCTTTTTGTATCCCTGTCGGGTGTGACTTGACATTGCCCCTGCTGCTACGGTAATATTTCCGGTTTTTCTCTGTCGGGGACGCAGTATCCGCATGTGCTGCAGACGACTGGGTTGTATCAGGTTGTATGGCAAGGAAGCAGTCCACCGGATTTTTACCTCCCTCACAGGCTTTGGTTTTATAATCCTCACAATCATTGCAGGTTGGCACGTGGGAGACCAGCACCTGGGGAAAGTGCTCGGTCCAGAGCGTAGCATCAATTTTGCCTTCGCTGAGGAATTTTCGTACGTGTCGTGCGGTATATTTCATGAGTAAGAATGGACCATTGCGCATCTTATCAGTATGCAATGGGGAACAGCTGAACGGTGCAGGGTAGTCTTGGATAAAAAAGGAATCATAACGCCGGAATTATCAAGAGAAGATTTTTAATCTCTCCGGCATGCTGCTGGTGACAACCGGAAAATATTTTTTAAAAAGAACTGTGCAGGTTATCTCTTCGCCCTGCCGGTGCATTCAAAGTCGATGAAACCGTTATATGGGTCCGTCTTTATCAGGCGCACGCGTACCTTCTGGCCAACAACAAGCCCCCGTTCTCCTCGTAAGACCCGGCCTTCAGCCGGTGGTGTAATGAGCCTGACATAGGTCCCCTTTTCTGATGCACCGGTAACCAATGCATCAAAGGATTCGCCAATCCTCACCTGAAGGAGTACTGCCGCTGCGGCTTTTCTCATAAAGCGTTCCACCTTTTTGGATCCCTTTTCCCGGCTTGTCAGCCAGGCGGACAGGTCGGTGAGTTCTTCCCGGGAATAGGGGCTGGGCACCCTGTCGAGGACCGACTTTAAGAGCCGTTGGTTGATAAGATCCACGTAGCGCCTGTTCGGGGCGGTAGCGTGTGTATAATCGGTTACGGCGAGGCTGAAGTGGCCGTAGGGCTCATTGCCTGGCTCGAGCATCATGTATTCGCCAGGTCCCAGGAGTTTAATTACCGTCAGGGACAGATCCGGGAAGCGCTCGGGGTCAGCTGCTTTTTGCCTGATAAGAAATTTTGCGAGCGCTTTTGCATCCGGTTCAGCAGGCAGCGTTTCACCATAGATCGCAGCTGTATCGACGATCTCCTCCCAGTATTTTGGTATACGGACAACCCGCTGTATCATGGGGATACCGGCATTTCCCAGATAGCTCACCATAGTTCCATTGGCTGCGACCATGAGCTCCTCTATCAGGCACCGTGCCATGTTCTGCCTCTGGATGATAAGGTCTCTCACCAGACCGTCCGCCTCCACGACTGCCTGGGCTTCAATGGTGTTTAATTCAAGCGCGCCCTGCTCTCTCCTGTTTTTTTTCAGGCGCTTGATTGCATCAGTTTGTAGGAGAATCTGCTCTTGTAGCCCGGGAACTTCCTCCACTTTCGCGGGTACAGGAGATTTTCCCTCCAGCCAGTCACCGGTTTCTTCATAAACAAGTTTTGCCTTATTGGCCACAACAGCCCGGTAAATATCTCCAGGGCGGAAGTTTCCATCGGGGAGTACGGTATATTCAATAACAGTTGCCAGATGGTCCGTGCCTGGAAGAAGGGATGTCATACCTTTGGAGAGCCTGTCCGGCAGCATCGGGAAGGTCTCAACGCCGGTATACACTGAGGTTCCGTTATGGGCGGCATGCTGGTCGGCCTTCGAGTGTCTCGGGACGTAGGAATCGACATCCGCAATAGCGACCTTTACCTTTATCTCCCCGTTCTGGCCGGGTTCGCAGTATTCCAGCTGGTCGAGGTCCATGGAGTCGTAGTTGTCTATGGACGACCAGAGGAGCATGCGCAGGTCTTTTGTCTCCTTCTGGTTGATCGGGAGTGTTTTTACCGGTATTTCATTTACTTCCCGGACTACGGAATCCGGGAACCGGGGTTCAAAACCGTATTTTATCATCGCATTCCTTGCGATGATTTTCAGATCAATGGGGTGGTGGGCTTTCATTTTCGTTTTGTAGGGATTCGTTTCAGGACATAAATATCTCTTGGCTATACTCAAAAGACAGAAGTTTTGGCATTTAAAAAAAAACTTCGGTCGAGATTTTTCCCTTGTTCCTCTCTGAATCCAAAGGCTTCAGCGGAACCCGATACGGTCAGGCAATCCTTTTTAATAAACCTACCGGAGGTTTATATCGGTCTCTCACTGTTCTTTTTTGTACTCTGGTGCTATGGGAAGGTACCTGATGCGTATCTCATGTCGTCCGCAGTTTTGCATTTTTTCTTGTCTTCGTAGCCGGGCTCCCCCCAGATACGCAATGTGCTCCATGGTGGAGACTGTACACTGCACTAGAGGATCACAAAATGCCTGGGTATCCCGCAAGAAAATCTGGATCAGGTACGTCCGGACATTGTAGTCGTGACAAAGAAGCACGAAATGACGGAATAAATTCTGCTGCCGGCATACTGCTTTTGGGATAGTATCATGAAATTTTGGTTATTCAGTCAATCCGGCAATTTGATAATCCTTTTATACCCCTTTTCTTCCACTGGAGCGGATGATATATAAAGCCCCAATCGGTCGAAACGCTCAGTATTCACGATTGTTAAACCCTTTGGTTTTTCAAAAACCCAACTACGTGGATCTGGATGGGAAATTACACCATCTCCTTTCCGCGTATCAGTTTCTGAACATGGCTTTATGCGCCCGAAATTAAAATTTATCAACTTCCAGGGGTTTTTCCAGTGGAAAATATGGGGTCGTTCGTGGCCGGGCAAGTTCCGCGGTTAAAAAAATTTTTAAAAAATCCCAAGAACCGCGTATGGATGATGCAGTAAAATGAGTTATTTCCATCCTGATACTTGTCCATAATGCGTTAATCCGAAAAAAATATGATCCTGGTCATGCTGGTGAACTGGTATCCTCAAACAGGTATTTCCAGACAACCGCTGCAATCACTGCTCCGATAACAGGTGCAACGATAAACAGCCAGAGCTGTGACAGTGCGATACCTCCGGCAACTACCGCAGGTCCAAGGCTCCGTGCGGGATTCACTGAAGTACCCGTGATGGGGATAGTTACCATATGGATCATGGCGAGCGCGAGCCCAATCGCTATCCCCGCAAAACCGGCAGATGCGTCCCTGCTTGTGGCCCCAAAAATGACCATAAGGAAAATAAAGGTCATAACAACTTCAGCGATAAATGCTGATGCCAGAGAATATCCCCCCAGGTAGTCAGCCCCATAGCCATTTGCTCCCAGGTTACCGGGTGCTACTTCATACCCGGGAAGACCGGTCATGATAGTGAGGAGCAGCGCTGATGCAATGATCGCCCCAATGCACTGAACAAAGATGTAGATGACGGCATCCTTTGCGGGAATTTTCCCATTGAGAAGCATTGCAATTGTTATTGCAGGATTGATATGACATCCCGAAATCTTACCGATAGCATAAACCATAACGAGGACGGATAGACCAAAAGCCAGAGCAATCCCCAGATAACCGATATTTTTTCCTGCAACAACAGCGCTTCCTGTCCCAATGAAGACCAGGACAAAGGTTCCCAGCAGTTCAGCCACATACTTCTTCATATCGCTCATACCAAAATCACCTCTGTTTTCGGTTTATTCAACCGATGAGAGGGTTTTAACGCGGAGGTTTATACAGATATCGCTGGATTGCGTTGGTTTTATGCCCTTGGGACAATGCAGAATCCTCTAATGGCAGGAAGATAACAGTATACAAAAGAAATGTGAAATGAAAAAAACCTTCTTCCCATGACAAAACAATTGAAATTAGTTCCGCTTGCAAGACCCTTCTTAAAATGGGCGGGAGGCAAAACACAATTACTCAAACAGTTCAGTCAACGTCTTCCCCCCGAGATGAAAAACGGGGAGATCACACACTATGTTGAACCGTTCGTTGGTGGCGGAGCGGTGTTTTTTTATCTCGGCCAGAGATTTTCTTTTGACCGCAGCTCGATTTTCGATGCTAATGAAGAACTCATTCTGGCGTATCGCGTGATAAAAAAATCCACAAAAAAACTGATTCACGAATTAGAATCACTCGAATCAGCGTATATACCGAAAAGCGATGAAGACAGGGAACGTCTTTTTTATCACGTGCGGGATTCCTTCAATAAGAAAAAGCCGGAGATAAACTTTCAGAAATATGATGCTGAATGGGTACCAAGAGCTGCTCAAAGTATATTTCTCAACCGCACCTGCTTCAATGGTCTCTTTCGTATGAACAGGAAAGGTGAATTCAATGTCCCGTTCGGGAGATATAAAAATCCCCAGATTCTCAACAAAGATAATCTTAATGACGTTGCTGCCCTGCTAAAAACTACCAGTATTATCCTTGGTGATTTCACCCGATGCAAAAAATTTGTTGATAACACGAGCTTTGTATATCTTGATCCACCGTACCGTCCGCTCAATGATACGTCTTCATTCACCTCTTATGCAAAAGATGGTTTCTCTGATACTGATCAGTGCCGACTTGCCGGATTCTTCAAAGAACTCGATAAGAAAGGAGCAAAAATTATGCTCAGCAATTCCGATCCCAGGAATGAGAATCCTGATGATTCATTCTTTGATGAGCTGTATGCGGAATACACGATCGAACGTGTTCCTGCAAAGCGCAGTATCAACTGCAATGGTGCTCTTCGTGGGGAGATCAATGAATTGATTATAACAAACTACCGGTAATAAAAGGAAGAATCCTGAATCTATTTGCCAATACCGGGTTTTGGTTCTGACGGTATAAACAACTTCCCGATGTAAACACGAGCGAAAGATTCGTTGATGTGATACGTACCAATTCTTCATGCTAAAAAAACAAGGAGTGAGTCCTTGTCTGTCACTTCTTTTTTTCGAGGAGGACCGCCTTTACTTCTTCCGCATGCCCTTTCGGGCTGACCTTGCGCCAGACTGCGATTATCTTTCCTTCAGGATCGATCAGGAACGTGTCCCGCTGGGTGCCTAAAAACTCTTTACCGAACATGGTTTTGGGTTTCCATGCATCATATGCTTTGAGTACAGTTTGTTCAGTATCCGACAGGAGCAGGATAGAAAGGTTGTGTTTCTCTGCAAACTTCTGGTGACTTTCCGGTGAATCTGCACTCACGCCGATTACCTGTGCACCGAGATCTGCAAATTTCTCAAGAGCTGCGTTGAACTGCATTGCTTCAATAGTGCACCCCGGTGTGTTATCCCGCGGGTAAAAATACAGTACCACCCATTTTCCTTTGAAACTATCAAGGCAGATGCTGGTTCCTTCAGCATCCGGAAGACAGAATGCCACCGCATTTTTACCGATGAATGGATCTTCACGTGACTGAGCCATGTATATCAGGAGAAGGATTGGCACGTCAGCTCTTCAAGGAATCTGCATATGCACAAAAGACTGGACATCTCCTGGTTCGGTAAGCAGGAACCTGAAGCGAGATAAACCCGGGAATGATGTTTGGTTGAATGCACCATTTATCAGAATAAAAAAAGGTGTATTAATTGTATCTTTTTAATACAGGTCTCCTGCACTTTCACGCTTCGTTCGCAATCTCTTGATATTCCCGCGAGGGTCTCTTTTTTGAGTATGCTATCACAACCCGAAATGATGGGAAAACCGCTGACAAACGAAAACGGGAAAACCGTTCAGATACGGCAGAAAATTAAAGAAGTATTTGGGTGGGATTGTGCGATGAATGACGATATGCTATTAAAAAGCTATACCATAACCAGCGATGGTGAATTAATCGTGATAGTGAAGTAAGCCCCCCCAAAAAAGAGAAAATTACCCGGGCCCTACCACGGATGCAGACATGTCAGCCGAATCCGGATGGTGTATATGCTGGATGGTCAGGCCCCCGTTTCGGTGATCATTATTGTGTATGAGGCAGAGGATCAAGAGACCAAAATGTTAACAAAAACTCACGGCCTATGTTCATCAGCTGAAAAATGATAAAAGAACAATACCCCTTCCTGATATCAGTCCCTCACGGCGGTACAGAAGTCCCTGATATCATCCGTCCGCTGTTACTGCTCGACAACGCCGAACTCTGTTATTATTGCGATCCCTTTACCCGGAGGATATTCGGATTTGAAGACCGGGTCGCAGCCTATATTGATACTCCCGTCTCCCGGATGATTGTCGATCTCAACCGCCCCCCATTGCCGCTTCCTCCCCGGGATCCTGACGGGATTATCAAAGTGAGGACGATTGATGGCAGGAATGTCTACCGGCCCGGGCTTTTACCGGATATGAATCTCATCCATCACCTTCTCAAGACCCATTATTTCCCCTATCACCAGAGAATCGATGAGCTCATAGACCGGGAGGATGTCAGGATTGCGTTCGACTGTCATTCGATGCTCCCTTATGGCTCTGCCGATCAGAAGGATGCCGGCAAATCACGCCCCTTAATCTGTCTTGGAAACAACGGTGACCGAAGGGGCAGGGCCAGAAAAGGAAGTATTGCCACATGTTCAGTGGATTGGATCGCAACCCTCGCGGGTGTTTTTAAAGAGGAGTTCTCATTTGAAAGGGAGGTGGCAATCAACAATCCTTTCTCCGGCGGTTTTATAGCAAACGCACATTTCTGGCACAAGGGGATCCCCTGGATCCAGATCGAAATAAATCGTTCGCTGTATGAACCCGATGGATCTTCTGCTCATACACCTAAAGAGATACACGATCGGGTTATCCGGCTCCAGGAAAAGATCTGGAATGTATTAACCACCTTCTGGAACCGCGTCCAATAACTAAACAGATACCGCTCATCGTGTAACTAAATTTTTTTCTATCGTGGTGTTGTGCGCAAAAAAATAACGAACCGAAAATGCCGGTATATGCTCTGGCGAGTGTCACAGACCTTGGATCCTGGAAAACGAATATCAATCCGGTTGAACCTCAAAAAAGGCAGACGGGGGGTTTACCAGGCAGGAGGTTTCAGCTCCGTATCCGGTGCTTCTCGAGAAGACCATCATAATATACCATAACGGTGATCTCATCACCCCGTTTTAACCGCCTCAACTGGTCATCGTACACTTTCTGAACGTGACGGAGCCGGTAACGACTGAAATACTCCTGCATGAATTCGAGAAACTGAATCTCCTGCGTGAGGAATGCATTTTCGTACTCCTTGGTCTCGCGGGCGAGATCGAGGCTCTCGTCAGCTGAGATTACAGCGCCATACTCCCCATGTTGATCAAGCCCGGAGAACTGCCGCCAGTCAATGTTCCTGTGTTCGTCAGGTTCGCGGTGAAGCATATACGGGTAAATGCGGCAGATGGTAAAACGGCGGTCATAAATCCGGCACCTGCCGTTTTTTAAAAACCAGCAGGATCCGTTATCATCATCCTGTGTCCGTAAGGCATACCCGGAAACGTAGAAAATTCCGTTCTGGTCGCAAAATTCGGGCGCAGGAGCCGGTTCGAGAGCGGCAGGATCAATTGCTAATACTGCGGTTACGTCACGATCGAGCAGGAATACATGGCCGTTAAATGCCCGGGTACAGCACTTCGCGCACGATGTGCACCGGAACCCTATATCCTTAATCACGCCAGCGAGACGTTCCACGGGATATTCAAAAAGGCTGTTGCGTTCCTGTGTCAGCGCCGCGATGCGCAAAGGAATAGGAGTTAAGGAAACGGGGATCACCTCACCGATTTACCGGAAACTGTGGCGGCACACCTTATTGCTTTTGTGAGGGAGTCATTGGCGTGCGTTTCATATCAGGATCCAGTATCTCTGTATCTAGTATCTGAACCATTCTTTTTAAAAAACCCCTCAATCAGCACAGCATTTTAGTCTTTATACATGATAGTGTGCCTGATGGAACCGGTACGGGAACTTGTCCGCAGTGTTGAAATTAATGCCGGAAAGGAGCGGTATATTCTCACCCTGAATTCCGAAGATTTTTCTGCGCTCTATCCCGGGATGGTCAGGTATACCCTGACCGTTACGGAAGGGGAGCGGATGATTTCAGTTTTCCGCACCAATTCATTTGAGTACTCCCCGCTTGTCCCGCTTGCTGCAGAGACTGTTGCAAAGCAGTCCGCGGATGAATGGGAACGTGAAATCCGGAACAATTCCCTGAGTTTTATCCTGAATCACCGGCAGCAGGTACCGAAACATCGGGCAGCACCCCCATCGGATCTTGTAGTAATCCAGGGAAGCCCGAGGGCTTTAGGGAACTGCAGTATCCTTGCGGGTTGGGCGGTTGATGCAGCGCATGAACTCGGCAGGACTGCCCAGGTCATCTATCCTCATGACATGGATATCCGGTGCTGCATCGGGTGCTACCAGTGTTATAATACCGGCTCATGTGTCTTTGACGACGATATGGGGAGTATCATCGGTGCGATAAGGGCGTCATCGCTTCTCGTTGTGTGTGCTCCGGTGTACACAAATACGGTTCCTGGCGGGCTCAAGCTGCTCATTGACCGATGCCAGGCATACCATGCAGAGCGGGTACTATCTGGCGGGCGGACAGACCAACACGGCTTGATCTTTTCTGTTGCGGGAAGAAGTGGGGAGGAGAATTTCACCTGCGTCACCCGTGTTATTTCGGCATTTTTAAGAAATCTTGGTATTACACCGGCCGGTGAGATCCTGATTGACCGTATCGATTCGGTTAAGGATATCCGGACTATTGCCGGAATGGAAGAAACCGTCAGGAAAAAAGTGAAACGCTGCCTGGTCATGAATACAATACCGGAAAAGTAACCTAAAAAAGATTTACGACTCCGGCAGGTGGCATTTTCATCTCTCACAAAAGGCTCCTTGCCGTATGACCAGATGAGAAAAGAGAAAAAAGATTTAGTTGTACGTCCGGAACGGTACGTAGTCATCGAAGATCTTAACTTTGGTTCCCTGAGGGTCGGTCGCCCAGACTTCTGCCCGGTCAGCATACCCGGGTGCGGTAGTGCTGGCCAAAGATACGGAATCCCCGACTTTCAGCGGTTTAAGGATATTCCCGTTTTCCACGATACCATCTGACCTTGTGACTCTGACATCAACCTGCTGGATAAAGTTGAGCCCTTTGCCGCCCCGCACAGTAGTGATTATCTGCGGGTCCGGGGCAAAACCATTGCTTTGGACCTGGACTTCGATATACCAGGCTTCAGGAAGGGTCTGGGTTGGTCCGGGAGTCGAAGAAACGGATGTTGACGACGCTGTTGGTTTTGCCGTGACTATGGTTACCACCGGCGTTGATGTTACCGGGGGCGTTGCGGGTTGCGTGCACCCGGCTGCCAGAGCAAGCACCGCGCAGAGAACGAGTGCTGATACAATTACCAGTGTCTTATTCATACCGGATAATTACATCGGCGGGTATTTGATGATTGTGTCTTTTTTCTGCGGGAAGTATTTCCCTTGACTGAGGACAGGTACAAATACCGAAGCCGATATGCTTCTCACTCATGCAATGACGAAGGCGCTTAAAAAAATTAAAGGATCCTTCTGACTATGCCCGCTTCCCGGATGCCGGCTCGATCCCGGTTGGCTGGTTCCGGATTGTCCGGTCTTTCATGATAGTATAGACTTCGGTTGCGTGCTCCCGGGGTACCTCGACAAAGGAGTAGGAGTCAAGGATCCGTATCGCACCGATGGCTTTTCCCGGTATCCCTGTCTCACCTGCAATCGCCCCGACTATGTCTTTTGGTGCGACGTTATGCATCCTGCCCACTCCCAAAAAGAACCTTACCATGCCGGCTTCTGCCCCCGTGTCAGCGAAATCCATCTCTTTAATCTTTTCTGGTGCCAGCTCGCTGCCCTGCTCCATCTGCATCTTGAGGAGTGCCGCAGCAATATCAATAGTACTGAGGTCACCTTCAGTCTCATGCTCGATGATACGGACATAAGGCTCCACTCCTCCCGCCGTAATAATCTCACGCACTTTTTCGAGCATCGTGCGGGTACGTGTTTCTGCCACGTCATCCTGCGTTGGTATTGGCATGCGGGGGATCTGGATTTTTGCGTAATGCTGGATCTCACGGAGTTTGGTAAAATCCTTGGGTGCGACAAAAGTTACTGCCCTGCCACTCTTGCCTGCCCTGCCCGTTCGCCCGATACGGTGGACATAATATTCTACATCCTGAGGCACGTCGAAGTTGATGATCATATCGACATCCTCCACGTCAATACCCCGGGCAGCGACATCGGTTGCGACCAGGATCTCGATCGAACCTTTCCGGAACCCGCCCATCACCCGGTCACGCTGTGACTGCTTCATGTCGCCATGGAGCTCCTCGGCACGGTACCCCCGCGCCTTGATCTTCCCGGCGAGTTCCTCTGCCCTGCGTTTGGTGTTACAGAAGATAATCGACAGGTGCGGGTCGGCGATATCGATCAGCCGGCAGAGTACATCGAGCTTTTCGCGCTCTTTAACCTCAATATACGATTGTTCGATCTGGGGGACGATCAGGTCAGCATACTCAACCTTGACAAACTCAGGTTTATTCATGAACCGTTTGGAAATATCGATGATCGGCTGCGGGAGTGTCGCTGAGAAGAGAAGGGTCTGGCGTTTCTGCGGGATTTTTTTCAAGATCAGTTCAATATCGTCACGGAATCCCATGTCAAGCATCTGGTCTGCTTCGTCAAGAACTACCGTTGATACCTCATCGAGTGAGAGTGTACGGCGTCTGAGATGGTCCATCACCCGTCCTGGTGTACCAATCACGATATTGACGCCGGAATGAAGCGCCCGCAACTGGCGGTCGATCGGTTGCCCGCCGTATACCGGAAGCACCGTGATACGCGGGAGATGCGAAAGGAGTTCAGAGAACTCTTCTGCTATCTGGATCGCGAGTTCACGGGTCGGGCAAAGTACTATTGCCTGGACAGTTTTGTGGGTTGCATCAATCTTCTCAATAATGGGAATGCCAAATGCGGCTGTCTTACCTGTACCTGTTTGTGCCTGGGCGGTCACGTCACGCCCGGCCTGGATGAGGGGGATAGTGAGTGCCTGGATGGGTGTGGGCTCTTCAAAGCCCATATCTTCTATCGCTTTACCGATTTCACGCGAGAGGTGAAAATCGGAAAATTGCATACGAGTATTCATATCGCAACACCATTTGCTGTGAGGGCTCTTAAGATGGTGCTTTCAGACAGGTAGGGTAGTATCTGAGAAGAGGATCCTGCGGTTTTTTTATCTGTTCATGAGAGAATGGATTAGTAAAAAGGTGAGAGAAATGAAGGTTGTTGCATTCAACGGAAGTGCACGCAAGGATGGGAATACCGCGATTCTTGTCAATGCAGTGTTCGAGGAACTGAAAAAAGAGGGTATAACAACCGAGCTTGTGCAGCTGGCAGGAAAGAAGATCCGGGGCTGTACTGCGTGTGGAAAATGTTTTGAGAAGCAGAACAACCGGTGCGCGGTCAAAGGGGATATCACCAACGACTGTATCGAAAAGATGCTGGAAGCTGATGGGATCATCCTTGCATCGCCGACATATTTTGCCGATGTCTCATCGGAAATGAAGGCCCTGATAGACCGGTCAGGGTTTGTGGCCAAGGCAAACCAGGATATGTTCAAACGAAAAGTGGGTGCCGCGGTTATCGCGGTGAGAAGAGGTGGTGCAATCCATGCATTTGACACTATCAACCACTTCTTTTTCATAAACCAGATGGTGGTTCCGGGTTCGTCCTACTGGAACATCGGTATCGGGCTTGCACCGGGCGATGTGAATGGTGACTATGAAGGAATTATGACGATGAAGACACTGGGCGCCAATATGGCTTGGCTGATGAAAAAAATCCAGGAATAATTTCTCTTTTCAGATATCAATGGTCAGGTCATCGGTTGTCACAACCAGACCCGGGTATTCTTTCTCAAATCGTTTTTGCACTTCGCGTCGATCGTCAAGAGTCCTGTACACTTCTGCACCAAAATGCATGAGTGCAAGACGCTTCGCATGCGCTTCTTTGGCAATATGGATTGCATTCTCCGGATTGAGATGTGGCCAGCCCGGGCTTTCCTGCCCCGGTTTCAATCCGCATTCAGTGATGAGAAGATCCGCATTACGGCCAAGCGTGATAGCGTTGTCGCAGACACCCGTATCGGTACAGTAGGTGATTACCTTGTCGTCAAGGGTCAGCCGGTACCCGAAACAGGGTGCCGGGTGTACGAGCGGGAGGCACTCAACCGGGAACGGGATGGTATGCTTTCCCTCTTCGAGTTCCACAAAACAGACGGGATACGGAAGTTGTGCGAACGGGACCGTGAAAGGCTCTGCGACAAATGTATTCAGGACTGTAGTAGTTCCAATTTGTCCGCAGATGGTCAGTCCTTTCGGGAATTTGAATTTGACCAGCGTGTGAAGTCCCGTAATATGGTCAATATGAAAATGGCTGATGAACAGGTATGCCGGCTTGTCCTGCGTGATATAGTGATCCGCTTTTGCGATGCCATTGCCGGCATCAAGGATGATATCATACTCTTTTGATTGGATCAGGACCGAGCAGGTATTGCCGGTCACGGTATCATACCAGCCGTTCGTCCCCAGGAACGTGACCTTCATGGATACCGGGTTGTCGTTCACAGGGCAAAAAGGTTCAGATATGCCTGATCCCCGTTTTATCCTCATACAGAGAAAGTCGTTATAGTATTTTGAACAGAGACTATACGATTATGAAACAAACAGGCGTTTTTACCATTATTGCAGCGCTGTTCCTCTGCTTCATTTGTGTACCGGTGGGAGCAGTCATGCTGGAAGTGACGGTCAAAGGACCTGTAGCTACCACCAACCCGGCCAAGAATACCCTGACGGTTGACCACCCGCTCCAATATGGATGTAGTTACCCGGCAACAGGAGTACCCGTCTGTTCCTATTCACCCATCAATAAGTCTGCGCTCACTGGCACAGTACCGGATGCGGCTGCATTCACGGTCTTTAAAAACGGCGATCCGGTTGTCGCTACCAGCGTTGGCGGTCCCGGTGAAACGTGGATTACGCTAGCAAAGTTGTACGGTTCACGGCCAAACGAGGAGCTGGTAACCGATATAGTTGGCGATATTGGCACGATCCCAACCCCGCTCATCGGCAATTACGCTCTGGACGCAACAACGGTCCCGGACTGTTCGGTATGTTCTGGCACCACGTGCACAGCCATGTCAGCCATCGTCATGGTAAAAAGCGAGGGATATGGAATCCTGGCAAGGACACTCCTGCCGGGGGAATCGTTTACCTATAGTGGAAGGAACGATGGCTCGAGTGTGACCGTCACGTTTGTCAAAGGACAGGCATTATCCGCCACCTGTCCGGGTAAGGCCGGTGTGACCGGTCCGCAGGCGATCTCTGTTTACCTAGTCAAAGTAGTGCCACCAGTCAGTGCAGCGCAGACAAATATCCGGACGGCAACGACAACCCGGCCTGATGAGGCGCTGACACCGCTGCTATCACTGCCAACAACGGCCTGGACGAGTCCCGGTGTGCCGGCAACCACCAAGGCAGGCATGGTGCCGCTCGCGGCTATCGGGGCTATCGGGTTTGCAGGGCTGGCTCTGGTGATGAAAAGGAAATAA
>Ga0209254_10003922_pt1 | contig 13593 bp, 11 predicted proteins | sample FrelakmetDIP11DI_FD_187148 | JGI IMG/M metagenome (GOLD analysis project Ga0209254, IMG submission 187148) | Freshwater lake sediment microbial communities from the University of Notre Dame, USA, for methane emissions studies - DIP11 DI (SPAdes)... | ecosystem: Environmental > Aquatic >...
GTGGTGGAGAGGAGGAGGATCGAACTCCCGACCTCCGCATTGCGAACGCGGCGCTCTCCCAGCTGAGCTACCCCCCCGACGCGGCAAATTATAGCGTCAGCTGCGCAGTGCGGGAAGCGCGGCGAAGCGCTTGGGCAGGTTGGGGAGAAGGCAAGCGATAAGCCAGCCGATGAAGACGCCGCCGCTGTTGGCCAGTGCATCGAGCGGGTCGGGCAGGCGGTCGGGGGTGAGGCCTTGCAGCCCTTCGATGGCAATGCCGTACAAGACAATTGCAATGGCGAGTTTCCAGCGCCGTTGGGTCACCAGCTGCGCCCACCAGAACATCAGAATTGCGTAGCCGAACAGGTGTACGAGTTTATCGACCTGGCTGATGTCGTTGCCCAGTGCGGGCGGCATCAGCGATACCACCAGGGTGACGATGACGCCGAGCCAGCCGCACGCGAGCCACACGCGGGTGATTCGGGCGGCGCGAAGGTTGCGGGCTGATTCAATCCGGCGCCTGAGCGTTGCGGTCATGCCTGACGCTTCGCCCAGCGCAGCATGAGGATGCCGGCGACGATCATCGGCAGGCTCAGCCACTGCCCCATGCTCAAGCCCAGTCCCAGCAGGCCGAGGAAGCTGTCGGGTTCGCGGGCGAATTCGGCGAGGAAACGGAAGCTGCCGTAGCCGATGAGGAACACGCCTGAGACGGCGCCGACCGGTCGCGGCTTGGCTGAATACAGCCACAGGACGGCGAACAGCAGCAGGCCTTCGCCGGCAAACTGATACAGCTGCGAAGGATGGCGCGCGATGCCGTCGCCCGCCTGCGGGAACACCATGCCCCAGGGCAGATCGGTGGCGCGTCCCCACAGTTCGCCGTTGATGAAGTTGCCGAGCCGCCCGGCGGCCAGGCCCAGCGGCACCAGCGGGGCGATGAAGTCGGTGACGGCGAGCCAGCGCAGCCGATGGCGATGCGCGAACAGCGCCATCGCGATGATGACGCCGAGAAATCCGCCATGAAAGCTCATGCCGCCTTCCCACACCTTGAGGATGTCGAGCGGGTGGGCCAGGAATTCGGCGGGTTTGTAGAAAAGCACATAGCCGAGCCGTCCGCCGAGAATGACGCCGAGCACACCGTAGAACAGCACGTCGTCGAGCATCTTCACATTCCATCCCGACCACGGCCGGTGCGTGATGCACCAGCGCCCCAGCAGAATGACCTGCATGAAGGCGACCAGGTACATGAGGCCATACCAGTGGATGGCGACAGGGCCGAGCTGCAGGGCGACGGGGTCGAATTGCGGATGAACGAGCATGAAGGAAGAGGTCAGGATTCAGGGGGCAGGATTCAGTGAGACCAAAGCGCAGGTAAAATGGCTGGCTGATTATAGATTGAGTGAGCATCATGCCTGATTACCGTTCCTGGACAACCACCCGTGGCCGCAACATGGCGGGGGCGCGCGCACTTTGGCGCGCCACCGGCATGAAGGACGGCGATTTCAGCAAGCCCATCATCGCGATTGCCAACTCATTCACCCAGTTTGTTCCGGGCCACGTGCACCTGAAGGACATGGGCCAGCTGGTGGCGCGCGAGATCGAGGCGGCGGGCGGGGTAGCCAAGGAATTCAACACCATCGCGGTCGACGATGGCATCGCGATGGGCCATGGTGGCATGCTGTATTCGCTGCCTTCGCGCGACCTCATCGCCGACTCGGTCGAATACATGGTCAACGCGCACTGCGCCGACGCGCTGGTCTGCATTTCCAACTGCGACAAGATCACTCCGGGGATGCTCAACGCCGCGCTGCGGCTGAACATCCCGACAGTGTTCGTCTCGGGCGGTCCGATGGAAGCGGGCAAGGTCATCTGGGAAAGCAAAACCATCAAGCTCGACCTGGTTGATGCAATGGTGTCGGCCGCCGACAGCAAGGTCAGCGATGACAAGGTAGATCAACTCGAGCGATCGGCCTGCCCGACCTGCGGTTCGTGCTCCGGCATGTTCACCGCTAATTCGATGAACTGCCTGACCGAGGCGCTCGGGCTTTCGCTTCCCGGCAACGGTTCGCTGCTGGCGACCCACGCCGACCGCAGGAACCTGTTCCTCGCCGCCGGCCGCCTGATCGTGAAAAATGCGCGCCGCTATTACGAAGAAAATGATTATTCCGTGCTGCCGCGCGCGATCGCCAGTTTCGATGCGTTCGAAAATGCCATCGCACTCGACATCGCCATGGGCGGCTCGACCAACACCGTGCTGCACCTGCTGGCCGCCGCGCATGAAGCCGGCGTCGACTTCACGATGAAGGACATCGATCGCATGAGCCGCCGCGTGCCGCATCTGTCGAAAGTGGCACCGTCGATCCAGACCTATCATATGGAGGACGTGCATCGCGCTGGTGGCGTGATGGCGATCCTGGGTGAGCTGGAGCGCGGCGGGCTGGTGCATCGCGACCTGCCGACCGTGCTGTGCAAGACGCTGGGCGAGCAGATCGACACCTACGACATTCGCCGCACCAAGGATAAGGACGTGAAGGATTACTTCCGCGCCGCGCCCGGCGGCGTGCCGACGCAGACAGCGTTCTCACAGGACCGTCGTTTTGCCAGACTCGACGATGATCGCGCGAATGGCTGCATCCACGATATCGAGAACGCCTATTCGAAGGACGGCGGACTGGCGGTACTGTATGGCAACCTCGCGCTCGATGGCTGCATCGTCAAAACTGCCGGTGTCGACGAGAGCATCTGGAAGTTCTCCGGCCCGGCTCGCGTCTTCGAGTCGCAGGAGGCTGCGGTGGAGGCCATCCTCGGCGACAGGGTCGTCGCCGGTGACGTGGTGGTGATCCGCTACGAAGGCCCGCGTGGCGGCCCCGGCATGCAGGAAATGCTCTACCCGACCTCGTACCTGAAATCGAAAGGCCTGGGCAAGGCCTGCGCGCTGATCACCGACGGCCGCTTCTCGGGTGGCACCTCGGGGCTTTCCATCGGTCATGCCAGCCCGGAAGCGGCTGAAGGCGGCAACATCGGTCTGGTCGAGGAAGGTGACATCATCGAAATCGATATTCCGAATCGCAGCATCAATGTTGCAGTTTCCGAGGAGGAACTGGCACGTCGCCGCGCAGAGATGGATGCGAAAGGCGCGCAGGCCTGGAAGCCGGTCAACCGCGAACGTACAGTGTCCGCCGCGCTGCGAGCCTATGCGGCGATGGCGACCAGTGCCGCCTTTGGTGCAGTACGTGATGTGAGTCTGGTCGAGCATCCGAGCGAAGCGCAGATTCATGCCGATCCCCTGTCGCGCTTTGCCATTCCCGGCCAGTTGAGCTTCCGCGTCGGCGCAGGCGGTCTGACCTACGCCGACATCGACAACCACGGCGGTCGAGCGACGATCTGCTTGCAGGGTGCGCATGTGGTGAGCTTCCGTTCCAAGTCGCAGCAGGTGCCGGTGGTGTGGGTATCCGATGCGGCCAAGTTTGCAGCGGGCAAGTCCATCCGTGGTGGCGCGCCGGTGTGCTGGCCGTGGTTCGGCCCGCACGCGAGCGAAGCCTCGTTTCCCGCACACGGGTTTGCGCGCACGGTGCCATGGACGGTGGTCGGCAGCCGCAAGCGCAACGACGCCAAAACCGAGATCACCCTGCAGTTGACCGACAGCGAGCAGACCCGCACGCAATGGCCGCATCCCACGCGACTGACGCTGACGGTGGTGGTGGGCGACAAACTGGACATGCATCTGGCCACCACCAACCTGGGCGACAAGCCGGTGCAGATTGGCGAAGCGCTGCACACCTATCTGCAGATCAGCGATGTGGGCGCCGTGAAAATAACCGGGCTGGAAGGCAGCACCTACCATGACAAGGTCGACAATTTTGCAAAGAAGAAGCAGTCCGGCGCCGTCACCCTGAAAAGCGAAGTCGACCGTGTCTACGTCAATACGCCGGCTGACTGCGTGATCGAGGACGCGGGCCTCAAGCGCCGCATTCGCATCGCCAAAACCGGCTCGCAGTCGACGATCGTCTGGACGCCGTGGACAGAAAAAGCCGGGATGATGGGCGATATGGGAAAAGGCAAATCGGGTGAGGGCTGGCGCGAAATGGTCTGTGTCGAGTCGGCCAACGCGATGGACAACGTCGTCACCGTGGCGCCGGGCGAGACGCACACGATGACGGTGTCCTACAGTGTCGAGCCGCTTTGATTCAGGAGAAGATGTCTGATATGCGTGTAATTCTTGTAGCCAATCCCAAGGGTGGCAGTGGCAAAACGACGCTGTCGACCAACATCGCCGGTTATCTGGCATCGCGTGGGGAGCGCGTGGCCATGCTCGATCTGGATCGGCAGAAATCGGCCACCCACTGGCTGGCGATGCGTGACATGGCATTGCCGGATATCGAGTTGCTGCGTGAAGGACATAAGGGAGAGGGCGAGGGAGACTGGCTGGTGATCGATTCACCTGCCGGGCTGCACGGCAAGAACCTCGAACGTGCGCTGAAACTGTCCCACAAGGTGGTGGTGCCGATCGCCCCCTCGCTGTTCGATATCCGTGCCAGCCAGGATTTCCTCGCCGCGCTGCATGCCGAAAAGGCGGTACGCAAAGGCCATGCCTTCGTCGGCGTGGTCGGCATGCGCGTCGATCCGCGCACCCGCGCCGGCGTTACGCTGGAGGAGTTCATGGGGCAGCAGGACCTGCCGGTGTTGGCGTATCTGCGCAACACCCAGCATTACGTCAACGCGGCATTCGAAGGCAAGAGCCTGTTCGACCTGCCGCATCATATTGCCGAGCGCGACATCGAGCAGTGGCAGGGTCTGATCGACTGGCTGGGCCGCTGATTTGATCTTATTCCCCTCTCCCGCGTGCGGGAGAGGGGTTAGGGGAGAGGGTGAGTCTAGACGCGGCCTTCCCCCTCCCCAACCCTCCCCCGCACGCGGGAGAGGGGGCGAACGTGATGCCCAAACCGATTAATGCGTGTTCGGCTTCATCAGGTTGACTACCTGCGGCTTGGCCACCCCTGGGGTCGATGAGCACGAACCGTCTACCGACACGCCCAGTTGTTGCTCGGCTTCGTGCAGCAGGTTGATCACATCCACATAGAACTTGTCGTCCGCCATCATGCGCGCGGTGCGGCCGCCTTCGTTGGCGGCGAGCACGTCGGCACCGTTGTTGATCAGCCATTCCACCACCGGAGCGTCGCCGCCACCCGCCGCCAGCATCAGCGGGGTGATGCCGAAGAAAATACGTTCGTCGAGCGAGGCGCCGGAGGCATGCAGTACTTCGATGACCTCGACGTAGCCACGCTCGGTGTCACCGTTGTAGGCAGCCCTGGCGAGCGCAGTCCAGCCCTGCGGCGACTTGGTGTTGACGTCGGCACCGGCAGCGATCAGTAGCTGCACGACGGCAAGGTGGCCGCCACGGGCGGCGTGCATCAGCGCGGTCTCGCCCGCTTCGTCGGCGGCGGCGTGATCGGCGCCAGCATCGAGCAGGCTCTTGACTTGCGTGGCATCGCCCGACTGGGCGGCGGCGAATAATTCCCGGGACATGGTGAAACTCCTGCAATTTTCAGAATGGTGTGAGCGTACAATTGTTGACTGATTTAATCAACTATTAATCCATCATGCCCAATCGTCTTGCCAACGAACCCAGCCCCTATTTGTTGCAGCACGCCGACAACCCGGTCGACTGGTTCCCCTGGGGTGAAGAAGCGCTCGACAAGGCACTCCGCGAAGACAAGCCGATTCTGCTGTCGATCGGCTATTCGGCCTGCCACTGGTGCCATGTCATGGCGCACGACTGCTTCGAGGATGAAGAGGTGGCGGCGGTGATGAACCGGCTGTTTGTCAACGTCAAGGTCGACCGCGAGGAGCGCCCCGATCTCGACCAGATCTATCAGGCGGCCCACCAGTTGCTGACGCAGCGCGGCGGCGGATGGCCGCTGACGGTGTTCTTGACGCCCGATCAGACGCCGTTCTTCGCCGGCACCTATTTTCCCAAGACGCCGCGCTACCAGCTTCCGGGTTTCATCGATTTGATGGAAAACGTGGCCCGCGCCTGGCACGAGCGGCGCGGCGAAGTGCTGGCGCAGAACGAGGCGGTGCGCGAAGTGCTGGCCCGACAGCAGCCGGTATCAACCAGTCAGGCGGCCTTGAGCGATGCGCCGCTGGCCGAAGCAGTGCGTGATCTGGCGCAGGCCTTCGATCCGGTGTGGGGCGGCTTCTCGCGCGCGCCCAAGTTTCCGCGGCCGGGCGAGTTGCTCTTCCTGCTGCGCGAGGCGCAACGCAGCGGCAACACCAAGGCGCGCGAGATGGCCCTGTTTTCCCTGCGCAAAATGGCATCGGGCGGGGTCGTCGACCAGCTGGGCGGCGGCTTCTGCCGCTACTCGGTCGACGAGCAGTGGGCGATTCCGCATTTCGAGAAAATGCTATACGACAACGGCCCGCTGCTGCATTTGTATGCCGATGCCTGGGCGCTGACCGGTGAGGCGTTGTTTGCGGACACCGCCGAGGGCATCGTCGACTGGCTGCAGCGCGAGATGCGCGCACCGGACGGCGGCTTCTACTCCGCGCTCGACGCCGACAGCGAAGGCCACGAAGGCAAGTTCTACGTGTGGACTCCGGATGAAGTCCGGGCGATTCTGAATGTCGAGGAATACGCGGTGGTGGCGCCGGTATATGGCTTTGATCTGCCGCCGAATTTCGAGAACGCGAGTTGGAACCCCATCCTCGCACGCTCGCCGGGTGACGTTGCGGCCGAACTTGAACTGACTGTGGATATGGCGATGGAGCGGCTGCGAAGCGCGCGCCAGAAACTCTTCGCCGCGCGTGAAAACCGCGTACGTCCCGGGCGAGACGACAAGCAGCTCAGCAGCTGGAACGCGCTTATGATCAATGGGCTGGCGCACGCCGGTCGGGTGATGAACCGCCCTGACTGGGTCGCCGAGGCGCATGCCGCGATCGATTTCCTGCACCAGAATCTTTGGCAGGACGGGCGGCTCTTCGCCAGCTTCAAGCACGGCGAAGCACGGCTCAACGCATATCTCGATGACTATGCGTTCTTGCTGGATGCGCTGCTCGAATCGATGCAGGCCAGCTTCCGAGAGAGAGACATGGCATGGGCACAGGAACTCGCCGATGCCTTGCTGGCGAATTTCGAGGACGCCGAGCAGGGTGGGTTTTTCTTCACCAGCCACGACCACGAAGCGCTGATCAATCGTCCCAAATCCGGGTATGACAACGCCACGCCATCGGGCAATGGTGTCGCGGCATTTGCCCTGCAACGGCTGGGGCATTTGTTGGGCGAGGCGCGCTATCTCGACGCCAGCGCACGTTGCCTGCGTCTGTTCCATGCGCAAATGGTCCACCAGCCGATGGCCTTCCCTACCCTGCTTGCCACGCTGGATGAAGCGCTGATGCCGCCACGTGTGATCCTGCTGCGGGGCCCGGCGGCAGGATTGCGTGAGTGGACAGCGGCGCTGGGCCCGAAACTGATGGCGCGCGACCTGCTGCTGGCCTTGCCAAACGGTTTGAACCTACCCGCGGCGCTGGCGAGACCCGAAGCGGAGCGGCCGACCGCATGGATATGTAGCGGCACGGCCTGCCAGCCGCCCATCACCGAGCTGTCGGCGGTACTGAGTTGAACCCGGATAATTCATTAGGCGGCCCTGCGGGCCTACGCGCGCGCTGGCGGGCGTTTTGCGGCGTCTCGACACCCGTGCTCCGCGCCCATAGGCTCGGCTATGGGCTTGTCGCCCGTGCGCCGATCCACTCGCGAAACGCCTCGCCATCATCGCGCGTCCTAATGAATTATCCGGGTTGAATCCGCATCCTGGCGCAGGCGTAGAAATGCACTGGCATGTCCCACCGGATGGACAAGACGGTCGCCGGCCCCGCTTTCAACGATGCTACCCCGGAACATTCGGGCAACAGGAACGCGCGGGCAATGCCGGTTGCCAGGACAGAAGCCGGCGCCAAAGGCGTGTGAGGACGGGTTCCCATGCTGCCCAATCTGCAGGTCAAGCCTGAAGCTGCCGACAAGACCATTGCCAGGGTGCCGAGCCTGATTCATTCAGATCTGCGTCAAGGAAAGGCCGACTTCGCGTCGGCCTTGTATTGGATGGTCCTCCGGAAAGCCGGTCAAGTCAGGCTTTGTGGTATAAATTCCGCGTTTCAGTTTGATTGCAGGGAAGACCGAGATGACGGGCCACACTCTACGTTGGGCAGTAATTGCAGTAGCAGCGTTTGCTGCGGGATGCGGCGACAAGCCGCAACAGGCTGGCGACAGCCAGCTTGTGCTGATCGGCCAGGTTTCCCCACTCACCGGGCCGCAGGCGCATCTGGGCAAGGACAACGAAAACGGCGCCCGCCTGGCGCTGGAGGAAATCAACGCCGCAGGCCTCATGCTGGGCGGCAAGAAAGTCGTACTCGATATGAAGAGCGAAGACGACGCGGCCGACCCCAAAACCGCTACCACCGTGGCACAAAAGCTGGTCGACGAAGGTGTGGCGGGTGTGATCGGCCATCTCAATTCGGGGTCCACGATTCCTGCCTCCAAGATCTATTACGACAACGGCATTCCGCAGATTTCCCCCTCGGCTACCGCAGTGGCCTACACGGCGTCCGGCTTCAATACGGCGTATCGCGTGATGACCAACGATGCGCAGCAGGGCAGCGTGCTGGGAAATTTCGCGGTGACCAAGCTGGGTGCGAAGAAAATTGCCATCATCGACGACCGCACCGCCTACGGTCAGGGTCTGGCCGACGAAGTGGAGAAGGCAGCCAAGGCGGCGGGTGGCGAAGTGGTGGCACGTGAATACACGTCGGATCGCTCGACCGACTTCATGGCAATTCTCACTTCCATCAAGGGCAAGGCGCCCGATCTGGTGTTCTTCGGCGGCATGGACCCGCAGGCCGCACCGATGGTCAAGCAGATGAAACAGCTCGGCATGAAGGCGAAGTTCCTCGGCGGCGACGGCGCGCAGACCCCCAAGTTCATCGAACTGGCCGGTGCCGATGGAGAGGGTGCGCTGGCCTCCAACCCGGGTCTGCCGCTCGACGCGATGCCCGGCGGCGCGGCGTTTAAGTCCAAATTCGAAGCCAAGTACGGCAAGATCCAGAACTATTCGCCCTACGCTTACGATGCCATGCACGTGCTGGTCGAGGCGATGAAACGCGCCGATTCCAGTGATCCCGCCAAATATCTGGCTGAATTGCCCAAAACCGATTATCAAGGCGTGACGGGTCGGGTCCGTTTCGATGCCAAGGGAGACATCACCGGCGGCGCGGTCACGCTGTATCAGGTGAAGGACGGCAAATGGCAGACGCTCGAAACCGTGCAAAGTGGCAACTAAGCAGGCCTGAATTTAACTGAGTCGGGCGCGCTACGCACAAACACGGCGCAAAGATGGATATTTTCCTGCAACAACTCATCAACGGTCTGGTGCTGGGCAGCGTGTATGCGCTGGTCGCACTGGGCTACACCATGGTCTACGGGATCCTCGAACTCATCAATTTCGCCCACGGCGAAATCACCATGATGGGGGCGATGGTGGCGCTGGCGGTGATCGGCGCATTGGCCCTGGCTGCGCCCGGTTTGCCGGGCGGCGTGATTCTGCTGGCAGGTCTGGCGGTGGCGATTCCGGTATGCATGGCGCTGGGGATGCTGATCGAGCGCGTCGCCTATCGACCGCTACGCAATGCGCCGCGCCTGGCGCCGCTGATCACCGCGATTGGCGTGTCGATCATCCTGCAAAACATCGCCATGCTGATCTGGGGCAAGCAGTACATTCCGTTTCCAGCGATCCTGCCGCAAGGCCGCCATGAAATTCTTGGCGCAACCATCAGCGACACGCAGATCGCCATCCTGGTGCTGGCGGTGCTCATCATGCTGACGCTGATCCTGGTGGTGAAGAAAACCCGGCTCGGCCGTGCCATGCGAGCCACCGCGCAATCGCGGCAGGTGGCGAGCCTGATGGGGGTGGATGTGAACCGGGTGATCGCGTCGACTTTCGTGATCGGCTCGGCGCTGGCGGCGGTGGCGGGCGTGATGGTGAGCGCCTACTATGGTCTTGCGCACTATTACATGGGCTTTCTGCTCGGCCTCAAGGCTTTCTCGGCGGCGGTGCTGGGCGGCATCGGCAACTTGGGCGGGGCGATGCTGGGCGGTCTGCTGCTGGGGCTGATCGAATCGTTCGGCGCGGGCTATATCGGCGACCTCACCGGCGGTTTTCTCGGTAGCCATTATCAGGACGTGTTCGCGTTCTTCGTGTTGATCGCGGTGCTGGTGTTCCGCCCGTCGGGTCTATTGGGAGCGCGCGTTGTCGAGCGTGCCTAGCTTGAACAAGGCACAGCCGCGCTGGCTCGTTTTCGGACTGCTGGCGCTGGGGCTGGCGCTGCTGCCGTTCCTGATCGACGCCGGGCTGGGGCGCTCGTGGGTGCGGCTGCTTGATCTCGCGCTGCTGTACGTGATGCTGGCGCTGGGGCTTAACATCGTCGTCGGCTACGCCGGCCTGCTCGATCTCGGTTACGTTGCGTTTTATGCCCTGGGGGCCTACGTCTACGCCTGGCTTGCCAGCCCGCATTTTGGCCTGCATCTGCCGTTCTGGGCGATCCTGCCGTTGGGCGCGGCGCTGGCCGGGATGTTCGGGGTATTGCTGGGGACGCCGACCTTGCGGCTGCGCGGCGATTACCTCGCCATCGTCACGCTGGGCTTCGGCGAAATCATCCGCATTTTCTTGAACAATCTGAATGCGCCGGTCAACATCACCAACGGCCCGCAGGGCATCAACCTGATCGATCCGGTGCGCTTGGGCAGTTTCAGCCTGAGCCAGCCGCATGAACTCTTCGGCTATACCTTCACCGGCGTCCATCTCACCTACTACCTGTTTCTGCTGCTGACACTGGCGGTGATATTCATTTCGATGCGGCTGGAAGATTCGCGCATCGGGCGAGCCTGGGTGGCGATTCGCGAGGACGAGATTGCCGCCGCCGCGACCGGCATCAACACCCGGAATCTGAAATTGCTGGCGTTCGCCATGGGCGCCACCTTCGGCGGGTTGGCGGGCGGGCTGTTCGCCAGTTTCCAGGGGTTTATCAGCCCCGAGTCGTTCAACCTGATGGAGTCGATCATGATTCTGTGCATGATCGTGCTCGGCGGCATGGGCCACATCCCCGGGGTGATTTTCGGCGCGCTGCTGCTGACGCTGCTGCCGGAGGCGCTGCGCTACACAGGCGACTGGCAGCGCAACCTGTTAGGCCAGATCTACATCGACCCGGCGGATCTGCGCATGCTGCTGTTCGGCGTGGCGCTGGTGGCGGTGATGCTGTATCGCCCTGCCGGGCTGATTCCATCGCCGCGCCGCCGCCGCGAATTCGCCGACGCCAAGGGATGAGCGCGATCAATCGGTTTGGGCTCAACGTTGGCTCCCTCACCCGTTTCCCTCTCCCCGCCCTCTCCCGCCTGCGGGAGAGGGGGATGTGGCTGAGCCCAACCCGATTAACGAGGGTTGGGGTGAGGGAGCAAAGTGCATGAGCGCTTTGCTGACCGTCTCCTGCGTGAGCAAGGCGTTTGGCGGACTGCAGGCGCTATCCGATATTTCGCTGCAGGTTCACCGGGGCGAGATTTTCGGCCTCATCGGCCCCAACGGCGCAGGCAAAACCACGCTGTTCAACGCGCTCACCGGGCTCTATTCGATTGACCGCGGCGAGGTTCGCCTCCAGGACGTACGCCTCGACGGATGCAAGCCGCACCAGGTATTGCAGTCCGGTCTGGCACGCACCTTCCAGAATATCCGCCTGTTCGCCGAGATGACCGCGCTCGAGAACGTGCTGGTCGGACGCCATGCGCGCACCACCAGCGGCGTCGTCGGCGCGGTGCTGCGTCTGCCCGGCACGCGCCGCGAAGAAGCCGATTCACGCCAGCGCGCCCATGCCCTGCTCGAGCGCATGGGCCTTGCCCAGCACGCTACCCGACTTGCCAAGAACCTGCCCTACGGCGACCAGCGTCGGCTCGAAATTGCCCGCGCCCTGGCGACCGAACCGAGCCTGCTGGCGCTCGACGAGCCCGCTGCCGGGATGAACAAGGCCGAACGTGCGGCGCTGCGCGAGCTGCTGCTGCAGCTGCAGGCCGACGGCCTGACCCTGCTCTTGATCGAACATGACGTGAAGCTGGTGATGGGGTTGTGTACCCGGCTGGCGGTGCTCGATTACGGCGTAAAAATCGCCGAGGGCACCCCCGATGTGGTCAGCCGTGACCCCAAGGTCATCGCCGCCTACCTGGGGGACGAGGCACTATGAGCGCGATCAATCGGTTTGGGCTCAACGTTGGCTCCCTCCCCCGTTTCCCTCTCCCCGCCCTCTCCCGCCTGCGGGAGAGGGGGATGTGGCTGAGCCCAACCCGATTAATGAGGGTTGGGGAGAGGGAGCAAAGCGCATGAGTGCATTGCTTTCCATCAGCCGGTTGGCGGTGGCGTACGGCGGCATCCAGGCAGTACGCGATCTCAGCCTGGAGGTTGCACCGGGCGAAATGGTCTGCCTCATCGGCGCCAACGGCGCGGGCAAGACCACCACCCTCAAGGCCATCAGCGGGCTGATCGCACCGCAGGCGGGCAGCGTTCAGTTCGACGGGCAAGCGCTCACCCGGCTGCCCGCGCACGAAGTGGCGCGGCGCGGTCTCGCCCTGGTGCCCGAAGGGCGCGGCGTGTTCCCGCGCATGTCGGTGGTCGAGAACCTGATGATGGGCGCTTACACCCGCAACGACCGTGCGGCGATCGCCCGCGATCTCGACCAGGTGCATACGCTGCTGCCGCGCCTGACCGAGCGCCGCACGCAGCTTGCCGGGCTGTTGTCAGGCGGCGAACAGCAGATGTTGGCCCTGGGGCGCGCGATGATGGCGCGCCCGCGCCTGCTGTTGCTGGACGAGCCGAGCATGGGGCTGGCACCCATGATGGTGCGCGCGGTGTTCGACATCATCCGCCAGATTGCCGCAGGCGGGGTGGCTGTGCTCCTGATCGAACAGAACGCCCACCTGGCCCTGAAGACCTGCGCGCGCGGGTATGTGCTCGAAAACGGGGCAATCGCGTTGAGTGGCCAGGCGGACGAACTCGCAGCCAATCCGGCCGTGCGTCACGCCTATCTGGGCGAATAAACCATGGCGTCAAACCATTTACCGGCCTGCAGGGCGTCAGCGCAGTGCAGCAGAACGCCGCCTTCACGCTAGCCCCTCACTTCAGGCCAAGTTGCTGGCGCTGAGGATGTTCAGCCTGTCGGTGGTATCCTTGCCAATGTTGCTGCACCGCAAGGTCGGTTTCGCCACAGCGCTGGTGCCCCGTTTTCATGGCTACCAAGCTCAATTTTTTGATAATGCCACTTCGGGGCGCGCTGATTGCCGGCCTGGTTTTACTGGCATGGCGACCGATTTCATTGCCATGGCGGTGTTTTCCCCTGGTTGGGGTACGCGAGCTGGTATGCCTGGCATGATCTGGTCGAGTGGGAATAACAATTTTTTACCCGGTTTGGTAGCAAATAACCAAGCGCTGTCCTTGCACAAGAGCGATTTTCCAATAGTATTGCAAGCGCGATGATGTATACGCGCCAACCTGACCCTTACGGAGACTGTAAATGAAAAGTACATGGATGATG
>Ga0209254_10003923_pt1 | contig 13589 bp, 10 predicted proteins | sample FrelakmetDIP11DI_FD_187148 | JGI IMG/M metagenome (GOLD analysis project Ga0209254, IMG submission 187148) | Freshwater lake sediment microbial communities from the University of Notre Dame, USA, for methane emissions studies - DIP11 DI (SPAdes)... | ecosystem: Environmental > Aquatic >...
ACCACGCCCGTCAGGTAGCCCTGATTGGATGCGGGGAGCACCGTCAACGCCACGGGCAGCACCGTGTTCTGTGCCACCGGATCGTTGTTGTTGATCTTCAGTGAGGCCGTGTACGTGCCCGGCTGCGTGATGTCGGCCACACTGGCGTCCCAACCGATCTGGATGTTCTGCGCTGCTGATTGGGCCAGGGTGCCCGTCAGCGGCGTCTGGCTGAACCACGGCACCAAGTCCAACTGTGCACCGCCCAACAGCCAGGCCAGGCTGCGTTGCATCACATCCGTCTCGACCTGATCGCCGATGGCTGACGTGCCCAGGTTCTGATAGTCAAACGCCAGATACAGGGCCCTATAGCTGTTGCGCGCCGTGCGTGAACCGGCCGCGTTGTTGTAGGCTGTATACTTGAAGATGCGTGTGCCTTCCGCGCCCGGCGTGAAGTAGTCAGGGAAGGAGTCAGAAGTCACATTGGTGTCAATCCCGGCCATGATGTCTTCACCAGTCAAAGCTTGATCGGTGCCGGGATCGTCGCCGCCATAGGTGGCCTGCAGGTATTGCTGATAGTACGTCGAAGGGTTGTCGTAGTAGCCTTCGTCGTTATCCGCATGCAACACGCGACCGCCCGCATCCAAGTAGGAGCGCAACAATGTGTTGCTGGGATTGTCCGTCGTCAAGGTGCTGATGTCGGTCGGGCCGGAGTAAATCACAACCTGATAGGCCAACAGCTGCGGCACGGTCAGGGCTTCAAACGCCGCACGGCTGGTGGACACATCATAGGTGTAGCCGAGCGCTTGCAGCGCCTGGGTGATAGCAGTGGTCGCAGCTGCCGTGCCGTTGGCCGCCACTACCAGGATGTTGCCCACTGTTGGGCGCAGCGGCGCGAAGCCGCCCCGCTGCTCTTGCACCGCAAAGCTGAGTGTGCCCACGCCCGTATTACTGATGACCAGCCCCGCGGTATCAGTTGCCACTTGCCCTAAGACCAACGTCTTCTGAAGCTGCGGCGGACTATAGTTCAACTGGCTGGTGGGCAGCAGGAAGGTGCGCATGGCAATGTTGCTGCTCAGCACCTGAATGTTGCTCAACGTGACCGCACTATACAGATTGGCGGTAGCCGTAGCAGAGTAAACTCCCGGCGTCAGGTTGAAGATTTCAAAGTAGCCGTTGGCATCCGTCTGATCGTTTGGGTTACCCGCGGTAGCGACCGTTACGGTGGCGTTGGCGATGGGCGCATTCGTATAGAAGTTGCGCACGTAACCAACGATGCCGCCGTTTTGTGTGGTCGCGGCTAGATTGAAGTTCACCGTCGTGTTTCCGACCGGTATCACGCCCTGCGAAGCGGCGGTATGCAGCAGCGCCGAAGCCGTGAGCGTGTACGACTGCCCGCCGGACACCGTCATGCTGTAGAACCCCGTCGACGGATCAGTCGTCACCGACGCAAACGGCGGGTTGAACGGCGTGCCGATGACGGCGACCGTCGCCATCAACGGATTATTCGTAACGCTATCTTTGACGAAACCTGAGATCACGTAGCTGGCGGCAGGCGTCAGCGCGATATTCTGCGTGGTCGTTGTTCCCGACACGATGCTCACACCTGAGATGGCGGCAGGCAGATACCCATATGCGGCGCCGGTTACGGTGTATGAACCGGCCAGCGCAATGATGGTGTAGTTGCCGCCGGGATTGGAGAAAGCCGAGAACGTGAGCGTGGGGCTGAGCGTCGCGTTGATGCGCGCCCCCACGATCGGGTTGGAGTTGGACGCATTGGTGACCTGTCCAGTCAGTGCCCCTTGCGGCCCAGCCGTGCAGTTGGGAAAGCGGAACGAGCCGATGCGCGTGTGCCAATCGCGAGCCGAGACGGTGGCGTAGTATTCTTGCGTGTACCAGAACGTGCAGTCGTCCACGGGATCGACGTTCATGGAACTGTAGTCGCCCCAGCGGGCGAGTGAGTCGGTCTGCGAGCCAGTGCCTGCGATCATGGACGCTTCACCCTGCGCCATGACGCCCAGCGGATCGCTGGTGAGGCGACCCGTGTAGCGCACGCCCGGGAAGACCGTGCCGCTGGACACGCTGTAGCCCAGCGCGATGTTGCCCACATGGTCCATCGCGATGGAAGCCATCCAGCGATGCTCGGTATCGGCGGGGGCATAGGTGCTTTGCTGATAGATTGCAGGAGCGGTGCCCGGATCGCGAATTTCATACCAGCGCACTCCGGCGCGGGCGCTGCCCGCATCGACGGTGTGATTAAGCACGACGCGTTCCTGACCGTTGACGATGCGATACTGCGCGCGGTGCATTAACCGATCGCCGATCGCGTCGAGGCGCGAGGTAGTGCTGGGCTGCGGGATGCAGCTGCGCGTGGACGAGCAGAGCACGTTGTATGGCGCAACGGTCAGCGTGTAATTGGGCGTGCCGCTGACGCCAAAGGTCGAGTTGGCCGGTGTCGTCCAATCGACGTGGAACTTCCAGATACGCAGCGCATCATTGGGGCCAAGGCCCGGTGAGATGGTGCTGTCATCGACTTCGAAGAAGTAGTTGGGCGTACCGGGGGCCGGCGGGGTTGGCCCATCCCAATCGGATGGGAGTTGGCCGCCAAAGTTCTGGTTGACGCTAAATAGGTCAAATGAGATCATCGAGGCCGAAAGGCCGCTGAGCATGCGGGCCCGATCGAACACGGCCACGCCCGCGCCACTGAAGCTAAAGGACGGCGCGGTGAACTGGTTAATGCTCATATAATAGCCATCAGGCCACACACCAAACTTGGGGTAGTCGTTCAGCTTGGTGTTGCTCCACAGGAAGGCGTAGCGATGATAAGCACCGGTGGGATCGCCCGACTGCGAGATGGCGATACATTGATAGAACGGACCGGCGTCAGTGCCGATATTGGGCAGTGCGAACTGGCTCATGAACCACCGATTGGCCAACTGATCGAACAGGACGATCGGGTCGCCGTCGTTCGTCGTTTCGCACGGGCCGCCAAAGCCGTTCCAGAGCGAGTTGCCCGTAGCGGTGATCAGGCGCGTGGGCGTTGTGGTTACATCCCAAATGGCATAAGCGGTGTTGACCCAGCCCACGTAGTACTTCTTGCCCGTGGCCGGATCATAGCCGATATCCCCCACGGTATCCGGAGGGATATAGTTGTTAGGCGAAGGCACCACCGCCTGCATCTCATCCTGTGAGATGCCGTCAAAGTTCTGGATGGTAGGCGGCATGGTGTTGGGCGCAAAGGGCACCCCATAGTCGCTCTGCACAACCACGTCCGGAACATGCAGCGATTGCAGGTATTCTTCGATCTCGATCCCTTGCTCTTTCAATTCGGCGATGAGCTTGGGATCAGGCCGCTTGTTGGGCAGAATGCGGTTGATGGCATCAATCCCAGCAGGCCCGGTGGGTCGATTGGTGAGGGCCGGTTGACTGAGCCGTACCAGATCGCGCAGCGGCGCCGAGGTGTCGTGCGCGACATTGCTGCTGACAACGGGTCGGAATAGATTGGGGCTTTGAGCGACGGAAGCTGGCGTGCTCCCTGCTAACACGATAAGCAGGATGGCAACGAACGCCAGACTCAGAGCAGTTACAACGACTAGACGTGATTTCATTTCTTCCTCCCAAGGTAGCTCAGTGGCAGTTTTCGAGTCGATTGAATACGAGTGGGGTCCTTCGGGCACAATGGTTGGCGATAGATTGAATAGGCTCCTTCCCTTCAATGCTCATTTCTGAGTTGTCTTGCGCGCTACCGATCGTTGGTGTTGCGCTAGTCTTTGGGCAAATCGCGCCTCCTCCTCTATCAGTGTTTGAAATGCCTCACACCCGTGACCACCATGGCGATGTTGCTCGCATCGGCGATGGCGATTGCTTCGGAGTCGCGCACGGAGCCGCCGGGATGGACAATGGCCGTGATGCCCGCTCGCGCTGCTACTTCGACCGAATCGGGAAACGGGAAGAACGCATCGGAGGCCATGACCGCGCCTTTCGATTTTTCGCCGGCGCGCTCGGCGGCGATGCGGACACAATCCACTCGATTGGGCTGACCGCCGCCGATGCCGACCGTCGCTTCACCTTGCGCGAACACAATCGCGTTCGATTTGACGTGCTGGCAGGCTTTCCACGCAAATTTCAACGCGGCCCACTCGGCTGCGGTGGGTTGGCGCTTTGAGACGACTTTCCAGCCCCCCTCAGTCCCATTCGTTCCCGACAGGGGAGAAGGGTCACCCATGTCGATGTCCTGCTTCAACAAGCCGCGATTGATCGAGCGGAGTTCGTAAGCGGGATCGATCTTGAGATCGGGCATCTCGACGAGGCGGCAATTCTTCCGTTTGGCCAGAATCACCTTGGCGTCGTCGGTGAAGCCCGGTGCGGCGATGCACTCGATAAAGAGATCGCCCAGCGCTGCCGCGGTTTCAACATCGAAGGGTCGATTGCCGGCGATGACGCCGCCAAAGGCCGAGATCGGATCAGACGCGAGGGCGGCCTTAAAGGCATCCACCACCCGATCGGCTGTGGCCATGCCGCAGGGTGATAGATGCTTCACGATGACGATCGTGGGTCGATCGAAACTGACGGCGCCTTTCCACGCCGCATCGAGATCGAGCAGGTTGTTGTAAGAGAGCTCCTTGCCTTGCAAAACCTGGCCGCCGAGCGGGCCGCCATGCGGATCGTAAGAATACAGCGTGGCCGACTGGTGCGGATTCTCGCCATAGCGCAGCGTCTGCACGGGGTAGGCGGTGAGTTGCAGCGCATTACTGCCGCTAAGATAACTGAAGATGGCAGCATCGTAACGTGCGGTTGAAGCAAAGCCTTTCAGCGCAAGCTGTTGACGGGTTTCGCTCGCCACGCCGCCTGCGCGGAGTTCGGCGAGCACAGTGGAATAATCGGCGGGATCACAAACCAACGTGACGCGTTGATGATTTTTGGCCGCGGCGCGAATCAACGTGACGCCGCCGATGTCGATGTTCTCGATCGCTTCGTCAAACGTGACATCAGGCTTGGCGATGGTCGCTTCAAACGGATAGAGATTCACCGCGACGAGATCGAGGTAATCCCAGCCGAGTTTCAGCAGTTCGTCGCGATCGGCTTCGGTCGATCGGGCGAGCAGGCCGCCATGCACCGCGGGATGCAGCGTCTTGACGCGGCCGCCCAGAATTTCGGGCGAGCCGGAGTAGTCGCTGACTTCGGTAACGGGGATGCTGTTATCGCGCAGCGCTTTGGCCGTGCCGCCGGAGGCAATGAGCGTCCAGCCCAGATCGTGCAAGCCGCGAGCGAAAGCGACGAGACCGGTTTTGTTGTGAACGGATAAGATGGCGCGCGGCATGTGGGCTCCTGGCAAGAGGATGAACGCGGCGATTATACCATCGCGCTAAGTGTGGTACAGTTGACACGAGCGATTGTCATGTCAAGTGCCGATGCAATCAAATGGAATGAACGGTATCGGTCGGATGTGGAACCCGCGTTTGAGCGGCCGCGTGATTTTCTGATCGCACAAGCACAACATATGCCCGATCGCGGCCTGGCGCTCGACATCGCGATGGGCCTCGGCGGCAACGCTGGATTCTTGATCGAGCACGGTCTGCGCGTGATCGGTGTGGACGTGTCGGAAGTGGGCGTGCGCCGCGCGAAGCAGCGCCGGCCGCTGATTCAAGCCGCCGTGATCGATCTGGCGCACTATCGCTGGCCGGCCTGCGCGTTCGACGTGATTCTCAACTTCTACTATTGCCAGCGTGATTTGTGGCCGTGCTTCCGATCGATGCTGAAGCCGGGCGGCGTGTTGATCATGGAAACGCTGGCGATCGAAACGCTGCGCACCCGGCCGGACTATAATCCCGATTACTTGCTGCAGCCCGATGAGCTGCGCCAGGCGTTCGCCGGTTGGGAAGTGCTGGTCTATCGTGAGGGCTGGATCGAAATGCGAGATTGCCCGGCGCGCGCCGTGGCGAGTATCGTGGCAAAACGCCCGGCATGACACTTGGCCTATTTTCCGGGTGACGTTGTCCACTACTCGCTCCGCTGGCCCTCGCGGATAATTAACTAGATCGAACTGTGAAATATTTATGCACGAACTGGCCGTGACCGAAAGCATTCTGAACATTGCCGTCCGGCACGCCACGCAGGCCAACGCCGTGCGCGTCACGTCGGTGCACCTTGTCATCGGACAATTGTCCAGTATTGTCGACGATTCCGTGCAGTTCTACTGGGATATGATCAGCGCCGAGACCATCTGCGCAAGCGCGCAGCTACACTTCGAGCGTCGACCGGCCACGCTGCAGTGCCTGGAATGCGATCGGACTTACGCGCTCGACGGTGAACTCACCGACTGCCCGAATTGCCACAGCGCGCGCATCAAAGTTGTTTCGGGCGAAGAGTTCTATCTGGAGAGTATTGAAGTGGAAGCAGAAAACCCAACATGAACACACGTGTAAAGGTTGTCGAAAAAATCCTCAGCGCTAACGATCGCCTGGCGGAACAGAACCGCGCCCGATTGGATCAACACGGCGTCTTCGGACTCAACATCATGGCTGCGCCGGGGGCAGGCAAGACCAGCACCATCCTGCGTACGATCGAAGCCTTGTCGCCGCAAATCACGATCGGGGTCGTGGAGGGCGACACAGCCGCCGTCACGATCGATGCGGACAAAGTGATCGCGGCGGGCATGCCGGCCGTGCAGATCAATACCGGCGGAGAGTGTCACCTCGACGCGGTCATGCTAAGCGGCGCGCTGCCGCAACTGCCGCTCGATCAGATTGATCTGCTCATCGTGGAGAACGTGGGCAACTTGATTTGTCCCGCCGCGTTTTCATTGGGCACGCACGCCAACGTGCTCATCAGCAGCGTGGCCGAGGGCGACGACAAGCCGTACAAGTATCCCAACATCTATCGCGGCATCGACGCGCTGATTATCAACAAGATCGATCTGCTCCCTTACGTAGAATATGACCTTGACTACTTCAAGCGCGGCGTGGAGCTGCTCAATCCCGGCGTGGTGACGTTTCCCATTTCATGCCGGACGGGTGAGGGCGTTGATGTGTGGGTGCAATGGCTGTTGGGGAAGATGGGCAGACGAGAATGACGAGTGAAAAGTGAAGAGTGATAGGCGAATGGTCATCACTCGCTATTCACACTTCACTCATCAGATCCAGCTACGCAAGTTACTTTCGATGAACCACAACGTGACTGCCAAGCGTATCCACATCACCGGTGTCGTGCAAGGCGTGGGCTTCCGTCCGTTTGTATATGGACTGGCGACGCGTTACGATCTGCGCGGCTGGGTGTGCAACACATCCGCCGGTGTGGATATCGAAGTGGCCGGACCGGGTGACCTGCTCGATCAGTTTGTGACGGCCCTGACGGCTGAAGCGCCGCCGCTCTCTCATATCGATGCCATCGCCGTGAACGAGATTGCCGGCAATAACTTTGCCTCGTTCGAGATTCGCCATTCTGCGTCTAACCCGAATGACTTTCTGCCTATCTCGCCGGACATCACGTTGTGCGAGGATTGCAAACGCGAGTTGCTTGATCCGAACGATCGGCGCTATCTATATCCGTTCATCAACTGCACCAACTGCGGGCCGCGCTTCACGATCATCAAGGACATTCCCTACGATCGACCTCTCACGACCATGGCCGACTTCGTCATGTGCGCGGATTGTGCTGCAGAATATGCAAATCCGCTCGATCGGCGTTTTCACGCTCAGCCGGTGGCTTGTCCCAAGTGCGGGCCGGAGGTGTGGCTGATCGACCACAGACCGCAGACCACAGACGACAGTTCAAAGATGCTGGTCGGTGGTCGGTCGTCTATGGTCAGGGGGACGGCCGCAATCCTGGCAGTGCAGACTATGCTTGCTGCAGGCAAGATCGTTGCCATCAAGGGCCTTGGTGGATTTCACCTCGCGTGTGATGCAACGAATGATGACGCCGTGGCCGAACTGCGGCGGCGCAAGGGCCGAATGGATAAGCCGTTTGCATTGATGGCGCCGAGCATTGAAGCGATTGAGCGATTCTGCAAAGTCACTCCGGAAGAACGTGCGTTACTGCAATCCAAAGAGCATTCGATTGTATTGCTAGGAAAACGAGTTTTCGAACCAGCGTCATCGCGAGCGCATCCTGAGTGGACGCGGAACGAAGTGAAGCGGGAGTCGAAGGATGCGCTTGCAATGACGAAGATTTCAGAGCACGTCGCCCCCGGCCAATCCACTCTCGGCGTCATGCTGCCTTACACGCCGCTGCACGAGCTTCTATTTCAGCCCTCAGCCCTCGGCCCTCATCCTTTGGTCATGACCAGTGGCAACTATAGCGAGGAGCCCATCGCCACCGACAACGACGATGCGCTAGCTCGACTGGCGCCACTGGCGGATGCCTTCCTGCTGCACAATCGCGACATTCACATTCGCTGCGACGATTCAGTGGTGCGCGTGTTCAAGGCCACAGAATTACCGCTTCGGCGCTCACGCGGCTATGCGCCATTTCCGGTGAAACTACCATTCACCGTACCCACGATCCTGGCGGTGGGCGCAGAACTGAAAAACACCTTCTGTGTCACGCGCGAGAATTATGCTTTCCTCAGCCACCATATCGGCGATCTGGAGAATTACGAGACCCTGCGCTCGTTCGAAGCGGGCATCACGCATTTCGAGCGACTGTTCCGCATCAGACCAGGCATCATCGCCTACGATCTGCATCCGAACTATCTGGCGACGCGGTATGCGCTGGAGCGGGCCGAGCGGGATGGCTTGACATTGATCGGGGTACAGCATCATCACGCTCACATCGCTGCGTGCCTGGCGGAGCATGGCCTGCGCGGCGATCAACCGGTCATCGGCGTGGCGTTCGATGGCACCGGTTACGGCACGGATGGCGCAATCTGGGGCGGCGAGTTTCTCATCGCGGACCTTCGCGGTTTCGAGCGCGCCGCTCATCTTGATTACATGCCGCTGCCCGGCGGCGATGCAGCCACCCGCTATCCCTATCGCATCGCCCTGAGTTACCTGAGCCAAGCGGGCATTGGCTGGGATGATGATCTTGCTCCCGTGAAGGCGGCCAACCCGATCGAGCAAGCGGCAGTCCGCAAGCAGATCGAATCGAACCTGAACACATTTCCGACGTCAAGCATGGGACGTCTGTTTGATGCTGTCGCCTCCATCTGCGGTGTACGGCAGAGTGTGAACTATGAGGGACAAGCCGCCATCGAGTTTGAAGCGTTGGCCGATGAATCTGAAGACCAAATGTATGCGTTCAAGATCGAACCTGACCGCGTTAAGATGAGCGGTGTGATTCGCGCCATCGTGGCGGATATCCGATCGGGCGTGCCAACGTCCGTGATTTCGGCGCGCTTCCACAACGGACTAGCGCAACTGGTGTTAGAAATGTGTGATACGATACGGCGTGAGCGGGGCTTGAACGAAGTTGCGCTGAGCGGCGGCGTGTGGCAGAATGTGACGCTGTTGCACAAGACGCTCGATCGGCTGCGAGCGGACCACTTCACCGTCCATGTGCATCGTCTCGTTCCGCCTAACGATGGCGGGTTGGCTTTGGGACAGGCGCTCATCGCCGCTGCCAGCCGCCTCGATTGATCCGTTAAATGTTTATTGGAGGGTGCTATGTGCCTTGGGGTTCCCGGCAAAATCATCGACATGTACGAAACGAATGGATTGCAGATGGGCAAGGTCGATTTCGGCGGCGTGACGAAAGAGATCTGTCTGGCCTACGTGCCTGAAGCGCAGATCGGCAACTACACCATCGTGCATGTGGGCTTTGCGCTCAACATTCTGGACGAGGCCGAGGCGCTGGAAACGCTGCAGCTGCTGCGCGAGATCGGCGCGATTGAAGACGAGCTGGGCGCCGAGGCGGCCCAGGTTCAGATTCCGTCGAGCTAACAAGCAAGCGCTCAATATTCTATACCATCCTGGCAAAGGAGCAGCATGAGTACGACCATTCACTACAAACTCAATTATAGTGACGAGCCCATCCGCCTGTTCAAGTCGGACTTTCTGGAGTTCTTCACACACATCACGCCTACGGCGGTGGTGATTATATGGACGCCGATCATTCTGGCGGCGTTGTACCTCTCATTCCAGTCGATGCCGTCTGGCGTGTCGGGAGCCTACATTCCGTTCGCCTTCATGCTCGGCATGTTCCTGTGGACGCTATTGGAGTACACGCTGCATCGCTTCTTGTTCCATATGCCGCCGCGCACGCCCACCATGGAGAAAATCTCCTATCTTTTCCACGGCATCCATCACGTGCAGCCGGCGTGCAAGACGCGCCTGGTGATGCCGCCCGTGGTGAGCATTCCCCTGGCCGTCATCTTTGGGCTGGTCTACTGGATGGTGCTGAGCGCGCTGGGCGTGTCCTACTGGTTCTGGCCGGTGTTTGCCGGCACAGCCACCGGTTACTTGCTGTACGATCTCACGCACTATGCCACGCATCACTGGCCGCTGCGCTGGGGGTACCTGAAGTACCTCAAGCGCTATCACATGAAGCATCACTATAAGATGGATGGTGCGTACTACGGCGTGACTTCGCCCGTGTGGGATTACGTATTTCAGACGATTCCGACGGAAGATCGCCGCGACTTTTCGACCAAGGATTTGAAGTAGTAGATCAAGCCAGCAGTCTGAGCGGAGTGCAATGCAGTCGAAGAATGATCGCTGCGCAACGCGCGTGGAAATGATATGAAGTACCTGGACGAATACCGCGATGCGGAACTGGTGCACAAAGGATTGGACGAAATCCGCCGCGCCGTCACGCGTCCGTGGTCGCTGATGGAAATCTGCGGCGGGCAGACCCACTCGATTATGCGGCACGGGCTCGACGAGCTGCTGCCCGAGGGGATCGAGTTGATTCACGGGCCGGGCTGTCCCGTGTGCGTGACGCCGCTCGAATTGATCGATAAGGCGATCGCGATCGCTTCTCGTCGCGATGTGATCTTCACCTCGTTTGGCGACATGCTGCGCGTGCCCGGTTCTGATGAGGACTTGTTTCACACGCGGGCTGATGGCGGCGATGTGCGCGTGGTGTACTCGCCGCTGGATACGGTGAAGATCGCGCAGCAGAATCCCGATAAGCAGATCGTGTTCTTCGGCATCGGCTTTGAGACAACGGCACCCGCCAACGCGATGAGCGTGTGGCAAGCCAAACAGCTGGGCGTGACCAATTACTCCATGCTGGTGTCGCACGTGCGCGTGCCGCCTGCCATGCGCGCGATCTTATCTTCTCCCTACAACCTGGTGCAGGCTTTCCTGGCGGCGGGCCACGTCTGCGCGGTGATGGGCTACTGGGAATATCCGCCGCTGGCCGATGAGTTCAAAGTGCCGATTGTGGTGACAGGCTTCGAGCCGGTCGACCTGGTGGAAGGTATTTTGAAGGCCGTGCGGCAGTTGGAAGCTAATCGGTATGAAGTGGAAAACGCCTATGGCCGCGCGGTGACGCTTGAGGGGAACAAGCCCGCGCAGGAGCTTATCAACCAGGTCTTTATCGAGTGCGATCGCAAGTGGCGCGGCATCGGTACGATTCCGCTGAGCGGCTGGCGCTTGCGTGATGAATACGCCGGCTTTGATGCGGAGAAACGCTTCGCGGTGGAAAACATCAACACTAGGGAATCGCCGCTGTGCATCAGCGGTCTGGTGCTGCAAGGACGCCGCAAGCCCAACGAGTGTCCCGCGTTCGGAAAAGACTGTACGCCCGACCATCCCCTCGGTGCAACGATGGTATCGAACGAAGGGGCGTGTGCGGCGTATTATCGGTATAGGAAGCAGGAGGCATGATGCAGGAAGCGGGTGGCAAAACCTGCATCTTGCATCCCGCATCCTACACAGTGAGCGAACCATGACTGATGATCCTGCCACTCTGCAAGGCCTCGTCTGCCCGACGCCTGTGCAGCAACGCGATCGCATTGTGTTAGGGCACGGCAGCGGCGGCAAGTTGATGCACGATCTGATCGCGAAGATGTTCTTGCCCGCGTTTGATAATCCTTTGCTGCGCGCCGGCGATGATGCCGCGGTGTTTCGTCTCAGCGCGTGTAGCCGCCTCGCTCTCAGCACCGATTCGCATGTGGTCTATCCGCTTTTCTTTCCCGGCGGCGATATTGGACGATTGGCTGTGTGCGGCACGGTGAACGATGTGGCGATGCTGGGCGCGCAGCCGTTATACTTGACGGCTGGCTTCATTCTGGAAGAGGGGCTTGAGCTCGACGTGCTACAGCGCGTGGTGAAGTCCATGCGTGAGGCGGCCGATGAAGCCGGGGTGCAGATTGTAGCCGGTGACACCAAGGTCGTGCAGAAGGGCAAGGCCGATGGGTTGTATATTAACACGAGCGGCCTGGGCGCCATCCTGACGGGCATCGAGGTCGGCGGCGCGCGGGCCAGGGCGGGCGACGTCGTGATTCTGTCCGGCCCGATCGGCGATCATGGCATTGCGGTGCTAAGCGCGCGCGGCGAGCTGGGCTTTGACGCCGAGGTGCAGAGTGATATTGCGCCGTTGAATCATTTGATTCTGTCGCTGCTCGATGAAAGCGAAGAGGTTCATGTGCTGCGTGATCCCACACGCGGCGGCGTAGCCACAACCTTAAACGAGATTGCCAAACAATCGCGCGTCGGCATTACGTTGTTCGAGAAGAGCATCCCCGTGCGGCCGGCGGTGCGCGCCGCGTGTGAGATGCTGGGCTTTGATCCGTTATACGTGGCGAATGAGGGCAAAGTGATTGTCATTGTCGGGCGAGAGGAAGCCGATCGGGTGTTAGAGCTGATGCGGCAGAATCGCTACGGCGCAGAAGCTGTGATCGTCGGCGAGGTCCAGGCAGAATCGCCGGGGCGGGTGCTGCTCAAAACGGCCATCGGCAGCCACCGCATCGTCGATGTGCTGCCGGGAGAGATGTTGCCGCGCATCTGTTAAGACCTTGGCCAGTGTCATCTAAAGGCTAGTGTAGGGAAGGCCTCGTTTCTACGAGGAATGGCTGCCATGCAAGAAATGAATGTGAAGGAACTGTCTGAACGAATCAATAATGACAACGCGCCGTTGATCATCGACGTGCGCGAGCCAAACGAATATGCGTTGGCACGGATTCCGGGCGGAGTGTTGAAGCCGCTGGGCGACTTTCGTGAGTGGGCGCAGGAGTTGGACCAGGACCGGGAATACGTGCTGTACTGCCATACCGGATCGCGCAGTTGGCAGGCCACCTATCTGTTGGAACGGATGGGTTTCCAGCAGGTCTACAACCTCAGCGGCGGTATCGAAGCGTGGTCAATTCACGTTGATCCAAGCATGCCGCGTTACTGATGGGTAATGGTCATACGCCACGAGTAACGGATGGGACAACGTTGAAGTGGTACGAACGATTTGAATTGTGGCTGAGCCGGCACTGGCTGGCGCTGTTCAACACGTTCGTTGGCGCAGTGGTGCTGCTGCCTTACCTCGCGCCATTGGCGATGTGGCTGGGCTGGTCGGGTCTGGCCAATCGGATCTACTTTCTTTACACGATTCTCGGCCATCAACTCCCGCAGCGATCGATCTTTCTGTTCGGACCGCAATTGATGTATTCATTGCCGGAGATCACGGCCATCACGCAGTCAGCCAATCCGCTGGTGCTGAAGGAGTTCATCGGCAACGCCGAG